>ULPT01067464.1_pt1 | contig 79189 bp, 77 predicted proteins | sample 1953751 | NCBI WGS metagenome assembly ULPT01 (sample SAMEA4835636, study PRJEB28245) | human gut metagenome | biome: gut microbiome; material: fecal sample | place: Denmark | collected 2008 | reverse complement strand
GAGCCTTGGATTGGATGAAAGCAGCCAGCGGCGGGGTGTTATTCCATTCGTCTTGTTCTGGAACTTCTCAGGATAGATCGTGTTGAACTCCGGGAACATGACGTTCTTGAGAAGCTGTGTATGGAGTTGGGCCACTCCATTGACTGCATGAGAGCCCACGATTGCAAGGTTTGCCATCCTCACGTTCTTTGGGTTGGACTCCTCTATGAGGCTGACCTTTTCGATTGCCTTTCTTTGGATGTCCGTATCCATTGGGAAGAACGTGCCTGCGTACTGCAGGAATCGGCGGTTGATTTCAAAGATTATCTGCATGTGGCGTGGAAGCAGGTTCTCCATCATTGGGACCGGCCACTTCTCCAATGCCTCAGGCATGAGTGTGTGGTTCGTATAGCCCATGCTGCGCTTGGTGATGTCCCATGCCTCGTCCCATTCAAGGTTCTCCTGGTCTATGAGAATCCTCATGAGCTCTGCAATGGCAATGGATGGGTGTGTGTCGTTGAGCTGCACCGCAGCGTAGTCCGGGAACCTCTCCCAGTCTTCATTCTCCCTCTTGAAGCGTCTTACGATGTCCGCAAGCGAGCATGCCACGAAGAAATACTGCTGCTTGAGCCTTAGGACCTTTCCCATGTACTGCGTGTCGTTGGGGTAGAGCACTTGGCTTATGTTCTCAGCCTGGATCTTGCTTCTCACGGCCTCCGTGTAGTCGCCTTCGTTGAACTGCTCGAAGCTGAAATCCTCCACGGCTTTGGCGCTCCACAGCCTTAGGGTGTTTACCGTCTTTCCCCCAAAACCGATGATTGGCATGTCGTATGCCATGCCAAGGACCTTGTCGGTGTCAACCCATTTGTAGTAGTCCTTGCCGTTTTCCCGTATGACGTCCACACGGCCGCCAAAGTTGACCGTGTAGCACAGGTCCGTCCTTGGAATCTCCCATGGATTGCCGTAGCGCAGCCAGTTGTCCGGTTGCTCCATCTGGTAGCCGTTTCGTATCTGCTGGCGGAATATTCCGTAGTTGTACCTTATCCCATATCCAAAAGAGGGGATCTCAAGGGTGGCGAGGGAATCCAGGAAGCATGCTGCAAGTCTGCCAAGACCCCCGTTTCCAAGCCCGGCATCCGGTTCTACGTCTGCAAGCTCTTCGTATGTATAGCCAAGGTCCTTGAGGGCTTTGGTCACTTCGTTCTCAAGTCCCATGTTGGTTATGTTGTTGGTCATGGCTCGTCCCATGAGGAATTCAAGGGAGAGGTAGTAGACCCTTTTTGCCTTTGCCTTGGCCTGTTCCTTCCTTGAAATGTCCCATTGGTGGATTATCCTGTCCCTTATGGTGAGGGCCAACGCCTCGTATCTTCCCTCCATGGTTGTATGGAAGACATCCGCATCCTGTGTGTATTTGAGGTGCTCAGCAAAGTCCCGCTCTATGGCGGAGCTGCTGTGGGATATCCTTGTATTCTCTTTCGTTTTAGCCATCTTTGAGCCGCCTTTGGCTTTGCCTTTTGGTTTTTCTTTAAAAACGCAGCTTGATTTATCCTTTTGTTTGAAAGGAATTAGACAAAACCAACGTTATTGTATCACAAAAAAAGGTGCATATCAATTGAAAGATGTGCGCGCATACGCGCTAGGGAGTGGTGCTCGTGAGGTTGGACACAGGGATATCGGTCTATGGCAGGGGAGTGCAAAGACCGTGTGGGCAATGGCCCTGTGTGCAATGTTGATACATTGGTTAATAAGTTATTGACAAAGTAGTTGCGTTTTTGCTACCTTACATTTTGCATGTTTCCGTGCTGTTATTATGCCCTTGTAGCTCAGTCGGTAGAGCACAACCATGGTAAGGTTGGGGTCAGCGGTTCAAATCCGCTCGAGGGCTTTATTTATATATGGCGAATGCATGTATGGAAAAAGAGAAGGGCATTTGCCCTAAGGAGTTATAGATATGGCAGACAAAAAGAAAAGTCCTGTTGAAAAGATCGCTCTCCAGTGCTCCGAGTGCAAGAGGAAGAACTATACAACAGAAAAGAACCGCCGTAACAATCCGAACAAGCTTGAGCTTATGAAGTATTGTCCGTTCGATCGCAAGCATACTCTGCACCGTGAAACAAAGGTAAAGTAAGCTTGGGGTTTTGAAATAGAGGAATATAGGCCAGTAGCTCCAACGGTTAGAGCACTGGTCTCCAAAACCGGGTGTTGGGGGTTCGAATCCCTCCTGGCCTGTAGAACCTCTGTTTGGGAGTATTAGATGAAGAAACTTTTCAAATACTTTAAAGAATGTCGTCTAGAGATGAAGAAGGTCGCATGGCCAAACAAGACCATGATTCTTTCATCGACGAAGATCGTCATCATCACGACCATCGTCTTTGCAGTCCTTCTTGGTCTCACAGATTTCCTTCTTCTCAAGGCAATGTCCTTGATTTTCTAAGGATTCCAAGGAAGGTTTAGATGGCAAGAGGCTGGTATATCGTACACACCTACTCGGGTTACGAGCAGAAGATTGAGAAACTCATCCGCAGAATGATGGAGACCGACAGCGACTTCGCATCGGTCTGCCTTGATGTTAAGGTTCCATTCGAGACCCTTGTGGAGAACAAGGACGGTGTCAGAAAGGAAGTGAAGCACAAGGTCCTTCCTGGCTACATTCTCGTTGAGCTCGATATGCCTGAAGACGATTCATGGAAGCGCTATTGCTCTCAGATCAAGCGCATCCAGGGCGTGACCGGGTTCCTCGCCGCCACCAGGTCCTCGAAGCCAATCCCACTTACGAAGGATGAGATGAACAACATCCTTCAGAAGACCGGTGAGATAAAGGCTGAAAAGGCATTCAGACCCAAGCAGAGTTTCAACGAAGGGGAGACCGTCAAGGTCATCGACGGACCGTTCTCCGGCTTTACCGGTGTCATCGAGGAGATCAACACCGAGAAGGGCCGCATAAGGGTTTCCGTGGAGATCTTTGGAAGACCTACCCCTGTCGAGATAGAGTTCAACCAGGTCGAGAAGGTCTGATTGGGCTTCGTCTGCGTACCGGACGTTGCGTAGACGGTTCAAATGACATACGTTCAAGGAGGGGAACTGCGGTTCCCTCTCGATTTGCATTGAATTACTCCTCTTCGAGGATTCGATGGTCTTTTGGTGTCATGGGCGGGTTCGTTCGTGGCGGCCTGGAGACCTTTGGAAGATTCGAAAAGGTGGGAGCCTGATCGTATGACAGGCGTTAATACCAGCGTGGAGGTCTGAACTTTTCCGCCAACTCAGGCGAGGCCTCGCACGTAAGGAGAAAAATATGGCAAAGAAAAAGGTTACTGCAATAATCAAGTTGCAGTGTCCAGCCCAGAAGGCCACACCGGCTCCTCCAATTGGTCCGGCTCTTGGTCCTCACGGGGTAAGCGCACCACAGTTTGTCCAGCAGTTCAACGAGAAGACAAGACAGTTTGAACCAGGCTTGACAGTTCCAGTCGTAATCACGGTTTACGCAGACAGAACATTCTCTTTCATTCTGAAGACCCCTCCAGCAGCAGTCCTCATCAAGAAGGCTCTTGGACTTCAGAAGGCCAGCGGTGTTCCTAACAAGCAGAAGGTCGGAACCCTCTCTCAGGTCCAGCTTGAGGAGATTGCAAAGACCAAGATGCCTGACCTCAATGCCAACGACATCGAGGCTGCAAAGCGCATTATCGCTGGAACGGCGAGAAGCATGGGCGTGGAGGTGGAAAAATGAAGCACGGCAAGAAGTATCAGGAAGCTGTCAAGAAGTATGACAGATCAAAGGTCTATGGCCTTGCTGAAGCTGCAGCACTCGTAAAGGAGCTTTCATTTGCAAAGTTCGACGAGACTGTAGAGCTCCACATCAAGCTTATGCTCAAGAAGAGCCAGAGCGTCAGAGACACCGTCGTCCTTCCAAACCAGTTCTCAGCTGAGAAGAAGGTCCTCGTCTTCGCAAAGGGTGACAAGGCTCAGGAAGCTTTGGATGCAGGCGCAACATACGTTGGCGATGCAGACCTCATTGAGAAGATCCGTGGCGGTTGGATGGATTTCGATGTAGCAGTCGCAACTCCAGACATGATGAAGGATGTTGGACGTCTTGGTCCTATCCTTGGTAGAAGAGGTCTCATGCCTAACCCAAAGACACAGACCGTCACCATGGATATCAAGGGTGCTCTTGCAGAGCTCCGCAAGGGAAGAACCGAGTTCCGCTCCGACAAGACCGGTGTCGTCCACATGGCGATTGGAAAGGTTTCCATGGATGCTGACAAGATTGCTGAGAACGCAGATGTCGCAATCAAGGAGATCTTCAGAAGAAAGCCAGCTGATGCAAAGGGTGATTTCATCGTCAGCACAGCTCTTGCTTCCACCATGGGTCCTGGCGTCTCCATTGATGCCAAGGAAGTTCTGTAATAGGCGAGGTGAAGTATGGAATATCACGTAAAGGTAAACGAGACTAAAGAAGCCGCTGTAAAGCAGCTTAAGGAAGAGTTTGGTCAGTACTCCGGATTCATCTTCGCAGACTATCGTGGTCTTACGGTTGCTCAGATCTCTGATCTCAGAAAGCAGCTCAGGGCCAAGGATGCTGTGTGCCGTGTCGTCAAGAACCGCTATGCAAAGATTGCAATGAAGGAGCTTGGACACGAGGGTGTAGATGACAAGTTGGTTGGACCAACTGCAATCGTCCTTGCCAAGGGTGATGAGCAGAGCGCAATCGCAAAGATCGTCGTCGATGCACAGAAGGGAACCGACAACAAGCTTAAGGTTCGCGGTGGATTCCTTGATGGAAGAGCTTTCGATGCAGCTGAAGTGGATGCATTCTCCAAGCTCCCAGGCAGACTCGACCTCATCAGCCACCTCATGGCTACGATGATGGCTCCTGTCCAGAAGGTCGCTGCAACACTCCTCGCCTACCAGGAGAAGTTGGAAGGCAAAGCCCCTGCAGAAGAGGCCAAAGCAGAGTAACAACGGTTCTAGTCTTCATAGTACCATGCTATGACCGTTGAAAATAAAATCTTACAAAGGAGAAGATAATATGGCTACAAGAGATGAGATTCTAGAGTCAATTGCAAACATGACCGTAATGGAGGTTGCAGACCTCATTAAGGCTATGGAAGAGAAGTTTGGTGTTACAGCCGCTGCTGCAGCTGTTGCTGTCGCTGCAGGTCCTGCTGCTGCCGCTGAGGAAGTCGAGGAGAAGACAGAGTTCGATGTCATCCTCAAGTCCTTCGACGCTGCAAAGAAGATCGCTGCAATCAAGGCAGTCAGAGAAGTCAGCGCAGAGCTTGGTCTCAAGGAAGCCAAAGAGCTTGTTGAGGCTGGTGGAAAGGTCAAGGAGGGAATCTCCAAGGCTGATGCCGCTGCTGTCAAGGAAAAGCTTGAGGCTGCAGGCTGCGTAGTTGAGGTAAAATAATCGATTTTACAGCAGAACCTCCCGGGTCCATTGGGCCATGGGAGGGTTTCTGTCTTTTTTGTTTTTTTGTTTTCACGCCATGATTTGATGGCATTTATCACTGATTTGGGGGTACACGATGGTTGCCAAAGGCAAGCCCATAAACAGAACCTATATCGGAGCGGAATACGATGAAGTGTGCGAGCTTCCGGATTTGATTGGAATCCAGAAGGACTCATACGAGAGCTTCCTCCAGAGCAACAAGCTTAGGAAGGGAGAGCCTGTCGATGAAAAGTGCGGTCTTGAAGAAGTCTTCAGGTCAATCTTCCCAATCGAGGGGCCAAACGGCGAGATGAGCCTTAGATATGAGTCTTACTCTCTTGATTTCGACAATATCAAATTCTCGGAGACCGAATGCAAGAAGAAGGGACGCACATACAGTGTACCACTCCGTGCTGTGATCAGTTTGGCTCTTGCTGCAAACGATGAGCTCAGGGAGAAGGAGATTTTCCTTGGGGACATTCCTCTCATGACAGACAGAGGAACGTTCATCATCAACGGAGCCGAGAGGGTTGTCGTAAGCCAGATCCACAGATCCCCAGGTGTCATTTTCACCAACGAGAAGGGCGTATATTCTTCAAGGATAATCCCATATCGCGGCTCATGGCTCGAGTTTGAGATTGACGAGAAGAAGCGTGTAATCGCCGCCAAGATCGACAGAAAGAAGAGAATCCTTGGCACCCTGTTCCTCAGGGCCATTGGATACAACACAAGAGAGAAGATCATTGCGGCGTTCTATGCCTCCAAGACCATGGAGCTTAACGACCAGACCAAGGAAGCCTTCGACGGACAGTATCCTGCAAAGGACATCTACGCAACGGTGGATGGAAAGGAAGTCAAGGTGTTCCAGGCCGGTACAGCATTGAACGCCAACGATATAGACACCCTCATTGGCTTGGGAGTCCAGAGCATAGACGTTGTGGACATGCAGGCCGAGGGGTCGCTTCATAGCGACATAGTCCTCAACTGCTTTGCAATAGAGGAATCAAAATACACCAACAGCGGTGTGAGCGACGAGCCTACAAAGGAAGAGGTCCTAAGCCACATCTACAGCGTACTCATGCCTGGTGAGATGATCACCACTGAGAGAGGGGAGAAGGAGCTTCCTGAGATGTTCTTCTCTTCTCGCCGCTACGACCTTGGAGCGGTCGGCCGCTATAAGCTCCACAAGAAGTTCTATGCAGGAGACGAGGACTCCCAGTTCGATGAGAACCTTACGGTCCTTACTCCAGAGGACATCGTCAACACCATGAAGTTCCTCATCAAGGTGTTCATCCATGAAGAAAGCCTGGATGATATAGACCACCTTGGAAACCGTCGTGTAAGAAGCGTTGGAGAGCTCCTCCAGCAGCAGCTCAAGGCTGCATTCTCACGCATGGAGAGGATTGCGAAGGACCGCATGAACACCAACCCTGAGGCTGCAAAGCCGCAGGACCTCATCTCCAACAAGCCAATCGTGGCCGCTATCAAGGAGTTCTTTGGTTCATCCCAGTTCTCACAGTTCATGGATCAGATCAACCCTCTTGCAGAGCTTACCCACAAGAGAAGACTCACCGCTTTGGGAAGCGGTGGACTCAACCGCGACCGCGCAGGATTCGAGGTCAGAGACGTCCACTACACCCACTACGGAAGGATGTGTCCAATCGAGACCCCTGAAGGTCCAAACATTGGTCTCATCGTCTCCCTTGCAAACTACACCAGAATAAACAAGTACGGCTTCCTCGAGACCCCTTATAGAAAGGTCGTGGACGGCAAGGCCACGAAGGAAGTCAAATTCCTCGATGCATACGATGAAGAGAGATACTTCATTGCAAACGCAAACGCCAAGCTCAACAAGGATGGTTCGTTTGCAGAGAAGATGGTCCCTGTCCGTAACAAGGGGGACTACTCCACACGCAGACCTGAAGAGATCAAGTACATGGACGTATCTCCAAAGCAGGTAGTGTCCGTTGCCGCATCCCTCATTCCGTTCCTTGAGCATGACGACGCCAACAGAGCCCTCATGGGTTCCAACATGCAGCGTCAGGCTGTTCCTCTTCTTTTCCCAGAAGCTCCAAGGGTTGGTACTGGAATGGAGACCAAGACAGCCTACGATACAGGTGTCCTCATCAAGGCAAAGCGAGGAGGAAAGGTCGTATACGTCTCATCTACGAGGATCGACATAAAGGTCAACCCAGCTGAGTGCGAGATAGAGGGAGAGGTGGACAAGTACGAAGTCCAGAAGTTCCAGAGAACGAACCAGGATACATGCTTCACACAGACTCCTATCGTAAGCAACGGACAGGTCGTCAAGGCCGGTGACGTCATTGCAGACGGACCAGCGACTGACAGAGGCGACTTGGCTCTTGGAAGGAACATCCTCGTTGGATTCGTTCCATGGAACGGATACAACTACGAGGACGCCGTTCTCATTTCAGAGAGGGTCGTAAAGGATGATATCTATACATCCATACATATAAAGGAGTTCACGACCGATATCAGAGAGACCAAGCTTGGTCCCGAGAAGCTCACCCGTGACATTCCAAACACCAATGAGAAGATGCTTGAGATGCTTGATGAAGAGGGCATCGTCAAGATTGGAACCATGGTGCATCCTGGTCACATCCTTGTTGGAAAGGTCACTCCAAAGAGCGAAAGCGACATGACTCCTGAATTCAAGCTCCTCAACTCCATCTTTGGAGAGAAGGCGAAGGAAGTCCGTGATACGTCGCTCAAGGTTCCACATGGAACTGAAGGCATCGTCATAGACGTACAGCGCCTCAAGAAGAGCGAAAGCGATGAGCTTCCTCCTGGAGTGGAGGAGTCCATCAAGGTCCTCATCGCCACAAAGAGAAAGCTCCGCCAGGGCGACAAAATGGCTGGAAGACACGGAAACAAGGGTGTCGTATCCAGAATCCTTCCTGAAGAGGACATGCCATTCATGGAAGACGGTACTCCACTTGATGTCTGTCTCAACCCTCTTGGCGTTCCTTCACGAATGAACATTGGACAGCTCATGGAGACCCAGCTCGGTTGGGCCGCCGTAAAGCTTGACCAGTGGTACTCCACTCCTGTGTTCCAGAGTGCATCCATGGAGCAGATCGAAGAGAAGATGAAGGAAGCAGGGCTTCCAGTCAACTCCAAGACGACTCTGTATGATGGAAGGACAGGCGTTCCGTTCGTGAATCCTGTATTTTGCGGATACATCTACTACCTCAAGCTGCATCACCTCGTAGACGACAAGATGCATGCAAGAAGCACGGGACCTTATTCGCTTGTCACTCAGCAGCCGTTGGGAGGAAAGGCCCAGTTCGGTGGTCAGAGACTTGGAGAAATGGAGGTATGGGCACTCGAAGCATATGGTGCAGCCAACACTCTCCAGGAGCTTCTCACCATCAAGAGCGACGACATGAACGGTCGTGTGAAGATCTATGAGAGCATCGTCAAGGGCGAGCCTTCTTCAAGTGCAGGTATGCCTGAGGCGTTCAACGTCCTCGTCCAGGAAATCCGTGGACTTGCTTTGGATATGAGCGTCTACGATTCCAAGGGCAAGCAGGTTGCTCTCACAGAGCGTGACGAAGAGATAATCAACAAGAAGGGTCTTTGATTCAGGGAGCTGCAAAGATGAAAGATATTCAAGATTTCGACAGTGTAATGATTAAGCTGGCTTCTCCAGAGCAGATCAAGGCTTGGTCTTACGGAGAGGTTAAGAAACCGGAAACCATAAACTACAGAACTCTCAGACCTGAGAGGGAAGGACTTTTCTGCGAAAAGATCTTTGGAACCACGAAGGAATGGGAATGCTACTGCGGAAAGTTCAAGTCTATCCGCTACAAGGGTGTAGTCTGCGACAGATGCGGCGTTGAAGTAACCAACGTCAAGGTCCGCCGTGAAAGGATGGGCCACATAACCCTTGCTTCCCCAGTCTCCCATATCTGGTACTACAGAAGCGTCCCTTCCCGTATGAGCCTCCTTTTGGACATTTCCAAGACGGCTCTCCAGAGCGTCCTCTACTACGAGAAGTACATCGTCCTCAACCCTGGCGACACGGAGCTCAAGTACAAGCAGCTCCTCACAGAGGAGGAGTACATCAACGCCCGCGAGCAGTATGGTGATTCCTTCACAGCCAGCATGGGTGCAGAGGCTATAAGGATCCTTCTTGCAGACCTTGACCTCAAGGCGTTGAGCGAGGAACTCCGGGCCCAGATGAGGGATAAAGGTTCCAAAACCGCAGACAAGAGGCTTCTCAAGAGGATCGAGGTCGTGGAAAACTTCCGCGACAGCGACAACAAGCCTGAGTGGATGATCCTAACTGTCATCCCTGTAATCCCACCAGATCTCAGACCAATGGTTCAGCTCGATGGTGGAAGGTTCGCCACAAGCGACCTCAACGATCTTTACAGACGTGTAATCAACAGAAACAACAGACTCCAGAGACTCATAAGCCTCCACGCTCCTGACATCATCGTTAGAAACGAAAAGAGAATGCTTCAGGAAGCCGTCGATGCATTGTTCGACAATTCCAAGAGAAAGCGTGGTGCCGTAAAGGGTGCAAACAGCAGACCTCTCAAGTCATTGTCAGACATGCTCAAGGGTAAGCAGGGACGTTTCAGACAGAACCTCCTTGGAAAGCGTGTAGACTACAGCGGAAGATCCGTAATCGTCGTTGGACCTGAACTCAGAATCCACCAGTGCGGACTTCCTTCAAAGATGGCCCTTGAGCTCTACAAGCCTTTCCTTATGAAGAAGCTTGTCCAGAGCGGACTTGCATCCAATGTCAAGAAGGCCAAGACACTTGTCGAGCAGGAGACCTCCGATGTATGGTCAGTCCTCGACGAGGTTGTCAAGGAGCATCCTGTCATGCTCAACAGAGCACCTACGCTCCATAGACTTGGAATCCAGGCCTTTGAGCCTGTCCTTGTGGACGGAAAGGCGATCAAGCTCCATCCTCTCGTATGTCATGCATTCAATGCCGACTTCGATGGAGACCAGATGGCAGTGCACGTACCTCTCACACAGGCTGCACAGCTTGAGTGCTGGACCCTCATGCTCAGCGCCACCAACCTCTTGGACCCTGCAAACGGAAAGCCTATCGTCTATCCTTCGCAGGACATGGTCCTTGGAATCAACTACCTCACGAGAGCCAAGAACAACGACAAGGGACAGGGCCGCTACTACGACAACCTGGATGAAATCCAAATGGCCATAGAAGCCGGAAGCCTTTCGTACAACGCAAAGATTGGCTACAGGCTTCCTGACGGATACAGGTTCACATATCCAAAGGACGAAGAGGACTACACGACTCCTGGAAGGCTTCTCTTCTACGATTCCCTTCCAGAGGTCAATGGAATAGGGTTCAAGGACTACTGCAACAAGTGCTTTGGAGACAAGGATCTCAAGAAGCTCATCTCCCAGGCCCTCAAGACAAGTCCAAACTCCGTAGTCGTCAAGCTCGTCGATGCTATCAAGGACGTAGGTTTCAAGTATGCAACGGTCTTTGGTGCAACGATTGGTCTGTCTGACATGATAATCCCTGACTCCAAGAAGACTCTTGTGGATGAAGCCAACGAAAAGCAGGCAGAGGTCCTTGAGCAGTACCATCATGGTCAGATCACTCAGGAAGAGCGCTACAACAGACTCATCGACATTTGGTCCCAGACCAACGAGCAGCTTGCCGACGAACTTATGGCAAAGCTCCGTGAGAGCCAGAATGGATTCAACCCGTTGTTCCTCATGGCCGATTCCGGTGCTAGAGGTTCCAAGACTCAGATCCGTCAGCTTGGTGGTATGCGTGGTCTCATGTCAAAGCCTAATGGCGACATCATCGAGTTCCCAATCAAGTCGAACTTCAAGGAAGGCCTTTCGATTATCGAGTTCTTCATTTCGACGAACGGTGCAAGAAAGGGTCTTTCCGATACAGCTCTCAAGACAGCTGAAGCCGGTTACCTTACAAGAAGGCTTGTCGATATCTCCCAGGATGTCGTCATCAACATGGACGACTGCGGAACCATCAACGGCATAGTGAGAACTGCAATCAAGGATGGCGATGAGATCATTGCTCCTTTGGCCGACAGAATCACAGGCCACTACACGCTTGAGAACGTCGTGGATCCAAACACTGGTGAGATCATTGTTCCAATCGACCATGAGATCACCGACGAAGAGGCCAAGAGAATAGAGGATGCCGGTGTCGAGGGTGTTCTCGTAAGGACGGTTCTCACCTGTGAAGCCAAGCACGGCGTTTGCCGCAAGTGCTACGGAAGGAACCTTGCAACGAACAAGCCTGTCAGCGTTGGCGAAGCAGTTGGCATCATAGCTGCCCAGTCCATTGGACAGCCAGGTACTCAGCTCACGATGAGAACCTTCCACGTTGGAGGTACGGCTTCCACAAGCGCTGAGGAGAACAGCATCACCTTCAAGCACCCTATCTATGTAACGAAGCTCACAGGAAACACTGTCATAAGGGAAGAGGATGGTGCAAAGCTCCTTACCAGAAAGGGCTACATATACTACAGGCATGTTCTTGAGGAGTTCGAATACTCCAAGAAGACGAAGCTTGCCGATGGCGTTGAGGATGGCTCCAAGATTACAGGAAACACCCTTGTCTGCACCAATGGAAAGCAGCAGTGCGTGTGTGGAATCAAGGGTGGAATCGTGAAGATCCTTGATGACAAGGTCCTCGTTCTTGGTCCAGAGGAAAGGATTGATGCAAGAGCCGGTTCGGAGGTCAAGGTACAGGAGAACACCTATGTCAAGACAGGCGATGCCCTCATGACGTTCGATCCGTTCTCAGAGCCTATCATCTCCGAGTACGACGGTATGGTCAGGTACGTTGACCTCACTTTGGGAACCACGCTTCTCAAGGAAGTCAATGAAGAGACCGGTATCATTGGATACCGTGTCACGGACCACTCCTTGGAGAACGTTGAACCTCGCCTTGAAATCGTGGACGCAAACGGCAACGTATGCGCTTCCTACCTCCTTCCAGGATCCTCCTACATTCAGGTTGGAGACGGAGAGATGGTGACCAAAGGACAGGTCGTTGCAAGACTTCTCATGGCCAGCGTCAAGACAAAGGACATCACCGGTGGTCTTCCAAGGGTTGGAGAGCTCTTCGAGGCAAGAAAGCCAAGGAACATCGCAATCCTTGCTCAGGCAAGCGGCGTAGTCAAGTTTGGTCCTGTCGTCAAGGGTAAGAGGGTCGTCATCGTCACTGACGAGTTTGGCAAGGAATACAAGCACCTTATCCTTCTTGGTAAGCACATCCTTGTAAGGGAAGGGGACCATGTAGAAGCGGCCGAGCGCCTCTGCGATGGAAACATAGATCCGCACGACATCCTGGCCATCTCTGGAGAGAATGCACTTCAGCAGTTCCTTCTCAACGAAGTCCAGGAGGTCTACAGGCTTCAGGGCGTAGATATAAACGACAAGCATCTTGGAATAGTCGTGAGACAAATGCTCAAGAAGGTCGAGATCCTCAAGGTTGGAGATACGAGGTTCATCCTTGGTCAGAAGGTTGACAAGTTCAAGTTCCATGAGGAGAACGCAAGGGTCATGGCCGAGGGCGGACAGCCTGCAATCGCAAGACCTTGCCTGCTTGGTATAACCAATGCATCCCTGTCTATCGACTCGTTCGTCAGTGCCGCTTCCTTCCAGGAGACGACCAAGGTCTTGACAAACGCAGCGATTGCTGGTAGTAGAGATGAATTGCGCGGACTTAAGGAGAACGTCATCATTGGACATTTGATTCCTGCCGGTACAGGTATGAAGTGCTACAGAGATGTCAAACTTAAGGACGAGGATACGTTGGCTCTCAGCGATAGAGTCGAGTCCGTAATGAGCGCCAGAGCTCAGGACGACGATGACGACATCGAGGATCTTGCTGATATGTCTACCGAGGGCGAAGAAGAGGATTTCGTTGGCGATGACGATTTCGCCGGCGATGAGGAGTGATTCCATCCGTTTCTTTGTCAGCTGAACTCGGTTAGAGATACAAGGGCTGCATCTTTGGTTTCCTTCGATGCGGCCCAACGTCATCCGTATGGATGGCTTATTTGCGTACACGGCAGTTGTTCCGTTGACGGTTGTCCCGGAAGCGTCGTATACGGTGAGGAGTAGCATAATGCCTACAATTAACCAACTGATCAGAAAAGGTCGTTCAAAGGTTACACACAAGACCAAGTCCCCTGCATTGGAGGGCTGCCCACAGAAGCGTGGTGTCTGCACAAAGGTCATGACTGTAACGCCTAAGAAACCTAACTCAGCTTTGAGAAAGGTCGCTCGTGTCCGTCTTTCCAACGGTATCGAAGTTACAGCATACATTCCTGGTATTGGACACAACCTTCAGGAGCACTCAGTCGTTCTGCTCCGTGGTGGTAGAGTAAAGGACCTTCCTGGTGTTCGTTATCACATCATCCGTGGTACCAAGGATACTCAGGGTGTCACCGACAGAAAGAGAAGCCGCTCCAAGTACGGTACAAAGAAGCCAAAGGCTTGATGAGGAGGTATCTTTATGTCAAGAAGAACTAATGCACCCGTTAGAGAAATCCTTCCAGATTCTGTATACAACAGCGTTGTCGTGGAGAAGTTCATCAATCGCATGATGCTTGATGGAAAGAAGTCCGTCAGCACACGCATCCTCTATGATGCAATGAAGATCATGGGCGAGAAGACAGGCGATGCTCCTATCGATGTCTTCAACAAGGCCCTTGACAACGTCAAGCCTGTCGTCGAGGTAAAGTCAAAGAGAGTTGGTGGAGCTACATATCAGGTTCCTACTGAGATCCGCGAGCCAAGACGCGAAGCCCTTGCAATGCGCTGGATAATCGCAGCAGCACGCGGACGCTCTGGCAAGTCCATGAGCGAGAAGCTTGCAGCCGAGATGCTTGATGCATACGCAAACACAGGTTCCGCATTCAAGAAGAAGGAAGACATGCACAGAATGGCAGAAGCCAACAAGGCTTTCAGCCACATCAGGTTCTAATTCCTTTTTGGAATCTACTACTTATGAAAAGGTCCGGGTTCAGCTCCGGGCCTTTCTTTTTCTTCACAGCCATAACTTCGTCAGTTCGAACAATGCCGTACAGATAGTACTGTCATTGTTCTCCTTCCTTGTTCTGACTGTGAATAACTGCGAAAGTAAACTTTCTTGTTTTTTGCGCGGTCTACGTTGTCAGTTCAGCATAGGTCGTACAGATAGTACTGCCCTATGCTTCGTTCCTAGTATCCCATCGCAAACAACTGCGAAAGTAAACTTTCTTGTTTTTTGCGCGGTCTACGTTGTCAGTTCACTCAAGCCGTGCAGGTCTGATGGATGCTTTTCTTCTCCTTTGTGGATTTCAGCCGTTTAGGAAGAAACTTTTCTTCAGTACTCGTCAATTATGAGTTTTGTGAAGAAAACCAGCATGGCTAGGACCTATGGTTAGGTTTGAAGATGAGGGGTTTGGGTGACTAGTGAGTGTTTCCTTCAACTCCTTCTGTTGTCATTAGATGTCGTTGTGTAGTTAGTATTCACCATGGGTGGTTAGGATGCATGTTCAGGGCTTTTCCTCCATGGTTATGGCTGCCCAAAATGCAAAATGAATAGAAATCGCTATTTCCCTGCGGTGCTTTTGGTGCTAACAGTTTGGCATACAGGTTCGATGCGGTGCGGTGGGCACAAGGACATCGGGCTGGAGGAGGAATGGCATGGGTGCAGGAAAGCTTTGTATCTTGGGGGATTCGGTTCTCAAGGGTATTCAGTGGGATGAGGCCTCCTCAAGGCATGTGACGCGCAATGAGCTTGGCTGGGAGGAGATTGCCGACAGGGCAGGGATGAAGGTGGAGAACCTGAGCAAGTTTGGGTGCACCGTCACCAAGGCATGGGATTTCGTCCAGAAGAGGATGTCCAACGGCCTTCTCAAGTGCATGCCTGATATGGTCATCATGGATTTTGGCGGCAACGATTCGGATTTCAATTGGAAGGCTGTGAGCGAAAGGCCTCTTGATGTGCATGACCCCAACACGGATATAAGCACTTTCATTGGTACCTACGAGACCATGCTGGATGCCATGGTTAAGAACGGCGTGAAGCCTGTCATTACGACGTTGGTTCCGGTGCAGAGCGAAAGGTATTTCGAGTGGTTCTGCAAGAACATGAACCTTGACAGGGCCAGTGTGATGAGCTGGCTTGGCGTCGTTGAGAGGATAGAACACTTCCAGCTGACGTATTCGGAGGCCATCCTTGGGATAGCTGCAGGGAGGGACATACCTTTGGTCGATATCCGCAAGGCGTTCGAGGGCGAGAAGGGCTCTGACCTGATGTGTGCGGACGGAATCCATCCCAACACCAATGGGCAGCATCTCATCCATGAGTGCTTCGATGCCTTCATGGGAGACTGTTTGACGTTCTGAGCCGTTTTGAGTCGATTTGAGACGATTTGAGTCGTTTTGAAAGGGCCCTTTAATTCATTAAAGAAAAGAAATTGCCTTTTTTCGAATGATGCTTGACATGACATGGCGCTTTGGTCTATATTAGCCAAGGTGTCTTGTCATGGGTATGCCCTAAAAGTACCTTATGTGCAAGATTCTAGAGCCAAACCAATCATTTTAGGGGTGATAAGGTGGTTCCAGAAACACGGTTTTTACAAATTGTGCTATGTCGGTTTCCCAAGACGTTGGGGCTTCGACCTCTGGATTCCTTCTTTTTAGTAACTCATGAAATAGAATAGGTTTGTCTCGATGGTAAGTTGGTAAAGGCTTTGTGCCTTTAGAGCACATTCTTTTATTTTTATTGGATTTGTGACAAAAGGTCACAAGGAGGACATGATGGCTAAAGAGAAGTTTGAGAGAACCAAGCCACACGTAAACGTTGGTACTATTGGTCACGTTGACCACGGTAAAACAACTCTCACAGCTGCAATCACACAGTATTGCGCAAGAAAGTACGGCGACAAGCTCATGAACTACGATGAGATTGACAACGCACCAGAAGAGAAGGCCAGAGGAATAACCATCAACACAAGACACGTTGAGTATCAGTCTGACAACAGACACTATGCTCACGTCGACTGCCCGGGCCACGCAGACTACATCAAGAACATGATCACTGGTGCTGCACAGATGGACGGTGCAATCATCGTCGTTGCTGCTGATGACGGTGCTAAGGCACAGACAAGAGAGCACATCCTTCTCGCAAGACAGGTTGGTGTTCCTGCAATCATCGTTTTCATCAACAAGATGGACCAGATCGATGACCCAGAGCTCGGCGACCTCGTTGAAGAAGAGATGAGAGATCTCCTCAACAGCTACGGTTTCGACGGCGACAACTGCCCAGTCATCAAGGGATCTGCATACAAGGCAATGACAGAGCCAGACAACCCAGAGGCAACAAAGTGCATCGAAGAGCTGCTTCAGGCCATGGATTCCTACATCCCACTTCCTGCAAGAGCAACAGATCTTCCATTCCTTATGCCAATCGAGGACATCTTCTCGATCTCCGGTCGTGGAACAGTTGTCACTGGTAGAGTCGAGCGCGGTGTCGTTCATGTTAACGACCCAGTTCAGATCGTTGGTATCCGCGAGACACGCGACACAGTCGTCACTGGCGTCGAGATGTTCAACAAGCTCCTTGACGAAGGTCAGGCCGGTGATAACATTGGTGCTCTTCTCAGAGGCGTTGACAAGAAGGAAGTCGTCAGAGGACAGGTCCTTGCAAAGCCAAAGTCGATCACACCTCACACAAAGTTCATTGGAACAGTCTACGTTCTTTCCAAGGAAGAGGGTGGCCGCCACAGCGCATTCGTTGCTGGTTACAGACCTCAGTTCTATTTCAGAACAACTGACGTCACTGGTACAGTAAGCCTCCCAGAGGGTGTCCACATGGTCATGCCTGGTGATCACACCAGCCTCATCGTTGAGCTTATTCACCCAATCGCAATGGACAAGGGTCTCCGCTTCGCTATCCGTGAAGGTGGAAGAACAGTCGCATCCGGTCAGGTAACTGAGATTCTCGAGTAGTTTTTGATTCGAATGTCTTGCCTGGAGACAATGCTCCGGGCAAGACCTGATTTTTGGAGGAAAAATGGCTAACGATAGAATTCGCGTTAGACTGAGAGGTTTTGACGTTGAGCTCGTAGAACAGAGCGCAATGTCCATTGTACAGACAGTTGTTAAGGCTGGAGCAAAGGTCTCTGGTCCAGTACCTCTCCCAACCCGCATTAACAAAATCACTGTTTTGAAGTCACCGTTCGTAAACAAGAAATCACGCGAACAGTTTGAGATGAGAACCCACAAGAGGTTGATTGATATTCTGGATCCTACAGACAAGGTCATGGAGGCTCTTATGAAGCTTGAGCTCCCGGCTGGTGTTGATGTAGAGATAAAGCAGTAATGAGGTAAGAGATGTTAGGGCTTATCGGAAAGAAAGTTGGCATGACACAGGTGTTCGACGAGAAAGGCAGACTCACACCGGTCACTGTCATTAAAGTAGAAGGCAACGTAGTTGTTGCGGAAAGAACTGAGGAGAAGAACGGCTACAACGCAGCAGTCCTTGGTTCCGGCGAGATGAAGGCCGACCGCGCAACAAAGCCATATGCCGGACAGTTCGACGGCAATCCGCTTAAGACTCTCATGGAGTTCCGCGACTATGACAAGGAAGTCCAGGTAGGAGAGGTACTTGGGGTTGACCTGTTCAAGGACATCAGATTCGTTGATGTTACCGGAACTTCCAAAGGTAAGGGCTATCAGGGTGGTATGAAGCGCCACGGCTTTGGCGGTGGACGTGCAACCCACGGTTCCAAGTTCCACAGGGATCTTGGAGGTACAGCAATGTCATCGACGCCATCAAGAACCTTCAAAGGCAAGAAGATGGCCGGTCACATGGGTTTTGAGAGGGTTACCGTTCAGAACCTCAGAGTCGTTCGTGTTGACGAGAATCTTCAGGTTCTCATGGTAAAGGGTGCAATCCCTGGCCCTGCACAGAGCGTTGTTGTTGTAAAGAAAGCGGTAAAGAAGTAGGGGCGTGATTATGGAAGCAAAAGTTTTTTCTACAAACGGCAAGGAAATCAAGTCCATTGAGCTCAATGCTGATGTCTTTGGCATTGAAGTGAGCAATGGCTCAATTTACCACGCTGTAAACAACGAGCTTGCCAACCGCCGCGTTGGTACCGCATGCACAAAGACACGTGCTGAAGTTAACTACAGCAATACCAAGCCTTTCAAGCAGAAGGGAACTGGTAATGCCAGAAGAGGTGACAAGAAGTCCCCAGTCATGGTTGGTGGCGGAACGATATTTGGGCCAAAGCCAAGAGACTACAGCTACACCCTCCCAAAGAAGGTGAAGCGCCTTGCTATGAAGTCACTTCTCTCTCTTTCTGTTCAGGAAGAGCGCTTGGTTCTGGTCGAGGATTTCACAAGTGAAGATGGTAAGACAAAGACACTTGCAGGGATTCTCAAGAATTTCGTTGAGGACGGAAAGAGGACTGTTCTCGTCATGAAGGACGATGATGCAATGCTCCGCCGTGCCGCAAGGAACATCCCATACCTGCATGTTCTTGCCTATGACAAGCTTTCTGCAAAGGAACTCCTTTACGGAAGAAAGGTCATCATGCTTGAGACTGCAGCAAAGAACCTTAATGAGTTCTACGGCGACTAAGAGGTGATGAGATGAGAGCAGATCAAGTAATCATTGAACCTATTCTCAGCGAGAAGTCAAGCTTCGCTCGTGAGTTGGAATGCAAGAAGTATACATTCAAGGTTGATCCAAGAGCCAACAAGTTCGAGATCATGAATGCAGTGAAGGAGATCTTCAAGGTCAATCCTACTGCTTGCAACGTTATGAATATGGCTGGAAAGCCAAAGTTCTCCAGGGGAAAGGGTGGCTATATCAAGGGCTACACGGCCAACTGGAAGAAGGCGATTGTCACTTTGTCAAAGGGCGAAGTGATCGATGCGATTGAAGGCGTATAAGGAGACGGAGTATGGCATTGAAGAGTTATAAACCAAATACACCGGGCCTCCGTCAGAAGACTGTTCTGGTCAGGAGCGAAATCACGGCTCAGAAGCCAGAGAGGTCTCTGACAACAAGCCTCAACAGGACTGCCGGTCGCGATTCCTTTGGACGCATCAGCGTTCGCAGGAGAGGCGGTGGACACAAGCGCGCATACAGAATCATCGATTTCAAGCGCGACAAGTATGGTATCCCCGGCACAGTCAAGACAATTGAATATGATCCTAACCGCAGTGCAAACATTGCATTGGTGTTCTATGCAGACGGTGAGAAGCGCTACATCCTAGCCCCTAAGGGACTTACCGTTGGTTCCGTGATTGTTAGCGGACCAACTGCCCCTCTCAAGGCTGGTTGCGCACTTCCACTTAAGAACATTCCCCTTGGTCTGACAGTACACAATGTCGAGCTCACACTTGGCCGCGGTGGACAGCTTGTCCGCAGTGCTGGTCTTGGAGCCACCATCGTTGCTAAGGAAGGCGACTATGTTACTCTTCGCCTGCCTTCTGGCGAGATGAGAATGGTCTTTGGTGAGTGCTATGCCACAATCGGTTTCCTGGGAAATGAAGACCACATGAACGTGTCCTTGGGCAAGGCCGGTGCAAGCCGCCACCTTGGCAGAAGGCCAAAGGTTCGTGGTGTTGTCATGAACCCAGTCGATCACCCACATGGTGGTGGTGAAGGAAAGACCGCAGCTGGACGTCATCCGGTAACTCCTTGGGGCAAACCGACCAAGGGTGCCAAGACTCGTTCAAAGAAGAAACCTTCGGGCAAATTCATCGTGAAGAAGCGCAAGTAGGAGTTGGAACGTGGCTAGATCAATTAGAAAAGGACCTTTTGTGGAACCAAAGCTCCTCAAGAGAGTCGAAGCTTCAAACAACGCAGGCCATAAGGACATGATCAAGACCTATTCAAGAAGTTCGACGATCATCCCTGACATGGTAGGTTTTACGATTTCCGTATACAACGGAAAGACTTGGATACCAGTTTTCGTAACGGAGAACCTTGTTGGTCACAAACTTGGTGAGTTCGCACCAACCAGATTGTTCCGTGGTCACTCCGGTTCGGACAAGAAGGCTTGAGGAGGTAGGATATGGCAACAACTTATAGAGCTTGCGCAAAGTATCTCATGGTCTCACCTTCTAAGGTCCGTCCTGTAGCGGATCTGGTAAGAGGTAAGAGCTACGAGGAGGCATACGGCATCCTTAATGCAATGCCTCAGAAAGGTGCCCGCCTTATTCTTAAGGTTCTCGAGAGCGCCGGTGCAAACGCAATGTACAAGAACAACAAGCTTGACGAGAGCCAGCTTGAGGTTTCCAAGATCTGCGTCGATGGCGGTCCAATGCTCAAGAGAGTATGGGCAAGATCCCACGGAAAGCGAGACATCCTCCTCAAGAGAATGTCTCACATCACCGTTGAAGTCAGCGAAGTCGTTGGGGAGTGAGTAAATGGGACAGAAAGTTAATCCAATTGGATTCCGTCTCGGAGTCAACAAGACATGGAAGTCGAAGTGGTATGTAGATCCAAGAGAGTATGCAGAGACGCTGCACGAGGATCTTCAGCTCCGCAAGGCTCTGCTCAAGTGCCCTGAGGTCCAGGGTGCAGAGATCTCCGACATCGAGATCAGCAGAAAGCCTCAGCGCGTGACTGTTCTCATCAGCACGAACCGCCCAGGCGTCATCATTGGTACCAAGGGTGCCAACATCGAGAAGATCTGTGAGCAGCTTCAGAAGTGTTCAAGCAAGAAGGTCCAGGTAAAGATTAAGAGCATCGAGCATGGAGAGAAGGACGCACAGCTTATCGCACAGAGCGTAGCAAAGCAGATCGCCGGCCGCACAGCATACAAGAGAGCCATGAAGACGGCTATCTCCAAGGCTATGGCAGCTGGTGTCCAGGGAATCAAGATCAGAGTTTCCGGACGTCTTGGTGGAGCTGAGATTTCACGTTCTGAGTGGATGAAGGAAGGAAGAATCCCTCTCCACACACTCAGAAGTGACATCGACTATGGTTTTGCTGTTGCAAACACATCCTTTGGTGCCATTGGCGTCAAGGTTTGGATCTTCAACGGCGAAATCTACGACAGAGTCAAGAAGGACGATGCAGGTCTTCTCGTGAAGAAGGCTCCTGAGGCAGTCGTTGACGAAGCCGTAGAGACAAGGTAAGGGGTAATCAGAAATGCTTAGTCCTAAAAGAGTAAAGTTTAGAAAGAAGCAGAGAGGAACAAGGGATGGCGTTGCACATCGTGGCAATACCGTCGCTTTTGGAGACTACGGTCTTGTTGCTCTTGAGCCAAGATGGATCACCAACCGCCAGATAGAGGCAGCCCGTGTCGCCATGACGCGTCACATCAAGCGTGGTGGTAAGGTTTGGATCAGAATCTACCCTGATATGCCTTACACATCAAAGCCAATCGGAACCAGACAGGGAAACGGAAAGGGTGCTCCTGAAGGTTGGGTCGCAGTCGTCAAGCAGGGTGCAGTCATGTTTGAGATGGGTGAGGTCGAAGAGTCCCTTGCTAGGGAAGCCCTTGAGCTCGCAGCATCCAAGCTCCCGATCAAGACGAAGTTCGTCGCAAGAAGGAAGGTTGAAGAAGCATGAAGAACTCATTTGATAAACTGTCCTACAACGAGCTCGTAGCAAAGCGTGATGAGCTTTACAAGAGCTATTTGAACATGAGAATGGAAAAGGTTCTTGGCCATGTCGAGAATCCTCTTCAGGTTCGCAACGTCAGAAGACAGATTGCAAGACTGAACACCATTATCCATGAGTATGCTTTGGGCATCCGCAAGGCAAAGTAAGAGGGTGAACTATGGAATCCAATAAGAAAAGTTTTGTAGGCGTGGTTACCAGCGACAAGATGGACAAGACCATTGTAGTCACTGTCCACAACAGGAGTCTGCACCCGCTGTATAAGAAGTACGTCACCAGTTCCAAGAAGCTGAAGGCCCACGACGAGAACAACGACGCCCATGTTGGCGATACCGTCAAGGTCGTCGAGTGCCGCCATATCAGCAAGGATAAGTGCTGGAGACTCTCTCAGGTCATCGAGAGAGCGAAGTAAGGAGATAAGTCATGGTACAGATGCAATCATACATGAACGTTGCTGACAACAGCGGCGCCAGACTTGTCCAGGTCATCAAAGTTCTCGGCGGTAGCCACAGATACGTGGCTGGTGTCGGTGACATAGTCGTTGTTGCTGTCAAGGATGCACTTCCAAACGGCGCCATCAAGAAGGGCGACGTTCTGAAGGCTGTCATTGTCAGGACAAAGAAGGAATACCGCAGACCTGACGGTACATACATCAGGTTCGATGACAATGCTTGCGTTGTCATTGATGCCAACAATAACCCACGCGGAAAGCGTATCTTTGGGCCTGTCGCTCGTGAATTGAGAGACGGATACATGAAGATCGTTTCTCTCGCACCGGAAGTGTTGTAGGAGAGCCGTTATGAGACTGAAGAAAAACGACACAGTCAAGATCATCGCCGGTAAGGACAAAGGTGTTACCGGCAAGATCATCAAGGTTGACCCTGAGAACGAGAGAGTCTACGTCCAGGGCGCCAACATGGTTTCAAAGGCCATGAGGAAGAGGAACCAGCAGGACCAGGGTGGAATCGTCAAGATCGAAGCTCCTGTCCATGTGTCAAACGTCGCCCTTGTCATCAATAAGAGCGGAGACACAAGCAAGGTTGGTTACAAGATTGATGCCAACGGAAAGAAGGTCCGTTATGCCAAGAAGACCGGAGAGGTAGTCTGATGGAAGAGAAGTTCATACCAAACTTGAAGAGAAAATATCTTGAGGAAGTGGCTCCTGAGCTTTATAAGGATTTCCAGTATACCTCAAAGATGCAGATTCCTGCACTCGAGAAGATCGTTGTCAGCGCCGGTGTAGGCGATGCAATCCAGGACAAGAAGTACTTGGATGCAACTGTCAAGGAGCTCGAGCAGATCACCGGTCAGCATGTCGTGAAGACAAAGGCAAGAAAGTCAATTGCAAACTTCAAGCTCCGTGAAGGTATGGAGATTGGAGCTATGGTGACCCTTAGAGGAGACAACATGTGGTTCTTCCTCGAAAGGCTCATCTGCATTGCACTCCCTCGTGTCAAGGACTTCAAGGGTGTAAAGCCAAATGCATTCGACGGCCATGGAAACTATGCCTTGGGAATCACTGAGCAGATCATCTTCCCAGAGATCGATTATGACAAGATCGTTCGTGTCAGCGGCCTCAACGTTGCAATCGTAACAACGGCCAAGACCGATGAAGAGGGTTTTGCCCTGCTTAAGAAGCTTGGCATGCCGTTCAGCAAATAAGGGGTTAGGATATGGCAAAAAAGTCAATGATAATCAAGGCGCAGAGAGAGCCAAAGTTCAGTACAAGAACTGTTCACCGTTGCAGGATCTGCGGAAGACCCCGTGGATATATGCGCAAGTTTGACATGTGCAGACATTGCTTCAGAAAACTTGCCAGCGAAGGCCAGATCCCTGGCGTAACCAAATCCAGTTGGTAGGAGTGCAGAAATGGCAGTAAGTGATCCTGTTGCTGATATGCTGACAAAAGTCAGAAATGCTAGCATGGCTAAGCATGAGAAAGTGGACGTTTCCAATTCAAAGCTCAAGCTCCAGATCATCAAGATCATGAAGAACGAGGGCTATATAAAGAATTTCAAGAAGGTCACCAAGGACGGTGCCACATACCTCCGCGTATTCCTCAAGTACGATGACGAGCAGAGCCCAGTCATCCACGGTATCAAGAGAATCTCGACTCCTGGTCGCCGCGTGTACTCCGGATACAGAGAGATGCCACGTGTTTACAACGGCTACGGCATTGTCATCGTTTCGACTTCCTGCGGTGTCATCACCGGCAAGAAGGCATCTGAGCAGTTGGTCGGCGGAGAGCTGATCTGCTCGATTTGGTAAAGGTGGTTAACTATGTCTCGTATAGGTAGATTACCAATCGATATGCCTAAGACGGTCAAGGCTTCCATCAAAGACGGAGTTATTACCGTTGAAGGTCCAAAGGGAAAACTGTCTCAGACAATCATGCCAGCAATCCATGTAGAGATTGGTGAGACTCAGATTGTTGTTACAAGAGAGAACGAAGAGAAGCCGACGAAGGCCGCCCATGGTCTTACAAGACAGCTCATCCACAACATGGTTGTAGGCGTTTCCGAAGGATACCAGAAGAATTTGGTCATCGTAGGTGTTGGTTACAAGGCTGAGCTTCAGCAGAAGAACCTTGTCCTCACTCTTGGTTTTTCCAACGATATCGAATACGTCATTCCTGAAGGTGTCAAGATTGCGCTTGAGACTCCAAACAAGATCAACATCTCCGGAATAGACAAGCAGCTTGTCGGACAGACCGCTGCGGATATCCGTAGTCTTAGAAAGCCTGAGCCTTACAAGGGCAAGGGTATCAAGTACGATACCGAACATGTACGCTCCAAGAGCGGAAAGTCTGGTAAGAAATAAGGCGGGTTGAAGATATGAATAGAATTATTGACAAGAAGAGAAAGCACGCAAGAAGGAAGCTTCATATCAGAAAATCCATTTCCGGAACAGCCCTCAGACCAAGAATGTCTGTGTTCAGAAGCAACCTCCACATGTATGTCCAGGTTATCGATGACACAACCGGCACGACTTTGGTCAGCGCAGGTACGGTCGAGAAGGACCTCGCAGGTCTTAGGAACAACGTCGAAGATGCTGGAAAGCTCGGAGAAATCCTTGGACAGAGATGCATTGATAAGGGTATCACAACAGTCGTGTTCGACAGGAACGGTTACCTCTATCACGGAATCGTCAAGGCTATCGCAGACGGCGCCAGAAAAGCCGGCGTGAAGTTCTAAGGTGGGTAGTATGGAAAGAAATAGAGATAAGAGAGAGAGAGAAAACCAGCCAAAGGAGTTCCTTGAGAAGCTGATCAAGCTCAATGCAGTGTCAAAGACCGTCAAGGGCGGACGCCGCAGATCCTTCTCAGCCCTCGTCGTCGTAGGCGACCAGAAGGGTAGGGTTGGCTACGGAATGGGTAAGGCCAATGACGTATCCGATGCTATCCGCAAGGCCACTGAGAACGCAAAGAAGAGCCTTATGACCATCAACCTCAAGGATTCCACAATCCCTCACGAGGTCCTTGGTCAGTTCAAGAGCGCAAGCGTTCTTCTCAAGCCAGCCTCTCCAGGTACTGGAATCATCGCCGGTGGTGCAGTCCGTGCCGTATGCGATGCTTGTGGAATCAAGGACCTTCTGAGCAAGTCACTCGGCTCGAAGAATACGATCAACACTGTCAAGGCTACGTTCGATGGACTTTCGAACCTGTTCTCAGCCAAGAAGCTTGCAGCTGACAGAGGCAAGAGCCTCAAGGAAGTATGGGGGTAATATATGGCAAAGCAGATTCGCATTGAACTTGTAAAGGGACTTGCCGGATGCCTTCCAAAGCAGAGGGCTACAGTAAAGGCTCTTGGCCTTGGAAAGATCAACAGCAGCGTCGTCAAGGAGGCAACTCCTGTGACGATGGGCATGGTTCGTGTCGTTGAGCATCTCGTTAAGGTTGAGGAGATATAATATGGGACAGATTCATGCACCAGAAGGTGCCAACAAGAAAAAGACCATAGTAGGCCGCGGAGCATCCTCAAAGGGTAGAACCTGTGGAAGAGGATTCAACGGTCAGAATTCCCGTTCTGGCGGTGGTGTGCGTCCCGGATTCGAAGGTGGCCAGATGCCTCTCTACCGCCGTGTGGCGAGAAGAGGTTTCTCCAACTATCCTTTCAAGAAGGAATATGTCGTTGTATCTCTCGATGTCATCAATGAGGCTTTCAAGGATGGCGAGACTGTCAATCTTCAGGCTCTCAAGGACCTTTGCATCGTAAAGGGCAATGGTGTCGAGGCCAAGATTCTCAGCAACGGTGAGATTTCGAAGAAGGTTGTTGTTGAAGGGTTGAAGGTATCCGCTTCTGCGGCAGAAAAGATCAAGGCCGCCGGCGGCGAGATCAGATAATAAAGGAAGGTAGTGATGTCAAACACCATTTCCGACATGTTCAAGATGGAAGATCTCAGGAAGAAGATTCTGTTTACGCTCCTGATTCTCGTAATCACGAGGATTGGAACTGTAATTCCGGTTCCAGGCATAAACCCAACCCTTCTTGAGCAGTATTTCCTGAGCCAGTCCACAAGTGGAAACCTTGGTCTCGTGGAGTACCTGAACTTCTTCTCTGGTGGGGCTTTCTCGAACTTCTCACTGTTCACACTTGGTGTTATGCCTTACATCTCCATGCAGATCATCGTCCAGCTTCTTATGTTGATCATTCCAACACTCAAGAAGTGGGGCGAGGATGCTGATGGCAGAAGAAAGATCCAGAAGCTTACCAGATACGGTACAATCGTCGTGTGTTTGCTGCAGTCCTTTGTGGTTACGGTCTATGCAAGGAGCATCCAGAGCTACCTTCCTGGCGTCATCACGATAGACATGCTTCCTTTCACACTCATTTCAATGCTTACAGTAACAGCCGGATCCATGATCCTTGTATGGCTTGGTGAGAAGATCACACAGTTTGGTGTCGGCAACGGCATCTCCCTGCTGATCTTCGCTGGTATCGTTGCAAGAATCCCTTCAGCACTCAACGTTCTGATCCAGGGAATCATCGCCGGTACCATCAACCCAGTACTTGTGGTCGTCGTCTTGGTCATGTTCATTATCGTTGTGGCCCTCGTCGTCTGCGAGCAGGAAGGTGAGAGAAAGATCCCTGTGAACTACGCTAAGAGAGTTGTTGGAAGAAAGATGTACGGAGCTCAGAGCTCATACATTCCTTTCAAGATCAACCCAAGCGGAGTCATCCCAGTAATCTTTGCTTCTGCAATCCTGTCATTCCCACTGCAGATAGCAAGTGCGTTGGGTCCAAACGTGAGATGGTTGCAGTCAGTTGCAAATTGGCTTGATCCTCAGGGTGCCCCTTATCTAATCATCTACACCATCTTGATCATTGCCTTTGCATTCTTCTACACACAGGTTTCACTCAATCCTGTAGAGATGGCTAAGCAGATCAGAGAGAACGGTGGAAGCGTTCCTGGAGTCAGAAGCGAGAAACTCGAAGAGTATTTCACAAAGGTTCTGAACAGGATCGTCCTTCCTGGTTCGATCTTCCTTGCTTTCATTGCATTGATTCCTACTCTCGTGCAGCTCATCTTCAAGTTCCCTCAGTCGGTTGCAATGCTGTTTGGCGGAACGTCACTCATCATCCTCGTTGGTGTTGAGCTTGAACTGATGAAGCAGATCGAAAGTATCATGAAGATGCACCATCACGAAGGTTTTGTGGGCGTGAAGAAGATCAAATCCAAGAATTTATAATAAAGCAAGGAGCAGATCATGAAAGTTAGAGCAAGTGTTAAACCTATGTGTGACAAATGCAAGGTTATCAGAAGAAACGGTGTTGTTCGCATTGTCTGCGAGAACCCGAAGCATAAACAGAGACAGAAATAATTAGGGAGGCCTTTGATGGCAAGAATTGCAGGTGTAGATTTACCTAACAAGGCTACAAAGATTGCTTTGACATACATCTACGGAATTGGAAGAACTTCAGCTGAAGAGATTTGCCAGAAGACTGGCGTGGATCCAGATGCACGCATCAACACACTCAGCGCAGAGGTTCTTGCAGAGCTTCGTAAGGTGATTGAGAACGACTATGTCGTAGAAGGAAGACTTCGCACGCAGGTCAACCTCAACATCAAGAGATTGATGGACATTGGATGCTATCGTGGTCTCAGACACAGAAAGGGTCTCCCTGTCCGTGGTCAGAGAACGAAGACCAACGCTCGTACTCGCAAAGGCAAGAAGAAGACGATTGCCGGCAAGAAGAAGTAAGGAGTAGAATATGGCAAACGCAAAACGCAAAGTTAAGGTCAAGAAGACTGTATTTGAAGGCAATGTCTATATTCAGGCTACTTTCAACAACACTATCGTTACGATTACAGACATAAACGGAAACGCAGTGTCCTGGTCAAGCGCTGGTGGTCTTGGATTCCGCGGAGCCAAGAAGTCCACTCCTTATGCTGCTCAGACGACTTGCGAGACGGCTGCAAAGAAGGCTATGGACTATGGTCTTCGTGAAGTCAACGTTTACGTCAAGGGACCAGGCCAGGGCCGTGAGTCGGCTATCCGCTGCCTTGGAGCCCTTGGACTCAAGGTTCGTTCCATTCGTGATGTGACTCCAATCCCTCACAATGGATGCAGACCAAGAAAGACGAGAAGAATCTGACGAAGGGAGATTGAAAAATGGCTAGATATACAGGACCAAAGTGCAGATACTGCAGAGCAGAGAGGGCAAAGCTCTTTCTTAAGGGTTCAAGATGCCTTTCCGCAAAGTGCCCGATGAACAATCCAGCAGAGTGCGGACTTCCTGGCAAGGATCCAAAGGCTCGCTCAAAGAAGCCTACCGACTATGCATTGATGCTTCGTGCAAAGCAGAAGCTCAAGAGAATCTACTGCATGCTCGAGAAGCAGTTCAAGCTTACATTCGATGAAGCAAGCAGACTCCCAGGAAAGACAGGTGAGAACCTTGTTGGCCTTCTTGAGAGACGCCTTGACAACGTTGTGTTCAGGATGCATTTCGCATGCAGCCGCCCACAGGCAGCTCAGCTTGTAGGACATGGCCACGTATTCGTCAATGGAAAGCGTGTTGACATCCCTTCCTACAGACTCAAGGCTGGTGATGTCGTTGAGATCGCTCCAAACAGCAAGAACATGGTCTCCATCAAGGAGAGCCTGATTGAGGTCAGCAAAAGTGGTGTTTGCCCATGGCTCACAGTTGATGCAGACAACATGAAAGGTCAGTTCGTAGCTGTTCCAAGAAGAGAAGAGGTCAAGGAGCTTGAGGGAGTCAACGAGCAGTTGGTCGTTGAACTTTACTCCAGATAAGCTTTGAGTTTCGGTTATCCATGGCTGCGTCCTGAAAAGACGTATCTGCAAGGCGTTCTTAAAGGGTGTTTTGAAAGGTTGTTCTGAAAACGGGCACGGCTTTGGAAAAGTAAAGGAGTGTCAATGGCACGCAAAAACCTAATGAAGGGTTTCAAAAAACCCAAATCGATTTCAATGGAGCACAGCAAGGTTGAAGCCAACTATGGCAAGTTCACGGCCTTCCCTTTTGAGAGGGGCTTTGGAACGACGATTGGCAACACCCTCCGCAGAGTTCTCTTGTCTTCAATTCAAGGCTATGCAATCACGGCAGTATGGTTCACATATTACGATGCTGACGGTACTTCCCACCTCATTTCCAGCGAGTTCGAGGCTCTCCCAGGTGTCAAGCAGGATATCTGTGAGATCATTGCAAGACTCAAGAAACTGAGACTCAGAATGCCGGAAGAGGTCGAGTCAACAACCATTTCCATCGAATGCAAAGGTCCTGGCACAATCACAGGTGCCGATTTCGAGAAGGATCGCGTGGAAGTCATAAACAAGGATCTTGAGATCTTTGACATGATGGACGATGCAAACATTGAGATGATGGTGCAGATCGACTTTGACAGGGGTTATGTTCCAGCTGAACTCAGCCAGAACTATGTTGAAATCATTGGAACCATTCCAATCGATGCAATCTTCTCTCCTGTTACACGCGTCAAGTATTCCATTGAGCCTACACGCGTAGGACAGAGAAACGACTACGACAAGCTCAACCTTGAGATTTGGACAGACGGCACGATTTCTCCTGAAAACGCTTTGGCCGAGGCTGCAAAGATTGCTAAGGACCACTTCTCCATCTTCATCAACTTTGATGAGAGCATGGTCAGCGGCGCAGACGAGATCGATGAGGCTGAAGAGAAGGTCCGCAAGATCCTTTCCACTTCCGTCGAAGAGCTCGAGCTTACCGTTCGTTCCAGCAATTGTCTCAAGAATGCAAACATCCGTACGATTGGTGACCTTACCAAGATGACTGAGGACGAGATTGCAAAGACAAGGAACTTTGGCAAGAAGTCGTTATCCGAAATCAAAGATAAGCTCAAGGAATGGAACCTTGGACTTGGAATGACAGATTACAGCGTCCTGAAGAACTCGATTAGAGTCCCAGGCAACAAGGAAGAGAACAATGAAGCATAAGATTGGATTCAATGCCCTGAGCAGAACTTCTGCAGAGCGCAAGGCTCTCAAGCGCAACATGGTTACGAGCCTGTTCCGTTATGAAAGAATCGAGACGACCAAGGCAAAGGCCAAGGAAGTCCAGCGTCTTGCAGAAAAGATGATTACAAGAGCAAAGGTTGACAACGTACACAACCGCAGACTTACTTCTGCCATCCTTTTCGATGAGGCAGTCGTAAACAAACTGTTCACCGAGATCGCTCCGCTTTATGCTGACGTCCACGGTGGATACACACGTATTATCAAGACATCCAACCGTCTTGGTGATGCGGCCGACATGGCAATCCTCGAGCTGACCAAGAAGACTGAGAAGCCAGAGAAGAAAGCCAAGGCAAAGAAAGAGGAGAAGGCTTGATTTTTCGCCTTCCCTAGATGCCCTTTGTGGGTTCAGCCGGAGTCGTTTCGACTCCGGTTTTTTTTACATCACCAACTTCTTCTGAATCATGCACTTTTTGAGAGATGTAAGCTTTTTTGTAGCGATGGTGAGCTTGGTGGAGTGTTGTGGGGATGCTTTTCTTCTTTTCCCTTCGTTTTTGGCTTTACTGAAGAAAATTTTCTTCAGTAATTCTGTTTTTCTCGTTTACTGAAGAAACTTCATGGCCCTTCATGGCAAAGAAAACCTTTTACGCTGCTTGCCTTGACACTGGTTGTTGCAGTATTTACAATAGTTCAGTTATAAGGGAGGATAGTATGAACAATACACTCGTATGGATCCTTCTTTGTCTTGGTTGTATTGGAATCGGCTGGCTGGCACGCTGGCTGTATGGAAAAGTAAAGCTTACGTCGGTCGAGCAGCAGGCTGTTAGGCTGAATCAGGAAGCCATCAAGGAAGCTGAAGCGAAGAGCAAGGAACTCTTGCTTGAAACCAGAGATACACTCCTTAAGGAGCAGATGCAGCAGGAACGTGAGGCCCGTGATAGAAGAAACGAGCTCCAGCGTTTTGAAAGACGATTACTCCAGAAGGAAGAGAACTTGGAAAAGGTTCAGGAAGACCTTGAGAAAGCCAAGTCCTTACAACAAGATAAAGAAGAACAGTTGGAACTCCGTGACAAGCAGGTTTCTGAAAACGAAGCCAAGTGGTTGGCGGAGATTGAGCGTGTCGCTGGCATGACAAGCGATGAAGCCAAGAACCTTCTCATTGACAAGATGCAGTCGGAGGCCGTCAAGGACGGTCAGGCTCTTATCAACAAGATTGAGCAGGAGGCTTTGGCAAAGGCTGACAAGACGGCTAGGGACATCATAGTCACGACAATCCAGAGACTTGCAACGGAAGTGAGTTCCGAGAGCACCGTCAGTTCCGTGAGCCTTCCAAGCGATGAAATGAAGGGAAGGATCATTGGACGTGAGGGTAGGAACATAAGAGCCCTTGAGACTCTCACCGGCGTTGACATCATCATAGACGATACGCCTGAGGCCGTCGTCATTTCATGCTTCGATCCTATAAGGAAGGAGATTGCAAGAGTCTCCCTTGAAAGGCTTGTGCAGGATGGACGCATACATCCAGCGAGGATTGAGGAAGTCGTCACCAAGGTTACGAAGGAAGTCAACCGTATATGTGCAGAAGAGGGTGAAAAGGTTGTTTTCGACCTTGGAATCCACAATATGAGTCAGGAGACCATAAGGGCCCTTGGAAGGTTGTTCTTCAGAACCAGCTATGGCCAGAACGTTCTCAATCACTCCAGAGAAGTTGCAGTGATAGCGGGCATGATTGCATCTGAGGTAGGTGCGAACGTTGAGATTGCAAGGCGCGGCGGTCTTCTCCATGACATTGGAAAGGGCATTGTGACTGAAAGCGATTCCAACCATGCAGAAATGGGTGCTGACCTTGCAAAGCGTCTTGGGGAAGACCCAAGGGTTGTCAATGCTATTCACTCACACCACGGAGACGTTGAGCCTTGTTGCATAGAGAGCATAATCGTTCAGATTGCCGATGCCATAAGCGCAGCACGTCCTGGTGCAAGAAGGGAGTCGCTTGACAACTACATCAAGAGATTGGAGAACCTTGAGGAGATAGCGGTTTCGTTCGAAGGCGTCGAGAAGGCATTTGCAATCCAGGCCGGAAGGGAACTCAGAATTCTCGTCAATTCCGACTCTGTGACCGATGAAGATGCAAAGAACATCGCAAAGGGAATAGCAAGCAGGATTGAGGCGGAGCTCCGCTATCCAGGAAGGATCAAAGTCACAATCATTCGTGAGATGCGTGCCGTAGAGTACGCAAGATAAACAGGTGGATGCGCAACATGGGTGCAAAAACCTTTACAACCCTGCTCTTGGGAGACGTCTATGGCGACCCTGGGTGCAGGGCTGTTTCTTTTAGGCTTCCAAGTATAATAAAGAAATACAGGGCGGATTTCGTCATAATAAACGGCGAGAATGCAAACAATGGCTTTGGAATCACACCGGATCAGGTGGATCTTCTGTTTGGTGCGGGTGCCAATGTCATAACGTCTGGAAACCACATTTGGCATGACGACGAGCTTGTAGACCTTTACCTGGATTCAAAGGAGAGACTTCTTCGTCCTGCAAACTATGGCAATTCCCTTCCCGGTCATGGGAGCGTAACCGTCAATGTTCCTTCTGTTGGAGATGTCACGGTCATCAACCTGCAGGGGCGTGTGAACATGTTCCCAATAGATGATCCCTTCAAGGTCGCAAGCGATTTGCTCCGTACGGTCAAATCCAAATTCGTGTTCGTTGATTTCCATGCAGAGAGTGCAGAGGAAAAGGAGGCCTTGGGCTTCTTCCTTGATGGAAAGGTAAGTGCCGTTGTGGGAACACACATACATGTACAGACAATGGACGAGAAGATCCTTCCAAAGGGGACGGCCTACATAACGGACCTTGGCATGTGCGGGCCAAAGGACAGTGTGATTGGAAGCAATCCTGAGCTTTCGATCCAGAGACAGAAGACCCAAATGCCAATGAAGGCCAAGGTGTTCGACAGCATGGGGGAGATCCACGGCGTCGTTGTGGAGTGCGACGTAGATACCGGCAGGGCCTTGTCAATAGCAAGGCTCGTGGAGTAGTTGGAAGGAGTAGTCCATGGCATCTTCTGCAAAGGATTCCCATCTTCAAAGACCCCCAAGGAAGCAGCAAAAGCTCAGCGTCATACAGCTTCTTAGAAACAACGACCCAAGTCTTTCCAAAGACCACGCAACGGCTCTTGTAAGTTGCAGAAACGTGTACGTGGATGGAGAGCTTTGTACGGATTCAAAGGCAATGTATCCAAAGGAGGCCATCGTTGAGGTTGTGTTTCCAAAGTTCGTATCCAGAGGGGGTTTCAAGCTCGAGAAGGCTTTGGAGGTTTTTGGCATTGATGTTGAGGGTCTTGTGATGCTTGATGCCGGCTCCTCCACAGGAGGGTTTACGGACTGCCTTCTTCAGCATGGAGCCAAGGCTGTGCACAGCGTGGATGTTGGATTCAATCTGTTGGACTACAAGGTAAGAAGCGACAGACGTGTGATAGTGCACGAGAAGCAGAACATAATGACCCTTTCTAAGGAGGCCCTTGAGCCTTTGCCAAACGCCGCCGTGGCTGACCTTTCGTTCCGCTCCATAAAAGGTGCGGCCTCCCATATTCTCGACCTCGTTGGGGACACTTGGCTCATTGCTCTTGTAAAGCCTCAGTTCGAGGTTCCAAAATGGCAGGAGAACTTCTTTGGCGTCATAGAGGATCCAAAGCTTCTTGAAGAAACCCTTGAAAGTGTATTCGACAATCTGACGCAGGAAGGGATTGGAATCTACAACGCTGTCAAGTCACCAATAAAAGGCCATAAGGGCAACACGGAATTCCTTGCACTGCTAAAGCGTGGTGTGAACTGGAACAAGGAGACGTTCCTCAAGGCCTGCCTAGTCTGACGGAAAGAAACGCTCATTTCGTTTCCCGTAGGTGTCTAGTGCATTTGGAAACCTACTTCTCGATTAGATCCTCCACTGTACAACCAAGGTTTTTGGCTAGACGGTGTACCGTGTCAATGCTTGCCTTGTTGATATCCTTGTTTCGTTGTTCGTACATTTGAATGGAGCGAAGGTTTACGCCTGCCCTCTTAGCTAGCTCGGCTTGGGTGCAGCCATATTCCATACGGATGCGTTTCAGATTCGTGTCCTTGAAGTATTCGCGTATGCGGCTATCTACGACATCTACGAATTTCGAAATGTCCGCTTCATGAAGCGTGTTGTACATTTGCTGAAGGTCATAGAAGGTGAGGACTTTGAAGATTTCGCTGTATCTTCTGTTTGAGTACCATTGATAGTAGGCTACCGCCCAACCTATCCAGTATTCTTTCGAACGTTCAAACCTTTCTTTTGGCTCATTCGTGATTCTATCGTTCGTTGTTTCGTAAACAATCTCCGAGACTGCTTCTATGCCGCTTCTTCCTGTCAGAACGGAAGGTTCTCCGTTTTCCATACGGCTGCTAACAGTGCTCGTCAAAAACAACTTGATGAAATCGTCGCCAGCAATCCCGCAGGTGTTGATAGCATAATCAAAGGCATCTCCAAGTACTGACTGCGCTCTATTCAGGTATGTTTCTTGGTATGCGTGGATCATCGTTTGTGATTCCTCCTTTTATGATATCTTGGATGTAAAGGCCTTCGTCTTCTTTCTCAAGTATTTTAAGGTAAAGCTTGTTTGCTTCCTCATCTCGTGCTTTACGAAGAACATAGAACTCTTCCTTTTCTGCAATATCAAATCCTTCGAATTGGATATTCGAAAAAGCGAACTTGGATTTGAGAACAATCTGCTCGCCTAGCTTTCCAAGTTTCATGGCCATTGCAAGCTGTTCTACGGTGATTCCGTTGTTTAGAAAGGATTCGGCATAATCGAAGTATGAATCATCTGCACAGTATCCAACGACAATATCATAAGCGTTCACATTGACTCCAAAATTGTCGATCAAATATCTTTTGGCTCGTCTTGCAACAGGTGTTTTGATGGAGAATTGACGATGTTGGACAAGAACAGATATCCAGTTGAGAATTGTATAGTCTGGGTTGTTCAGGTTCAGCGTTTTCATGTATTGGGTATCCAAAGTATAGCAATTGGAAAAGCCGTCCCGCAGAGAGGAAACCGCCCATTCCTTTGCAAGTTCCTCGCTTTCTGTACAGTAGAAGCCAAGTCCAAAGTCATTGGTGTTTCTTCCTTCTCCAAACATTGGACACCTTACGACTTTTTCCGAGCCATGATACAACGTGATGATTCCTTTCATTTGCAAGTACCTCTCTGACGTCCGATTGTCCATATTGTATCACCAAAGTGATAGAAGTGTAATCAGAAACATGAAAAAAGTAAATTCTTCAAATATCCAGAACCTCGCCATCGACTAGGATTATTATCTTCTCCAAGGATGCATCCACCACCTTCAAGGTGGATTCTATCTGCATTCTGGCGGTTTCCAGCCCGCCAGGACCCCAACTGCTGCCAGATGACGCGAACTCTCCTGAAAAATCCACGAACGCCACGTTTTCAGATACGGTCAGTCCCCTCAACGTTGTGCCTTGAGCTATGAATGTGACCGCTCCAGCGGAAAGTGCGTCCTGGCTTGGCCCTGCAAGGAGGCCCTCCATTGCATCATGGTACAGCGTGGCCCCCGTTCTTGGAACATCCTGGGAGAATAGACGATAGACGACGGATGTCTGGGATATCGGTATAGCAAAACAGACCGATGCCTTGTGTGTGTCCGGCAGGCTGCGTTGCTTCAAGACGCCCTCAATGTAGTCCACCACGCCCGATTCCCTGACTGCGACGATGGCCTTTGGTGCGCTTATTATGCCTATCACGCCCGCATAGAGGATCCAGAACACGAATGCAAGGGCAAGGAATGCGCCCCTGCCAAGGCCCTTTGTTTTCTTGTGTCGTGGTTTTTCTTCTTGGAATTCGTCCTGCAGGTCTTCGATCATAACATCCAAAGAGTACAACAATGAGGCCAAGAATCCAAGTGCAAGAATCCAAGTGTTTGGTTGCGCGTATTGGCTTTCTGTAGATTGTTTGTTTTCGTCTAATGCTTTAGTATGTCCAAATATGAAGAACGTTGTAATCATTGGAAGGCCAAACGTAGGAAAATCGACGCTTTTCAACAGACTCGTGGGAAAGAGAAGAGCGATAACGGACCCAACCCCTGGCGTGACCAGAGATCCCATAACGGAGCGTTGGATACTCTGCGGGCACGCTGTGGACCTCACCGACAGCGGCGGTGTCAAGCTGGATCTGGAAGGCTTCGATGAGCTTGTCTCGAAGAAGAGCCTTTCGCTTCTTGACGGTGCGGACGCAATAATCTTCCTCCTTGACTGCACAGAGGTCACACCTGAGGACCACATGCTCATGAAGGAGCTTCGTCCATACACGGACAAGATAGTCCTCACCGTGAACAAGATAGACGACGTAACACGCGAAGACCTCATCTGGAACTACTTTTCATACGGATACCAACGCATCGTGGGAATATCATCGGCACACGGACTTGGCATAGACACCTTGGAGGAGACCCTTCTTGGCATGTTGGACCTGGAGGACGAGACCGATTCCGCAGAGGAGTTCAATGCCGATTTTGAGACCGATGCCATTAAGCTTGCCGTCCTTGGAAAGCCAAACACAGGCAAGAGTACGCTCACGAACCTTCTGACAGGCCTTGACCTGTCCATCGTAAGCCCAATTGCAGGCACGACACGGGATGTAGTGAAGGGAGGTTTCCATTACAAAGGCAAGGAGTTCACGATCCTTGACACCGCAGGAATAAGACGAAAGGCAAAGGTTGAGGAGGATGTCGAGTACTACTCCGTAAACAGAGCCATAAAGACGATTGACGAGGCCGATGTCGTCCTTCTTGTAGTTGACTCCGTTGAAGGGCTTGCTGACCAGGACAAGAAGATAGCAAACCTCATAGTGAGAAGAGGCAAGGGCGTCGTCCTTGTACTGAACAAGATAGACCTTCTCAAAGGTATGGCGAACGAGATGCAGGCCATAGAGGATAGGGTAAGGTTCCAGTTCCCAATCCTCAACTTTGCGCCCATACAGTTCATATCGGCCGCCAACGGAACGAACATATCGCAAATGCTGGATACTGTGCTCAAGGTGTACAACCAGCTTGGAAAGAGGATAGACACAGCAGTACTGAACGATGCGTTGAAGGCTTGGGGCGAGGCGTACCAGCCGCCTAGAGGAACGGAGGGCCACTACAAGGTCTACTACGGCACTCAGGTGAGCGTGCATCCTGTGAGGTTCCTCTTCTTCATAAACCGCAAGAAGGACTTCCCTCAGGTCTATGTACAGTACCTTAAGAACTGCATACGCAAGGATCTTGGGTTCTCCCTTGTTCCAATTGAGATAAGCCTTAGGGAGCGCGAGCGCAGCGAAAGCAACCACAAGCTTGGGCAGAACGCAAAGGTGAGAAGTTCTGAGGAGTCTGCTGTACGTAGAAAGCCTGCGCCAACTGTTGCTGCAAAGTCTGTTTCTGAGGCAAAGCCAACTGCATCTGCAAAGCAGAGTGGAGGCAAGGCAAAGGCAACGCCAAAGGCCAAGAAGGTTGGTGCAAAGGCAAAGGCCAAGGCTGTGCAGAAGGCCCGTGAGAGCTACAGAAACAGGACGACTGCGGCCAAGAAGACCTCAGGAAAGGCCTCCAAGTCCTCTGGAAGGAGATAGGAATTCTGCCATGGTATACAGGGCTGTATGCTTTGACATAGACGGGACTCTCTATCCTGCAAAGGTGATGAACCGCAGGCTCTTGGCTTTGGGGCTGAGGCATCCTGTCTTTGCCATGAAGTACAACCGCATGAGACGTTCCTATAGAGAGCTTCAGGGTGGATTTGAAGACGATCTTTCTTTGAAGGATGCTTCTTTGAGGGTACGTGAAGCCGCTATACTGCAGAAAAACTATGGTGTATGCAGGGATAAGGACATTGGAGTTGTAGAGGACAGGCTTGAGAAGTGGATATACGAACCCATGAAGCGGCTCTATGCGAACACCAAGCCCTATGACGGTGTAGCTCAGACGTTTCAGTCTTTGAAGGAAAATGGTGTTTTCGTTGGAGTGTTCAGCGATTTCCCGTTGTTCGATAAGCTTGGCTCCATGGGACTTTCCAAATATGTGGATTTTGCCGCTTCGAGCGAAGACGTTGGGTTTCTGAAACCCAGTGTCCACTGTTTCGAGCATTTGCTGTATAATATGGATTTGAAACCTTGTGAGGTGCTTTACGTTGGCGACAGCTACAGCAAGGATGTCGCCGGTGCGCACAATGCAGGGATCGATGCGGTCCTTGTGAACGCCAAGGGCGGTGCGGATAGGTATCCGCTTGCCTGCGGGGTGTTTTCTACTTGGGCCGATTTTGACGGATGGTTGTCCGGACGGATGGAGGATGTTTGATGGATTTCTTTTCTTTGGTTCCGGTTTTGTTGCCTATTGCGTTGTTCGTGGTGACAATGATCATAATCTTCACTTTGAGGGCTGGCGACAAGAGCAGCCGCAGCCTTTCCACTGTGAAGAAGCTTTTGGACAAGTACAAAGGGGATGTTGAGGCCAGCGACAACTCCTTCAAGCAGTACGCCGCAGAGCTTGAACAGACGATTTCCAAGAAGGATTCTGAGGTCAAGGAACTCATACAGACCATCAACAGCCAGCTTGGAGAGCTAAGGTCCTATTCGGAGGACCTCGTCAGACTCAAGATGGCTATGGATACATACAGGGAGGCCCTTGAGGGGCTTGCCCGCCTTACATCCGATGCTGACGACAAGATATCCACGGTCCAGAACGAAGTGGATAGATTGGACAAGGTCCGCAACGTAATCGATGGATTCAGACAGGACATGAGGGATGCAGACGAGCATCTTAGAAAGCACGAGCAGCGCGTCATACAGCTTGAAAGAGAGTCCATTGGCAGGATGAACACCGCTGTGAGCGAGACTGACAGCAGCATGGACGAAGCCATGGAGGGACTCCACAAGGAGAGTATGGAGATATTCGAGGACTTCAAGGAGAAGACCGACAAGGACACTGAGTTCAGGCTTAGGAAGATCGATGATGCCTTCCAGTCCGTAATACATACAGTGCAGGAGTTCTTTGGTGAGCTTGAGAACAAGCTTGACGTCGTGAGGCAGCAGTCTGCGGTTCTCGAGGGGCTCATTGAAAAGGGTTCCGAGGTGGTTTCAAGCGCTCCAAGCATTCCAAACGATGTGGGAAGCGCTCCAAGTGTCGTCAGCATTCCAAACGTGACAAACGGCATTGGGCCTGCAAGCGTGGCCACCCATGCATCCGGCAACGTGTATGACGATATGGTCATGCCTTCTTTCGTGGAGGAGAAGCCTGTCAGGGAGAAGCCATCCAGGGAGGTTCCTTCGAAAGAAAAACCTGTCGCGGAAGCTGTGGGGGCAAGGGAGAGCAAACCTGTCGTTGAGAACAAGTCCTTCGCTGATAGCAAGCCTTCCAGCATGGATGTGATGGACGTTGACTACGGCTATGATGCCCACGGGGTGTCTGACGATTCAATGGACGACTATGGCAATCCTCAGTGGGAGACGTATGGGGAAGAGGAGGTCGTTGACTTCGACGACGACCCAAACGATGTTCCAAACGACGACTTGACTTGACGATGGACTGGCGCAGGGTTATTTTGGGACATTGAGAGGTTCCTCCTACGAGGATTCCAAAAGGATGGTATCATGAAAAAAGAACATATAAAGGAAACAGAGGAAAAGGTAGAGGACAAGGATATCGGTCTTGAAAAGGATTGTTGTCCATGTTGCGATGGCGAGCATGCCGATGGTTGCTGTGGGAATTCGTGCGATGATGACGTTGTGGATCCAAAGGATGCCCAGATCGACGACCTCAAGGCCAAGTTGGACGAGCTCAAGGCTGAGAATGCAGGCCTCAAGGACCAGATGGCAAGGCGCCAGGCAGAACTTGAGAACTACAGGAAGAGGCTTGTGCGTGACAAGGAGGAGGCCGTTCAGTTCGCCAATTCCAAGTTAATAGAGGATATCCTGCCGTTCCTTGACAACCTTGACAGAGCCCTTGTGGCAGCCAAGGCCGGCGGTGATGTGGCGAACCTAGTGCAGGGAATCGAGATGGCTCAGGGGCAGCTTATGTCAAACCTTGACAAGAACTGGGGGCTCAAGGCCATAGAGTCCGTTGGCAAGGAGTTCGACCCTCAGATGCACGAGGCCTGTATGGTCACTGTTGACGACAGCCTTGACAACGAGACGGTGCTTGAGGATTTCCTCAAGGGCTATACGTTGCATGACAGGGTTCTGAGACCTTCGAAGGTGAGGATTGGAAAACCTGAATAAATGTTTCGTTCCATTTGACGATTCATTGGTGGTTTTGTAAATTACCTGTGGACCTTGAGGGAAACCCCAAGGAGCCAATGAAAAAGACACTTATCATTAGGAGCATATATTATGGGAAAGATTATTGGTATTGATCTTGGTACTACAAACAGCTGCGTTGCAGTGATGGAGGGTTCGGAGCCTGTCGTGATGGCCAATTCCGAGGGCCAGAGAACGACTCCTTCAATCGTAGGTTTCACGGCCAAGGGCGATTGCCTTGTTGGTCAGCCTGCAAAGAACCAGATCGTTACGAACGCTGAGAACACCGTGTTCTCAATCAAGCGTTTCATGGGAAGGAAGTACAAGGAAGTTCCAGATGAGCTTTCCATGATTCCATATAAGGTCGTCGCTGGTCCAAACGACACGATTAGGGTCGTCATCAGGGACAAGGAGTATTCACCTGAAGAGATCTCCGCAAGGATTCTCCAGAAGATGAAGAAGACCGCAGAGGACTATCTTGGCGAACCCGTCACTGAAGCCGTCATCACGGTTCCTGCATACTTCAACGATGCTCAGCGTCAGGCAACCAAGGACGCTGGTAAGATCGCCGGCCTTGAAGTGAAGAGAATCGTCAACGAACCAACAGCCGCTGCTTTGGCATACGGTTTTGGAAAGGATACGTCAAAGGACGAGAAGATCGCCGTATACGACCTTGGTGGTGGTACGTTCGATATCTCCATACTTGAGCTTGGAGACGGGGTCTTCGAAGTCAAGTCCACGAACGGTGATACACACCTTGGTGGAGACAACTTTGACCAGAGGATAATCGAGTGGATGGTCGAGAGTTTCAAGAAGGATACCGGCATTGATCTCTCAAAGGACAAGATGGCCCTTCAGAGACTCAAGGAAGCTGCAGAGAAGGCAAAGATCGAGCTTTCCAACTCCACTTCAACGGATATCAACCTGCCGTTCATATCGGCTGATGCAACAGGTCCAAAGCACCTGCAGATGACCCTTACGAGGGCCGCCTTCGAGCATATGGTGGATGACCTTATCGAGAGGACGAAGGTTCCTTGCAGAAACGCCCTTAGGGACGCTGGCCTTACAGCCGCTGACATTGACCAGGTCATTCTGGTTGGTGGTTCCACACGTGTTCCAAAGGTTCAGGCTGTTGTCAAGGAGCTCTTTGGCAAGGAGCCTCACAAGGGCGTGAACCCTGATGAAGTCGTTGCAATGGGCGCTGCCATTCAGGGCGGAATCCTTGGCGGATCGGTCAAGGACGTTCTCCTTCTCGATGTCACACCGCTTTCGCTTGGTATCGAGACGTTGGGCGGAGTCACGACGAAGCTCATCGAACGCAACACGACGATTCCTACAAGGAAGAGCCAGGTGTTCTCAACAGCCGCTGATGGACAGACCGCTGTAAGCATACATGTCCTTCAGGGTGAGCGTGAGATGGCTTCCCAGAACAGGACTTTGGGAACGTTCGACCTTGTTGGCATTCCTGCAGCTCCAAGGGGAGTTCCTCAGATTGAGGTCACGTTCGATATCGATGCAAACGGAATCGTGCATGTATCGGCAAAGGACCTTGGAACAGGCAAGGAGCAGAGCATCCAGATTCAGAGCTCCAGCGGTCTTGACGAGAGCGAGATAGAGAAGATGGTCAAGGATGCAGAGATGCATGCCGAGGAAGACAAGAAGGAGCGTGAGAGGATTGATGCCCGCAACACGGCAGACAGCCTCGTGTACCAGACCGAGAAGGCCCTCAAGGACTATGGCGACAAGGTAAGCGCTTCCGACAAGGCAGCGGTCGAGTCCGCTCTTGCGGACCTCAAGCAGGTCCTTGCAAACCAGAGCTCTTCTGTGGACGAGATTAAGTCCAAGACCGAGGCTCTTCAGAACGCATCCTACAAGCTTGCAGAGGAGATGTACAAGAATGCAAATCCTCAGGGCCAGCAGGGCGGTCCTGAAGCAGGTCCTCAGCCTGGTGGCGGAGCACAGTCGGGTAGCGGTTCGTCCAACGCCAGCGGTGCTGACGATGCAGACTACGAGGTGGTCAACTGATACATACAGCTTTGCGGTGCTGTGCATGCACCGCAATGTGATGGCACATTGCGATAGCCGGTCATTTTGGCCGGCTATTTTATTGTACTGTTGGCTGTTTTTTGTTAACTTATGTTAGATTAGTTAGATTGGTTAAAGAGGGGCTTCTGATTCCATTCATGCGCTTTGGTCATACCCAATGGGTATGTGGCATGTTTTTTGGAAGTTCTTCTTGAAAAGGTACGAAAATGGCAGATAAAAGAGACTACTACGAAGTTCTTGGTGTTCCCAAGACAGCTACTAAAGAAGAGATAAAGAAAGCATATAGAAAACTTGCCATAGAGAACCACCCTGACAAGAATCCCGGCGACAAGGCCGCGGAGGAGCGCTTCAAGGAGGCTACGGAGGCCTATGAGGTGCTTTCAGACGATGCAAAGCGTCAGAACTACGACAGCTACGGATTTGCAGGCGTTGACAACAGCCAAGGTTTTGGAAACGCAGCCTATAGGGATTTTAGCGATTTGTTCTCTGGAGGTGGTTTTGGCAGCATATTCGAGGATTTGTTTGGCTTTGGTGGCGCTTCAAGGGCTAGGGCACAGAGCAACCCAAACGTTGGTCAGAGCATAAGGGTCAACATTGAAGTCGATCTTCAGGACATAATGGGTGACTGCAAGAAGGAGCTTACCTACTACCATCAGGTTCCTTGCGAGGCCTGCCATGGTACAGGTTCCTCCAAGGGGACCGCTTCATCCAAGACGTGTCCAACCTGTGGCGGAGTTGGGCAGGTGAGGCAGTCCAGCGGTTTCTTCTCCGTTTCAAGGACATGTCCTACATGTGGTGGACGGGGTGTCGTGATTACAGATCCGTGTCCTTCCTGCAAGGGATCCGGAACAGTCAGAAAGAGCCAGACCCTGCGTGTCAAGATTCCTGCAGGTATAGAGAACGGTGCAGACATCATAATCCCTCAGATGGGAAACGCAGGCCAGAACAACGCAACCCCTGGTGATTTGTACGTTAGGGTGAACATAAGGCCTCACAAGTACTTTGTAAGGCAGGGTGAGGATCTATTCGTCCAGATTCCAATTTCCATGACTCAGGCGGCTCTTGGTTTGGACATAGAGGTCAAGAACCTTATGGGACAGACCGTCAAGGTAAGCATCCCCGCCGGTGTGCAGAATGGAAAGATAATAAGGGTCAAAGGACAGGGGCTTCCTCGCTACCGCAACGCCGCTTCAATGGGAGATATGTACATCAAGTTCCAGATAGAGACTCCAAAGCGTCTTGGACTCAAAGCCAAGCAGCTTATGAAGGAACTGTCCGATGCCATGGGTGAGAACCCATCTCCAAACCCAGTTCCATTTGAGAACGATTGATTGCACTTTGAAGATTTAGACGATTTTACTGAGGAGGGTTTTCCTTATGGGAGCCAAGATTACCGGGATACACGCAATAGAAGAGGCTTTGAGAAGCGCACCAAGGGGTTCGACACTCTATATCCTTAGGGGTGACAAGCGCAACTCAAAGCTTGAGTTCGAGGCCATAGCCAATGGAAAGACCGCTGTGAAGAAGGTCTCTGACGTTGAACTTGAAAGGCTTGCCGGCGGTAGCGACCACAGGGGAGCCGTCTTGGATCTTGGTACAAAGTCCTCTTCAAGCCAAGGTGGCAGGATAAGGGAGATGAGCGTGTATGACTTCTGTTCAAGTCTCAAGGAGGGCGACAACGCCCTTGTTCTTGCCTTGGATGAGATAACAGACCCTCACAACTTGGGTGCAATCCTTCGTAGTGCAGACCAGTTCTCCGCTTCCCTCATCATCGTCCCAGAGCGTAGAAGTGCAAGTGCAAACGAGACTGTCATACGAATCTCCTCCGGAGCGGCCCAATATGTGACCATGTCCACCGTCACGAACCTTGCAAAGGAACTAGATGTCCTCAAGCAGTTTGGGTTCTGGGTCTACGGTGCCGATATGAACGGTGAGTCCTCCTACGACATGGACTTTCCAAACCGCACCGTCATTGTCATGGGCAGCGAGGGTAGTGGTATGCGATCTCTTGTACGTGCCAAGTGCGACCACATTGTCTCAATTCCAATGAGCGGCCACATAGACTCGTTGAATGTCTCGGTTGCCGCCGGAATCCTTATGTACGAGTATAGAAGAAACCACAGTAGCGAAGCCGCCGTGGTTTCTGAATGATGGCCTGAAGGTCTATTTGTTATAGGGAATACAAAGCGCCAAGTGTGATTTGGACATCGTTTGCCGTTTTCTTCCTGGTAAACGTCTCCATTCTTTGTGATATATAGGTCGATTATACTCTTATATTGCGTTTTAAAACTTGAAAACGGACAGTTGTTGTGCTCATACTTGGTGATATGAAGAAATTCTTTGTTGTTCTTTTTGTCTCGTTGTGGGCTGTCATCTCTGTGTTCGCTGTTTCGGATGCTGTCATAAAGCCCTTGGATTCGTCGTTGTACGAGGACATGGATGATTTGTATGCCCTAAACGGCTTGGCCCGTCCTTCTACGAACAGGCCTTGGTCCAACGCAGAGGCAAGGCTAATCCTGTCAAAGGTGGATGCTTCGAATCTTGATGATGTTTCGAAAAGGCTCTACAGCAGGATTTTGTCTGTTTTGGAGCAGGATACGACATGGAATTTTGGAGATTTTGGTCTTACTGTTGGAATGGATTTCTCATTCGAATCCTATATGCACACCAACACGGAAGCGTTCACTACCGAGACCGATTGGGAACGAGGCTTCGATGATAGGAAGTCTCTCATGAAACTGTACTTTGAATTCACTTCGAACGACAACTTCTATACGACAAGCGATATACACTACAAGTATAGAAGGGCGGACATGCTTGACGAATACACGAAGTATGAAAAAGGCACCGCTGACGGCAGGCTTTCGAACGACGGCTATGTAGCCTCGTATAAGCTGGAAGGTTTCAAGAATCTGTACTATGTTGCCAAATCATACCATTTTTCGCAGGGAATCACATCAAATGTGTTTACAGATACGAGGCATTTCTCATTCATTTGGCCAAGACGAGCGGTCTTCTCATTTGGAGGGACGACATGGAACTTTTCAATAAACAGGGATGTCCTTAGCCTTGGAAACGCCCGTTTTGGAAACATGCTTGTTGACGACCACACTTTCAGCGACTATGCAAAGCTTTCGTTCTTTGGAAGGAACTTCAAGTATGATCTTGTTTTCATGTTCATGAACTCCATAGTCGAAAGCGGAGAGACGACTCCAAACGAAGAAGCCAGAATCTATATGATCCATACCCTGCAGTTCCGCATTGCGGATATGGTTTCCCTTACGGTGAGCGAGAATGTCATGTACAAATACAAGACGTTGGACTTCTCATATATGAATCCAGCGTTCATATACCACAATTTGAACAACAGATCCATGTTCAACGCCTTGGCATACGCTGATCTCAACATTGCTCTTCCTTTTGGACTTGAGGCATACGGCCAGTTTGCATTGGATCAGGCCAGGGCTCCACATGAGGACGATAGCCAAAGTGGTGCCTATGGACTGGTTGTCGGTCTTGGTTATACGGACAGTCTTCTTGGAGGAGTGGTCAAGGCTTATTGCGAGTACTCAAAGACATCGCCCTTGTTGTATAGGCGTGATGGTGTGGATTTCATTCGCATGACGATATACCCGTCAGTGGATGCCGACACTGGGCGTGTCGATTTCTTCGACTATATAGGCTTTCCGTATGGAGGAGATTGCAGACTTGTGGAGATTGGTGCATCGTTTGACAGTCTTGAAGGTTGGGATGTAGGTGTTTTTGGAAGGTTTGCAGAGAAAGGGGAGATGAGCATCTTCCACAGCCACAACAGAAATGGAAACAATGCCGATAAGGCCAACCTTAAGGGTGATACTCCATACGGAGATGTCTCCAAACGTTTTGCGGTGATAGGACTTAAGGCCAATGCAGACCTTGGGGCTTTCTTCACTTTGCCAATGGTTTCGTTCGAAGCCGAGCTGGATTGGGTTGGCCGTTGCAACTACACAAAGGCCACCCAGACGGTTGCGGACAAGGAGTCGGATCTTCAATTTACAATTGGAATGACCGTTGGTCTCTGATAGAATAGGAATGCTAGAGGAATTCCAAGGGGTTTTGGATGTTCCTCATGAGGAGTAGTTATGAAGAAAACGTTGTCTATTCTCTTGTTGCTTTTGGCTGCATTTGCAGCATTCGCTTCAGTTGAGTTCGTTCTTAATGTCAAACCTCATTTCACGTTCGACAATTCGCCTGCGGGTATTGCGGAGGATTCCAGTTGGCTCAATTGGAAGAATGCTTCAACAGGTGAAGGTGTTGTCAATTCCAATTGGTGGGAGACCAAGCAGGACTATTTCAACAGAGCTTTTTCAAAGCCAGGTTTCCTTGATATTGGCTTCGTCGTTGATGCAGACAAGGTTGGAATGGTGTTCCTCTTGGACATAAGGCAGGATACTTTCCAGCATTTCAAGGACAATGGAAAGATCCTCACGAATATTCCGTTCGTTGGGGCTATGATAGACCTAAACTTCCCTCGTGTGGGCTATGCTGACTACACTTCAAGCGATGGGAGTTTCTATGCATCGGTTGGTCGCAGGCAGATCAAGTGGGGACCTTCTACATACGATATGGCTATATCCGATTCCCAGCCGTATTTGGACAATTTCTATCTTTCATACGAAACTCCTGTAGGGGGGGGTATGTGGACCTTCAAGTATGATTTTACTGGAATAGCCTACAAGCTTTTCATGAACTATGACCACAATGTTGAAGGAGGCCAGAAGTCCACGTTCGCACACAGGTTCGCCTTTGGAAGCGACAGTGTTAGGATAGCCGTTGCAGAGCTCAACAACGTATATGGAAAGGAGCCTTCGCTCTTGGATTTCACTCCTTTTGGAATATGGCATGACAACTATCAGGACAACTACTCCAACGTCATGCTCAACTTGGCGGTAGAGGGTGTCGTAGGTCCTGTGAGACTCTATGGAACCTTTACGATGGATGACTTCGACCTCCCTCACGAATTGGGAAGCGATGTTTGGAGTGGAAAGCCTCAGGCCATGGGCTTTACTGCTGGTGTTGAAGTTCACATTCTTGATGGAGAGCCTGTGGAGTCCTCCAGATTTGAATACAACGAGTATTCCCTCAAGGACGACACCTTCAGGAAAATCGGCCTGAATATTGGTTATGAGTTCTACTATTGTTCCACCTTCATGTACAATAGGGACAAGAATGCGGGTAAATACACGGTTCCGTTCCAGTTCATAAGCCTTACTGGTGCGGGTTATTGCTTCGACGACAATGCATTCTATCTTGGTTTCAAGTACGGACCGGATACCATGGTCAATAGGCTTTTCGTGGAGTATGAGTCAAATCCGTTGAGTGCGTTTGCAAGTGCAGAGCTTATCATGCGTGGTTCATACTCCATAGACAGCAAGTACGGAGACAAGGAATACTACAAGAGTGAAGGCCTGTCCAAGATGAAGCTCAACGACCCTGTCGTTACTGTGCTCAAGCTGGAGGCAGGTGCGTCGTACAACGTTCAGAAAGGCCTCAAGGCCAGTGCGTCCCTTGGGTTTACGCGTGACATAACGCACGGTACAAGTGCCTTTGCAGCTACAATTGGCGCTTCCGTGGCTGTCATGGACGTTGATTGGAACTCCTTGTTCTAAGTTGCTGAGACACTATGAGAACCTCAAAGAAAGCATTGGCGATTTGCATCATGGTTTTGCTGTGCCTGTCCTCCCTTGGAGCTTGGCAGAATACCTACAACGCCCAAAGCAGGGAGTTCAGGCTGATGAAAGCATTGTTCAGGATTGCGGGGCAGGCCGTGCCTTCTCCAACTGCGCCCATCACGGGAAGCCAAATGGAAGGGTATCTTTCCAAGCTTGAAGATGGGGTGGATTCGTTTGGGCTGCAATATGGACAGCTCATGGACAGCCTTGGACTTGGAAGCCGGACGTTCTCGTTCGAGCCCGATGTCTTTGCGGTCGTCAGACCTACGATAAACCCACAGGTATTCGTGCATTCGAACGAAGATGCTTCTGTTATAGACTGGGAGTATCCGTATAGGGACTGGCTTCCTTGCTTGGATTTTGAGGTTGGCCTGTGTCTAGGGAAAGGCTTCTATGGACTTATAGCCCTTAACTTGACCACTCGGTTCTCACAAATCGACTATGGTACTTTTTTCACGAACATTCTTTGGGACATAATGAACTTTGAGCTGGCGTTTCCCCGCAAGGCATACGCTTCCATAGGGACGGATGGTTTGAACCTTTTGGTTGGAAGGGATAGGGTCTCTGCAGGAAATGGAACAACTGGAAACCTTGTGGTGGGCGATGGCCATTGGTGGAACGATTTTGCAAAGCTAAGCGTTCTGAAATATCCGTTCGCATACGATTTCACAATGATGTCGTTCGATGTGAATGGTGAAGACTATGAGAATCATCCCTTGGATTTTGAACAGTTCGACTACAACTCTCCCCACAAGATCGTTGCACTGCACAGGTTCTCCATGGCTCCGTTCAGGTGGATGAGCTTTTCCGTCGTGGAGGGGATGCTCCAATATGGGTTCAATCTGTTCGGTGACTTCGAGATGCTCAATCCCTTCATGGTTTTCCATGGTACAAACGGATATGTGAATGGAAACCAGAACAATTTCTTTGGAGTGGAGCTGTCCTTTGTTCCTTGCAGAGGCCTTGAACTCAACCTAGATGTGATGTTCGACCAAATCCAAGTCAAGACAGAGCTTGACGATGGAAAGCCTTGGGGTGATTCCCCTCCAAATGCATACGGGGTACTTGCGAATGCAATATACAGCACCGTTGTTGGAAATGGAATCTCTACATGTTCGCTGGAATTCGTGTACACGTCTCCTTGTCTGTACTTGAAGGAGGATAGGGGAAAGTATAAGCACTATGATACGAACCTCATAGTTGGCAATGCTCTTTGGGACGACGATTCAAGCGACATTTCGTATCTTGGCTACAAGTATGGACCGGACACCATTGCTGTTGGCTTTGGTGCTGACTATATGGAGCTTGATGGCATTTCGTTTGGAGGAGCTCTTCTTTTCAGAGCCCATGGCGAGCATGGAATACGCTACTATGACAACCAACATGACACCGTTGAACTTGGTCCCGATCATTTCTATGACGTGTCGCCCACGTACACTGAAGGAGTTACCCTCCCAGAGTTGAGGCTTTCGTTGTCGTCCTATGTAGAGTACGCATTGTTCAATGATTTGGATCTAAAAGCAAACCTGGCTTTCGTCCATGCTTGGAACTACCACAACGAGATTGGCCGCAAAATGTTCGATGTACAGCTTGCCGTTGGAGTGAGCTTCCATCCACCATATTGATTTTCTGATAGTTGAGGTACCGCGTTTGGGTGGATGTGGGCGCATGACGGCGGACTACGGCGCATCAGGACGCATCAAACTATTGGCTATTTTCGAGGGATAAAAAAGGACCTGCAAACCTTTGTGGCTGCAGGCCCTTTTTTAATAGCTTTATAACTTGTTGCAATCAATAGAAATAATAGAGTCCAAAGAACAGCTCGTATTCAAGATCCTTGAAGTTCTTCGTTTCTGCGTACTTCTTTATGGACTCCGTGTTGAATCCCAAAGAGGCTCTTACTGGGTAGTTGGGATGGTTGTTGATGATTCCAATGCCTTCGATTCCAACAGTATAGAGCATCTTGATCTCGTCATCCTTCGTTTTACGTACAAGACCAATGTCAGAGAACGCTATGGCGTATGTTCTCGCCCAGGATCCAAGATCGATGCATTTGGTTGTCAGCATTATGTTGGCCACGAACTTGAGGTCGCTTGTAGATGTGCTGTACGGGTTGTCGTCCCTGATTCCCCTCATGTAGTCGGACAATGTGGGTTTGCCGTCGCTGGCAGATACCAAAGATTTGTTTGGTGTAGGCGAAAGACTTCCAGTGACCCTAATCGAAGGATTGAACCAACCGTTTGCGAACGGGAACCATGTGAAATTGACGGTGACCGAATCCGAAGGATTGTTGAAGACGTCCATGACAGGAACATCCCTCGAAGCCGAGACGGAGAGCGTCATGCCTTTTCTGAAGTCGCTGTTGCCGTCGAGCACATAGTTTATCGTGGAGCGGCTGAGGGATGCCCCGACCTTGACCTTGTTGCTCGAGACCGTCCAGTCCTTCGCATTCCATGTCCCATCCGTGGCGTACACTTTTGTGAAGGACAGGGACGGTGTCAATGTGAAGCTCCATGGAAGAGCTATGCCGACGGAGAAGCTTGGCCCCATTGTGAGCTTCACCGATTGGGTGCCCTCAACGGCCTCGGTCTTGAACGAGTAGGAAGTGCTTATCTTCTTTCCGTTTATGTAGAGTCCATTGTATGAAAGGGAATTGTCCGTTGAAGTTTTCTTGCTTCTTGGTTCGTAAGTCAATGTGTGCGTGAGCGATGCCCCGCCCCATGTTGGAACGAGGTTTCCAAATGCTGCCGTGTACGTGTACTTGCTTGCGCCGAACGACTCCATCTCAATGGTCTCCGGCGTCAAGGTTATTCCTCCGGAGAGGCTGAACGTTATGTCCTTGAAGAGCTTGATGTTGTAGAACTTGGTGGCGAGCTCGGTGGAGAAACCCAATGCCTTCTCCTTGGTTCCATCGTACTTGACCACAACGGACGCATCCATGTTGAAGTCGAACACCTTCACTCCAGTCAACTTAGTGGTGAAATCGGATGTAAGGCTCTGTATCCCCTCCCTGGATCCGTCGTATTTGAACGAGACGGAGGTGTCAAGGTTCGCACCCATGACCTTTATTCCATACAGCTTTGCGGAAAGGCCGGACGTGAAGCCCTTGAGCCCTTCCTTGGTGCCGTCGTAGCCAAGCGAAAGATTTGTGTCCATGTTGAACCCTGCAATCGGGAACCCTACGATGCCAAAGTCCAGACCATAGTTCGCCTTGGAGAAGGAATGGTCCTTCTGCTCCATGTTTGCGTTTATCTGGAACTGGGCCAGCTTGCCTCCAAAGTTCTTGGAGTCCACCCTAAGGCCTATCTTCATTCCGTAGTTGGAGTCGTACTTGGGAGTAGGGAACACGAAGAACGGGCTCTTGTCGTTGACGCTGTACCTCGCTATGTAGTGGTAAGCCACGCTTCCGTCCTCCTGTGCGACGGAGGGGTTCTCGACTACGGTGTAGTCCACCGATGTGAAGATCCTTGCGTTCACAAGGTCCTGGGCCTTGGATCGTACATGCCCGGAAAGGGCGTCGTAGGACTCGAACGAGGTGTTGTCGGCGATCTTGAGGTAATCGTAGACCCTGGCTGTATCAGTCCTGCCTTCGAAGACGAAATCGTATCTGTCTATTGTGTATGTGTCTGCAAAAAGCGCACAAAAGCCTGCCAGCGCGATGAGTGCTGTGGATATGAAACGTTTCATATTAATACCCCTATCTCTCCTAAATTTGTGTTGACGCAAGGTGCATTTTAAGCTTTCGATTGCATTTGTTCAAGAGTTGATATATAAGGTATAGGGGCAGAACGGAGGTTTTCTTTGAGAATTAAGGACTATAGGAAAAGGATACTTGGCCTGCGTATCTTCTCAGACATACTCGCCACAATACTCGCTTGGGCATTGGCTTTCTTCTTGAGGTTCTACGTCCTTCCCGGAGGCAGAGGGAAGCCTATTGAGCTGTTCGCGGTCCTTGCTGTGTTCGCATGCGCGTTCACATTGTTCTTCTGCAATAGGCAGGGCCTGTATTCCTGCAACGAGATAAGTACATTCGCAAAGGAAGCCAGCAATATCTTCAAGGTCTCTTTGTATGTGTTCCTGCTTTTCGTGTGCGTCTACTACTACCTGTTCGTCGAAAAGGTAAGCCGTCTGGCACTGCTTCTCTTCTTTGCATTCCATTTCCTGTTCCTTCTCATCTCAAGACGCCTCATAAACGCATCGTTCGAAAAACGGTTCAAGGAGATGGGGAAGAGGGGGCTTTTCTACCAGAGGATACTCCTCGTGGGGTCTGGCTCTTCGATCGAAGAATACTGCAACGCCGTCTCACACGACGACACGGACGGCCGCACCGTTGAAGGCCAGTACTTTGGAAAGGGCAGGGCGATAGATGGCATTGCGCAGGTGCAGGCTGCATCCCTCAAGGAGGCCGTATCCAAATCCAAGGCCGATATCGTTGTGATCTCAACCTCTGAGATGTCCTACGAGGATTCCCAAAGGATTCTAAACGAGAGCCTTGATCTTTTTGGACAGAAGGTCCTTCTGATTCCCTCCGTTCCAAAGTCATATGTTGGAACGGAGCTTTCAATGTACAGAGGCATTCCAATCATTGGAATAAACTCGTTCGAGATGTCGCCGTTGGGGCGTATCTTCAAAAGGACATTTGATGTTGTTTCTTGTTCCCTTGGGGTCTTGCTTCTGTCGCCGCTTTTTCTGTTTATTTCCATACTGGTCAAGACGACGTCCAAAGGACCCGTGTTCTTTAGACAAAAGAGGGTGACCCGTGACGGCAAGGTGTTCGAGATGCTCAAATTCCGTTCAATGCGAATAGACATGCCTGAAGGAGACCCCCACCTCACACCTGAAAACGACCCCCGTGTTACCAAGATTGGAAAGTTCCTGAGAAAGACCAGCTTGGACGAGATCCCCCAGTTCTTCAATGTGATAGGAGGTTCGATGAGCCTCATAGGGCCTCGGCCTGAACGACCTGAGCTTGAAGAGCGGTTCATAAAGACCATTCCCGGCTATAATATGCGCCATAAGATGAAGGCTGGGATATCGGGCTGGGCGCAGGTGAACGGCCTTAGAGGCAACACCTCCATTGAAAAACGCATCGACTACGATTTGTATTATATTCGCAACTGGAGCTTTGGGTTTGACATGAAGATTGTAATCTTCACCTTCCTGAAGGGATTCATCAACAAGAACGCTTATTGATAAGCGGTTAATGGGAATTTTTAGAATGAAGAAAGCTATAGTTTTTGTTTTGGCTGTTATGTTCTGTTCGTCAGTCTTTGCAGCGGCGGATTTGACCACTGTTCTTCCGTCTGCAACCAAAGGACAGATTGACGCTCTTTTGGCAGGGGAGATAGTGGAGACCTCCACCCTTGGCGGTGCCGACATGGGCAACGTGAGCCCTGCTGGGTCCGTTTTCGAGGGTTCTGTGAAGGAAGCAAAGGCCGCTACAAATGGTTTTTCAGAGAACCTTACGGTCCTTCTTCCATATCCAAAGGCTTGGGAGGGCATGTCTCAGGAAGAGGTTCAGATTGCTCTTCTCAATTTAATGAGAAGCGTTTCCACCCAAGAGGGAATAACTTATATCTCTCATAGGGCCGGCAACAAACCAAAGGTCCTGTTCGACCGCTCATGGTACCTCTCGGATCCATCGGACTGGAAGTCAAAGATAGACGACCCCGTGGTTACAGAGCTCCCTTCTTCCATAGAGAGCTACTGCTACCAAAAGGATTCCACATTTGGCGGCAACATCTACAAGCATGACTTCACCATAGACGAAGACGAGATATTCCTTAGCCTTAACAATGTGACAGCTCTCAAGTTCATGGGCTTTACGTGCGTCAAGGAAGGACAGCTTCACATGTATCTTGATACATATCTTACTGAAGAAGGCATCCTTCTCAATGCAATGGCCAAGATATCGGACCGAGACCCTCAGGTCAAAGTCCTTTTCATAACGGTTGATCTTCCAAGTGCGTTCCTTCGCAGGGTCACCGCATTGAAGGAATGGATGGAGACACGTCTTGCGCAGGTGGATGCCCAGTGAGTTCTGTTTTCAAACGTGGCATCGCCATCTTTTTCGTTGTTGTTGCAGGTCTGTCATTGGTAGCTGCTTCCCAGTCGTCCTTTGGGGTTTCGACTTCGTTGGATGTTTCCCTTGGGGTTGGTTCGTTGGCTCTCGTAGGTGGAAACCTTGTGTGGGAGAAGCAGTCGTCTTTTCCCGTCTATTCCGGTGTTCCTGCTGTTGCCTTTGAGGATTTGAATTTCCTGGATAGAATCGCCGTCTTTGGTTACAACGGGGTGGTGGATAAAGTCAGCACCTTTGCAACTATAGGACTCCTTGCCGCTCCTGGTGTATACTCGCTGCTCAAAGGCGATGCAATGTGGGGCTATGGTCTCATGTATTTTGAAACCGTTGCCATGACATACGGGCTAAAAGAGCTTACAAAGAACCTTGTTGTGAGGGAGCGTCCCTACGTCTATGGCAGTGGAGCACCTGCTGAAGAGTTCTCCAACGGGGATTATTGCCGGGCATTCCCCTCTGGACACACTGCGCTTGCATTCGCAAGTGCAACGTTCCTCACCATGGTGATGGGTTTTGATGATTCTGCTTCTCCTTGGCGAGTTCCCGTTTGCATTGGCTCCTATGCCGTTGCTCTTGGTGTTGCAGCCTCCCGTGTCCTGAGTGGGAACCATTATATAACCGATGTCCTTGTAGGTGCCCTTGTTGGCGCTGCCTGCGGAGTTGCAGTTCCATTGCTGCACCTTGGGTCTCTTGGTGGAGCTTCTGGTTCTTCCAATTCTTCTTCGAGTGCTAATTCGAATACCGCTTCATTTGGCATTTCCCCAACGGGTGTTGCGTTTGGGTTCAGTTTCTGAGTTTGCTTCCTATGGAGTTCCTTTTACTCTGGCAGAGGAAAGAATCGTGTTAAAACTTTCAAGTTGCTATTGCTGCTGTAGCAATTTAACAGCACGGTCAAAGTCACTTTCGAGTTGTTTCATCTCTCTTGCCCGATATATTTCGAATTCCTTTTCAGCTTTTTCAACGGCTTGCTTGTGGGAAATTCGACCTTTGCCTTCCAACAGTTTTCTTCTGTTCGATACAATCTGATTATCAAGAGCGTCAATCCAGTTCTGCATGGTCATGGGTATCTGTTCCAAAGCTTGCAATTCCGCAAAATCGAGAAATTGCGAAACAAGCAGATTGAGCCGTTGCAGTTCTATTTCAGAGAGATAGTTTTTTGCAATCTTAACGTCATCTTTGGTAATATAGTTGCCCTTGAAATTGGTCATACCTACAAAGGGCTTTTCCCTATTCACTCTGTCATAGACAATTTCTGCCGCCGTGTGTTCGTGAACGGCGTAATGGAGTTTGTTTTGCACTGTAGCAAAGAAAGCTTTCGTCAAATCCGATCTCGGATCATAATCCGTGGCAGTGGCATAGATGTCTGTCACCTGTTGATAAAAGTTGCGTTCAGAAGAACGAATATCTCTGATGCGTTGCAACAGCTCTCTGAAATAGCGTGAACCGCCGTTCTTCAAACGGTCATCGTCCATGGTAAAGCCTTTTTGGATATACTCATGCAGTCTTTCTGTTGCCCATATACGGAAGCGGGTCGCAATCTGTGACTGCACGCGGTATCCGATAGCGATAATCATATCCAGATTGTAGTGGTCTATATTTCGTCTTACTTGTCTATTTCCCTCGGTGCGAACCAACAAGAATTTCTTGTTGGTTGCCTCCTGTACAAGCTCTCCATCCTTGTATATGCCATCAATGTGCTGGCTTATGTTCTGCTGTGTGGTGTCATAAACTTCAGCAAGCTGTTGTTGTGTGACCCAGATATCTTCATTGGAGAAACGGACGGAGACCTTCGTAATCCCATTCTCATCTTGGTAAATCATCAAATTATTATCATTCATAAGAAAAAGCTCCATATAAAACCGTATATTTTAGCATTTGTCCAATTGTCCATATCTTTTGTATCAATCCCCTAGTATCGATTATCAGATAAAACAGCTTTTATAGTTTACTAGCATTTATTCTCTTTTTTCGCACTCGGTTAAAGGTATTATAACATGCAAGATGTGGAAAAAACAGCATGTCCATACCTGATGCAGTATCCGTATTACATTGCAGATTATGAGGGTAATAGGTGATGTACACGACAATGAACGGTCAAATGAGTCGTTGGATGGTTCAACCCTGTGAGTTTCAAAAAGTTGAATCCGATGGAGACAAGTCCCCTATGGTGATTGGTCTTGCATTGATGACTGTGATGACTGGCTGTGTCTTTATTTTGAGGTGAACACCTAAAACTACTGTTTCACCTCACAATAAAGGATTTCTTGGTGGTTGAAACTAAAGGTTTTGGCATCAGAATATCAGCTCGCAAAGCCTGTCAACTTGGAGAAGGTCTTCTTTTGAAAGTGTATGTTTCAATCATATTGAAAGCAGTGTTTTCTTTCTCTCTTTGGCTAATGTAACAAACAATCGCCAATCGTCGGAAAAATATCTCGCCAATCGTCGGAAAATACTATAGAATTCGTGATTGTTGTGCATTAGAAGACGATGTGAATGGAAATAAGGTGCTACAAATGAGAAACTATAGAAAAAGAATTGCAGATGATATCCTGAAACGGAAGTTGGAAGGCAAAGGTGCGGTGCTGATTGAAGGCCCTAAGTGGTGCGGTAAGACGACAACCGCCGAGCAGTTAGCCGCCAGCATTTTGTACATGGATGACCCCGAAAAAAAAGAGCAAAACATTACCATGTCCGAGTTGGATCCCAAACGACTGCTAAGAGGTGAAGCTCCAAGGCTTATTGACGAATGGCAGCTTGCTCCAAAGCTTTGGGATGCCATTCGTTTTGAGGTTGATCATAGAGGAGAAGTCGGACAGTTTGTCCTCACTGGTTCTTCTGTTCCTGCGGATACAGAGAAGATTACCCATTCTGGGACAGGGCGTTTCTCTTGGTTGACAATGCGGCCTATGAGTTTGTATGAATCGGGAGATTCAACTGGAGAAGTCAGCATAAAAGACCTTTTTGATGGAAAGAAGGATATTGAAGGAGATTCTAATTTGAGTATCGACCGCCTGGCTTTCCTTGTGTGTCGAGGAGGATGGCCACTGTCGGTGGATATGCGTGACGAAATTGCCTTGGACCAAGCTGTGGATTATTATGATGCCGTTGTGCATTCCGACATTAACAGGGCTGATGGCGTACAAAAGAACCCTGAAAGGGTTAGGCGCCTTATGCGTTCTTATGCGAGGAACCAAGGATGTCAGGTTTCTAATACTGTGTTTGCACAGGATATTGCTGCAAACGAGGAAACTGTTGCATCTTATGTCAATGCACTTCGCAAGATCTTTGTCGTAGAGGATTTGCCTGCATGGAATCCTAATTTGAGGTCAAGAACCGCTATTCGTTTTTCCGACACTCGTTATTATGTAGACCCCTCTATCGCCGTTGCAGCATTGGGTATAGGACCTAACGATCTTATAGATGATTTAAAAACCTTCGGATTCCTGTTTGAAACGCTCTGCATCAGGGATCTGCGTGTTTTTGCAGATGCCCTTGGTGGTGAGGTCTATCACTACAAGGACAAGGATGGACAGGAATGTGATGCAGTTATCCATTTGAGAAACGGGAAATATGGTCTCATTGAAATTAAGATAGGTGGTGACAAGCTGATTGAGGAAGGGGCGAAAAGTTTGAAATCAATGGAAGCAAAAATTGATACCGATAAGATGAATGCTCCATGTTTCCTTATGGTTTTGACTGGAATCGGAGATTATGCATACCGCCGCAAAGACGGTGTTTATGTGATTCCTATCGGATGCTTAAAAAACTGATGTGGCAGAAATGAATGCAGGAATCTTTGTTTGTAGTTTTTTGGAAAACGTGCTGTTTTGACACCTTTTTCCTATGGAAAACGTGCTGAAATGTGGTAGAATCCAAGTATTGATATAGCCTTGGAGGAAATATGCTCTACAGAAAACGCTCAGAAGACATTGCAAGGTGGATTGATTCAAAAGAAAGGAATGCACTCCTAGTTACAGGTGCACGCCAAACTGGAAAAACCTACCTGATAAGGAAATGTCTTGAAGAAAGCAAAAAGAACTATATTGAGTTCAATTTCATTGAGCGTCCGGAAATTCCCAATATGTTCAAAGAGCTTGAAGGAATGGGTATCTCAGAAATACTTACCAGGCTTTCAATCTTCTCTGAGAAACCTCTGATAAAAGGGGAGACTTTCATCTTTTTCGATGAGATACAGGAATACAAAGACATTGCCACCCTCATCAAGTTCCTTGTAGAGGAAGGATCTTTCAGATACATCCTAAGTGGTTCCCTTTTGGGAGTGGAACTGAAGGGCATTAGGTCTACACCTGTTGGGTACATGCGTTCGATTGAAATGTATCCAATGGATCTTGAAGAATTCTACATTGCCATGGGCCTTTCTGAAGATGCGTTTGAAATGCTGCATTCTTCGTTCGAGAAATCCGTACCTGTAGCGAACTCAATCCATCTACGTCTTATGAACGGTTTTCGTAACTATATGATTGTTGGTGGTATGCCTGCAGCGGTTCAGAGTTTTGTTGATGAATCCGATTTCAACAAAGTCATGGAGATTCACAATTCAATAATTCCTGGTTATATCAACGATTTTTCAAAGTATGAAACGGAAGACAGACGTTTGAAACTTAGAAAGGTATATGACCTAATTCCAGCTGAGTTGGATTCCAAGAACAAACGGTATGTTTTCAATGATCTTGACAGAAATTTCAGACCTGAGAAATACAATGCGAGCTTTGAGTGGCTTGTGAATGCAGGAGTAGCGATTCCTATATACAACGTAACTGAACCTCGTATTCCTCTGCTATTGAACGAAAAGGTGAATCTATTCAAGTTGTTCATGTCTGACGTTGGTCTTCTGACAACGCAATATGGGAAAGGTACCGTACTCTCTTTACTTGGAGGAAACGTGAATGTAAATTGCGGCGCCCTGTATGAAAACTTCGTTGCCCAAGAACTTCACTCCCATGGGTTCAATGGCTATTATTTCAACAGCAAGAAACAAGGTGAAGTGGATTTTGTCATCGAGAAAGACTTCCAAGTGATTCCAATTGAAGTCAAATCAGGAAAGGATTATCAGGTTCATTCTGCATTGAATAATATAATGTCCAATCCCGAATATGAAATAAAGAAGGCCTATGTGCTTTGCAATGACAACATCAAGACGAACGGTTCAATATGTTATCTTCCAATATATATGACCATGTTCATAAGAAACAATGACATGGACTTGCCAAAACCAGTTGAAACAAGTCTAAGGGACATATAGGTTGGACATAAAGATTTTTCTAGGAACACATCAAAATTAACCTCTCTGAAGTTTTCATGAAGTTGCTTTGAAGTTGCTTTGAAGCAGTATATGAACATACCCAGCTATTTTAGAAAAAGGGTACTCGACAATCTTGTAGACCATGGGTATTTGGAAAAGAGTGGAAACGGGCGTTCTTCATTCTTCAAGAATAATCATGATTACGTGGATTTGGAGTAATGAAGAGAAGGCCGTTTCAACTTTTTCAGGCATTTGAATGCTGTGAATTGGCATGTCTCTTCTAAGAACGATATCTACATCATTAAACTTGATATCTGCATCATTTTAAGGTAAAATGAGGTAGATGATTTTAAAATGATGGAGTTTTTATGCATGACTATGATTTCGAAAAGATTCCAGAGCGGTTGCTTTCTCCAGAAATAGTAAAAGCTATTGCTGCACTCCATGAACACAAAGGCAAACAGGATTTGTTTCTTGAGGCTAATGTAGACGATCTCAAATCTCTACTTGAAATTGCGAAGATCCAGAGTACAGGTGCTTCGAATAGAATAGAGGGAATCTATACTTCCGATAAGAGGCTTGAGGAACTTGTCACAAAAAAGACAGAGCCTAGAAACCGCAGCGAAGAGGAGATTTCAGGTTACCGCGAAGTTTTAACTATTATCCATGAGAACTATGATTACATAGAGCCAAGACCTAATATGATATTGCAATTGCATAAGACATTATATTCGTATTCGGATAGTACAAGCGGAGGGCAGTATAAGAATTCCGACAATGTAATTACTGAGACCGACTCAAGAGGGAATACGAAGATACGGTTCGTGCCAGTTTCTGCTTGGCAGACTGCAGATGCAATGGAAAAACTCTGCAGTTCCTTTCAAAAAGCTTGGAATGAGGATAGGTTTGACAAAATTCTTTTGATTCCGATGTTTGTTTTGGATTTCTTATGTATTCATCCTTTTAATGATGGAAATGGTCGTATGAGCAGATTGTTGACACTTCTTCTTCTGTACAGAGCAGGATATATCGTAGGAAAATACATTAGCATCGAAATGCTAATTGAAAAGACCAAAGAGACTTATTACGAAGCTCTTGAATCAAGCTCTTTATACTGGCAAGAAAATAAGAACAACTATACGTCCTTTGTTAGGTATTACCTTGGAATCCTTGGAAGAGCATATGGAGAATTTGAAAACCGTGTTCATCTCCTTCAAGATAGGAGACTGTCAAAACCAGAACGTATTCGTAAGCTGATCGACAGTCGTATTGGTACGATTACAAAGAGGGAGATAATGGAGATTTGTCCAGATATAAGCAAGATAACCGTTGAGAGAGCGCTTTCTGGTTTTGTAAAAAGTGGCTATCTTGAAAAAGTTGGAAATGGCCCTACCTCAGCGTATATCAGAAAGCAAGGAAATAGGTGATCTCTTAAGGATTGGTGAAGTAATGGTGGGAAAGTTCTGGGTTGTTTGAGAAGGTTTTCATGATATGATATTTCCATGAAGAAGATTCTATTGCTCTGTTGTCTTGTCTTGGTTTCGCTTGGATATATTTTTGCATTTGGCTCTGGAGTTGTTGGTGTCCCTGCTGCAAAAGGCGTACTCATTCCTATTGGAGACGAAGTCTATGCCCTCATGGATGACCTGTTCGTATTGACAGGCTCCTCTGTTCCTTCCACATCAAGACCTTGGACTGTTTCAGAAGCCTTGAATGAAATATCGAGAATAGATAGTTCTTTGCTTTCCTCCAATGAAAAGATTCTTTACGACTCTATCTCCGCAAGACTTTGTGGCGACTCAGATACTTGGGTTTCTCTCAAGTTTGAAGTCTCTCCGGAGACTTATATCCATACGAATGGCGATTCCTATGACAGAGAGGAATACTGGAAGTATGGCTACAGCGATAGAAGTCATTTTGCTTCATTGTCTTTGGACAATTCAATTGGTGGATTCTACGGACATCTTGAACTTTCTATGGGTCTTGGTATGGTGAGCAGTGACGATGCATCTACAGCGAAAAGCATAAAACGTTATGTTGAAGAGGAGCTTGAAAAGTCATGGGGGGGGTAGGAACCCAGATTCCTGTTGACGACCCAAAGGCCGATACCATAAAGGTCATCACTAGACAGGCTAATTACAAAAGAGATTTCGTTTTCAACTTTCCAACTACAGCGAACAGCGACTGCAATATGCCAAGACGAGCCTACCTTGATTATTCTGCCGATACCTTTTCATTTGGTTTCTACAAGGCTCAGAAATCCTGGGGTTTCAACAAGGGCGGAAACTTCATATTCGATACCCACAACGATTTCTACAATTACATCTCTCTCAAGACGTTTGCCAAGAAGTTTGCATTCGAATATACGCTGATGTTCCCAGAGAACTACAGAGGAGGGGTGAATGCATCAGCCAAGAACTACGAAGATTATACTAGGGTTTTTGCAGCCCATAGGATTGAATTCAGACCAATCGATTCCTTGAACATCTCCATGAGCGAGAACGTCATGTACCGCTTCTACGGATTTCCGGACATAACTCTTCTGAACCCTGCGACATTCTATCATAATAATCTAAACAACAACCAATTCAACGCAATCGCCCATGTAGAGTTCGAATATTCGGCAATCAAAGGCCTGCTCATTTATGGACAGTTCACACTGGACCAGGGATCGTTTCCATTTTTCGAAGACCCTACAAAGGAAGATCAAGCAATGGGTTATAGCTTGGGGTTGGAGTACAAGACATTCGTTGGAAAGGGAGTTCTTTCCACTTCGATTGAAGGAATATATACCAATCCTGCATTGTATAGGCCCACCGGCAGCTCGGATTTCATCATAAACTACAACTACTTGAATCCCGATGATTACTATAGGTTCCCATTCTATACATACATTGGCTACAAAAATGGAGGCGATACCATTGCAGTGAGAGGAGATTGCAATTATAGAACCAATGGATTGTATGTGTATTCTGTACTTGAAGTCGTTGTAGATGGTGCATACACGATGTTCGATGAATACTCCGCTCCCATAATGCTTACGGCTCCATCCGGCGACTATGATGTCATTACGACTGTGAACCTTGGATGTGAGTATTCATTTTCTTGGGGTTCTGCACCCGTCAAGGCTTTCATAGACCTAACAGGAATCAACTCTACGAGACGAGGCTTTGACCTTCAGGTCAGTCTAGGTACCAGCGTATCCTATTCGGTGGTTTTGATGTAAGGTCGCGTGTCTTGTTTTTTGTGCATTAAGGGCATACACTACGCAATATGTTTTTGTACCTGTCTCTTTTGCTGATTTCTCCAATCTCACTGATTCTGTTTAGAAAAAGCGAAAAGAAGGAGCGTATCGCTCTTTCTGCAACCTGTGTTGCTGTTTTTCTTCTTCTTGCTTTGAGGTCAAAGGATTCTGGTTGTGATTTGACAGCCTATGCTTCCATGTATGAAACACTCAAAGATGTCTCTTTTGTTGAGGTCCTGAAGAGCTTTGTTTTCTTTGGTAAAAGTCCTCTTGTGGGTGTGGAGTGGGGCTATACTTTATTTACTTGGTGTTTTTCGAAAATTGGGCTTGGCTTTCAGCTTTTGTTGGTAGTGCAGTCGGCGTTTTGCGTTTTTAGCATTTGGTATTTTATTGATAAGTATTCGACAAAGCCTTCATTGAGTATTGTAATAATTATTGCTTTTGGAATAGTGGATTACAGCTATTGCATACTACGACAAGCCATGGCCTTTGCCATCATTCTATTTGCCGTCGAGTTTTTGGAGAAAAAAAAGTATCATCTATTTCTCCTTTTGTTTTTAGTTGCAATACTTTTCCACAAGTCAGTTGCTCTATTTGGTATTATTCTTCCTTTGAGTTTTGTTCCAATCAACTGGTATACATCTATTGGCTGGATTGTCCTTTCTTCTCTGATTCTTCCTTTGTTTCCACTCTTCAACAGATTGTTCATCGAAAAGTTTATGATGAAATTCGGAAGGAGCTATGTCTCGGTGGGATTTGAATTTGGCGAACTAATTGTCATAATTCTAGCAATTGCCTTGTTTATAACTTTTTTCTACAACAGAAAGAAAACGACAACAAGTCTTGATAGGTTGGCTTTTTGGTCATTCATGATATGTGTTCCTCTTGAATTTGCTGCAATGTATATACCAATCCTAGCGAGGCTTCTTACTTTATGCTTTATGCCTTTTTCAGCTGTTGCAATTACAAATTCATTCATTACTGAAAATGAAGAAAAGGATAAAGTGACGCGCATTCTTGAAGTTCTTATATATCTCACAGTTTTTGCTTACTATGCATACTGCCTTTATTTTGATAGCAGACTTCTTGAAATCGTTCCTTACAAATTGTTTTTCATGAAGTAGGTTTTTTTGATAAATGAAGAGAATTCCCGATTCCCAGGAAAAGCGAACAGTCCTTAATATCTCATTTTCTCTTTGCTATCAGATTGTTTCTGTGGTATGTGGGGTTCTGATTCCAAATCTGATGATTAAGAAGTTCGGATCTGAACTTTATGGGGCTTCTACGTCTATATTGCAGTTCCTTTCGTACATAACTCTTCTTGAAGGTGGGGTTGGGGGTGTTGCTCGTGCTGCCCTATACAAACCTCTTGCAGAGAAAAACGATGAATTGGTAAGTGACATAATCCGAGAAATCAAAGGATTTTACAAAGTTGTTGCCTATATCTTTATTGTATATGTCTTGATTTTGGCTTGCTCGTTTTCAAAGATTTCTCGAATAGAGAGCTTGGATTGGTTGAGTACTTTTGCCCTGGTTTTGATCATGAGCCTGTCAACGCTGGCGCAGTATTACTTTGGCGTTTCGTATACCGTTTTGATAATCGCTGACCAACGAAACTATGTTTCAGATTTCATTTCAATACTTAATATGATTCTCAATACAGTATTGATTGTGGTCTTGGTGTACATTGATTGTTCATTTTTGATAGTAAAACTCGTTAGCAGTTGTGTTTTTGTTCTTAGACCTGTCTTGCTTGCAATATATGTCAGACGCAACTATTCTTTAGGTTCATGCAAAAACGGCAAAGAGAGATACTTGAAGCAAAAATGGGTCGGTTTGGGACAGCATATTGCGTATTTCCTTTATTCCAATACTGACGTTGTTGTACTTACTTTGTTTTCAAACCTGAGAATCGTTGCAGTCTATTCTGTGTATAGTCTTATTTGTACAAGCATGCAGAGTTTGATTCTTTCCTTCTGTTCGGGAATGGAAGCGAATTTTGGGTTCTTCTTAGCTAAAAACGAAAAAGAAAAATTCTTAAGGGTATTCGAAAACTATGAAACGCTTGTCTCAATTATAGCCACGACACTTCTTTCTGTTACAGTAGTAATGATTCTTCCCTTTATTGGTCTATATACCGCAGGAGTGAATGATGTGAACTACATCGAACCTCTCTTTTCTGTGCTAATGGTGGCTGTTGTATTTGTTTCATGTGTAAGGGAACCCTATAATTGTTTGGTTGTCGCAGCAGGTGCTTTTTTGCAGACTCAAGCAGCTGCGTATGGTGAAGCCGTTTTAAATGTTGTTGTTTCAATTCTTTTGGTCGGACGATTTGGACTTGTTGGTGTTGCAATTGGTACGTTGATCGCAGTTGTTTATAGAACAGTCTATCACGTTGTTTTTTTGTCTAGAAACATTCTCTTGCGTCCGATGCATTTGTTTTTCAAACGGCAAATGGCGAATGCTTTTGCTTTTCTTGCTGTCTGGTTTCTAGGAAGAAAAGTCGTCTCCTTGTTCTCAATGACTAACTATATCAAATGGATTATCTGTTCTTCAATTGTAACGGCCATAGCTGTAGCCTGTGTATTACTAATCAATCTCATGTTCTATCCAAAAACTTTTAACAACCTTAGAGACTTTCTTGCAAAAAAGAACAGGTCCAAGGCTTAGATATTCATATAAAAATTTTCAATGTATTCAGAGACATCCTTTATGTCATAGCCAGCTTTTTTGATAAGACTGGGAGCTTTTGTTCTGTTTTCAAAAGGTTTTGATTCCTGTATTGCTTCTACCCAGACATTGTTATCGTCTTTGAGGCTGATTCTATGTATAAGAGGATTAATCAAGTCAACATCTTTGGGGACATTTGAAGAAATGACGCATGGAAGGCCGTTCGCTTGAGCCTCAATTAGAACTATTCCTAGGCCTTCATACAATGAAGGGAAAAGAAAACAATCGAAAGCTGAGTACATTTCATTTGTATTCTTTATTGAACCTGTGAAAACAACTGCTGTTTCAACTCCGCTTTTCTTCGCTTGCGACTTAAGATCCTTTTCTAATGGGCCTTCTCCTACTAATACGAGTTTCGAGTTTACGTTCTTTTTGTGTAAGTCTCGGAATATCTCAAGAGCTCTTTTCTGGTTTTTCTGTTCGACACATCTTCCAATTGTTCCAATTACGAAGTCTGTTTCTTTCAGGCCGAGGGCTTTTCTTGTTTTTCTTCTGTTTTCAAATGAAAAAGAGAACTTTTCAGTTTCAATACCATTTTTTAGAACGATGAAATCTGCTTTTCCCCTGTATAGCCATCTCCCTGCGTCATTTGAACAAGCCATGCGGTAGTCGGAAACCTTGTATATATCTTTTCTGAAGAAGAATCTAATAAAACTGTCGAGTGATAATTTGTTTTGTGTTATATGACTATGGGAAATTGTTTTGCGTCCAAGTTTTTTTGCAATTTTGAACGTTTCTGTTGCTGAGTCCATAAGGTGGTCATGTATTATCGTATACTCAGGATGTTCCAAAAGGAATGCCTCTAGGTTTTTGTCATAGGAAAGTTTGTTGTACCCAAGAAACCTAGGAATTTTATAGATTCTTCCTCCCAGAGCAGTTATTTCATCTTCGTATGCGGACTTCTTTTTATTGTGGAGTAGGAAATCAAATTGTATTTTTGATCGGTCTATGTTTCTGTATATATTCATGATAAGGGTTTCAGCTCCACCTCGACTCATATCAAAGCTTATCTGAAGAATCCTGCGAACAGATGAATTGTTCATTTAATCTCCTTTTTATTGTACTATATAAGAAAGAGAACATAAAATACAGTAAGGAATCTTGACGTGAAGAAAATCAAAATCCTTCAAGTTGGTATTGATTCTCATCTTGGAGGAATAGAAACCTATCTACTCGAGGTTGCTCGTCATATTGACGGTGATGCTTTTCAATTGGATTTTCTTTCGTATTATGGGGAGACTCCATGCTTTCTCAAGGAGCTTATGGGTTTGGGGTGTGGTTTTAAATTCATCCGTAGCAGGCGAAAAAACCCAATAGGAAACATTTGTGACTTAAGGAAGCTCTATGACGAGGAAAAGTATGATATTGTTCAGTGCAACGTCAACTCGCTTTCTTATGTCGCTCCTGCAATCGAGGCTGTGTGCAAGGGGATAAGAGTTCTTCTTTTAAGCCATAATGCGGGAGCTTCCTCTGGTTCTTCTTCCAAGTTGCTGAATTGTATTAACAGAATTAGGTTTCCGTTTGACAGTGTCGAGCTTGCTGCTGTATCTGATAAAGCTGGCAGGTGGATGTTTGGACAAGATAGAAGCTTTGTTGTCTTGAATAACGGAGTGGATACATGTAAGTACAAATTCTCAGCCAACGATAGAGCTGTAGTCAGAAATGAGCTTGGAGTTTCTTCTGAATGTGAAATTGTTTTGCATGTTGGTGCCTTCCGACCTCAGAAGAACCACGGGTTCGTAGTGGAGGTATTTTATGAATACTTGAAGAGGAGCCCCAATGCACTTCTTTTGCTTGTGGGTGATGGTGAGCTTAAACATAGAATATATGAAGATGTTGAGAAACTTGGTATAAAGGAAAATGTAATGTTTCTTGGAGTTCGCAATGATGTGAACAGGATACTATCTGCATCTGATAAATTTCTTTTCCCTTCATTTTATGAAGGATTTCCAATATCCCTGATTGAGGCGGAGACCAATGGGGTTCTGTGTGTGGTTTCTGATGCCATAACGAATGAAGTTTGTTTTGATAATTGTGCACGTCTGAGCCTAGAAGATCCTGTTGATGCTTGGGCAGAGGCTTTAGGAAGGCGTTTTGTTGGATATAGGGAAGAAGCTTTCAAAGCTATAGAAAGAGTAGGATTGGGAATGGATTCTACAATTGGAAAGTTGGAACAGCTGTATCGTGGGATGGTAAGAGATGATAGATAAATCGAATAGAAAATGTGTTGTTATGGAATATCTAGAAGGCTCTTTGTCAGACGGTGGAGCTGAGACCTTAGTTAAAGACTACGTTATGTTTTTGGACAAGGCCCTATTTAATCCTATTATTCTTGTTGATTGGGTTTTCAAGGAATCTGCAAATTATCAAAGACTGAAGGATGCCGGTGTTGAAATTGTTTCATTTTATCCAACTTACTCGGTATTTTGGAGAGCAGTGAATAAATTCTTTAGAAATAGGTATATAAATTGGAAGCTTAAAAAAATTCTTAGAAAGATATCTCCTGACATAATCCATGCTCATCTTGCTTGTTTGAACCACTTGGAAGCTGTTAAAGGTTCATTGGAAGACATCAAGCTGTTCTATACTTGTCATAATGAGCCATGGTTCTATTTCGACAAAATGAAATATGAGGAAAAAGCGGCAAAGGTTCTGATACATGATTGTGGCTTGCGGTTGATTGCTCTTCGTAATGATATGAAGGATGACCTTAATGAAAGGTTTCATGTGAGTAACTCTGTTGTTATTAAAAATGGCATAGATTTGTCCAAATTTCATCCATCTCCCAAAGATGCTTCTGAGATTAGGACGGTGTTATCAATTAATTCTGATACATTCGTTGTTGGACATGTTGGAAGATTCTCTGAGCAGAAAAACCACGCTTTCCTCCTGGAGGTTTTTAAAGAGATTCTAGTTATGAAAGAGAATTCTCATCTTCTTCTTGTGGGTGATGGAGAACTTGAATCATCCATAAGAGAGAAGATGAAGCATCTTGGAATAGATTCTAAAGTTACGATTCTTTCTAACCGTTGTGATATTCCTGATTTGCTGAATGCAATGGACGTCTTTGTTTTCCCTTCTTTGTTCGAAGGGCTGGGGATGGCTCTAGTAGAAGCACAGGCTGTTGGTGTTCGATGTGTGGTTTCAAAAAATGTAAACCCTGAAGCTTTTGTTTCGAATCTGGTGGTTGTCGAAAGTTTGGATGACCCGGCTGAAAAATGGGCTTGCGATGCATTGGATGGTTCGCTGTTTGGACCTTTCGAAAATAGGGTATCAGAGTACGATATAAAACATGAAATAAAAAAACTTGAGGCTTTATATAGAGGATAATGCTTTGTGGTTAGTGTTTCGATAATCGTTCCAATTTATAATACAAGAGAATACCTTCCAAGGTGTTTGAATAGTCTTCTCAATCAAACGCTCGAATATATAGAAATAATTGCTGTTGATGATGGATCTACTGATGGTTCTTCTGAGATTGTCGATAAATATGCACTGGAGAGTTCAAAAATAAGAGTTTTTCATTTAGAGAACAGAGGCGTTTCTAGTGCAAGAAATTTTGGACTCAAACAGGCGAGAGGTGAGTATATTGGTTTTGTTGATTCGGACGATTATGTAAGCCATTCGATGTATTCCATTTTGTTTTCTATTGCAACGGGCGAGTGTTCGGATATATCTCAATGTGATTTTAGCCCCAAGGTTGATGATTCAAGTTGTTTTGTAGGAAAAAAAACCTTTATTGGGACGAAAGAGATTGTCGATGGTTTCTTAAATGGTGAAATAAGCAACTCTGTTTGTTCCAAACTTTTTTCACGGAAAATTATTTCTGAATTGTTATTCTCCGAAGACTTGATTTTTGCAGAAGATTTTGAATTTACGGCAAAGAGTCTTTTGAAAGCGAAAAAAGTTTCATGCGTGAAAGAACAATTGTATTTTTACACAACTGATAGACTGGATTCTCAAACACATAGAGGAATAAATCCAAAACAACTTATGGGCTTTAGGGTTTATGATATGTTGGCCGAGAATCTTGAATCTAGCGGCTTGGAAGCTGATTTGCTTCATAAAAAGGAGTTGTCGGAGAGTTTGCGTTTTTTTGATTCGGTTATCGGACATAGGAATATTCCTAAAGATTGCAGAAAAGCACTTTTATTCAGGATAAGGAAAAATTGGAGAATGTATTGGAACAACCCATACCTTTCACATCTAGCTGCTTTTCGTTGCTTGCTTGTTGCATTTGCTCCTCATTTATACTTCCTTTGTGTGTTTGTTTTGAAGTTTATAACGGGGAGACTCTCAGATGTCTAAGATTTCAATAATTGTCCCAATCTATAACACTCAAGAATACCTCTCCAAATGTCTGGATAGTCTTCTAAATCAGACTATTGATGATATTGAAATAATTGCTGTAGATGACGGCTCAACGGATTCGTCTCCAGCTATTTTGGATAGATATGCATCAAAGAGTACAAAGATAAAGGCTATTCACACTGAAAATAAGGGCGTAAGTTCTGCTCGGAATTTGGCTTTATCCGTTGCTGTCGGTGATTATATTGGTTTTGTTGACAGCGATGATTGGGTTGAGTCAGATATGTTTTCTTTTCTCTATGAAAATGCATTGAAAAATGATTCTGATGTCGTTATTTGTGGTTGTTATCCTTTGAATCACGGCAAGAAAAAGAAGAAATTCTCAGGGCGGGGGGCTTTGTTGGAGATGTTTGATGCTAATGGGTTGATGCAAGGGTTTTCTTCGACTCGACTAATCAAGCGAACAGCCCTTGGAGAATTACGATATGATGAAACCTTGAGATGTTTTGAGGACTTGGTTTTTTTCTATTACTTGTTTAAACAGTGCAGTAATGTTTACTGGCATGATGTTCCCCTATACCACTATGAAGTCAATCCAAACTCTGCGACTTATTCATATCGAATGAATCCTAACAAAAGAAAAGGTTATAAGAATCTGAAAGAGATAGCTTTGTTGGAAAAAGACTTAATGGTGAAAACGGCCATAGAAAGGTTTCTTTACCTGTCTTGTGTAAACATGGCGATAGACTATGTTTCACATGGAAATGTTGGTTGTGTAGATTTTCTCGAACTGAAGACGATTGTTCGAAAGAAACAATTTGTTTCTAGTTGCAATTTGAGACAGTTTTTATGGCGTTTCATCATATTGAATGACGGATTAAAGAAGCTTTATTGGAAAATCAAAGGAGTTGCAAAGGAAGACGCATGAAGATACTTGTTCTGTCGAATCTCATTTCATATACATACAACTTCAGGAAGGAGATCATTGAGGCGCTTGTGTCCAAGGGGCACGAAGTAGTTGTTGTGTGTGATGTGGATGATGTCTCAAAACGGGATGAGCTTGAGAGAATATGCAGGCTAATCGATGTTCCGTTCCATGGCAAGGGTACGAATCCCAAAGAGGAGTTGAAGCTCATAAGGGTATATTCCTCCATAATGAAGAGCGAAAAGCCGGACATCATGTTCTCCTTCACCATCAAGATGAACCTCTATGGTGGGCTTGTTGCTAAAAAGAGGCACGTTCCATACGTTCCAATGATCACCGGCCTTGGAGAGCTTGAGAGGGAAGGGAAGCTGAAGAAGATTCTTATGTTCCTTCACAAGCGTGTCATGCCAAATGCCAAATGCGTCGTGTTCCAAAACGATGACAACCGTGAATATTTCACGAGGAACAATATTGGATTCAAGAGATCCGTGGTTGTTCCTGGCTCTGGCATAAACCTTGAGAAATTCAAATACCAGCCATATCCAAAGGACGAACGGACTGTGTTCGCTTTCCTTGGGCGGTTCATAGAAGCCAAGGGTGTTTCAGAGTTTCTAAAGTGCGCAGAGGATATGGCTTCCAACGACATAGGGTTCATTGCCGCAGGTACAATGGATGACAAATACAAGGAGCTTGTCGAAAGGTTGGTTGGAGAAGGTAAGCTTCGCTATGATGGAGAGCTTGCGGATACAAGGGGTTTTTTGAAAGAGTCTAGTTGTCTTGTACTTCCTACATATCACCCAGAGGGCCTCTCCAACGTCATACTTGAGGCCTGTGCTACAGGCAGGCCTGTGATATGCACTCCAAGGACTGGATGCAAAGAGATTGTGGAGGGCGGGGTAAATGGATTCTATTGCAAGGCTAAGGATGTGGGCAACCTAGAGTCTATCCTTAGAAGGTTCATGTCGCTTTCAAATGAAGAAAGAGAGAGGATGGGTGAAAGCGGCCGCAGGATCGTTGAAGGCAGGTTCGATAGAAAGATTGTCGTTGACGAGTATCTTTCGCTTTTGGGCTAAAAATGAATGAAGAGAGAATAAAGAAGCTAAAGAAGATTCTAGGCAAGAATGCTATTGCCTTTTTCTATAGGTCTTTGTGGTTCTTGTCGGACAAGTCGTTCGTTAAGTTGGTCTACAGGCTAAGGATGGGAAAGACTCTAAACCTAGAAAATCCCCGCACTTTTACGGAGAAGTTGCAATGGCTCAAACTCTATGACCACAATCCAATGTACACCATGATGGCGGATAAGGTTGGAATGCGTCGTTTCGTTGAGGATAGACTTGGTTGCGGCTATACGGTTCCGCTTATTGGTGTTTATGGCAGTTTCAAGGAAATCGGTCTTGATGACCTTCCTTCCCAATTCGTGATGAAGACGTCCCATGACAGTGGAAGCTATATCGTGTGCAAGGACAAGGCTTCGTTTGATGTCAAAGCCGCCAAGAAGGCCATGGATAGAAGTCTTCGTAGGAACTATTACATGACGACCCGTGAGTGGCAGTATAAGGATATCGTACCAAAGATCTTGGTTGAGGAGTTCTTGTCTGACGGAAACGAGGCTCTTACGGACTACAAGTTTTTCTGTTTTAATGGGAAGTGTGAGTTTCTGTACATTATGTGCGAGACATCAAGCATCCCTACGCAGGTAATCTTGGATGCGGATTTCAATAGGCTCCCATTTCGCATGGATGATGACCAGATTGATTCCATGCCGGAAAAGCCTTCCTGTTTTGAGGAGATGAAAAGGATTGCCCAGGTGCTTTCGCTTGGAATCCCGTTTCTACGTGTTGACATGTATCTTGTTAAAGGGAAAGTATACGTTGGGGAGTTGACGTTCTGCCATTATGGTGGATATATACCGTTCTCTCCTCCGGAATGGGATGAAAAACTTGGGAAGCTCATAGATTTGGATAAAGTGAAAGGAGTTGAAGGATGAAAAGGTTTGTCGTTGTCTTGCTGGTTGCTGTCACATGTAGCGTCCTGTTCGCTACTCAGTTCCACTCCGTTCCGCTGGACAATGAAGCGTATCGCATAATCGAGGTTGGAGAAATCAGGGGTATCATAGAAGCTCAGAGTGATGTCAAACCTTACAATCTCAATACCGTGAGAAGACTGCTTGGAATCATGAAGGATTCTGAGTTGCTCTCTTCTTCTGAGAAGGTCTGTATAGACGATATACTGGCTTCGTTCGATAGTCAGTATGGTCTTGAAGACGGTTCCGTATCACAAAAGGACAAGTCCACGATTGGTTTCTTCAGATCATCCAGTGGGTTTGGAACCACTACCTTGGGAGGCAATGTTTCCACTGTGCAGATTGTTGGTCTTGGAAGCAACGGCAAGAAAGTCTTTGATTCGAGAAACAGCTTGGCAGCGTACATAAACGGAAACCTTTTCAATGCCGTTTCGTATGATCTCAACTTCAAGCTCAACCTTGATAGGATAGACCCAAATGCCTATCTGCCTACTGAGCTCCTGTTCTCAACCGATGGCTTCTACATGGATCTATTTGCAAATGGAGACAGGCTTAAAAGCCTTCCAGATGGGCGTATCTTTCTTGGGATAGAGGCGTTCCCTGAGATTTCCACAAGCATACGCGATGTGGTTTCAATGAGAATCGGGGCTGTGAAGAGGGATTGGGGTCCTGGAGTGAACAATTTTGCCGTGGCGGGATCGGCCCGTGTGTTCGATGGCTTTGAGCTTTCGTTGACACCTGCGACTTGGTTTTCATATTCCGTCATGACGGCCTCCTTGGGGCAGGCTTCCTTGGACTCCGTCAATGGTATCGAATGGCCGTCCGAGAGCATGGATAAAAAGACAGGAAAGTATTCCAACAACATTAGTATGCATAGAGTGGAGATTGGCCCTTTCTACGGGGTGAAGTTTGGTGTGTGGGAAAGCGTCGTATGGCGTAAAAGGTTCGAGCTTTCGTACCTCAATCCTCTTGCGATATATATGTTTAGCCAGAACAGTCTTGGAGACTATGACAATGTCATTGCTGGTTTGGACTTCTCCTATACGAATCCAAGGATTGGTGAACTGTATGGTGCGTTCTCGTTTGATGAGCTCTATTCGTTTAGCAAGCCCTTCTCATGTGCAAGGAATATCATTGCGCTGCAGGCTGGAGCCAAGTTCTCGTTGCCGTTTGGTTTGTTCTCTGAACTGAGGGCACAGGTCACATATGTGTCCGCCTTCTTTGGTTCTCACTACGAAGACAAGGCCAAACTGTTTGCAGATGTCCCATACACGACTGCATACGTCAACAAAGGGCAGAACATTGGCTATCCTCTCAATCCCGATTCCCTTGAGTTCCTCCTTGCGTTCGATACCACGATAGATGGAGGATGGAAGTTGTCCACAGTGGTCAAGGACCAGATGCGAAGTGCCCAGTATGCAACCAAGAAGACCGGTACGGACATCCTTACATTCATGAACTATGGTGCTTTCGATTCCTTTGATGGTGAAAAGTGGGGGCAGTACTACAGCAGGGATTTCTTTGGCAATATCTGGAACAACATTGTGGACATTGAAGTGGAGGTCGAAAAGAGCTTCCCAACGAAGATTCCAATGTCCGTCATCGTTGGTCTCAATGGTATGATAGAGACCAGTAGGGCGTTTGAGCCGGAGATTGTTTCTGTGTATGAAAGGCGGTGGGACACTGAGGAAAGGACAGTCTCCGTGAAGAATGACGATGGAACGTGCACTTCCGAAAAGGTATACGTTCAGGTTCCTCATGATGTGGTTGTGTATGAATACAATCCTGGAAGGATCCTATCTTGGGGCGATTGGGTAACTGATTTCACCATGAACCTCAAGGTTGGCGTGAAGTTGGCTTATTGATTGTTCTTTCAAGGAGGGATGAGATGAAGAAGTGCTTTTTGTGTGTTTTCATTGTTTGCTGCATGGTTCTTGTTCCAATGTTTGCAAATGCGCAGAAATACTATTCCATTTCATCTCAGGAATGGCAGCTGGTGAACCAGCTGTGCCATTATGCCGGAGTTGCGGGCCCTTCCAGCAACGGACCTGTGACGCAGGCGCAACTTGAGTTGGCTTTGGAGCGTGCTGAAAGGCATTTATCACAGGACAACGAGTTGTTGGCATTTGCAAAGGAGAAACTTGAGGCCAAAGGCCTTGTCTATGGAGATGATCTTGGGACTGTCTCTCTGTTGGGCGTCCTTTCTCCTGAGGTCTATTTCCAGACAGGTTCCCCCTATGGTTCCAATGGAGAGGAAAAGCCTGAATACGCCATAGACCAGGATTGGTTCATAAAGGGCCAAAAGGATAGACGACCTGCTTCCCTAGTTCTTGAGAACACGATTGGCGGTTTCTTCTATGGAAGGATGGTCCTTGATTATAAGCAAAAGGCTTCCTATGCATGGGAGGAGTCATCATACTGGAACGACCCTGTACATTTCTCCTTGTTGGGGGCATCCTCTCATCAGAACTTTCCTCTCGATGCTGGGATTTCCCTTGGCGTTGCTGGTTTCAGCTTCGTTCTTGGGAGGGGAAGCGTCTCTCTTGGTGAGGGCTATACAGGCAACACTGCAATTGGAGACAACTATGAGTATCAGGAATTCATGAAGCTGGGCTTCTACACCAAGAGGACTTCTGTATTCCTGACACTGACCAACTTCGATTCGTCTCGTGACACATTTGGAGGGAAGCTTGTATATTATGAATCTGGGGAAGAACCTAGATATAAGCTTGTCTATGAACCTGTTGGCAGAGTTATTGATAAGCCTTGGAAGCTGAAGGCCACTGGTTTTTCAGACTATAGGGAGCTTAGGCATTCCGTTACGTATGAAGTTGTCCCTATGGATTCTTTTAAGATGTCTTTGTCCTTCATAACACTAATAGACACAAACACTGCATTCGATTTCCGTTACTTGAACCCTTTCATGGTTATGCACAACTACTACAACTACCATGAAGAGACCACTTTGGAGGCCAACAACATGATATCAGTTGATGCATCGTGGTCGTTCCTGAAGAAATGGTCGCTGTATGCGCAGGTGACAATGGACCAGTTCCAGATCCCTGGAGAAGCCGAGGGCTATCTTGGATTTGGGTACACGGAACCCAATGCATTTGGGGGCCTTCTCAACGTTTCGTATACCGATATCCTTGCAGACGGCCTTCTGAATGTCTATGCCGAGACTGTGTACAACATGCCTGGCATGTATTTGAACTCCAAGTTCTATGATAAAGATGGAAACATTACTCAGTACAAGTATGTGAACCATAAGGATGGGGATATCAATAGACGTTGTTGGTCTCAGGATTTCCTTTTGGGGTATTCAAGGACAGAGTCGAACGACCCTGATCTTGCATATTCAGGCTACAAGTATGGTCCTGACTGTTTCGTTGTTTCTGTAGGTGGAACGTATGAAAAGCCATTGGAATACTCAATAACATCGGCCTTGATGTATATGATGCATGGCGAGAAGGGAAGGGGTGTCAATGTTTCGAACTACACTTTCGATGGCATTGACGGGATCGATGATGTGAACAGGATTGCGCTTACTGGCATCGTTGAACACACTTTTTGTGTATCCCTTGAGGGGTCGTACAGCATTCTACGTTGGCTTTCCGTCTCTGGTGGTGCGGCGTATTCCTACAGATGGAACTTCAGGAACGAGGCTGGCCGTACATTTGGGAACCTTCAGGCGTATGTTGGGGTCTCGATTGGCAATGGTAGATGATTTTGAATTCAGTGCAGGCGACCCAAAATGGGTTGTAACTGCTGTTTCCAGGAACTTCCAAATTTTGTGAACATTCAGTTTTGACAGGCTAAAAGCAATTGGTGTTATACTCAATTATACTCTTGTATTTGGGGTATAATAGGGGTATAATTCACATGAAATGCTGGCAAGGAACAGGAGGTGCAACATGGAACGATCTGAAATGCAAATCCGATCAGTGGAGTTGGAAAGACGGATTTCAAAGTTGCCTTCTGGTTCAATTACGAAGAAGATCATCAACGGAAAGGAATACTTCTACCATCGCTGGACGGAGAACAAGAAACGAAGGGAGAAGTATATCCCTATGGATGAATTGGATGGCTTCCGTACTTTGATCGAGCAACGGAAGGAACTGGAACAAGAGTTGAAGGCTTTGAAAAAGCATTTGCCCAAGACAGAACCCTTGGATGCTTTGGATTTCGCTACCAATGTGCGTATTGGTGAGGCTCTGCGTCCTTTTGCGGCCCCGGTCAACGGCTATCGCAAGCGAGAATGCTTCCAACGGTTGCATGATTTCGTCTATGGGGAACAACAGGATAAGGTTTTCATTCTCTATGGTCTACGTAGGACTGGCAAGACAACCTTGATACGTCAGGTCTTTTCACAGATGAGCGATGAGGAGCTTTCGAAGTCTGCTTTCGTCCAGATCTCCACAAGGGATACATTGGCAAGTGTAAACCATGACCTTAAGCTGTTGGAAATGCATGGCTTTTGTTATGTGTTTCTTGATGAAGTGACGTTCATGGAAGATTTCATCGAAGGAGCGGCTTTGTTCTCTGATGTGTTCGCAGCCTCCGGTATGAAGATCGTTCTCTCCGGCACGGATTCTCTTGGATTTCTTTTCGCTGAGGATGAACAGCTCTATGACCGTTGTATACTGCTGCATACGACATTCATTCCGTATCGGGAGTTCGAGTCTGTTCTTGGAATACATGGCATTGACGAGTATATACGCTACGGCGGGACCATGAGCCTAGGGGGTGTCCATTACAATGAAACCTCTACATTCGCCAGCAAGGAGAGTACCGACGAATATGTAGACTCTGCCATTGCGCGCAACATTCAGCACTCTCTGTGCTGCTACCAATACGAGGGGCATTTCCGACATCTGAGGGATTTGTATGCGAAGGACGAGCTGACAAGTGCCATCAACAGAGTTGTAGAGGACATCAACCATCGTTTCACTCTGGAGGTGCTGACGCAGGAGTGGAAGTCCCATGACCTTGGTGTTTCAGCCAGCAATCTTCGTAGGGACCGCCACAATCCTACGGACGTTCTTGATCGCATCGACCTTGCATCTGTCACTGACAAACTGCGTAGACTGTTGGAAATCCGCAACAAGACGGAGATGACCATAGGATTGGATGATATTCATGTATCGGAAATCAAAGAATATCTTGATATGTTGGATTTGATGATGGATGTCGATGTGCTGCACCTGCCGGATGTCAGCATGAAGTCCAGTCGCACTGTGATTGCTCAGCCAGGTTTGCGTTATGCGCAGGCCGAGGCATTGATTCGCAGTCTATTGCTGGATGGAACGTTTGGTGCATTGTCTTTAGCAGAACGCACAGCTGTACAGGAACGCATTCTAAGCGAAATCAAGGGACGGATGTTGGAGGATATAATCCTTTTGGAAACAAAGTTGGCGAACCCAAAGATGCAGGTGTTCGTCCTGCAATTCCCCATTGGTGAATTCGACATGGTTGTGTTCGACCCGGAAGCCGGTTCCTGCCGGATTTTCGAAATCAAGCATAGTGAAGAAGCCGTCGTACAGCAGTACCGCCATTTGTTGGACGAGGAGAAGTGCGCCCAGACGGAGCATCGCTATGGTCATATCACTGGAAAGTTCGTTCTCTACAGAGGAAAAGACCAAGTGATTGATGGCATTCAGTATCGAAATGTGGAGGAGTACCTGAAGTCGATTGCGTTGGTTTCCAAGTAGTATGACGAGAAACATACACACCTTTCTTGGGATATGAGTACGGTATTTCTATAGCTTGAAAAGAATTGTATGCTTCATGATTGTTGCTTTAAACGCGGACAAACGCGGACTGATTATTTAGTCCGCGTTTAGGATTTGGTCTACAACTTCTTTTCCTGTTGGGGTTTCATCGTCACGTATTTCTGCAGGCGGCTTGTGGGTTCGTTTGGAAGCGTCATTCTAAGGGCTCCTGATGTTAGAAGAGGTGCGAGGTAAAGGCTTATGAAGCTCTTCTTGTCTCTGTATCCGCAATACTCCATGATATCCCTCCTGCTCCTTGGTGTCGAACAGTAGGCAAGTATCTTTTCTTGCACTGAA
>ULPT01017217.1_pt1 | contig 81606 bp, 69 predicted proteins | sample 1953751 | NCBI WGS metagenome assembly ULPT01 (sample SAMEA4835636, study PRJEB28245) | human gut metagenome | biome: gut microbiome; material: fecal sample | place: Denmark | collected 2008 | reverse complement strand
GTTGTAGCGGTTGTGGCATCTGTAGGGGTTGTAGCGGTTGTAGCATCTGTAGGGTCTGTGGCGGTTGTAGCACCTGTCGCGTGCGTAGGAAGTGTTGCAGGAGTAGAGACCGTTGCATCTGTTCTACGGGGCGCATGGAAAGCTTACGGATTCATTCGCTTCGCCCTCATGGGTTGCATTTCAGCGCCTCCGTCAAGAAGGGGCAATCCCCCAAAAAACGTGAAGAGCCTTTTTTCGATGAGTGTTCCTTCTGTGTAGGACTTGGTTGTCATACCAGATAAGATTGTCGAGTTGCTTTGATTGGGCTTTTGGTTCAAGTTTCAACCATTGATGTAAAAACGGCAAAATGGTTGGAGTCGAATATGAAAGCTGAACTCAGAGGCATCGGGCTAAAAGGGGAGGATGAAGAGGATTGCATGAAAAAAGCCCCTGGCTTGGGAACCTAGGGGCTTGCGGGTGGAAAGCTGTCGTCAGTCCATGTAGAGGATTGCTTTGGCTTGCTCCTGCGTGAGTTCGTAGTGATAGAAGAGCGAGTAGAACTCGATGGTCTTGGATACGATGTCTACACTGCGCTCTGGATAGAAGACGCTTGTGAGCCAGAAGAGGCCTAAGATGCGGTTCGTGCATGGTGGTCCCGTGACGAAGCCGTGCGGAATGTTTGGAACTTTGTAGACGTTGCCGTTCTTCACTGCATCGATTGACTGCCATTCTGCAGAGTTCATGATTGTGTCGTATGCGCTTGGTTCCACGCACAGGATGTATTCAGGGTTTATGGTGTAGAGCGTTTCAAGGGATACCATGCCGTTGCTTTGGGTAAGGTCTGATGTGATGACGTTCTTGCCTCCTGCTTTTTCGACTGCTTGGCTGTGGCTGGAGCCTGCTGTGTAGGTGCTAAGCCCGTCTGTGGACACTGCGAGGTAGACCGTCTTGCCTTCGACAGGGTTGGTCGTTGCATACTGGAGGGCTTCCTCTGCGTATTTGCCAAGTTGCTGGTCTCTTTCTGTATATCCAAGGAGATTTCCAAGTGTGGTGAAGACTTCATTGTAGTTGTCGAGGTTGGCTTCGAGGAATATGACGGGAACTCCGATATCTTTCTGTATTTTGTCCAAGTCCGCTGCCATAGCCTCTGCCGAGCCTTTCTTTATATCGCCTACATCTATGAATACATCAGGGGCTGCCATGATGACAGTCTCCTTGTTGAGGTTGGCTTTCTTGCCGTAGAGGGTTCCGAATACGGGGAGGTCTGCCATGGCATCAAGGTATATCTCCTTTGTCATTCCTGTAAGGCTGGATGCAAGTCCGCAGAGCTTCTCCGGGGCTATCTGATAGACGATCACTTGTGCCATTGTTCCAGATGGTGCGATCTTTTGAATGTCTACAGGAAGTTCGACTTCCCTTCCAAGGGAGTCTACGAAAATTTGGGTCGTTGGCGCTGCGTTTTTCTGTACTGTTTCCGCTGTTTCCTGGACAGGCTGTGCCATGACTGAGAATGCAACGATGAGGATCGCTGCAACTGACAGTAGTTTCTTCATTTCTTTCCTCCTCAAAGTTAGGTACAGAATTTCAAATAGATTTCGAATCAACTGCGAATCAATTTCGAACCTCGATGTCGAACAAGGACATCTTCTTTTCGTTCTCGAACACATAAGGGTATTGATCCTTTCCTGCTCCTTCGTTTTTCTTCACTGGAAGATTCCCGTCGCCATGCTGGAGTTCCAAAAACCTTGTAGCCTCCTCCAGTGATTCGAACGGCTGGTCGAAGTGCATCGTAAGCTCCTTGAGTGTGAAACGATAGCCGTTTTCCTCAAGGTATGCACATATTCCAGCGGTTCTGTCGAGTCTTAGACTGTTGGATTTGTGCTGCGAGACTATGTATACGACCCTTTCGTTTGCAAGTCTCTCGAAAGCTCCAAGGCCTTCTTCGTCTATACGGCCGCAGAATACTGCTAGAACCACGTCGGCCCTGCGGTGGCTTGTCCTGTAGTCTTCTAGTGCAAACAGCCCCTTTGAGCCTGATTGCCTTGGAAGTCCTTCATGGAGCTCATGCGCTCTCTTTATGGCCTTTTCGTCGTTGTCTATTCCACATACATCGTAGCCCATTTTGGCCAACCGGTCTGTAATGTAACCAAGGCCGCATCCTACTTCCAGAATGGATTTGTCCTTTGGTATACGCTCTGCAATCTCGCAGGCAATTTTTTCATGGAAATCGCTGCATTTGGAGGCTCTGACGTACCAGTCGATCTTTTGGGGTGTCCACCAGTAACCAGCTTGCCAGACAGGCGTCACTGGACTCGTTGGACTCACTGGGCGCACTGGACTCACTGGGCGTTCTTGGCTCACTGTGGCACACATATGAGCCTCCCTGCCTGCGTTCTCTCGACAATAAGCGGCCTCTTGTAGATCGACGACAATGCATCGCTTCCTTCAAGCTCTTCTGGCTTCATTGAGAACGCAATTTTGCCCTTGTCCATGGCAAGGACCCTTGTGGAATATGCAAGTGCAAGGTCTGGGTTGTGCGTGGAGTAGAGGCAGGCATAGCCCTTTTTGACGAGTTCGTAGGTTTTTTCCAACACCAACAGCTGGTTGGAGTAGTCCAGAAACGATGTAGGTTCATCCAGTATGAGAAGCTTTGCATCCTGCATGAGGGCTCGTGCTATGAGCACGAGCTGACGTTCGCCACCGGATATCTCGTTTGTGGGTCTATCCACAAGGGCAAGGATTCCAAGTTCTTCGAGAATCTCCAATGCCCGTCTTTCGTCATTCTTCGATGGCTTGCTGAAAAGCGATATGTGAGGGGACCTTCCCATGAGTACGGATTCCTTCACTGTGTAGGCGAACGCCGTTTGTGAGAACTGTGGTATGTAGGCAATCGCCTTTGCCTTGTCCTGGAGCGGCATGCTGTGAACGGATACTCCATCTATGAGTACATCACCACTAAGTGGTGTAAGGAACGATGGTATTATTCTTAGCAATGTCGTCTTTCCTGCACCGTTCTTCCCAAGAAAGGCTATCATTTCGCCTGAAGAGATGGAAAACGACACATCGTTGAGCACAATGGCATCGGTCTTGTATATGCGGGTTTGGAAGTCGTGTGGGTTGTGCAGTCCCATTGGCTTGCGGTCGTGTTCGTATGTGTAGGAGACGTTTTGGACTTCAAGCTTCATGGCGGTTCTCCTTGAGTATGAGATATAGGAAGAACGGTGCGCCAATGAAGGCCGTGAGGATTCCTATTGGGATTTCAGCTGTCGTGGCAGTGCGTGAGACGTTGTCAACGATGATGAGGAACGTGGCCCCAAAGAGCATGGAGGCGGGTAGGGAGTATGTGGCGTTGCTGCCTGTGATCCTGCGTGCCATGTGCGGTACTATGAGGCCAACCCATCCTATCTGCCCCGATACCGCAACCGCACTTGCCGTCATGAGGGTGCTTGCTCCTATAGCCACTGACCTTAGAAGCCGTGTATTCACTCCTAGGCTCCTTGCCTCGTCCTCAGAGAAGGACAGGATGTTCAGCTTCCAGGATACCAACAGCAACGTTGCAAAGGAGATGACCATTGGTACTGCGATTATCTGCAGGTCTTGGAAACTGCATCCAGCCAAGGAGCCCATGAGAAAATAGGTTATAGCTGGAAGTATGTTGTTGGGATCGGCTATGAGCTTCACGAAGCTCGTGCCTGCGGAAAATAGGGACGACACGACCATTCCAATGAGAATGAGCCCCATCGTCTGCTCTCCTTTGACACGTGAGCCAATGGTCCACACAAGGACCACGGAGGCCACTCCAAAGATGAATGCGTTCACTGTGACGGCCAATGTGGACATCCCAAGCAGTAGGGATATGGAGGCTCCAAAGCCGGCTGCGGTGCTCGTTCCAAGTACGTCCGGAGATACGAGGGGGTTGCGGAATATCATCTGCATGGTCTGGCCCGCAAGGGCAAGTCCGGCTCCAATGAGCGTGGCGGCTATTATCCTTGGCAGCCTTATCTTGAGCACGACGGCCTTTTCCTGCGCATTGCCGCCGCCAAGGAGCGTCTGCACGACCCTGATGGGCGAAATGGGGTACCTCCCAATGCCAAGGGACACGACCGCCACCACCACGAAAACAATGGCCAGAACTAGGATTCGCAACCGTCTATTCATGGTCTTGCCCCATGTTGTGCGCTTCGTCATGCACTGCAAAATGCCTTTCGAATATGGCCTTCGCTTGTGCTGTGGCTTCGTCAACGAACGCCGTATACGTCTCACACAGCCATTTGCCGGTTGGCGTCAGCATGGCCTGCCCGCCGCCTTTCCCTCCTTGGACACGCACCACAACCTCGCACCCAAGGGTCTCCTGCGCCTCACGTATCTTCTTCCAAGCCTTGGAATAGCTCATGCCCATCTCTTCACAGGCCGATTTCACTGAACCTGTCTTTTCAATGAGCTCGAACAGAGCCTTCGAGCCAGGTCCAAACAGGAACTGTCCGTTGTCCACGAGACTGAACTTGCATTCCACACCAAAACCATTTGTATTTGGTGTTTCATAGCTCTTTGTGTCTTCCTTTCGTTTCATGCTCTGTGGACGCTCCTTGGGTGGTCTGTTCTTTGGGTTTTCGAATTGTTTTTGTTTGCAACTCGGTTCCCATTGTACTTTTATTTGAATAAAGGGGCAAGCGGTATGTTTCTTTTGCTTGATTTGAAGTATCCTGTTGCATATGCAGTGTAGTATGCAGGATACGTTGCACCGTACAAATCCAAATCTCTACGATGTGTTCTATGGTGGTTATTGTGATTCCAAGGATGGTCCAAAGCCGTTCGTTTCCATAACAGGAGGCGGAGGCAAGACGACTCTCATGATTGAGTCCGCTCGCTATTTCAAGGAAAAAGGGCTTTCAGTGCTTGTCACGACCACAACCAAGGTCATATCACCGTATCTTTTGGACTACGGACAGGACGGAGTGTTCAACGATGAAGGCGTGTTGTCGCATGACCCAAAGGAAGGGGAGATTGTGTTCTACGCCCATGTGTCTGATGATGGAAACAAGTGGTGCTCTCCAGGGTTCGAGAACCTTTCACAACTGTATGGCAGGTACGATGTAGTTCTGTGCGAGGCCGACGGTTCCAAGCGCCTTCCTGTGAAGGTCCATACCGCACGGGATCCTCAGATACACCCATTGACCAATATGTCCATAGGTGTCTTTGGAATGTGGGCCCTTGGGGGCAAGGTCAAGGATGTCGTGTTTGGACCATGTCCTGAAAAGTTCGCAGACGGCGTGGTGGACATTGCTTTCTTGGATTGGTATTTCTCCAATCCAGAGGGGGTGCTTAAAGGCTTGGCTCCAAACCGCTTTGGACGCAGAATCGTCGTCTTCAATGGTGGAGACGTTGGTTTAGATGAAAGGTCTGATGCTATGCTTGCTAGTGTTTCGAAGCCAAGCGACGTGGATATATACGTTGCATCTGCAAGGGAGGGAACCCTATATGGGAGGTTCTAGCGTTTCTAGTGGTTCTAGCATTGGGTTGTTCGAAGCTGCATCAGTTGCGGAGTCGAGGAACCAACCATTTGCCGTAGTCACCCTCATTGGTACGCAGGGCACAGTTCCAAGGAAGGATGGCAGAATGGTAGTCCTTAGGGATGGCTCATCCTTTGGAACTATTGGAGGCGGAGAAGCGGAAAGGCAGGCCGTTTCAAGGGCTTTGTTATGCATTGAAAAAGGAAAGGGAGGCAAGGAGATGATAAAAGTGAAGGAGTCCGGCACTGCCGAGGTTTTCATAGATGTTCCAATTGCAAGACGCAAGGTCGTGGTCTTTGGAACAGGTCATGTCGCAATGGCTCTTGCCCAGGTGTTCCACAATCTTTCATTTGAGGTTGTCTTCGTTGACAATGACAGAGACGGCTTGGCAAACGATATCCCAAAATGGGCTTCACTTGTGGAAAAAGAAGCTTTTGTCGAGACTTTAAGGTATGAAAGTCCTTCCAATGAAAATGCAATTGTAGACGACAGAACCGCCGTTCTGTTCTCCAATCCTGACGAAGTGGACTCATTTTTGGATGCTGTCCTCGAGACAAACACTCCATACATTGGCATCCTTGCGTCAAGAAAAAGAAAACCATATGGAGACCGCCGCATACACATGCCAATGGGTCTTGATGTAGGTGCTCAGACTCCTAACGAGATAGCCATTGCCGTTGCAGCCGAGGTCATGGCTGTTTTCAATGGAAAAAGCGCCCAGCCTTCCTCTTTGTGGAGAAACCGCCTTGTCGTAGTGCGCGGAGCAGGGGATTTGGCCACGGCTGTTGGCATAAGGCTTCACAATGCAGGGTTCGATGTCATCCACCTTGAGGCCGAGAAGCCAACGGTTATAAGAAGGACCGTTTCATTTGCCAGTGCATTGTTCGATGGTTCCGCAGAGGTGGAAGGTGTAGTTGCGAGGAAGTGCAACGCCAAGGATGTCCTTCATGTTCTAGACGACGGAGAGGTGCCTGTAGTTGTGGACCCTTCATGTTCCATACTGGATACTCTCTCACCTGTCGCCCTCGTCGATGCCATAATTGCAAAGAAGAACCTAGGCACCAGCCGCAGCATGGCTCCATTCACGGTTGCTCTAGGCCCAGGCTTTGAAGCTGGAAAAGATGTTGATGCCGTCATAGAGACCCAAAGGGGGCATAGGCTTGGGGTGATAATCAAACATGGATGCGCCGCTGCGAACACTGGGGTTCCCGGAATAATAGGTGGTTTTGGCAAGGAACGTGTCATGCATTCGCCGGCGGCCGGGGTGTTCAGGCCTGTTGTATCGATTGGAGACATAGTGGAAGCCGGCCAAACTATTGCGTTTGTGGAAAGCATTGAAGAAGGCGCGAATGGGGACGGTGCTTTGGAGAGGATTCCTGTCATCACTCCAATATCCGGCAAAGTCAGGGGAATGCTCCATGAAGGTCTTGAGGTCCCTGTTGGTTTCAAGGTAGCTGACGTGGATCCTAGAGGAGAATCCACAGATCATCTCACCTGCTCAGACAAAGCCCGTGCAATCTCAGGCTCCGTGTTGGAGGCCATAATGGGTTATTTGTCGAACAGGTTCTAGGCCTGTCTCTCATATGCTTCGCTCGCCAGACCTATTACCCTCACTACACCCACTAAACCCACTACGCGTACTAATGCGCTTTAATTCTCTTATACATAAAAGGATTAAACCGTTGTAGTGGATGTAGTAAGTGTAGTGAGACATGAATAAATCAAACGAACACTCGGCACAGCTTCCCAATGATTTCGTCCAACCTAGATACATCAAGCGTGGCGTAGTTCATGACGAATGTGTTGCTGTCCGTTGCATGAGCTCCCGTCTCGGAATTTTTGCGAGGGAAACTTGAAAGAGAACAAAGGCCAATGCCTTCAAGCTCTGCAGCTCTTAGGACATCCTCCTCTTTCTTTTGGGTATGCACCTTCATAAGGAAATGAAGCCCCGCCTTTTCACTGGAGATTTCAACACAAGGGCCAAGTTGGCTTTTCCTCAACGCACCTATGAGAGCATCGCGCTTTCTTCTGTAGTATGTCCTGAGTCTGTTGATGTGAGTTCCAATCTTGCCGCTTTCCATGAACTCCTGCAGCGTATACTGCTCAAATGTGGAGACCGTACAGGAATAGAACGAAAGCCTTTCGTTGAAAAGCCTCATAAGTTCTTGAGGCAGCACCATGTAGCTTATTCGCACGGTCGAACACAATGTCTTTGAGAAAGTATTCAGGTAAATAACGCAGTCTTCGCGGTCTATGGATTTGAACGAAGGGATAGGCTTGCCGTCAAGACGCAGCTCGCTGTCGTAGTCGTCCTCGATTATGTATCTGCCATGCTTCTCCGCCGCCCACGCAAGCAGTTCGTATCTTCTTGAGATTGGCATCACTATACCCGTGGGGTATTGGTGTGATGGCGTTATATGCACAACCCCGATGTCTTTGTTTTCAAGCTCCTTCGCCTGCACTCCTTTGTCGTCTATGCGCAGGTGTTCCACTCGTACTCCTTGGGCCTTGTACGTCAATTCCTGCTTGCGATAGCCCGGATTCTCTATGCCGTAGACGACATCCCTTCCAATGAGTTGGACGATGAGACTGTACAGGAATTCGCTTCCGGCTCCAACGACTATAGCGCCTTCGTCTACGTCAAGACCTCTGTATTCCTTGAGGTATTCGGCGATGCTGCGCCTTAGTTGCAATACTCCACATGAGGGAGAGTTTTCAAGAAGCTCTTCGTGTCTCCTTGACAGAACGCTTCTTGTTGCCTTTGACCAATCATCGAAAGGAAAGAGGTCAGTTGGTGTCTGATTGTTTGAAAAATCGGCTATATACTTGGATTGTAGAGCGTCGTTTTTGGAGGGCTCAAAGATATCGGTCTTTGGATTTCCGTGTCCAAGGCCCTTGATGTCGCACACGTAGAAGCCGCTTTTGGGTTTGGATTGGATGTATCCTTCAGAGAGAAGGCGGCCGTATGCGCTTTCCACGGTGATGACGCTTATACCGTTGTTGGAGGCCATGCGGCGTTTGGATGGGAGCTTTTCGTTTGGTGCAAGGGCCCCAGTGAGGATGTCCGTCTTTATGGCGGTGTACAGGGCTTCGTAGAGAGGGCCTTCCGTTTTCTGCAGGTCGTATGTAAGCAAGAAAAAAGCCTCCTTTGTCTCTGACCTTTTTCCTTGTGGTCGAGCAAGTGTCTGACCTTGAAACTGACCTTATTATAAAAGTTGTTTTTGATTATTTCAATAAGGTCAATTTAGAACTATTCTATCCATGTGCCTTGGAGACTCTCAAACGGCTCCACAGGCAACGGGAGGAAACGATGACAAGCAAATCAGAAAGATACGAACTCAACAAAAACCTGGCCCAGATGCTCAAGGGTGGCGTCATAATGGACGTAACGACGCCGGAACAGGCTGTCATTGCACAGGAGGCAGGTGCGTGTGCAGTCATGGCGTTGGAGCGCATCCCGGCCGATATAAGGGCTGCAGGCGGCGTGTCCAGAATGAGCGACCCAAAGATGATAAAGGGCATTCAGGAAGCCGTGACCATCCCAGTCATGGCAAAGTGCAGGATAGGCCACTTCGTCGAGGCCCAGATACTCGAAGCCATAGAGATAGACTATATAGATGAAAGCGAAGTCCTCTCTCCTGCAGATGATGTCTACCATATCAACAAGTGGGACTTCAAGGTCCCGTTCGTCTGTGGTGCAAGGGATCTTGGCGAAGCCCTCAGACGAATCAACGAAGGCGCCTCAATGATAAGGACCAAGGGCGAGCCAGGAACCGGCGACGTCGTCCAGGCTGTGCGCCACATGAGGATGATGAACGCAGAGATAAGAAGGCTTGTCTCCATGCGTGAGGATGAACTCTTCGAGGCTGCGAAGGTCCTTCAGGTGCCGTTCGAGCTCGTGAAGTACGTCCACGAAAACGGAAAGCTTCCAGTGGTCAACTTTGCAGCAGGCGGTGTAGCTACCCCTGCCGATGCAGCTCTTATGATGCAGCTTGGTGCAGAGGGCGTCTTCGTGGGCTCCGGCATCTTCAAGTCCGGCAATCCTCAGAAGCGTGCCAACGCAATCGTCAAGGCCGTCACCAACTACAAGGACGCCTCTTTGATCGCCCAGCTATCCGAGGACCTTGGAGAGGCCATGGTTGGCATCAACGAAAACGAGATAAGCCTTCTCATGGCAGAGAGGGGCAAATGACGAACCCTTCCAAACGTCCAATGCGCATAGGCGTCCTCGCTCTACAGGGCGCCTTCATAGAACACATGGATAGGCTGCATTCATTGAAGGCCGATGCCATTGAGCTCCGCTGTGCAGCTGACCTCTCCGCTCCCCTTGACGGCCTTGTCCTTCCAGGGGGAGAGAGCACAGTCCAGATGAAGCTCTTACGTGAGCTTGGCATGTACGATGGCCTAAAAGCCTTCGTTGATTCAGGAAAACCCGTGCTTGGAACCTGTGCAGGCCTCATTCTGCTTGCTTCCTCCGTAGAGGGGCAGTCCGCACTTGGCTTTGGGACCATGCCTGTCACTGTCAGGCGCAACGCCTACGGCAGGCAGCTTGGAAGCTTCCATACAGTTGCACCTTTCACGGGTGTTGGAGACGTTCCAATGACCTTCGTAAGAGCCCCATATGTCACAGAGGTTGGACCCGGTGTGGAAGTGCTCTCCAAAGTGGATGGCAACGTAGTCGCCGTGAAGTACGGCAACCAGTATGGACTGTCGTTCCATCCGGAGTTGGATGAGGGGACTTGGGTTTACAAACTTGTTTTCAACCTTTAGCCGCAGGCTTTGCACTCATTGCCTCACGTTTCCCTCGAGGATTGCCCCTTCTTTATGGAGGCACTGAAATGGGCAACTCATGAGGACGAGGCGAATGAATCCGTAGGCTTTCCGTGCGTCCCATGCGTCCCGTAAGTCCCATGCGCCCCATAAGCCCCGTGCGTCCCGTAAGCCCCCGTGGAACAGATGTCACAACCGCCACGGATGCAACACATGCGACAGATACTACAACCGCTACAGATGCAACACATGCTACACTCGCCACAACCGCTACAGACCCTACAGATGCGCCACAGATTCAACCTTCTGAACCATTGGAACCCTTGCGACCATTGCAACCATCGCTACGGATCGCCTACAGATGCGCCACGGATTCGACCTCGCTCTCCATACGTACCATGCTCACCACCATCACGAAACGCTGACATTCCAGCGTCTGTGGCCTGCGGGGTCGTTGTGGCGCTTGAATACCGTTGAATTGTCACCCCACACCACAGCGTCCTACAACGCCCATCAACGCCATACTCCGCCATACAACGCCCATCAAAACTGCCAGTGGACAATATGAAGAGACCTCCTAGGTCTGCAAAGACGTGGATTCGGCTTCATGTCAAAGTGCACCTAGCGCACCTCAGTGTACCTGATGATGTCTGAGCGACTTGAGCGCACCAAAGCGTCCAGATTGGAAATGTCAATGCCGCCCCTTTTTCCAATCCCCGAATTTCCCGTGAAAAACCAAAAACAAACTTTTTGTTGCAAACCAGTGGGTGGTGGCTAGGCAATGAACGATATTTTGATTTTACGATTTCGAAAGCTTTCCATTGGTTGCTTTCGAAAACGAAAATTTTTTGTTGCGTTTTGCAAGAAGTGCTTCTATACTGATTATGTATTATCAAACAACGTCTGCTGTGTGCCTTCAAGTTTCCACTTTTGGTGCAGGCAGAGCTGTAGTTTCAATGTTGAATAGGAGGTTTACAGTGAAACGTGCTTTGATCATCATGTTGGTGGCACTTGTTGCCACGACGACAGTTTTCGCACAGGGTCTTGAAGAGGCCTCTGCATCGTTCCCGGATCCAGAAAGAACAATAACAATCATAGTTCCACAGGGTGCTGGTGGAGGAACGGACACTTTTGCAAGGACTCTTGCAGCAAAGATGACGGAGATTTCCGGCCAGAACTTCATTGTTGAGAACATCACGGGAAACTCAACCGGTACAGGTACAAACGAAGTCATCAAATCCGAGCCTGATGGCTACAAGATGCTCATGTACGGAACATACACAATCGTTGGAACATCCGTTGGAGCAACAGACGGTGCCTCTGGACTCGACTTCATCTCTGGACTTACTCTTGAGCCGTTTGTCATTGGTGTCAAGGCTGACTCCCAGTGGACCACACTTCAGGAGCTCATCGACTATGCAAAGGCCAATCCTGGTCAGGTCACGATTGGAAACGCTGGCGCAACAGGAACGACGGCTGTCGTAGCATGCGGACTCAACGTTGCATGTGGCAACTGCTTCAACGTCATCCCTGCAAACGGTGGTGCAGAGCTTCAGGCATGGGTCATGGGAGGACACTGTCAGGTTGGAATCTTCTCACAGACAGAGATCGTTTCCGGAATCAAGCCTCTCGCATTCCTTGGCGAGACAAGGTCCCTCAATGAGAACCTTGGCGATGTTCCTACAATCGTGGAAGCCGGCTATGGTGACCTCACAATCCCTTACGGATGCTTCCGAGGCCTTGCTGTTCCAAAAGGAACTCCAGATGAAGCAAAGAATTGGCTTGCAGACACCGTCACGAAGGCTTTCTACTCAGACGAGTTCCAGTCATTCATGGCAAAGAAGGGATACCTTCAGACATTCTCAACGCTTGCAGATACAGATGCCTATAATGAACAGCTTATGGCTGACCTTCAGCCAGCTCTTAAGGCAGCAGGTCTCGTAAAGAAATGAGAGTTCAAGACATCATTGGTCTAAAAGCCAATGATGTCTTTTCCCGGGGATAGTGGAGTCTTTCGACCGGTACAGCAGCCGGTCGAATATTGCACAGAGGGTTTGTGTCCAAGCCAACGAGTCCTCTGTGGGGTAACCACTTCTAATTGTCAGGAGTCAAGAGTTATATGAAGAAAATCAAACTTTTTCCTCTTGTTATGACGGTTCTGTCTGCGCTCTACACGATCAGTACTGCGCTTTCAGAAGATTTCAAGTATCAGGTCGATACCGTTGGTGGAGATCCGGGTGGAAAGATTCTTCCACTCATAATGGGAGGATTCCTTTTTCTTGGTTTCCTGTTCATAACCATTAAGGAGCGTCCGGAAGGAAAGAAGATGGACAAAGAGACCATTGTACTCTTTCTTGTTACTCTTTTCCTTTCCATTGCATACGTAGCCTTGATCAGACAGATTGGATTTGTCCTCGTTACATCCGTCCTTGTATACAGTTTGCTCTATCTATACACCACGATAGGAGAGAAGAGGAGCATAGCCCAGGCTTCAATTGGAGGTGTGGCGACCCTTGCTGGAACAGTTGGCTTCTATACCCTAATGAGGCTCATCTCCAAATCCATTATAAGGATGGGGAGGTCTGGAGCCCTTCCTTCCTTCTTTGGAAAATCTGCAGGAGGCGCATGCATTGCACTCCTATTCGTTGTAATAGTTACTGTCGTGCTTACTCTTACACTGGTAAAGATCCTGAGCAAGAAGGGTTTCAACCGTCCAGCGGTTGCTGGAATCATAACCTTTGCAACAGTGCTTTTCCTGTATGTCGTGTTCAAGCAGTTCTTCCAGGTCAATCTTGCTCCTGGTCTCATCAAATACTGATAGGAGGTTGATCCATGGGTGATTTTGCACAGGGCTTCCAGATGGTGGCCAACATTTCTACTCTACTCTGGTGTGCGTTCGGTACCGTACTTGGAATCATTCTGGGTGCACTTCCTGGCCTTACGGCTACGATGGGAATTGCTCTTGTAATTCCTATTTCATACAGCATATCCAACACAGCTACAGGAATAGGGCTTCTTCTTTCCGTATACTGTGGTGCAGTTTGCGGTGCCTCGATTCCCGCAATCCTGTTAGGCATTCCTGGCAACCCAAACGCCATAGCCACAGTCACTGACGGTCAGCTCATGACCAAGAAAGGCCTTGCCGGGCAGGCTCTTGGCGGAGCAGTCATAGCCTCCATGATTGGTGGTCTTGGCTCGGAAATCCTTCTCGTGTTCTTTAGTCCATTGATTGCAAAGGCCACGCTTGCTTTTGGGCCTGCAGAGAAGACTACGCTGGCGCTTGTTGGACTTGTCATAATAGCATCGGTCTCTGGAAAGGACATCCTGAAAGGCCTTCTCATGGGTGCGTTGGGCTTTGTGTTCGCCTTCCTTGGCACGGATCCTATTTCCGGTGCATGCAGGATGCCGTTTGCCAATGCCCTCAAGAAGACCGTCCTTGCCGGTGGCTTTGACATGACTTCAACGCTAATTGGCCTTTACGGTGTAAGTCAGGTCTTTGCAGAACTTGCCAACCTGTCCAAACCTCAGAACACTGATGTTGCAACCAACATAGGAAAGGTGTTCCCTCCATTCAAGAAGGTCCTTTCTATGTGGCAGATAATACTCGCATCCTTGGGTATTGGTACGATTATTGGAGCAATTCCCGGAACTGGGGCATCTATTGCCGTTTTCATGGCGCATGACTCGGCCTCCAAGATCTGCGATGCATCCAACGGCAAGCTCGACACGCCTGGTACGGGATGCCTTGAGGGTGTCTTCGCTCCTGAGGTTGCAAACAACGCAGTCACAGGAGGTGCTCTCATACCAGCCCTTTCCCTTGGAATCCCAGGAGACAGTGCAACGGCGGTTCTCATTGGAGCTCTTATGATAAACGGTGTCACACCTGGTTTCCAGCTGTTCAGCACCAACATGCCGCTTGTGTACTCAATCTTCATCACTCTGTTCATAGCAAACGTGTTCATGGGAGTCTTCCAGCTTGCAGGAATCCGCCTCTATCCAAAGGTTCTTCTCATAAGCCAGCGCATCCTTATGCCAATAGTGCTCATACTTTCGTTCATTGGTTCTTACGCTCTTGCCGGAGCTTCAATACCAAAGGGAGTCTTCAACGTTGGAACGGCTCTCTTCATGGGTCTTGTAGGATATTCAATGAAGAAGAACGGCTACCCGCTGGCTCCTGTCGTCCTTGGCTTCATCCTTGGCGGAATGTTCGAAGAGAACTTCAGAAAGGCTGTGAAGCTTGGTGCTGGAACAATGGAGAGGTTCGTGACATCACCAATCTGCTGGGTGTTTACGCTCCTTGCTGTAGTCATAGTCGTTTCGTCCGTACTCAAGAACAGAAAAGAGGCAAAGGCGAAGAATGCTTAAGTTTGTTTTCCTTGGTGCAAACGGATCCATTCAGGAGAGGGGGAATGGAAACACCTCCCTCCTGTTTTCTAACGGCACTTCATCCTTCCTTGTGGATGTGTCCGTAAACATCCATGCCGCTGTAGAGGCCAATGTAGATGCCGTGGTCATAACGCACGAGCATATTGACCACATGTATGCACTCCCAAGCCTGCTGCACCAGTTGTGGCTTTCAAAGCGCACGAAGCCGCTTACCATAATGTGTCCTGATGGTGTGCGAAGCATGGTGAACGGACTCATAGACAATTTTGCCATACGTTCCAAGAAAGGAATATTTGACATAGTGTTCGAAACTGCAGGTCACAATAGTGTTGGAAGCATGGAGCTTGAGTTTTTCAAGACCGTGCATACTCCAAACTCTGTAGGCTTAGTTGTAAGCGAAGGATCCTGTGAGGCTTCAAAGAGGATTGTCTACACTTGCGACACAGCACCTGTGGAGAACCCAAGGGAGGTTCTTCCCCAATATGTCTTTGGCGCTGATGTCCTTATACATGAGACGAATTCCGTCTGCAATGTTCGCAAACCCGATCACAGCTGCGGCCTTGATGCGGCAAGGCTTGCCAATGAACTTGGCGCCAAACGCCTTGTACTATGCCATCTTCCAAAGGGAGACGACGCAAAGCAGGCAATTTTGAAGGAAGCATGCAGTCTGTACCCAAATGCAGAGCTTCCAGAGGTACTGAAAGAGGAGACTGTTTGAAATGGATGACCTTCTTCTAGGGATGTTCAAGCTATACGATATAAGGACAAGGGAACACAACCTGACACCCGAACTAAAGGACAGACTGTACAATGCATTGGCCGTATATTATAGGGACAGCGTCAAGGCTCACTCTATTGTGATATGCCGCGATGCCCGCCTGTATGTTCCAGAGCTCGTGGAAGGCCTTGTCCAAGCATTCTGTCTTGCAGGAATCGATGTCCTTGTAAACCCTCTCCCAATATCCACGTGCCAGTTCTACTACACCTGCATGAAATACAGAGACAGCGCTGGAATAATGGTCACAGCCTCACACAATCCTGGCGAATACGTGGGCATGAAGCTCCTGGCTCCCCAGCTTCTTCCAATTGCCTACGGCAACGGACCTGACGGAGGAGTGGAGAAAATCAAGCAGTTGTATATAGAGAATGTGCATATTCAGCCAAGTTCGGAATCAAATCAACACAAAGCCTACGGGTCCCAAGGAAAGGGAACCGTAACCGTCATAAACGAGCTTGAAGGCTATATTGACTATTCAATGAAGCTTGCAGGTGTAAAGGAAGGTTCTCTCAAGGGGCTCAATGTGCTGTTTGAGTTCCTGAATGGTTCAGCTGGAACTGAAGAGGCCCTTGCATTCCAGAAGGCGGGAGCAACCGTTTCATACAGACATCTTCTTCCAAACGGCTTCTTCCCGGCAGGCGATCCAAACCCAATCATTGAATCGTCCATAGCCCCTGCAAGGGCCGCGATGAAGGAAGGCTCCTATGACATTGGTTTCTGCTTCGACGGTGACGGTGATAGGCTTGACCTTATGGACAGCAACGGCGAGCAGATAGTACCAGGCCTCAACATGGCAATCATCATACCTGAGATAATGAAGGTCTATGGTGGGTCGAAGAAGCATTTCTATGCCGATGTCAAAGCCCTCCCAATATCCTTGTGCGAGATTGCAAAGTCTGGTGCGGACGTCCACATAATCCGCAATGGGCACTCGTTCATAAAGGCAAAGCTCAGGGACAACTGCAACGATGGCTACTTCGCTTCAGAGGAGGAGTCCGCGCATTACTACATGAACTTCCCATACGATGTGGAAGACCCGTCAAAGGGCTATGCCGCAGTCGAATCAACTATGTTCTTCGCCCTCCTCACAGCAAGATGCTATCTTGAGAACCCACAGGCCTACAAACGGGCTGCAGAGCTTCAAAAATCGGTCTATAGGGAGAGGGAGTGGCCGTTGTATTGCGAGGCGGCCCCGGAGAAGATGCCACAGATCCTTGATGACGTGGAGAAGAGAATGAAGGAAATGGGTGCCGTCGTGATAGACCGCATGGATGATGGCAGCGACCTTGATGCAACTCTCATGCGCTTCAACCTGCCTGAGAGGATAGATGGTGGGACTGACCTTTCCAAAACAAAATGGGCACAGGTTGCGCAGCGCATTTCAAGAAGCGAGGATGCCATGGTTCGCTGGGAAGTAGTCTCCAACGACAAGACTGAGTGCGAAAGGCTCAATTCCATCATTAGGGAGATTGCGGACGGATACGTGGAGAAGAGCTTTGCCAGATACTGATGGTGAAGCTATAATCGACAAGGTTGGAGGGTTTTATGTCCATGAACGAAAGGCAGAACGAAATCATCAAGCTTCTATCGGGATCCGACTATGTCACGGTCGAGGAGTTCTCAAGAAGCCTTGGGGTTTCCAAGGTCACGATCAGGTCTGACTTGAACATCCTTGAGCAGAAGGGCCTTCTCATGCGCACGCACGGCGGGGCCATGATTCCGGATCGCCAGAACCCTTCGAGAAGCATCTCCAAGACCATAAGCGAATACGACTACGAGAAGGACCGCATAGCCAAGGCCGCTGCCCTTCTTGTGCCTGATAGGGGCACAATCCTTGTGGACAGCGGCTCGACGAGCCTTCATTTGTCCAAATACCTTCATGGTAGGAAGCTCACCCTTGTGACGAACTCCCTGCTTCTGATCGACTCGTTCAGAAACGACGATTCCATGGATGTCGTGGCATTGGGAGGGACTCTCAAACGCAACGTCATGGGCATGGTTGGTCCTATGGCGATTTCAGATGTCGCAAGGGTCTATGCGGACATCCTCTTTCTTGGCTGCACAGGCTACACCAACGCCGGCGTGTTCTCGTCCAACCTAATCGAAGCCGAGCTCAAGCAGGCCATGACCAAATCGTCAGACAAGGTCTGCCTCATTGCGGACTCCAGCAAATACGGCACCAAAGCCATGGCCTTCATCTCATCCTGGGACGACATAGATGTTTTCATAACCGATTCCATTGAGCCCTCCCTACGAGAAAAACTCGAAAGCCGAGGCGTAGAGGTCATAATCGCATAGAAGTTATTTGTGGCGTATATTTCCGAGAAAGGCGTAAAGTGTCCATCCTTCCATGAAATTTTACCCAAAACCTGTCCATCCTTCAATGAAATTTTGTTGAAAAAGTGCCCGTTCTTCAATGTTTTGTATGTGAAAAAAGGAAGTGGAATAGGGCATACTACATTGTTGAAGGCGATTGCATGTCGATGGTTGCAAATGCAATGCCTGTAGGAGGGGACCTGTGAACAATACGGTGAAAAAGACCTTGCTCTATGCGCTTTTGGCTCTGCTTTTGATAATACTTGTTGCTGTTGTGACTTTCCTGTGTGTCTACAGGACAAGGCTAAAGACCATGTCCACAATAGAGAAGCTGTCAAACTACGACGAATACAACCTCTATCACATGGACGTAAAGTACGACTACAGCCTTCAGAAGATATTGGACAATGGAATCGTTGACAACCAAAGCTTCACCAACTCAATCCTCAAGGAAGTCCTTCCTCTTCTTCCAATACACATGGAAGCCAAGAGCTTTGGGTGCACCGCCTTTACAATGAAGACGACAAGTGGAAAGACCCTCATGGGGCGCAACTACGACTTCAAGCTGGATACATCCTCCATCCTTGTGTGCTGCGAACCAAAGGACGGCTACAAGTCCATGGCCTTCGCCGCTTTGGACAACCTTGGAATAAAGGATGCGACAAAGGGCTTCTCCTCAAAGATGGTGTGCCTTGCAGCGCCGTTTGCATGTCTTGACGGAATAAACGAGAAGGGCGTTTCCATTGCAATCCTAACGCTCGACAGCGAGCCTACCAATCAGGTGGGCATGGACGATACCAAGCAGACGATTGGAACATCACTTGTCGTAAGGCTTGTCCTTGACTACGCCGCAACGACGCAGGAAGCGGTGGATCTCATTGCAAAGTACAACATGTTCGCAACAGCCGGACGCGACTACCACTTCTATATAACCGATGCCTCTGGCGATGGCAGAGTGGTGGAGTTCGACTGCGACAGTCCAACAAGGCAAATGACCGTAACTCCAACCACCGCCGTTACAAACTTCTTCATCATGTACGGTGACAAGGTCCTTCCAAACCAGAAGAACGAGCAGTACGGCCACGGAAAGGTGCGCTATGACAGCGTTCTTGAGGTCATGGCCAATAACAAAGGCCATGAAACCATAGACACCGCATGGGCTGCCCTTGTGGCATCATCCCAGGAATCCAATCCAGAAGACGTTACAAGCAACACTCAGTGGTCCATCGTCTACAACAACACAGACCTCACCGCCACGATAAGCCTTCGCAGAAACTGGGAGGACAAGTTCCTTGTGATGTTCTAGAGGAGAGCTTCCAAACTTGGTAGGTTAAGGTTTCTTGTTTGATAAGCAGAAAACCAAGACGTACTGAGATAGCATGAGATAGTTTAAGGATGCTGCGGGACGTAAACCTACAGGAAGAACCTAGAAAAATGGAGAATAGCATGGCTTCAAGGTTTATTACAAATGATAGTATATTTTGCCGTGATTTTGCATTGTTTTATACTAAAAATAGTTAAAAACAATGCAAAGAACAGTGGAATTATACTATCCTCCAATTAGGACGGCTCGAAAAAAGTCACGCAATGCAACTACACCCAATAAGCGGTTATACAAACACCTCCACCTTCATCCTGCATGCATTTGGCTTCACTGCCACCACGTTGCCTTCAATTGCTGTTCCATCCACGACAAGGCCTTTTGCATGGGATTCCTCGTCCGCATTGAAGCCCCTCTTGACCTCTATATCCAGCATTGTCCCTCTGAAAAGCCTGTGCACGGTGTAGCCGTCCATGCAGTCAGGCAGGCATGGCTCGATCCTAAGTCCATCGTAGTCAGGCTTGATGCCAAGGATCGCCTGGCTTATGGAAAGGAACGTCCAGGCCGATGTTCCAGTAAGCCAACTGTTCTTGGCTTCCCCAAACCTTGGCGAATCCACACCTGCAATCATCTGGGAGTAGACATACGGCTCTGTTCTGTGTATGTCAGAGATGTTCTCCAAATATGCAGGGCATATCTTCCTGTACAGCTCCCATGCCTCGTTTCCGTGGCCAAGCTCTGCCTCCGCGCAAGTGATCCAAGGGTTGTTGTGGCAGAATATACCGGCATTCTCCTTCACTCCTGGCGGATAGCTTGAAATCTCTCCCAGTTCCAAGTGGTAGCGGACGAAAGGAGGGTCGTTTAGCTTTACACCGTACTTTGTTTCAAGCCGCGCATGGACGCTTTCCATAGCCATAGCGGCCTGTCCCGTTTCCTTTCCAATACCTGCCATGACACACATTCCCTGCGGCTCAATGAAGATCTGGGCCTCTTCGTTTGCATGGCTACCAACTGGTTTGGAGAATGCATCGTAGGCCCTAAGGAACCATTTGCCGTCCCATCCTGAGGAAAGTACGGCTTCCTCCATCTTTGCGATGTGCCCTTCGCAAGCCTGAGCTTCTTCCTCCAGACCCAATCTGCGGCAGATCTCCGCATAACTGCGCCCATACTTGACGAACATCCCTCCTATGAAAACGCTCTCTGCAACCGGGCCTTCGCTTGGACCCGTCGTTTGGAAGCTCTCTCCTGGGTGGGCCGAGAAGCAGTTGAGATTTAGGCAGTCGTTCCAGTCCGCTCTACCAATGAGGGGCAGGCCATGTGGACCAAGATGGTTCACAGTGAAGTTGAAGCTCCTTCTCAAATGCTCCATCAACGGCTGAGACAAGCTGTCGTCGTTGTCGAACGGAACCACCTCGTCAAGGATGGAGAAGTCTCCTGTCTCCTTTATGTAGGCATCCGTTCCGGAGATGAGCCACAATGGATCGTCGTTGAAGCCGCTTCCCACTGCAAGATTCCCACGCTTCGTAAGAGGTTGGTACTGGTGATATGCCGACCCATCCTCGAACTGTGTGGCCGCTATGTCCAATATCCTTTGACGTGCCCTGTCTGGAATCATGTGGACGAAGCCAAGAAGGTCCTGGCATGAGTCCCTGAACCCCATCCCTCGGCCCATTCCGCTTTCGAAATAGGAGGCGCTGCGGCTTATGTTGAACGTTACCATGCATTGGTATTGGTTCCAGATGTTCATCATTCTGTTGAGCTTCTCATCGTTGCTTTCTATGTGGAACTTTCCAAGTAAGCCATCCCAATAATGTCCTAACTCTACGAATTTTGCTTGAATTTGCTCGTCCGTAGCGTATGAGGCCATCATTTCAACAGCCTTCTTCTTGTTTATGACTCCAAGGCTCTCCCATTTGTCATCTTCTTCGTTCTCTATGTATCCAAGACCAAACGAGACCGTGTATTCCTCCCCAGGAGCCAATGAAACGTTCAGCTGATGTGCTCCGCAGGGGCGCCAACCATGGGCTATGGAGTTGCGACACGAACCTTCAAGAACCGCTTCTGGGTTTGAAGCGCTCCCGTACAGGCCGTTGAACACATCCATATCAGTATCAAATCCATCCACGTTCCGGTTGCACCAGAATACGGCATAGTGGTTGCGTCTCTCACGGTATTCCGTTTTGTGGTAGATGGCGGACCCAACTACCTCAACCTCTCCAATGCTGTAGTTGCGCTGGAAGTTCGTGCTGTCATCGTTTGCATCCCAAAGGCAGAACTCCACGAAACTGAAGAGCTGTATATTTTTGTGTATCTTGGAATTGTTGACAATCTTTACATGATAGAGCAGGGCGTTGTCGTCCGTGGGGACGAACATGGTCTGCACCGCTTCAATGCCGTTTTTGCATCCCCTAAACAAACTATATCCCATGCCGTGACGGCATTCGTAGAAGTCAAGAGGTGTCTGCACCGGTTGCCACGAAGGGTTCCATACAACACCTTTGCCGTTTGAGTCCACGTCCCTTATATACAGTCTGAACCCTTCCTGGTCAAAAGGATTGTTGTTGTAGCGGTAGCGTGTGAGCCGGCGCAGCCTTGCATCCTTGTAGAATGAGTATCCTCCAGCTGTATTGGATATTAGTGCGAAGAAGTCCTGGCTTCCAAGATAGTTGATCCATGGAAGAGGAGTCTTTGGAGTCTCAATCACATACTCTCTTCTAGCATCGTCATAATGTCCGTATTTCATACAATCTCTCCAGTTTCTTCAGTCTCCATAGCCTGCCATGACATCACGCAGAAAGAATGCGCTGTCCTTTGGGATGCGCCTTTGCGTCTCGTAGTCGCAGTAGACGATGCCAAATCTCTTGCTGTATCCAAACGACCATTCGTAGTTGTCTATGAAGCTCCAGCAGAAATAGCCCTTAAGTGGGACGCCTTCCTTTATTGCCTGAGCACACATCTCCAAGTGGTCCGCAAGGTACTGTATGCGCTGCGTATCATGCACACGCATGTTCCCAGAGGCATCGGTCTCAAGTATGTCTTCGCATGCAGCTCCGTTCTCCGTTACATAGATCGGCACCGTTCCGCCGGTATAGTCGTTGGTCCATTTCAGCAGCCTTAGGAAGCCGTGCGGCGTGATGGGCCAGTGGATTCCGCTTGTAAGCTCCTCCCAGCGTGGTGCGTGCTCCTCGTTGAACATTGCGGTGTCAGACCACTGTATAACCGCTTCGTTGTAGTAGTTCAGCCCTAGGAAGTCTATCTTCTGGGAAATGAGGTCCATGTCTTCAGGTTCAACAGGGAATGTCCATCCAAGTTCGTCCACAACATACGCAGGGTATTCCTTCTTGAAGAGAGGTCCTATGAAGAGCCCGCTTCGTATGTCCGTGTGGTGTGATGCCGCAATTGCATCCTTTGGGTCGCGGCTTGCAGGACGGGGTGCTTCAAGGTTGTGCGTTATTCCAATAGGGGCCTTGAGCCCCGTCCTGCGGTATTCCTCCACCATGAGCCCGTGGGCCAGATTTACGTGATGCACTGCGTTTATGAACTGCCTTTCGTCCTTGATCCCCGGTGCGTGTTCGCCAGTGAGATATCCAAGATATGTGATGCACATGGCCTCGTTTATGGTTATCCACATGTCCACGAGGTCTCCAAGCTCCTTGTAAAGCACCTTTGCAAGGTATGCCAGCTTGTATGCCGTGCTGCGTTCGTTCCAGCCGCCTAGGGCTTGGATTTCGCTTGGGAGGTCCCAGTGGTATATTGTGCAGCAGGCCTTCATTCCGTGCCTGTGCAGCTCTTCGCATAAACTCCTGTAATAGGCCACGCCCCTTGGATTGACGTCTATGCCTCCATGGGGCAGGATCCGCGTCCACGAAACAGAGAACCTGTAGTACTCGAAACCCAAGCCCGCCATCATCTCTATGTCCTCTCTATACCGATGGTATTGGTCTGCGGCAACGCTGCCGTCCTGTTGCATGTATACTGCGCCTGGAACCTTTGCAAAGTCGTCCCATATGCATGGAGTCCTTCCGTCTTCGCTGCCTGTTCCCTCCACCTGATAGCTGGCCGTAGCGGTTCCAAATACGAAGTCCTTTGGTAGATTAGGTCTGTTGAACACTGGAGAACCTCCCTTTGAAGTAGGTTAGAAGTAGCTTCGTAGCCGTTGGTGCAAAAAAACGTTGACGGCTCTTGAAACCAATGATAACCTAAGTTTGTTCACTGTGCAAACAAACTTTGCAAAAACTTTTTGGAGGTTTCTTCCAGGACTCCATTCTGGAAGGCTTGAAGCGATAGATGCCCATAGACAACAACGTTTTTCAGAAGAACGCCAACACCTCATTGGTGGCAAGACTCGTATGGCAGAGGAAAAGCATATCCAGGGCCGAGATTGCTCGGGAGCTTGGGCTGTATCGCTCTACTGTGACGAACATCTCTTCATATCTCATAGAATCGGGGGTCATAAAGGAGGGGAGGCTGTTCGCCTCGACCCAGCAGGGCGGCCGAAAGGCTGTGGAGCTTTCCATTGACCCCGGCTTTGGATGCGTATTTGGATTCGACATACAGCCATCACACTACAGAGCCGTAATCCTCTCAATTGATGGAACGGAGCTTTGGCGTGAAACGGGGAGCTTTGGTGTGATTCCAATCCAGGAGATGATAGAAAAGGTCCTTGAGAGAACCTTCGAGGCCCACAAGGGGATCGGCACCCCTGTGCTATCGGTCTGCTTCGCCGTTCCAGGCATTGTGGATGTTTCCTATTCCAAGATAGTGACCTCGTATCCGTTTGGCGTCTCCAATGTGGATGTTCGTTCAATGGTTGAGACTCGCTGCGGTTGTCCAGTCTACGTGGAGAACGACGCCAACACCGCTGCTTGGCTCGATATCCTTCGCAACAACGCGTGGGGCAATGCATTGTCCGTCGTGGCCGATTTCCATGAGGAGTCCAAGACCGATCCAAACATAATAGGCATTGGCGCAGGCTTTGGCCTTATCATAGACGGCAAGGTCTTCAGAGGCAGCCACAACGCCGCCGGTGAGTTCAAGTCCATATCGTGGAAGGATGGCATGAACAACCAAAGCGGCCTTCCTGTCGATGTCCTAAGAAGCACTGCTGATGATAGAAAATGCTTGGAACTGTGGATTGAGGACACTTTCAAGTCGTTCATGCCTGTTTTGTCAATCATGGACTTCGACAAGGTCGTGTTCCATGGAAACCCGTTCGAGGACAAACAGTTCGTCCTTGGAGTTCTGAACAGAAAGGTTCCGGAGTTCTTCAATCTAGTCGAAAGATACCACTGCGAGGTCCTGTTCGATTCCAACGACGAGTGCGTAAGCGCAAGCGGCGCCGCCATGATGTGCCAGCACAATCTGTTCAGCGTTCCAGACCTAAAGGACCCGGAAGTCAGGGAAAGGCTTACATGGGAGAGGATAATAGCGTTGTCCAGGGCGCAGCGTAGATAGAAGGGCGCAGGGAGCGTACCAAGTGCAAGTTAAGTGCTTGTGAAGGGAGGATATCTCCAAAAGGAGGATGATATATGGGTAAAGAGATTGGGCTTAGAGGAAAGAGAATCACGACCCATGCAGAGGAGCGCAGGGCCTACTGGCTCTTCGTATTGCCTGCATTTGCAATCTATCTGTTCGTCATGGCGTTCCCCACGATATTCGCGGTGTACCTGAGCTTGACTAACTACAAAGGAGGTCCGCTGTTTGGACCAAAGAAGAGAGCCCTTGAATTCGTAGGCCTCAAATACTACAGGCAGATGTTCGCCGACAAGTATTTCTGGCTTGCTCTCAAGAACAACCTGTGGATAGTCTTCGTGTCTGTCTTTGGACAGATTCCACTTGGCTTCTTCATGGCATATCTCATCTTCAGAGGCATGATCAAAGGAAAGGACTTCTTCCAAACCGTCATCTACCTGCCATGTGTCATCTCAACGGTCGTCATAGGCCGATTGTGGAAGGCGATCACCGCTCCAAACGGCGTCATCCCGGATATCATTAGGATGTTCAACCCAAGCTATGTGGCCCAGAACAGTTCTAGCCCAATGGTCCCTGTCCTTCTTGTAATCCTTTGGATGTACACAGGTACATACCTCATAATCTTCCTTGCCAATCTACAGAAGATAGACACTTCCGTCATAGAGGCTGCGAAGATAGACGGGGCTACGGAGCTGCAGGCCCTTCGCTACATAATCCTTCCGTCCCTCTCTGGTGTCATAGTCACAAGCGCAATCCTTGCCATTTCAGGCTCTCTCAAGAGCTTTGACCTCATCTATGTCATGACTGGGGGCGGACCTGCCAAACAGACATACGTCCTTTCAATCTTCATGTACGACACGGCCTTCAGCGGTGCGCCCAACTACCCTTTGGCGAATGCCATATCCATTGTCATGTGCATCATAAGCTTCGCCCTCATTGGAGTCACGAAATTCGTCGAGAAGAAGTTTGGAGGTAGGGAATGAGCTACATAAGAGACGACAATTCAACCAAAAGAAGAATAGGTATGGCCATAACGTACGTTGTGCTCATACTGTTTGCAATCCTTGCCATAGCCCCGCTTGTTTGGCTTGCCATAAGTTCCTTCAAGACCTCACAGGACTATCAAATGAACCATCTTGGCCTTCCAAAACGCTGGTTCTATCAGAACTACATCCAAGCCTGGAAGCGTGGAAACTTTGGCATCTACATAGTCAACAGCGTCATTTACACCGCCTGTACGACGGTCGCCATCCTCATCCTTAGCTTCATGAGTGGCTTCGCCTTCTCAAAGATAAAGAGCAAGGCCACCAAGGGGATCTACGGTTCATATGTCATTGGAATTCTCATGACGCTTCAAAGCATCATGATCCCCTTGTTCATCGTCATAAACCAGGTTGGTTTGTATGACACAAAGCTGGGTGTATTGATTCCATACATTGGCATAGGTCTCCCAATGGGTGTCTATCTTGCAACAGAGTACATGCGCAGCATCCCCGGCGCCCTTGTGGAATCCGCCCGTTTGGATGGTGCCTCCTATTGGCGTATCTTCTTCTCCATCATAGCGCCAATGTCCGCACCTGTTGGAACGACCATAGCCATCCTTCAGATCTCCGGCACTTGGAACGAGTTCATGCTCATAAACATGCTCACCTCCAGCAAGGAGAACAAAAGCCTTCCCGTTGGAATCCAAAGCTTTGCGGGAAGCCTTTCCACTGACTACGGCAAGCTCTTCGCTTCGCTTATGATAGGGCTCATTCCAATGCTGATATTCTATCTTGTATTCCGAAAGGAAATAACGAAGGGAGTATCCGCCGGCGCCGTCAAAGGCTGATTCTCTCTTGCTCTTTGCGTGCATTGCGTTGTCAGTTCGGGCACAGCCGTACAGAAAAGTACTGTCTGTGCCCTTCTTCCTAGCACTGCCTCGCAAATAGCTGCGAGACGTAGCTTCTTGGTCTTTCTCCAATCTCCGTTGTCGCTTCACGGGGGACTGTGCATCCATAGCACTGTCCCCCGTTTGCATCCTTGATGGTAGCCAATCCCCAGAAAGACGGCGTCTAGGTCTACATCAAAACTCAAAAGCAGTTTTGGATATAAACAGTTTCAACCGTCCACAACCGCCACAAGCGTCTCAAACGCCATGACCGCCATAATGGCCATAACCTCTACAAATAAGCCTCAAGATACGTGAAGCTTCATGTTAACTGTTTCAGTGGCAACATGTTGCGTAGCAAGTGAAAAAAGAAAAACTTTTCCTTGACTTCTCATAGGGGGGGGTATACAATAATAATTAGTTCAAGCATTGAACAAACTGGAAAAAGGAGAAACAGTTTATGAAGAAAGCAATTGTTCTTGTTCTTGTTGCTCTCATTGCAATGACGACGGTCTTTGCTCAGGCAGCAGAGGAAGTTAAGTCTGACAAGGTTCAGATTAGAGTTCTCAACTACATCGATATGTCGGAGCCAAACAGCGCCAACGAAATCGAGCAGATCTGGAACAAATTCGAAGAGCTTCACCCAGAGATCAAGCTTGTTAGAGAAGACCTCTTCAACGAGCCATTCCACAACAAGGTGGAAGCCTACGCAGCACAGGGCAACCTTCCAAATGTCATGTATGCATGGCCAAGCGGAAGATCCACGACCCTCCACACAGGAGACTACCTCTACAACCTCAAGGATCTCCTCAAGAGAGATGGACTTCTTGATTCCTACAGCCCAGTCACAATGGCTGATCAGGCAGGAAAGAAGGACTATATTGGTGAGCTTCCAAACGGACTTACAGCAACATCAATGATGTTCGTCAACACAAAGGTCCTCAGAGAGAACGGACTTGAGATTCCAAAGACATATGCAGACCTCGTTGCAATGGTTCCAGTACTCAATTCAAAGGGAATCGAAGTGATCAAGATGGACTGTCAGGACGGTTGGGTCATGCAGAGCTGCCTCTTCTCACTCCTTGCAGGAAGATTCGGCGGAGCAGACTGGTATGACAAGCTTGCTGCAGGCGAATGGGACTTCGAGGACGAGTGGTTCAAGAAGGCTCTCACAGCACTCGACAACCTCTACAAGGATGGTGTCATCAACAGAAACACACTCAGCATCTCCTACGGTTCAGGTCGTGCTGACTTCGCAGCCGGCAAGAGCGCATTCTACATCGACGGCGACTGGGCATGTGCCTCTTTCCAGACAGATACATCCACTGGCGAGGCTCTGTTCCCACCAGCAGCACAGGAAACGGATGTCGAACTCATGAACTTCCCAGCTCTTGATGGCGAAGTCGTACATGAGTCCAACTCAGCAGTCGTTGGAACAGGTTGGGCAATCTCCGCTGACACAGCAGACGATCCTGCAAAGCTTGAGGCTGCATGGACACTCGTCAAGTTCCTCGAGGGTGAGTACGCCCAGTCTTGGAGACTCATGACCGGTGCAGCATTCCCATCACTCACAACGATCGATGTTGCACAGTTCTGCGTTGACAACAACCTTGAGCCTCTCGTAGCAAAGAGAGCCGACTGGTACAGCAGAATCGAAGTCGCCACACCGGTTATCGACGGCGTCCTCGATCCTGCAGTCTACAATGTAATCAACACCGTTCTTGCTGAGATTGGCCTTGGCACAACGACAGTTGACAAGGGCGCTGCAGACATCAATGCTGCATGGCACGCATTCATTGGCAAGTAATCTACTTGGCTACGACAAAAGGCGGGTGCAAAAACCCGCCTTTTTTTAAAGCGGCTTTTCCAATAGAATCGACACGGCTACGAGAATGGATATGAAATACATAGATACATTGCTGACACCCCAGATAAAAACACAGAACGTTTCATACGACAGGACAATAGATGTTCCACGCATAGTCGAAGTCTATGTGAATCAGAACTGCAACGCAGTATCGATAACCGAGGAGAGCGCCGTTGTTCGCGCAGTCTCCTCCAATGAGGCCCAACAAGGTCTCAACTACTTGAAGCAGCTTGAAATCCTTTTCGAAGGGAAGCTTCCAATATGTGAATTCGAGTTCTACAGCCCCGCTTTCGAATACAGGGGCTTTATGATAGATGTATGCAGGCATTTCATGCCTGTGGATGAAATAAAGAGGATCGTCAACGTCATGGCGCTGTGCGGATACAACCGTTTCCATTGGCATTTGACGGACGACCAAGGATGGCGCTTTGAAGTGGATGGATATCCGCGGCTCAAGGAAGTGTCGTCCAGACGAAGGAACGACGAATACCATAACTACGAGTTCTACCATGAGGGTATGTATTCCAACGAAGACCTGAAGGAGCTGGTCCGTTTCTGTACGGAACGTGGAATGGAGATTGTTCCTGAGATTGAAATTCCTGGGCATTCCACAGCGCTACTTGCTGCCTATCCAGAGTTTGGCTGTACTGGAAAGAGACTTGAAGTTGAGACCAAGTGGGGTATATTCGAGGATGTAGTCGATCCTGCAAACGACAGGATGTGGGACTTCCTTGATAAGGCCATATCCAAACTGGCTTCCGTATTCCCCGGCAGATACATACATATAGGAGGGGACGAATGCCCCCATGTCCAATGGGAGTCCAATGAAGGATGCAAGGCTCTTATGCAGAAGCTAAATCTAAAAGATACGAACGAACTCCAAGGATGGTGCACCTCGAAGGCTTCTGCAATAGTCAGCAAGTATGGCAAGCGTGCAATAGGTTGGGATGAGGTCGTTGATGCCCCGGAGATAGACAGCTCCGTCATTGTCATGTCGTGGCGCGGTTTGGATGGGGCGAGGAAGGCTAGCTCAAGAGGCCACAGCGTTATTCTGTGCCCTCAGCAGGGATGCTATTTGGACAAGGGCTATACAAATGACGATTTTGAGCCAAAGCAGTGGGGTTCCTATACTGTCAAGGACACATTTGACATAGACTTGGGAATGAAAGAGTTGGGAACGGAGAAGAGAACATTGATACTGGGTGGACAGTGCAACCTATGGACCGAGCAGATCCACAACGGCAGAGAGGCTGAATACATGATGTTTCCAAGGGTGTTCGTGTTTGCGGATAGTCTATGGCTTGGAGACGAGAAGTCCTGGGATAGAACCAAAAGACGAAAGAAGGCCATGAGCGAGCTTTGCTATGCCCTTGATCTGGTGTGCAGTCCCGCTCGTTGGGAGTCTTGCGAAGAGCAATCATCCAAAGAGGGGAATCAGGCATGAAGACATACATACTTGACGGTACATGGACTCTTTCCGCCAACAAGCCTGAGCCCAACAACTATGACATAAAGGATGGAAGCTCATTCGACATGGCTCTCCCTGGTTCCGTACAGGATTCACTCATAGAACAAACGCTCGTCCCAGACCCGTATTATGCGGACAACGAGCTTGAGACCATGTTCATAGGTAGAAGTGACTGGAACATATCAAGGACGTTCGAAATGAAAAGGCTCAATGCCAAGGCCCACTACATACTCAAGCTTGAAAAGGTTGATACGATTGCCATTCTTTTCATAAACGACATGGAAGTGAAGCGCTTTGACAACGAACACAGGATTTTCTTCATTGATGTATCGGAATTCATAAAGGAAGGGTCGAACAGAATAGAGTTCAGGTTCACGGCATCTGAAAAGACTGCTGTCAAACGAAGCGAAGAGCTTCCTTATCCTGTTCCTTGCTCCCACTATATGTACGACTCCCCTCATAGAAATCTGGTACGAAAAGCCCAATGCAATGCAGCGTGGGATTGGGGCTTGTGCCTTCAGACCATTGGAGTATATGAAAGCATAGTTGTATACGAGTGTGAGAAGTACATGCTTCAGTCGTTCTCCGCCGTGCCAAAGCCCTCCGCAGAGCCAAAGCCAAATGGTGATGTTTGGAATCTTGAAATAGAAGCCAACATAGAAGCGTTCGAAGACTGCCGTGTAACACTTGGGGTCTTGGTTGGATGCGATTTGGAAACCTCAGTGGCGGAATCCGTTCAGGAGATTACGCTTGCAAAAGGCTTCAACAAGACAAGGACGACTGTTGAGGTTCCAAGAAAGAAGGTGGAGCTCTGGTGGCCAAACGGCTATGGTGCACAGCCTTTGTATGATGTCCGAGTTGAGCTTTCACATGGAAAGCTTGCCATTGAACGCCTCTGCGCAACACAAAAGCTGAAAAGACGGATTGGATTTAGAACCATTGAAGTCAAGAACAACGTGACCATGGGAGGGAAGGAGCTTACGGTATGCGTCAATGGGCAGGATGTATTCTGCAAAGGCGCCAACTGGATACCCCTTGATGCCCGCCCTGGAAGGATGACGGCACAAAGGTTCGATGACACCATCAAGGCGGCAAAGGACGCCAACATGAACATGCTGCGAGTATGGGGCGGCGGATGGTACGAGAAGGAGGCTTTCTATGATGCCTGCGACAAGTACGGCATCCTCCTTTGGCATGACCTAATGTTCAGCTGCTCCACGTATCCCGCGCAGGATTGGTTCCTTGAGAGTGTTGAACACGAGCTCAGGGATCAGATGGGAAGGCTCAAGGGACGTACCTGCATAGCGCTTTGGTGCGGCAACAACGAATGCCTTGGCGCCCTCAATTGGTACGAGGAATCCAGAAACGACAGACCTCGATACCTTAAGGACTACGAAAAGCTCTACACCAACTGGATAGACAGGATAATGCGAGAAGAGGACCCTGACAGAATGTATTGGCCGTCAAGCCCGTGTGCAGGTCCCGGGGACTACTCTGACAACTGGCACTCCGACGGCAACGGGGACATGCACTACTGGACCGTCTGGCATGAGCGAAAGGACTTTGAGTACTACCATAACGTGAAGCCTAGGTTCTGCTCCGAGTTCGGCTACCAGAGCTTTCCATCGTTGAGCGAGGTTCTCAGTTTCGCCCCCGACGATCAGCTCAACCTTACAAGTCCCATCATGGAGCACCATCAACGCAACGAAGAGGGCAACTCCATAATCATTGAGATGTTCACTCGCTATTTCCGTATGCCGTATGGGTTTGCAAACCAACTATATCTAAGCCAAGTCCAACAGGCACTTGCAATCCAAACCGCCGTCACTTACTGGCGCAGCCTAATGCCGTACTGCATGGGGACTCTCTATTGGCAGCTCAACGATGTATGGCCCGTCTCGTCATGGTCAAGCATCGAATACAGCGGTAAATGGAAGGCCCTCCACTATGCCGCACGCCGCTTCTACAACCCTGTGGTCCCGCTTCTCTTCATTGACGGCCACTCTGTACACGTCAAGGTCGCAAACGACAACGCCTTCCCCATAAAGGCCGATGTCTCTGTGTCCCTGGTCCGCTACGACGGCATGCCTGTGCTGGGGCTTCATAGAAGCGTTGAGGTTGGAAGCCTAAGTGTTGGATCCATTTGGGACTATGAACTTTCAAACGTAGACGTCAACGACACCTATCTTCTAGTGGGGCTTTCCTATCAGGATGAAGACGAGGTTCGTCACGACTGCTACGAAGAGATTTTGCTGCTGACCCGTCCAAAGGCCGCACGAATCGAGGACTCTGGTCTTTCAATAGAGTCCGTGAGCAAAGTCCACAATGGATTTGATGTCACAATAAGCTGCGAAAGGCCTGCTTTCTTCGTCGTTTTGGATGCAGGGGATATCAAAGGACGCTTTGAAGACAACATGTTCAGCTTGAACGGAACCAAGACGATAAGGTTCGAATGCCATGAAGAGGGAGTCTCTGAGAAGAAATTCAGTGAAACCCTTGGAATCTACGACCTCTACTCAAGCTCCAAGGAGAAAACGCTATGAAATACGGGTATTTCGACAACGAAAGAAGGGAATATGTGATAACGAATCCAAAAGTGCCGGTATCATGGACGAACTACCTTGGCACACAGGATACGGGAACCGTCATATCACATAATGCCGGTGGGTACATGTTCAGCGGAGATCCGGAGACCCATAGGGTTACGCGCTTCAGACCAAACGGCGTTCCTTTGGACCGTCCCGGACACTACGTATACATAAGGGATGATGACGACGGCGACTACTGGAGCCTCTCGTGGCAGCCTGTTGGCAAAGACCTCTCAAAAGCCAAGTACACGACGAGGCATGGGCTTTCGTATTCTACATTCGAATGCAGTTATAGTGGCATCGAGGCCTCCCAGACCCTTTTCATTCCAATTCAAGGAAAGAAGGGGGATTCCAAATGCGAGCTTTGGGATGTAAGGGTTCGCAACACTTGCGACAAACCTCGTAGGCTTTCAATCTACGGTTACTGCGAGTTCTCGTTCAACGTAATAGAGATAGACAATCAGAACTTCCAGATGAGCATGTACTGCAGCGGTTCAAGCTACAAGGACGGGGTGATAGAGTGCGACAACTATTACAATCCAACCATGTACCATTACTTTACGTCTTCGTTCGAGCCAAGTGGCTACGACACTGTGCGCGATGCCTTCGTTGGGGTGTATCATACTGAATCCAATCCAGTTGCAGTGGAGACAGGCCATCTTTCGTCAAGCGTTGAGCTTGGAAACAACCACTGCGGCGCACTGTCCTGCGACTTTGAGTTGGAGCCTGGAGAGGAGAAGCGCTTTGTGTTCGTCCTAGGTGTAGGCAACATGGAGGAAGGTGCCAAGGCAAGGGCCAAGTACAGTGATATCGGTCTTGTTGATGATGCATTCAATGAGCTTGGGGCCTACTGGCAAAAGAAACTGGCCACCATGCAGGTGCGTACTCCAAATGCTGATATGGACACAATGCTCAATACGTGGAACCTGTATCAGAGCGAGACCAATGTGGTGTTCAGCCGGTTCGCCTCGTTCATAGAGGTTGGCGGGCGCACCGGGCTTGGCTACCGCGACACGGCTCAGGATGCAATGTGCGTGGTCCCATCAAACCCAACACAGTGCAGAAAACGCATCGTGCAGCTGCTGCGAGGCCTTGTAAGCCAAGGCTATGGACTGCATTTGTTCGACCCTCAGGCCTTCGACCCGGACGCTCCAAAGGACATTCCTTTCAATTCTCCAACCGTAAAGCCATCGCCTGAGCCTTCGAGCCTTGTCCATGGACTCAAGGATGCCTGCAGCGATGATGCCTTGTGGCTTGTGCCTTCGATATGCGAATACATAAAGGAGACAGGTGATTTCGATTTCCTTACGCAGCGATATGGATATGCCGATGGTGGCGAGGGTTCCGTTCTTGAGCACGTGGAAAGGATTCTGGAGTTCAGCGCCTCCCACATTGGAGAACATGGGATTTGTCTGGGGCTTCGCGCTGACTGGAACGATTGTCTGAACCTTGGAGGCGGCGAAAGCGCCTTGGTGTCGTTTCTCCACTACTGGGCATTGGATGAGTTTTTATCGCTTTTGGAGGCCTGCAGACCACTCGGGATTGTTGGGAATGCCGATTCCAAGATAGAACATTTCTCTGCCATGAAGAATGCCGTGAAGGATGTCTGCGAAAGGGAGCTTTGGGATGGACAGTGGTACCTGAGAGGTTTCACTAAGTCCGGCAGAAAGATTGGAACCTCCACTGACAAGGAAGGGCGTGTGCACCTTGAGTCCAACGCATGGGCTGTATGCAGTGGTCTTGCAGACGGTGAACATGGACGAATGGCGGTTGAGGCCATAGACAAGTATCTGTTTGGGCAGTGGGGCATACACCTCAATGCTCCAAGCTATGGTACTCCTGACGATGAGATTGGCTTCATAACCCGCGTGTACAAAGGCTTGAAGGAGAACGGAGCCATATTCAGCCACTCGAATCCATGGGCTTGGGTTGCAGCTGCAAAGCTTGGCATGGGGAACCTTGCAATGAAGTTCTACAACTCGCTGTGTCCAGCTTCCCAGAACGATAGGATTGAGGTTCGCCAAAGCGAGCCGTATACGTACTGCCAGTTCGTCATGGGGCGCGACCACAGCGCATACGGACGTGCACGCCATCCTTGGCTTACAGGCTCTGCAGGGTGGTCGTACTTTGCCTCTACGCATTACATTTTGGGTGTACGTCCTTCATATGATGGCTTGGTAATCGACCCTTGCATTCCTTCTTCATGGGATGGCTTTGAAATGGACCGCCGTTTCCGTGGCCGTGACGTCCACATTGTGGTGAAGAACCCTCTTCATCTTGAGAAAGGAAAGCCTGTCTTCATCCCACTTCCAAGCATTGAAAAAGGCTCTTCAAACGGTAGGTTCGAGATCGCTGTCACCATGGAGTTGTAGTTTAGACAAAGGCTTCGAACCCATTTGCATCATGCTGCAGCCGCTTCAGAAAACGGCTTACATTCCAGCCATCGGTTGCAGCGTGGTGACAGGTTATGGAAAGGGGCATCATAAGAAGGGGTTTCCCGGAATCATCGGTCTTGGTGAAGAGCCGTCCAGCCTCAAGTGAGGGGAAATAGTAGGGCTTGTTGTCGTAGCTGTGCGTTGCAAAATGCTTGAAGGACACCCATGGCAGGCAAGAGACTGTGTAGGCGTTTGGTGGTGGAACCATGCCTTTCTGGGACAGGATTCCATGATTTGCACCATGTTCCCACTTATTTATATCCAAAGGTGTGAACTGCGTTTTTATCATCATTTGGAACCTCCGTGCGGCTGTCAAGCAAACCCACGTTTGGAAGGCTACATCCATAGTCGAGCGCTTTCAATGAACGCTCCGTAGAGTCTTTTGACTGTTGAAATGGCCTACCAAATTGAAAATGCTGCAATATTCACATAGAATGTCCGCAATGAATACACCTAGCGCAAGTTCACCACGATACATCCTCGTCACCGGTGCATACGGTGGAATGGGCCGCGCCACCATCACGGCACTTGCAAAGCGAGGCTACAAGGTGTTCGCACTCGACTTGAAAGCCCCCTGCGAAGCACAGCAAGGCATCATTCCCATTGAGGCCGATGTCACCAACGAAGCCAGTTTGGCAATGGCTTTGGGAAAAGTCATGGAAACGACTGACGAGCTTTTTGCAATAGTCCATTTTGCTGGCCGATACGTCATGGACTCGCTCATAGAAGTGCCTGCAAAGGAGCTTGAAGCGGTATTCAGGATAAACGTCCTTGGGGCTTTTCTTGTAAATAGGACATTCCAACCTCTTCTGAAAACAGGTAGCAGAATTGTCATGACCACAAGCGAGCTTGCACCTCTTGATCCTTTGCCGTTTACAGGGATATATGCCGTGACCAAAAGCACGCTGGACAAGTATGCGTACTCCCTTGCAATGGAGCTTCAGCTTCTAGGTGTAAAGGTTTCTGTCATAAGGGCAGGTGCCGTCTCCACGAACATGCTGGGAGCTTCGACAAGTGCATTGGATCGTTTTTGTTCGAACACCAGACTCTATACATGCAATGCAGACAGGTTCAAGCACGTAGTTGACAGCATCGAAGCCAAGAGCGTTCCGCCTGAAAGGATTGCTTCCAAGGTTCTTCGCATTCTTGGGAAGAGAAGTCCTGCATTCGCCTACAGCGTAAACCGCAATCCATTGTTGCTTCTTCTCAATGCTCTTCCAAAACGTCTTCAGCTTTTTGTCATACGCCAGATCTTGAAAACATGACACAGTAGCCGTTTCAAGCGGCAAGTCCTGCACGTTCGCGCACATGGTCCTGAAGCGATGGGATGCGATATGAGATATATTGATAGATGAGGATATAGATGAAGACGATAGATGAAGACAAAACTTGACAGTTGGAGTTTCTTTTGCGATACTTCAAACGAAGAGAGGCACCGCCAGTGGACGGAAACGACCTCCTTCACGGTTTACGGAAACCGCTCAGCATGGTTAGAGAGTCGCTGGGCGGTTATTTTCTACCATTGTAAGCCATAATCAACAGGCTGAGGACTGTGAATACAATCATCAGCAATTCGAAATCGCTCATAGGCAGCACCTCCTTCTCCATCTTTCGAAGAATCGGGAGGCAACCTCTCCCGATATCCGACTACGAATACGAGAGGTCGAACCGTCCACCGTTTCACGGCAGTGCCATTTTCATCATGGCATAGGCTGTATTGCTTATCAATAGTTTAGATTTATTTTTGATTCCTTTTGTTTCGTCACTCTCTTCTACAGGCACAGTTTTGCTACGGATTCAATCTGGCTCTAGCATTGCATTGAAATAATGATTGAAGGTTTCAAAAGTAGAGTTATTTGGATCTCTGAGACGATGCCTGCTTTACAGCAAATGCTTCACGAGCGGGCCGTATTTCTCTTCCAGAGCCTTGTTGAACTCGTCTCCACCTGGGAGGTTTGCACTCTTGAACACCGGTGGAGTGAAACCTTTGGAGGCAAGGGCCTTTGCAACCTCCATCTCTATGCAGTTCATGACAAAACAGTTGCAGAATGTTGAGGTGGAGCCCATTGTGGCCTCGCAACCTTCGACTTCAGTGATTGCATCGCCGTAGGGGAGGTGGTTGTTTATGTAGATGTCCGCCTCTTCGAAGAGATTCCTGTTGCTTGGATGCCTTGACCTTGCGCCTGCAGGCACTTTAGCGCAGTAGCTGTCGGATGTCACGGCAATGGTCGTCACTCCACGCTTTCTACATTCAAGGACGGCGTCTATGGTCATGGAGTTTATGCCATAGGCATTGACGATTATCATGACCTCTCCTGGCTTGAATCCAACCCTGTATGCATCGAGCACACCAATGGCATAGCCTGGAGTCCTTTCAATGATGTTGGAGCGCTTCGCACCATGTATTAGGTTTGTGCCTGGATCAAGGATGGGATTCCATGCCGCAAGGCCTCCGGCTCTCCAAAGGACCTCTTCCGCTCCCATGTTTGAGTGTCCACCTGTTCCAAGGATGTGGACCATGTGGTCTCCAATGATTGCATTGGCTATGATGTCCGCAGCCTTCCTTATGGTTGGCTCTTCCTTTGCTATTCCTTCAATGATTCCTTCTATGGTCTTTGCATATCTTTTGATTTCGTCTGACATATCGAACCTCCAAAACCGAACTTCAAGAACTAAAACCTAATACACTGCAAGTAGGAGCGGGTTTCTCCGCTTTCCAATGTCCTGACAGCGAACTTTTCCTCGATTTTTCCGGAAGAAACGCCAAGATCGGCCATTCCATCCCAGAATTCTATGCATACAAAAGGATTCCCTCCCCCAACAGGAGCCCATCCGAGCACATATCTGAATCCTTCGCCTGACACCTTTGTAAAGGGTCCTTCCAAACCTCCAACTCCTATCCACGAGGCGTCAAGTTCCCTCAAATCTAGGATGAGGGAGGAGTCGTCTATGAGCCCTTCAAGAGGTACGACAGAACGACCTTCAAGGATATCGGCCTTTATGGTGCCGTCTGCAAGGTCCAAGCATCCTGCGTGCTGGGAAGTAGGGAAGTGCAGGTAGCATTCCTCCTGGATTCGCGGCAGCTGGTATGCATAGTGCGAGCCAATGGAGTAATACATGGTGCAAGGGCCTTCGTTTGAGACGTGGTACTTCACGACCAGCGAGGCGTCTTCAAGCAAGTACTCTATCTGTAGACGATACTCGAATGGGTACATCTCAAGCGTAGTCGAATCAAAGCTGTCCTGCAGGACAAGACGGTCATTGCTGTGCGATACGACTGCGAATTCACGCTCCCGCGCAAATCCGTGGCTTGGAATCTCGTATGGAACTCCGTTGCAGGTGTATCTGCCGTCCCTGCACTTGCCGCAGAACGGAAAGCACAATGCCGTGCGCCTTGGCCAGCGAGAGGCATCGTACTTCCATGCGTGGTCAAGCCCTGTGTGTTTGTCGATGATGGACTCTATGAGGCCTCCAAACGTGTTTAATGAGGCTTTGATGCAGTCGTTTTCAAGAACCAGAACGGACATATTCAACCAATCCAACAGCCTACAGAATCTTCGCCGCCGAATCCTTGTCAAGGTAAAGACGTGCATCGGGCTGGTTGCGAAGCGCTGTTGCCGGGCACTGCTCTCCAATCTCGTCGTTTAGCATGTGGTACACCGCGTTCGCCTTTGTTGGTGCGGGTACGCTGCAGAACATGTGCTTTGCTCTAAGAAGGGCGGGAATCGTTACTGTGAAAGCATTCTTTGGGACTTCATCGAATGTGTCGAAGCATCCGTCATGCACCTGTTGCATACGACAGACATCTTCAAGCTCAACAATCTTCACTCCCTTTGGATCATTGAAATCCGCTACGCTTGGGTCGTTGAATGCAATGTGGCCGTTTTCGCCAACGCCAAGAAGACATACATCCAAAGGATGCTTTTCAAGAAGCTGCGAATACCTTCTTGCTTCCTCTTCGCAGTCCTTTGCGTTTCCATTGATGAGGTTCACGCTCTTGAAAGGCTTAAGGTCGAAGATCGCCTTCTTCAGGAAGTTCCTGAAGCTTGCCCTGTGGTTTGGATCTATGCCAACGTATTCGTCCATGTGGAATGCGTTTATGCGTGACCAGTCTATGCCGTCTGCTTCAAGAAGGGCGGCCAATGTCTCGTTCTGGGATGGAGCCGCTGCGAACATGACGTTGATCTCCTCCTTGAACGACAAAAGCTCCCTTATCACCACTGCGGCTTCCCTTCCTGCACAGTCGCCCATTTCCTTTCTTGTATCGAATGCTTTCACAACAAGCTTGTCCTTGCCGAATTCCTTCAACAATGCCATATCAACCCCCTTGTATTTTTCTTTTAGACCGATGTCGCTGAGCATAACAATGGCTCAAAGATGACGAAGTATGCCAAAATACTTGTCCATGCCTGCCTGATTGGACTCCGTTCCTCCTGGAATGTTGCCGCTTATCCAAACAGGTGGCTTGACGCCGCGGTTTGCCAGTATCTCGCAGGCCTTTGCGTTTATCGCATTCACTATGAATATGTTGGCGATGGTGGATGTAGGTGAGACCTTGAATTCGTAGCCATCAAGACCAACCACAGCTTCTCCAAACGGTGTGTAGCTGTCGATCACAACGTCTGCCAAGTCGCACAGGTTCTGGCGGCTTGGATGTCTTCCTGCAAAGTCCTCAGGTATGGAGTGACTGAGCTTTGGAGAAGTGATTGCAACCACTGTGACTCCAAGTCTCTTGCATTCGAGCACTGTATCTATGGAACATGTATTGATTCCGTATGCGTTGAACTGGAGCATTACATCGCCTTTCTTGACTCTGTAGTACCTAAGGACGTTCTGTGCATATCCCTGTACCTTTTCGCACCATCTCGTTGCACCATGTTCGCAGCTCAGACCTGGGTCAAGTATCACGTTGCAGGGGATCAGGTTCCCCGCCCTGTGGCACATCTCGGTTGCAACCATATTGGAGTGCCCTCCGGATCCAAAGACATGGAATACGTTTCCGCTTTGTACAGCGTCTGCGACCAGCGTGGCAGCCTTCTTTATAGGCTCCTGCTGCTCTTTCATTATATTGTCGAGAAGTCCAACTACGGACTCATAGTATTGCTTTACAGCTTCTTCCATGTCTTCTCCTTTTTCTTGGAACTTTTTACCCTTCGGAAATACTAAAACTCACGGGCGGCCATGTCAATTAATTTGTTTACTAAACATGTAAATTCTGTAGCTGCAGTCAGTTCTGTAGGTCTTTTTCTTTTACAAGCAGGCTTGTAAGGAAAAAACCCGCCATGCATGCAACAGCAAGGCCAAGAAGATAGTTGACCATGCTCGCAACCGGCGATCCTGCGCCTTCAGTCATAAGGGGCAATGCAAGAAGCCCAGATGGTCCCCATCCTGCGCAGCCAACCTTTGCAGCTACTATGAACGAACCTCCAAAGCCTGCGCCAAGGCATGTCGTGAGAAACACCTTGGAGTGGGGTACCGTAACACCGTAGAGCAGGGCGGATCCTATTCCCATCATGCCTGGGAGGATTCCACCTGCGGCTGCGGCCCTCAGGTCGTCGTCTCCATAGCGCTTGGCTTTGAACATCACGGAGATTCCAGCACCAACCTGGCTGGCTCCCGCCATTGCAAGTACAGGATAGAGCGTTATGCTTCCAGTGGATTCAAGCTGTATGGCATAGAGGGCTATGAATGCGAACTGCAGGCCAAAGAGGTTTGCCGGCAGGAACAACGCTGCGCATATATAGCCACTTACAAGTCTAACTGCAAGGCTTTCGTTTGTGGTCAGAAACTCCAAGACTCCACACAGCACGTTGGATATGAATCCAAAGATTGGCATGAAGACGAATATGCAAGGAAGAAGACACACTAGAAAGGCTATGAAGGGTGTAACGACGACATCAAGTGTTTTGTTCATTTTCTTGTGGAGAAAACCTTCGACGGCACTTAGAAGCCATACCCCAAATATGACGGTCATGACACCGCCGCTGCCTGTTCTAAGTATGGACGTAAGAGGGCTTGCCTCGTTGTAGAGCCCAACTATAGACGACAGCTTGTTTATGTCGTCGAGGCATGTCGCCATTCCAAGCATTCCGCCGCATATTTGACTGCAGCCAAAGCATTTGGAGGCGGAGAACCCTATCCATGCGGACAGATATGTCGTGAACGAGGTGTTCACTAGGTTCAAAACGGTGTGGACAGCGTTCCAGAAGGGGAGGGTCCCATAGTCAGGCATGAACTGCGCAAGAAGCGATGCAAAACCTGCACACAGGCCTGCAATGACGAATCCTGGAAGCAGAGGGATGAAGATATCCCCCAGTTTCTTGAAAGGGCTTGTGTTGGATGTCGATGCCCCGCTCGAACCCATGCCAGCCACGCTTGAACTCATATTGCATGAACTCGTATTGCTTGAACCAGAATCCAAACTCTTCATCTGAGCATTTCCAAAGCCATCATTGCGGCCCCTGTTGCGGCATCATGTATCGGATCCATGCATATCTTGTTTTTATCGACTTCACCAAGTTTTGCAACGAACGCCGCCCTTAGGTTCGTTTTGTGTGAGAGAAGTCCTCCAAGCATTGCAACGCACACTTTCTCGACTCCAAGCTTGCAAGAGACCGCCTCCACAAGCTGCACCAAGGCGAAAGCGTTCTTCCTGACTATGCATTGGGCCACCTTGTCCCCTTGGGAACATGCCTTTTCCACGATTGGAGCTATAGCCGCCACTGCGCTCTTGTCCTTGGTATAGACGTATGAGATTATCTCGGCACGGGAGGCCAGGTTCATGTCCTGAGCCAAAAGCTCTTGTATAAGCGTAGGCTCTCCGTAGCCGTCATACGCCCTTGCAACAGCAGCCAATGCATCCCGTCCAAGACCATAGCCGCTGCCTTCGTCTCCAATGAGGTGTCCCCATCCTCCTGCACGTTCGAACAGTCCCGTGGCGCTCTTTCCAAAGCAAATCGAACCGGTTCCGGCTATGAGGCCAATGCCTCCCTTGCCGTCCAATGCCCCGCAAAGGGCGATTTCGTGGTCTCCCACAAGACGCCAGTTGTGTATTCCAAACTGTTTCATGTGGACGGCTATGAGCTTCTCCATCTTCTTGTTGCTTATCCCCGCAGCTCCTATGCAAAGAGCCTTGCAGGTTCCAACAGATGTGATGTAAAGACAAATCCTGTCAAGAAGCGATTCAAAAGCCTTGTCTCCAATGCTGTTCAGATTGAATGCTCCAAACTGCTTGGATGACAGCTTTTTCCCATTGAGGTTCCAACATAGAACCCTCGTTTTGGTTCCGCCGCCATCTATGCCGGCGACAAACTCAACGTCGTTTCCGTTCATGTCGTTCATTTCAAGGCTTCCCTTACATGGCCCTTGGAGACTTCAAGCTTGGCCTCCGCTTCTTCTCTGGAGCAGTCCGCCATTATCATGACGATTGCCTTCTTCACGCTTCCACCAGCCTTCTCCAAAGTGGCTTTTGCCTCATCTCTGGAAACGCCTGTGACCTCCATGACGATGTTCTGCGCTCTTACATGGAGCTTTTCGTTGGACTGCATCACATCAACCATGAGGTTCTTGTAGCACTTTCCAACGCCAACCATGCTTGCAGTCGATATCATGTTGAGCACGAGCTTTTGTGCTGTGCCGGACTTTAGTCTTGTCGAACCGGTAAGCACCTCAGGTCCAACGACGACCTCTATGGCAAGCTTGGCTACCTTTCCTATGGCACAACCCTCATTGCAGGATATCGCAACGGTCCTGCATCCAAGTTCGTTCGCGTACTCAAGGCCTCCAATCACATAGGGGGTCCTCCCGCTTGCGGCAAGTCCCACCACCGTGTCCTTCTTTCCAAGGCCGATGTCCTTGAGGTCGTTCATTCCAAGCTCTTTGCTGTCCTCTGCGCCTTCCACGGCCTTTATGAACGCACTAGGGCCTCCTGCAATGAGACCTACCACCATATCCGCAGGGACACCAAAGGTGGGCGGGCACTCTGAAGCGTCCACGACGCCAAGCCTTCCGCTTGTACCTGCTCCCATATATATGATGCGCCCGCCCTGTTCAAGCGATTCTATGCACCACTGTACGGCTTGGGCTATCTCTCCAAGGTGCGGCTTTATTGCAAGTGGGACCTTTGCGTCCTCCTCGTTCATGAGAGTGACGACTTCAAGCGGCGTCATCCTATCAAGCTCAAGCGAGGCTTGGTTGCGAGTCTCCGTCGTCATTCTGCTTAGGTCTATCTTGGTGTCGTTCATATAGTTCTCCGTTTCGGTGGTTTTGATATGGTTCTCATGAAAGTCAGTTTCCTTTCTTCTCTTCGAAGAAAAATGCAAAGGCCTTTTCTACAGCTGGATCCCAGAAATCCCAGTTGTGGACTCCGTCCCAGCTTTCGAATGTGCAGTCAAGCCCTGCACTTGAAAGCTCTGATGCAAACCTCTCGTTCTGAGCCAAAAGTTCGTCCTGTCTTCCGCAGGACATATAGAACCGTGGCATTCCAGAGGCAGGGACGTCCGAAGCCTTGAAGACATCAAGCATTGCAAAGAGGTTGCAGTTTTGCGCTACGGTTCGTCCTTTTCCAAAGATGGCCTCGTATTCAAGCGCCCTTTGGCCCTGCATGTTGGCCACGCTGTCTGCAATGTCCGTCACAGCCGAGAACGTTGCGCATCCTTCGTAGCGGTCAGGAAGGTTGAAGACGCTCTTGAGGGTGCCGTAGCCTCCCATGGAAAGGCCCATTATGTAGTTGAGCCTCCTTTCCTGCGACAGTCCAAACATGTTGGAGCATATCCTTGGCAGTTCCTTTGAAACGAACGTGAAGTAGGGGAGCCCCTGCTTCATGTCTGCATAGAAGCTCCTTTGCACCTCCGGGATTATCACAGCCACATTGTAGCGTCGAGCATAGCGCTCCACGCTCGTGTAGCGGGCCCAGCCCGTGCAGTTGTCGGCAAGGCCGTGCAGAAGGTACACGACCCTTGCCTTGGAACAGTCCATGCCTTCAGGAAGGAACGCAGTCATGGAAGTTCCCATGTCAAGCGTTTCTGAACGGAAATCACAGCGGATATGCGCCATCATGCTCCTCCTTGGAAAGCCCTTTTCAATTGCCTTCCGTACAGGACACGAAATGGCCTGGTTTCACTTCCTTCAGGCAATGTCCTTCCTTGCACTTCTCGCTTGCATACGGGCAGCGGGGTGCAAAGCGACATCCTGGTGCTGGATTGATTGGGCTGGAAACCTCTCCTGAGATTGTGACGCGTTCCCTGTTGCGCCTTGAAAGGTCAATCGTAGGAATTGAGTTCAAAAGAGCCTTTGTGTATGGGTGGATTGGATTTGCAAAGAGCTCGCTTGAGCTTGTGTACTCCACCACCTGTCCCATATACATGACCATGATGTCATCGCTTATGTGCTTTACGACTGCAAGGTCGTGTGTTATGAACATGTAGCTCAGCTTGTGTCTGTCCTGTAGATCCATGAGCAGATTCAGAATCTGCGCCTGAATGGAAACGTCAAGAGCCGATACCGGTTCATCGCACACTATGAACTTTGGATCCAGTATCATGGATCTGGCAAGTCCAACCCTTTGCCTCATTCCTCCGTCCAGTTCATGAGGATAGAGGTTCGAGTAGTGGGATGGAAGTCCACACATATCCATTATGTGGTCAACCCTTTCCTTCAATTGCACAGAGGAGAGTTCGTTCTTTCTATTCAGAATCTCAAGAGGCTCCGATATGAGGGCTCTAATGGACATTCGGGGATCCAAGGAACTGTATGGATCCTGGAATATCATCTGCATGTTCCTTTGGACCTTGTGCATATCACGCTTGGAGTATTTGAGGATGTCCTCGCCCTCGTAGAGCACCTGTCCGCTCGTGGCCTGATGAAGCCTGAGCACGGTCCTTCCAAGGGTGGACTTTCCGCATCCGGATTCGCCTACGACCCCAAGGGTCTTTCCTTCGTATATCTTGAAGTTCACATCCTCAACGGCATGGAGCTGCCCCTTTGGGGTCTTGAAGTATTTGCAAAGGTTTACGGCTTCTACCAATGGTCTATCCATCATTCGGCCTCCTTGGTGGTGTCATAGAGATGGCATAGGATGAGATGTCCATCCTTCTCGTGCATTGCAGGAGGAGTCGTTTTGCACTTCTCCATGCAATGGGGGCAACGGTCTGCAAAGCAACACCCGGTTGGGATGTGTCTTGGGTCCGCCATGCGGCCAGGAATTGGCTTGAGCCTTCTATCGTTATGGGTCAGATCAGGGATGCAGTTTATGAGCCCCGCCGTGTATGGGTGCTTTTCTTCGCTTGCGAAGATCTGCTCAACCGTTCCATGCTCCACAACCCGTCCTGCATAGATTACCGACACGTTGTCGCAGAACTCGGCCACAACTCCAAGGTCGTGGGTTATGAGGACGACGGCTGAGTTGAACTCGTCCTTGAGCCTTCTCATGAGTTCGAGTATCTGTGCCTGTATGGTGACGTCCAAAGCCGTTGTCGGCTCGTCTGCAAGCAGGAGCTCAGGCTCAGCTATGAGAGCCATTGCTATGACGATTCTTTGCTTCATTCCACCTGAGAACTGGTGAGGGTATTCCCCCTTCCTTGATGCAGGGATTCCAACAAGCTGGAGCATCCTGTCAACCTTCTCCTGCTTCTGCTCCTTGGAAAGGTTGGGGAAGTGGAGATGGAGCACTTCGTAGACCTGCTCTCCAACAGTCTTGGTTGGGTTGAGGCTTGTCATTGGATCTTGGAATATCATGGATATCCTTCGTCCCCTGAGACCTAGCATGTAGCTGTCTGGCTTGCCCAGGAGCTCTTCGCCATCGTATTTGATCGATCCGCTTGCTATTTGACCCACCTTCTTTGGAAGAAGCTGGAGAATCGACAGCGCAAGGGTGGTCTTTCCCGCTCCGGTCTCGCCTACAAGCCCAAGCTTCTCACCCTTCTTGAGCGAAAGGTTAAGTCCGTTCACTGCGTAGACCACGGCATCATCGGTATTGTACTGGACGTGTAGGTCCTTGATTTCAAGGAGGTTGTCGTCTTTGTGTGTTTCGTTTGGCATTGTCGTCTCCTTGTCAGTTCTTCGACTTTGGGTCGAATGCGTCTCTAAGGCCATCGCCAATGAAGTTGACTGACATGACGGTGAGCATTATGCAGATTCCCGGGATGATTCCAAGGTATGGATAGTACTGGATGTTGACCTTGTTCTCGGATATGATCGTACCCCATTCAGGTGTTGGGGAGGCGACTCCAAGTCCAAGGTAGCCCATGGACGAAATGCTCAGGATTACTGAACCCAGCGTGAGGGTCGCCGATACGACGATTGGTCCTATTCCGTTTGGCAGTATGTGCTTGAGGATTATCCTTGGAGAGCTTGCTCCAAAGCATTTTGCCGCCTCAACGTACTCCATGTTCCTAAGCGTCAGGACACTTGAACGTACCATTCTTGCAAAGCGTGGTATTTGGCCAATGGAAAGGGCGAGCACCAATTTCCACACTCCGTTTCCAAGAGCCGTGATGATGGCCATTGCAAGAAGGGCGGACGGCACGCTCATGAGCATGTCAACGACTCTCATGAGGATTGTGTCTACCTTGCCTCCAAAGAAGCCTGCCGTTCCACCTATTATGGCTCCTATGACAAACGCTATACCTATGATGGCGAGGCTACAGAATAGTGAAATCCTTCCACCATATAGAATTCTTGCAAGAAGGTCCCTTCCAAGCTCATCGGTTCCAAAGATGTGCTCTGCACTTGGGCCTTGGAGCTTGTTCGATATGTCCTGCTTAATGACCATGCTGTATGGTCTTACAAGTGGCGCTATGAGGATGAAAAGGGTGACCAGTGTGAACATTGCCACTCCAATCATTGCAAGCTTGTTCTTCTTGAATCTGAAGAGAATCAGCTCTCCTGTGCTGTATTCGGATAGCGGTTTCCTATTTTTGTTGAACAGTTTCATATGCCGCCTCCTTACGATGCAAGGTCGATACGTGGGTCAACGATTGCACAGATGAGGTCTACTACAAGGTTGATGACTCCAACGATTATGGTGATGAAGATGACCGTACCCATGACGACGGGTACATCCCTTCCCTTGACTGCATTTATGAGCATGGATCCAATGCCAGGGATTGCAAAGATGTTTTCCGTTACGACGGCTCCTCCAATGGTTCCTGCAAAGCTTATTCCTATCTGAGTCACAACAGGAATAAGGCTGTTTCTTATTGCATGGTGGAGAATCACGTCATGGTTGGATGCACCTTTGGCCCTTGCGGTCCTTATGTAGTCCATCTTGATGACATCCAACATGCTTGTACGGCTCATTCTTATCATGGATGCAAGCGTGTTTGCACCAAGGATCATAGGAGGTAGTATGAAGCATTTCCAGGTGCGTATCCCTGAAACCGGCAGCCAGTGCAGGGTTAGGCAGAAAAGTATTTGGCACATGGTCCCCAACCAGAAGGCGGGCATGGAGAAGAGCAGCATGACAACGAACGTGCAGCCATAGTCCAAAAGGCTGTACTGCTTTATTGCAGATGCAATTCCCAATGGAATTCCTATTCCTGTTGCAAATAGAAGTGCCAGAACTGACACTAGAAGGGTATATGGTAATCTGTGGGCGAACTCCGGCAATACTTCGAAACCGCTTATCCAAGATGTTCCAAAGTCAAGTCTGAGTGCGTCTATCATGTAGTTGACATATCTGACGAGAAGGGGCTTATCCAAGCCCATTTCATGGTTGAGCTGAGCAACCTGTTCCGGTGTTGCATCCTGTCCTAGAACGAGTCGTGCAACATCTCCAGGGGCCAGGGAGAGAATAACAAACAGAATGAACGTCACGGAAAGTATGACGGGAATCAGCATCAGCAGTCTTTTGAGTGCATATTTCAACCAACCCACTTCTGTTCCTCCTTGTTTATCGTATATCCAGTTTTATAAAAGTAGGGCAGGTGCAAAGACGCATCTGCCCCACTATGCGATTTTCACGAACCATCAGTATGAAACGCCTGCTTTTTAAAGAGGCTTTTCAGGGACTATTTCCATGACCAGTATCTGAACAGATAGTAGCCCAGGCAGTGTGCCTGTACGCCATCGAGTCCATCGTTGTAGGCAACGGTGTTGATTCCATTGTAGAGAGGTACCGTGTAGGCTTCGTCAAGGAGGATTTGTGCGATTTGACCGTAGATCTGCTTGCGGGCATCTCCCTGAAGGCTGCGTCCGCTCTGTGCCAGTGCATAGATCTCCGCTGCACGTGGATATCTTACGGCTTCATCGAATCTGCTTGGTGTGAACTGCGTTGCAATGGAGTCTGCATCTATGAGGGAAGAAGCTTCGTCGACAAGTCTTGAATCGAAGTTCCTCTTCTTTCCCTTCTCTTCGTACGTCGTGTTGTCAACGGCTTCTACCTTTGCATTGATTCCAACCTCGAGCAGCTGAGCCTGGATGACCTTTGCAACGGTCTCGAAAGTCGATCCTGCAACACAGGTTATTGAGTAGTCTTCGCCTTTGTAGTTTGACTTTGCAAGATAAGCCTTTGCTGCTTCTGGATTATAGTCGACACCCTTGATCTGGTCTGGGTATCCGCCGTACATAGGACAGATATCGACTGTAAGGATCGTTGCTGCGCCGCTGTTGACAGCCTTGTTGATGTCATCCTTGTTGATTGCAGCCTGAACAGCCTTTCTGAAGTTGAGGTCTTTTCCAATTCCCTTCCATGCATTGAGGTTGAGGGTTATTCTTGATGTTGAATCGCCAACGCTTGTCGAAATGCCATTTATCTTGTCAAAGCGTCCGCACTGCTCGATGGAAGGAGCTCTCATGACATCGTAGTCTCCGTTCTGGAGTCCAAGGATCTGGGTGTTGGTGTCTGCGACAAGAGCTATTGTGACTTTCTTGATTGCCGGAGCGCCTCTCCAATGGTCTTCAAATGCTTCTAGTGTTACATGGTCGCCTGTGACGTATTCGACGAACTTGTATGCACCTGTTCCAATAGGAGCTGCCATGTATCCGTCGTCACCCACCTCTTCGTAGTATGCCTTGGAGCAGATTCCGCCAAGACGTGATGCAACGCCGTATGGGAATGCTGCGAATGGGGATGAAAGGACGATCTCCACTGTGTAGTCGTCAACTATGTTGCAGTGGTCGAAGTTGATGAAAAGAGCCTGTCCAAGAGGACCTGCTGCGCCCTTGTCGAAGGTGAACTTGACATCCTCTGCCGTCATCTCGGATCCGTTTTGGAACTTGACACCCTTTCTGAGATAGAAGGTGTAGGTAAGTCCGTCTTCTGAAACTGTGTACCTCTCAGCGAGTGCTGGTGAGAGCGTACCATCCGCCTCAAGAGCAAGGAGGCAGTCGTAGACGTTTGCGAGTACAAGGTTGTCGTCTCCGCCGCAGCCCTTTGCCGAGAGGGCGTAGAAACGATAAGGGTTTCCTGTAACGACGAGCGTCACGGAATCCTTAGCCGTGGTTGCTTCCTGTCCACCCTGGGCGAATGCTGGAAGAACCATCATGAGTGAGAGCAAAACCAAAAAGATTTTTTTCATGTTGACTCCTTTTGTTTGTTGTTTTATTTGTTGTGCATTTAAGTTTGTAAATCAAACCGTTTGCAAAGCAAATCTACCTATTATTCTACACCTGCTTTCGTCTCTATCAAGCATAATATTTATACTTTTTTGCACCTTGTTGCAATGTTTAACACATTCCGTGAGGTATCCGTGTGCCCCGTGCGCCCCATGCGTCCAATGCGCAACGTTTCTCAACTGTGGAAGTATTCGCTTATTGCATCCTTTATTGAATTTGCTGTATCGCCTGCTGTCATGCTTATTGGATTGGACTTTGCCTGTGCGATCTCTCCCGCTCTACCATTTATATATGCACCCGCTGCCACAGCAAGAAGTAGAGCGTCTTCCTTTTTTTGACGGTGCCCAATGGTAACGGCCCATGAGCATATTGCAGCAAGAATGCCAGAAAGCACATCTCCGCTTCCCGCCGTAGCCATGCCTGGACATCCGCTGTCAATCAAGTACACGGTCTTTCCATTCGTTATGACGGTGGACGGCCCTTTGAGAAGGACAATTGCATCGTTTTGCAAGGCATAGAGTTTGGCGGCTTCAATTGGGTTTTTCATATAGCTGTCTATGCTCTTGCCAAGAAGCCTTGAAAACTCTTTGGCATGAGGGGTCAGCACTATGGAGCAGTTGGCATCCTTCAGGATTGCGGGGTTCTTTGCAGTGAGACCGGCAATGATATTCAATCCGTCCGCATCTATTATGAGAGTACCTCTATAGTTTTCCATTATGTACGAGAGCATCCTCGTCGTTTGCTCTGTGACACCAATTCCCATTCCAAAGGCGATTGTGCGCACCCCTTCCATAAGGTCATCAAGCTCCTCTTTGCAGAACATGGCTTCCCCAGCGTTGTCCAATAGGGGAAAGAGGGTGCTTTCAAGTATGTATGGAGAAATTGAACCTGCAAGGGACCTTGGAGCGGCGACCTTCACGACACCGGATCCTGATCTCATTGCAGCATTTGCCATTGATGCAAGTTTTATTGCCCCGCCGTATCTTGAAGAACCTCCAACAATGGCTGTATATCCAAAACTTCCTTTATTGGAATAATGGCTTCTCGCCTTGAAAACATCCTTGAAGTCTTCATGCTGCAATAGCCAGTATGGTTCATCTACAGGCTCTATTCCAATATCGCAGTTGATGCGCTTTGCCATGACATCCTTTGCCATGTTCAGAAAATGTCCCGGCTTGTAGTCTCCAATGGAGACCGTAAGGTCCGAGTGTACGCACAGTTTCGAAAGGCCGTTGTCTCCATCAAGACCGCTGTTGATGTCAACGGACACCTTGTAGGCTCCGCTTTCATTGATGGCTTCAATCACCTGAGCCGCCTGACCTTTGACATCCCCTTTGAAACCCGTTCCAAGGATGCAGTCAAGGATTGTGTTGAACCCTGCAAAGGAAGGAATGCCACAGCTTTCCATGTTGTATATGGATATTCCTCTCTTCCTGCATCCTTCAAGATAGTATCCTCCATCTATGGAAGTCTTGTCTGAAAGCATGAAGACGGAACAGTCAACATCGTTGTCATAAAGCAGCTGAGCTGCCACATAGCCATCCCCAGCGTTGTTTCCACTGCCGCAGACGATGGCCACGGGAGGATTCCATGCAACATTATCATATATAGATTTCCCAGCTAGGAACATAAGCTTCTTACTTGGAGTAGTGGTTGCAATGGCATGTGCATCGCTCTTTCTCATGTTGTCAACTGAAAGAACTCTTATCATGGAAGCCTCCTTCTTGCACTAGACATCCTCAATTATGCTATAATCGCATTTGAAATTCAAACTATTGGATTACGCACGGCGCTTTGAAGGAGAAAGAAAAATGGGGTTGGAGTCACTGGAAAGCAAAAGGCTTTTGGATGCAGGACGTGCCTTTGGCATAGAAGGGGAGCTTGTCTCCTACGAAGAGATATCCAACGGTAAAGTCAACCGTACTTTCAGGGTGGAATTCGCAGGAAAAGGTTGTTGCAAGGATATCGGTCTACAGGCATATATATTCCAAGAGGTGAACACATACGTTTTCAAGAAGCCATGGGAGGTCATGTCCAATATAGACCTCGTCACCATGCACATCAAGGATGCATCGGAAATCAAGGGAAGAAAGGTCAGGTGCCTTGAGTTCCTGCACGATGCGGACGACGGTAGGAATTATCATGAGACGGGTTCGACTTTTTGGCGTGTGTATAGATACATAGATTCCGTGACGTACAACTCGTCCAAGAACCTTGACGTTGTAAGGAATGCAGGACAGGCCTTTGGTGCGTTCCAAAGGGATCTTTCCGATTTCGATGCATCCAAGCTGTTCTACACGATCGAGGATTTCCACAACACGCCAAAGAGGTATGAAACGCTTCGTAGGGATTATGATGCGGATTCGTTGGGACGTGCCGCACAGTGCGCCAATGAAGTCCGATATCTCTTTTCCATGCAGGACAAGGCGTGCATCCTTCAGGAACTGTACGACCAACAGCTTATCCCAATGAGGGTCACACACAACGATACCAAGATAAACAACGTTCTGTTCGACAGGGACACCAACGAAGCCATCTGCGTGCTTGACTTGGATACTGTCATGCCTGGTTTCGTAGGCCATGATTTTGGAGATGCCGTGAGGTCCGCCGCAAACAGCATGGGCTCATCCAGCCTTGAGTTCGACAAGGTTCGCATCGATATGGACATATTCGAGGCGTTTGCACAAGGGTACCTGTCCCAGACGAAGGACATCCTCCTTCCTGCAGAACTTTCGTCCCTTGCCGACAGCTGTCTTGTCATGACGCTTGAGCTCGCCACCCGCTACGTGGACGATTTCCTCACCGGCGACCTCTACTTCAAGGTCAAATACCCAACGCAGAATCTGGACCGCGCACGCAACCTCATAGCTCTTGCCCGTGACATGGACACCAACATGGCTGCAATGCACCAGAGCATAGACCGATTGCTTTGAGCTTGGAATTTGGATATTAATGTGGTTCGCTCGGACGGTTTTCTGAAGGAGGTTGCGGCTCTTGCCGTGCCTGTAGCATTGCAATCCATGCTGCAGTCGTCTTTTAGCATCGTCGATCAGATCATGATAGGCCAGCTTGGCAGCGTAAGCATCGCCGGTGTAGGTCTTGCTGGAAAGTTCTCTTCCATTTTCTCGGTGGTCGTTGCCGCCGTAGGTGCTGTCGCTGGGATAATGATATCACAATACATAGGACAGAAGAACGAAGGAGAGGTACGGCGTAGCTTCTATGTGAATCTTCTTTTAGCCGTTGTTGTCGCAGCTCTGTTCATGGTTGTATGTATCCTGTTTCCAGCCAAGGTTATGGGGCTGTATACCAAGGACACATCCACTAGGGATGTCGCCTGTGGGTATCTTTCAATCATTGCATTGACGTTCCTTCCAATGGCTGGTGCAACCATGCTTTTGACATATCTCAGGTGTTCAGGCAGGCCAAGGCTTCCGTTGTATGCAAGCATCGTTGCCGCCGTTCTGAACACAATCCTGAACTACATTCTCATTTTTGGTGCATTTGGGATTTCTCCTATGGGCTATAGAGGTGCCGCCATTGCAACGGTTGTGTCCCAAGTTGCGAACTTCATCATAATGATGTTTCTTTTGCCTCGTAAAAACGTTTTGTGCCGCAGGAAGGTGGATACTGAGATATCGGTCTGTAAGTTCAATGTGGGCCAGTACTTGTCAATGCTGCTTCCCGTGTTGGTATGCGAGTTCATGTGGAGTCTTGGCGAGAACGTGTATGCGGCGATATATGGGAACATGGGGACGGATGCCAGTGCCGCCATGACGCTGACCAATCCAATCCAAGGCATTGTGATTGGGGCTTTATGTGGGCTTTCCCAGGCGGCTGGAGTCCTTGTGGGAAAGCGTTTGGGTTCCGGTTCATACGATGAGGCGTACTTCGCCTCTAGGCGTCTAATGCTCTATGGTGCCGTGGGTTCAGTTGCGCTTTCTGTATTGGTTGTTGTTGCAGCTCCCTTATATGTAAAGATTTATAATGTGGATGCCTCCGTGCGTCTTTTGACTGTGCAAATCCTATTTGCGTATGCGTTGGTTGCGCCCTTCAAGGTCCTTAACATGATTTTGGGAGGTGGAATCCTCCGTAGCGGCGGCAAGACCAAGTATGTAATGGGCATAGACCTGTTTGGCACTTGGCTCCTAGGGGTTCCTTTGGGGTTGTTCTCTGCTTTCGTGCTTGGGTTGTCCATCCCATACGTCTATTTCATCCTCTCCCTTGAAGAAGCCGCACGCTTCGCAGTGTCCTTGGTCGTGTTCCACCGGCGCCGCTGGATGCAGAGGTTGTAGGGGTTGGTTAGTTGTGAGCTCCGTTCTAGGTTGAGTATGAACTATAGAGTAGTCCATAGCTGTATAGTCTTGAGATAGTATACTTTTGCTTGTTTTTGCATCGTCTTAGACTACTTATAGTATAAAACAAGTTGAAAAACAAACAAAATATACTATCAGCGAAACTTCTTTTTCTTTGAAGAGAGCGCATGTATATGCATTGTTCTGTGAAGACATACGGAAGATAACGTGACCCTCCCCAACTTGAGGTGGTTTTTTTGCACTTCAAGATGAAATTCGACTCTTCTTTAGTCAGTCGAAACATCATGTCTTCCGGAAACTTCTCAATGTTGTTCCTGACTTGCCGGTTGAAGTTTTTGGTCTCGTAGCCATAGATGGCCGCTAGATCCGAATCCAGCATGACCTGCACGTCACGGATGGTGTAAATCCTGTTGCGGATATCCTCAGAGGTAATTGTCATTGGAATCGAATTCTGTGCGTTCATACGTTTCTTCCTGTTCGAGGCTAGTTCGAATATCTCTGTTATTTCCGAGATTGAGGAAGAGTTCGGTAAAACGAATTATGACAAGGTTAAGTTTTCGGAAAACGAGATGTATTGGAGGGGGTACTTGTACCGCTATTGGGGCTACACCTATGGAAAGACAAGCAAACAGGTCTATCGTATCATAAAGCCCACGGAACTGCGTACTCTTTTCTTTCCTTACCACTCCCTTGATTGCAGTGCTACAATCGAACGAATCTTGGAGGCGAAGGAGCAAGACGAAGAGGACTTCATCGAGAAAGGCGTTGCCATCCTCAGGAGACTGATTAACCAAAGAAAGATTTCTTGATTGTTGGTGCCAAATAAACCTCTTAAGCGAAGGATTCTTGTCGTTTTATATCGTATATTTGTCACTATTAGGTAGGTAATTTGTTTACAACTGATTTCGGCCTTTAGCCCCCGCAAATCTACCATCTGTCTTTCTGCGCACGTGTACAATCCAACTTTTTTTGCAAAAAAATCCAACATTTTGACACTTGAATTTACAATCCAAGTGCAACAGTTGAAGAAAAGGGAAGTGACCCCGAACTTCTGATAGAATGGTGTTTGCCAAGACATCACCAATCGGAGGTTCCAATGGGTCACTACATGCATCTTACACTGGAAGAGCGGGAAATGATAATGGCTTTGCACCATGAAGGACGCAGGGCAAGCGAGATTGCACGTGCAATCGGGAGGGACAGGAGTACAATCTCAAGGGAATTGAAGCGCAACCGCCTCTGGTGGCATGGCAGACCATAAAGGGTTCATCTGTGGACATCGATATAGCGACTCCCAACAGGACCGTATACATAAGGCAGATCGTGAGCCGGCCGACCGCCACGTACTATACTGCGAACGGAACCGATACGTCATCGACCACCTGTCCTTGGGGCGATGCGAAGACCGCTGGTTCGTTCAGGACCAAGACCGTGTTCCCCAACGGGATTCCAATCACTGAATCAGAACAGAAGGACATACTCTATCAGTTGGTCAAGGCATATACGAAGCTGCCGTTCGAAGACGTGTTGGAGCAATAGCTTGCACGGACGAAGACGGGGTGTCGCCGGTTGGTTTGAATTTGTTCGCGATTCGGTTCGCGTTTGTTCGCGGTTTTTGTTCGCAATCCGACCCCAAAAAGCCTGTTTGGATTCTGTTTCATGTGTATTGGTGGAGAACTTCTAAGCGCAAAACGCTGAAAGAGACGTTTAAAACGATGTTCAACGGTGTTTCAACCGATTTGAATTGGAGTTTCATGAAGCGACTGTAAAACGTGGTTTAAATGTTCCAATCAACGGTTTTTGCATTTCAAGTTGGATTTTTGTTTCAAATAATCTTGGATTTAACAATAACATTGTCAATAGCATTGTCACCGAGGCGATTCGCCTGTCCGGACAAAGAAGAACCCCATCGGGTAACTTCTTGCCCAATGGGGTTTTATGAGATTGCGGACGACTGGACTTGAACCAGCACAAGATTTCTCCCACTAGCACCTCAAGCTAGCGTGTCTACCAAATTCCACCACATCCGCATGCAGTTCGATTTGAACAGAAGAGAACATACCTTTTATTGGAAAAATAGTCAATATGTCTGTGTTTTTTTCTGGAACACCCTTGCAACGCTGAGGCATCTGGCTGTCTAATCATGCATCTCAATTCCCACAAGGCGATTTGCCCAGCCTTCCCATGGTGTATCGTAATAGTGTCTTGAAAAGAAGTCCGAGCTTTGGGAGATCACGTTCCAAAGCGGATTCTGTTAATCGAAAGCATCTCCATATCAATCTAAATCAGTCCGTTTTCGTGCGTGATGTGCGTGCAGTCCGTGAAGCTGTTAGAACTATCCTAGGACGGAGTTTCTTCCATAACTGTAAAAAATGCAGGTTTATGAAGAAAAATTTCTTCACAAAAGTCAAAAACACAACTAAAAGTAGAAAACTTTCAACCGTTTGAATATACAGACCCACATTGCAAATATGATTTCAAACAACCCTCCATAGTCCGCCCCAGTGCGCCTAGTCTGCCCAGTAAGCCCTGCAGCCAAGTGAAACTGCATATACAAGCTTGAATCCGGTTCAGATTCGGTTCAGATTCGCCCTTGGAAATTGCAAAGCAGCTAAGAAACCACTGCTTTTGAAAACCAAAACAACGATATTTCCAATTCCAAAAGTAAAATGTGCACATCATAACGAAAACTTATGATTATGGACGCCTTTCGTGTTTTACATGATTTTTTCCTTGTTTTTACAAGATAACCCATGCTATCATTTGCTAAACACTAAAGAACCTAACGGAGCGCAGGGGTTCCCAACTGTACATCGAACAGCTTCCAACGAACATACGCTGGAGGAGGGGAGCCTTGGTGGTTTCCGGATATTGGGAGGAAAGAATGAAGAAGACGTTGATCGTCCTGCTTGCCCTCATGGTATGTGTAAGCTTTGTATTCGCTGGCGGAGATAAGGAAGCAGCTACGTCTGCAACAACACCCTCTGCAGAGAGTGCTGGAACATCCACAGCCGCTGGAAACGTCAAGTCCGGCGATGTCCAGAAGGATGTAAAGTATAGGGATACAGTCACGATTGGTATCGCAAACGATGTCAACAACCTTGATCCTCAGGGTTCCAACACCGATGCCAACATGATGGTTTTCTATCTCACCCATGAGAGACTTGTGAACATTGACCCAGACACGAACAAAGTCATCCCAGCACTTGCAAAGAGCTGGACGGTTTCAGCTGACGGTTGCGTCTACGACTTCACACTCTGCGATGGCGTTACTTTCACAAATGGAACACCCCTTACGGCAGAGGACGTAAAGTACACCTACGACAAGGCAAAGACATCGTCGTTTGCATCTCAGAAGGTCGCTGATGTCGTCTCCACAGAGGCAATCGACGATACACACGTGAGAGTCACTCTTGCAAAGGCCAACCAGGACTGGCTCACGCTCATGGCACACGGTGGCATGTCCATCATGTCAAAGGCCGCCTGCGAAGCTGACTCTGTCAACGGCCCAAGAATGGGATCCGGCATGTTCTCTCTTGAAGAGTGGGTTCCTGGTTCACACTGTTCGTTCGTCCGCTACGATGGCTACCGTGATGGTGCTGCTCCTACAAGGAAGATCATCCTCAAGCTCTACAAGGAAGCTTCTACAAGGCTCATCGCCCTCCAGACCGGAGAGATAGATGTCTGTATCGATCCATCCACGACAGACCTCTCCAGAATCAAGGCCGATGCCAACCTCGAGCTCATCCAGACTCCAAACGTCGTCATGCTCTATATGCCAATGCAGATGGAGAAGCCGGGCTTGGACAATGTGCATGTAAGAAAGGCACTTGCATACTGCATGGACAAGGATTCCATCGTATTTGCAGCCTTCGATGGACTTGCAACGGTCCACAACAACTACATAAACCGTGGACAGTTTGGTCTCAACGAGAACATCCATGTATACGAGTACAACCTTGACAAGGCAAAGGAAGAGCTCGCTCTATCCGGTTACAAGCCAGGGGACCTCACATTCCATATCATGGTTGACAAGGAATACAAGAAGACAGCAGCGCTCATCTTCCAGGATGCCTGCAAGAAGATTGGAATCAACATCATACTTGAGGAGATGGAGACTGCGGCACTCAAGGGCAAACTCAACGATGCAGCTCTTGACTATGAGCTGTGCCTCTACCAGTTCACAGACGATCTTGGAACGGACTACACGCTTCGCAACCAGTGCGGTTCCACACTTCAGGCAGACGGTACACTAAAGAAGAACGGTTCCAACCGTCCTAACATGAAAGATCAGAAGTTCAACGAGATGATCGATGCGGCGCTTGTCGAGACAGACAGCGCAAAGCGTGAGCAGATGTACCATGACATCGAGAATTACCTTGACGAGGTATGTCCTCTTGTTCCAATCTGCACATCATATATCAATATTGGTGTCAAGAAGGGTCTTGTTGGAGCAATCTGGAAGCCAGATGCAAAGCACGACTTCAGATTCATCGCTCTTCCAGAGTGAGTTCTTCGCCAGGATTTATGATTGTTGACGGATGCTGCCCAAAAAGCAAACCCCAAGATGGAGTCGAAGCCAGGGGCAGCATTTGAAAGCCATTCAAAACCTTTTGGATAATCCAGGGTACAGGGTGCAATAGCGCCGCTGTACCCTGTTTTGAGTAGTGTGGGGGAACAATTCTATGGGTTCCCAAACAATTTAATAGGCTTATGGAGCTGTTATGCATAGATACATAATCAAGCGTCTACTAATGCTCATCCCTGTCCTTTTGGGTGTTGCATTCATAATATACGCCATAATGAACGTTGCTGAAGGCGACCCCGTATACCAGGTCGCAGGTCCTGACGCAACGGAGGAACAGCTTGACGCCCTCCGCGAGGAAATGGGCCTCAACGGTTCCCTTTTGGAACGTTATTTCAGGTATATCTTCAAATTGCTAAGAGGTGACCTAGGAACCTCATACGTAAGCAAAATGGACGTCATGCAGCTTTACCTGCAGCGTCTTCCAAATACACTCAAACTAGCGTCGGTTGCAATGATCGTTGCGGTGGTGATATCGGTGCCGCTTGGAATAGTCGCAGCCGTGAACCAGAACTCCATCAAGGACACCGTTTCCATGATTCTGGCACTTCTGGGACTTTCAATGCCAAACTTCTGGCTTGGACTTCTTCTCATGCTTCTGTTCTCACTCAAGTTGGGTTGGTTCCCAAGCGGTGGAGCGGAGGGGCTCAGAAGCGTAGTCCTTCCAGCGGTCACCGTTGGTGTAGGACTTGCAGCCCTCCTTACAAGGACCACAAGATCCTCCATGCTGGACGTCCTCAGACAGGACTACCTCAGAACTGCAAGGGCCAAGGGTGTTTCGGAGAAGAGAGTCGTGTTCCACCATGCACTTAGGAACGCACTCATTCCTATCATCACCATCTTTGGCGTACAGTTCTCCAACGTCCTTGGCGGATCCGTCCTTGCCGAGACGGTCTTTGCATGGCCGGGAGTGGGACGTCTTGTCGTCGATGCAATAGACCAGCGAGACATTCCAACCGTAACAGGGGCCCTCATCATGACGACAATGCTCGTCACGATAGTCAACCTCATCGTCGATATCGTCTATGCCTATGTCGATCCTCGAATCAAGGCACAATACACGAAGTAAGGAGGCATACATGGCGGATTCAAAGGAAATGCAGCTTAGAGCCTCCAAGCTCTACAAGAAGAGAAGCTCCTTCGAGATGGTCTGGAGACAGCTCAGAAGGAACAAGGGCGCCCTGCTTGGACTGGCCCTCCTCATAATAATCATCATTGGCGCACTCATAGCCCCAATCGTCTACGACTACGATACCGATGTCATTGGCATGAACGTCCGTGAGAGGATGCAATGGCCATCTGCAAGGCATATATGCGGGACCGATGACCTTGGTCGTGACATATTCGCAAGAATCGTCTACGGTGCCAGGTATTCGCTTGCCGTAGGTTTCGTGGCGGTCATAATCGCACTCATAATTGGAACCGCACTTGGTGCGGCCGCCGGATACATTGGCGGAGTGTTCGAGAACATAGTCATGCGAGTCTGCGACATATTCTCCTCGATACCATCGGTCTTGATGGCCATTGCGGTGGTATCGGCCTTGGGGAAGAGCACTGCCAACCTCATGCTTGCCGTTGGTATAGCAAGTACGGCTCCGTTCGTGCGTGTTGCAAGAGCAGCGGTCCTAGTCGTGAGAGGTGAGGAGTACGTGGAGGCTGCACGTGCCATTGGACAGCCTGACTGGAAGATAGTCATCGTGCACATCCTTCCAAACTGTTTGTCCCAGATCATCGTCCAGGCAACGCTCAGGGTTGGTTCTGCAATCATTTCAGCAGCACAGCTTTCGTTCCTTGGCCTTGGTGTCCCTGCACCGGCTCCGGAGTGGGGAAGCATGCTTTCGTCCGGCCGTCTTTACATAAGGGACTACAGCTACATGACGCTTTTCCCTGGCATTGCAATCATGATTACGGTCCTGTCACTCAACCTGTTGGGCGACGGTCTTCGCGATGCCTTGGATCCAAAGCTCAAGCGTTAAGGAGATTGACATGGACAAGAACGAAGAAAGAGATATTCTAAGGATAGAGAACCTCAACGTCCGCTTCGAGACGGAGGACGGCGTAGTCCATGCTGTCAATGGAATTGACATGAAGCTTGGCTACAGGAAGACCCTTGGTCTTGTTGGAGAGACCGGAGCTGGAAAGACCACAACGGCCCTTGCTATGCTAAGGCTCGTTCCAAATCCACCGGGAGTCGTGGAATGCGACCGTCTTGAAATCGACGGTCAGGACGTTCGTGGAATGTCAGCATCCAAGCTTGAGCAGGTCAGGGGAAAGGAGATCTCCATGATCTTCCAGGATCCAATGACGGCCCTCAACCCTGTTTTCACCGTTGGAGAGCAGATCGCCGAGTCAATTGAAATCCACGAACACCTTAGCAAGGAGAAGGCCCTTGAGAAGGCCGGAGACATGCTTGAGCTTGTTGGAATCCCAAGACAGAGGGCGAACGAGTACCCACACCAGTTCTCAGGTGGAATGAAGCAGCGTGTCGTCATTGCAATCGCTTTGGCCTGCAATCCAAAGCTCCTCATTGCAGACGAGCCCACTACTGCCCTTGATGTGACGATCCAGGCACAGGTCCTTGAGCTGATGAACGAACTTAAGGAGAAGTACGACACCTCCATGATCATGATAACCCATGACCTTGGAATCGTCGCTGAGGTCTGCGACGATGTAGCCGTTATGTACGCTGGAAGGATTGTGGAGCAGGGTTCCTTGGAAGAGGTCTATGGAAAGACGATGCATCCGTACACGGAAGGACTTTTCAATTCACTTCCAAACATCAAGAACCGCCAGGCTATGCTCAAGCCAATCCACGGCCTCATGCCCGATCCCACGAACCTTCCTGAAGGCTGTGCGTTCGCTCCAAGATGCAACTATGCAACCGAGGAGTGCAAGAAGGCTTGTCCTGCACTTAGGAACGTGGGCGGAACCCACATGGTCGCATGTGTCCGCTATGAGAAGGACCCCAACTTCATGATCGACAGGAGGAAGCAGAATGGCTGACAACATCCTGGAAGTAAAGCACCTGAAGAAATACTTCAAGACATCCCGTGGAATGCTCCATGCCGTGGATGACATAAACTTCACACTTGAAAGAGGAAAGACCCTTGGCCTTGTTGGCGAGTCCGGTTGCGGAAAATCCACGACCGGACGAGTAATCCTCAGGCTTCTTGAGCCCACAGATGGCGAGATAATCTTCGAGGGCAAGGATATAAGCAAGCTATCAAAGTCCGAGATGCGCCACATGCGCAAGGATATGCAAATCATCTTCCAGGATCCTTTCTCGTCATTGGATCCAAAGAAGACCGTAAGCCAGATCATTGCAGAGCCCATCATAGAGAACAAGATAATCAAGGGCAAGCTTGCAAGGGAGGAACGTGTTCTTGAACTCATGGACACCGTAGGTCTTGCCGAGCGCTACATAAACACGTATCCGCATGAACTTGACGGCGGTAGAAGGCAAAGGATTGGAATAGCCCGCGCACTTGCAATGGAGCCAAAGCTTATAATCTGCGACGAACCTGTGTCGGCATTGGATGTGTCGATCCAGGCGCAGATTCTGAACCTTCTCAAGGACCTTCAGAAGAAACTTGGACTTACGTACATCTTCATCACCCATGACCTGAGCGTCGTCAACCACTTCTCTGACGACATAGCGGTTATGTACCTTGGCCAGATTGTTGAGAAGGCCCCGGCAGAGGAGCTTTTCGACAATCCTGTGCATCCGTACACGCAGGCGCTTTTGTCCGCAATCCCAATTCCAGAACTTGGACACCAGAGGCAAAGGGTTCAGCTCAAGGGTGAGATTACAAGCCCAATCGAGCCTCCTGCAGAGTGCCGTTTTGCAAAACGATGTCTTATGTGCAACGAAGAGGTCTGCAAAAAGACGGTTCCTCAGCTTATTGAGATATCGCCAAACCATTTCGTGGCATGTCCTCTCAAGCAGAAGGATCTTGGCTTCAACGTTTGATTCGAACGTTTGATAGCCAGGTTTAGAAACCTATGAAGACCAAAACCGGTTTCCTGTTGCTGACAAGACACTCGGACGAAGAGATCACCGACTACCTTCAGAGAAACGCTGAAGATGGTTGGTGGCTTCGCCGTGCCAAGGGAAACCGGTTCGTCTTCGGAAGAAGACCATACGCAGGAAAACGTATATGCGCCTATACGTTCCTCTCCCGCGACCCTGACAGTCCAACAGAGGTCCAACTGCGCCATGAGCTTCCCATCCTTAGAAAACAGGGATGGGACACCATTTGCATAGGTGGCCCTGAGAACATTGCGGATACCAAACGCCATGCCTTCCTCTATGAGGAACACCCTTGTTCTCAACATGGCAACGGCACCTGTGGCACAACTACACACGCATCCCAATGCACCCAAATCCCCAAGGCCGATCCCTCTGTGTCCTCAAAAAGCCGTGGACGTGGTTTCAGAAAAGCCCTGTCAAACCTGGTTCTGTGCCTGCTGTATGTCTCATGCCTTGCCTTCGTACTTGGAAACGACCTTCTAAGGGTGATAAGCAACAACCTTTATCTTACGTTCACATGCCTGCTTGCCCTTGCCCTTGCGGGGTGTTTGGTGCTGTCAGTACTTGCGTTCGTGTCCCGTTGCAAGGTCATTGCAAAGAAGGATGACAGCGGAGAGATTGCGAACAAGGGGTATAGATTCCTTGACCATGCCGCTCGCGCTACGGCTGCAATGCTTGTCTTCATGGTGGCGTTCCTTGTATTCGACTCCATTTGGGGGAATACCTCAAGTGTTGGAACAAGGACCCAGATAGGAAACGAGAAGGTAGTTCTATACAACGATCAAGTGCCTGTGACGTTGGAGGACCTTGGAGCCGACACAACCGGAGCCTATCGTTCCACTAGGCACGTTTCAAGCAGTGGAGCGCTTGCCACGTATGACTACTGCTATGACCAGAACCTAGGGAACGAAAGCGGGACGCTTAGTTTTGTAAGCTACACTGCCTTTGATGTACCAAGTGCTTTCCTAAGACGTATAGTGACGCACCAGAGCATGCCCTACGATGGAAGGATAGATTCGGCAATGGCTCAGGAGCTTGATATCGATATGGTTTTCGTTTCAAGATCTGGAAAACAGGCCCTTGTTACAAAAGGAACCAAGACCATCGCCATAAGAAGCGGCTTTGACCTTGGCTCCAATGAAATTGCTCAGTTCGCAGCTTTGCTGTAGGACTACACCCTTGCAAGTCCATCAACTCTAAGCACCACTCCCGTTATGTACGAAGCCTCGTCCGATGCCAGGAACACGAATGCATTTGCAATGTCCTGTGGCTGTCCAAGCCTTCTAAGGGGGATTTGGGCAATAAGAGGTTCTATGACCTCTTTTGGAACGGCTTTCATCATGTCAGTCTCAGTGATTCCTGGAGCTACTGCGTTCACGCGTATGCCATAAGGCCCAAGCTCCCGTGCAAGCGATAAGGTAAGGCCGTTGAGTGCGAACTTGGAAGTAGGGTAGGCACAGCCTGAAGGCTGTCCGTAGATGCTCACGACTGACGATGTGTTGAGTATGACTCCGCCCGAGTTCTCCTTCATGTACTTTGCAGCAACCTTCGATGCATTGAAGACACCTTTCACGTTTAGGTCCATGACCTTCTCGAAGCCTTCCTCCGTATACGCTTCAAGCGGGGTGCTGTCTGACATCCCTGCATTGTTCACAAGTATGTCTATGCTTCCAAACCTTTCGATCGCTTTGGTGAACTCGAACTCCACAGACTCAAGCGAGGCAAGGTTTGGTGCTATCCCCATCACCGGTGCTTGAGGGCTCCTTTCAAGAATCTTGGCTACCGCCCTGTCCGCCGATTCCTGCGAGCTTGCTGCAAGAACCACTTTTGCACCTTCCTTTAGGAAAGCCTCTACCATTGCAAGTCCAATTCCTCTGCTTCCACCTGTTATGATGGCGACTTTGTCCTTAAGCCTCATGCCTCTGTCCTCCTTGTCGTTCGATTGGTACGTAGATATACGAAAAGGACCTACCCTTTCGAGTAGGTCCTAATTCCATTAGCCTATGCTTTTCTCAAGCTGCGTAAGGAGGTCTTCGAACTTCCTTACAGCCGCCTCCACAGGAGCCTGTGTTGACATGTCAACACCTGCACCCTTGAGGGTCTGGATTGGGAACTTGGATCCACCGGACTTGAGGAATCCAAGGTAATCCTCAAGTTCCTGTTTTCCACCGTTCAGAACCCTCTCTGACAGCGCAATGGCCGCAGAGATTCCAGTCGCATACTTGTATACGTAGTATGCGTTGTAGAAGTGAGGGATTCTAAGCCCTTCCATGTCCGAGTTGTCCTCGAAGTGCATGTCAGGTCCAAAGTAGGCTTCAAGAAGACCTCTGTATGTCTTTCTGAGCGAATCCACTGTAAGAGGCTCTCCGCTTTCCTGCTGCGTATGGCAAAGAAGCTCGAACTCTGCGAACATGGTCTGGCGGAACAGCGTTGCAATGATGTCATCCACCTGCTTTGCTATGATGTAGGTCTTCATCTCTTCGCTCTCTGCATTGTCCATGAAGTACTTTGCAATGAGCTGCTCGTTGAATGTGGATGCAACCTCGGCCTCGAAGATGGTGTACTCATAGCATGGGAACGGATTGTTCCTCTTGGAGTAGTAGCTGTGCATGCTGTGACCGCCTTCATGGGCCAATGTGAAGACGTCTCCAAGTACATCCTCCTTGTAGTTCATGAGGATGTATGGTTCTCCAATGAATCCGCCGCTTGAGAATGCTCCGCTTCTCTTTCCCTTGTTCTCGTAGCGGTCAACCCAGCGGTCCTTAGTAAGACCTGCATAGATTACATCGGTATAGTCCTTTCCAAGTGGCTTGAGGGCTTCCTTGACTATCTGAGCCGCCTCTTCGTATGTCTTGTGCGTCTTTATGGAGCCTACGAGAGGAACATATACGTCATAGTGCCTAAGTTCATCGACCTTGAGGACCTTCTTCCTAAGGGCATAGTACCTGTGAAGGATAGGGAAGGCCTTGTGCACGGCCTCTATGAGTCCTGTGTAGACGCTTCTTGGTACATCGTCTCTGTAGAGGGCCTTGTCCAACGCCGTCTCGAATCCTCTTATGCGGGCATTGAAGATGTCCTGCTTGACTGATCCTGCATACAGTGTCGCAAGTGTCTGTTCATGGCTTTCGTATGTCTTGTAGAACTGCTCGTAGGCTCTTCTTCTCACATCCCTGTCCGGGTTTATCATGAACTGGGACCATGTGCTTTGGGAAAGTGGGGTTCCGTCTATCTCTCCAAAGTTCATGTCAACGTTCGTGAGCATTCCAAATGCCTGGTTTGGCGTGTCCTGAAGCTCTGACTGCTTTGCAAGAAGCTCCTCCTCCTTGTGGGAGAGTGTGTGGTCCTTTTGTCTGAGTATCTTCGTCAGCATCACGCGGTAGTCGTCGAACTCCTTGGCTTTCATCCATTCTTCAAGGGAGTCGATTGCAATGATTTCAGGTGTCATGAAGCTGGTGGCCGCAGCGTAATCGGTATAGACCTGGGTGATGATTCCAATCATCTTCTGGTTCTCTGGGTCGCTTGCGTCTCCGGAGTAGTGCAGCGATGCATAGACGTAGGCCTTTTCGACTATGATTGAGATTTCTGTGTCCCATTTGAGGGCTTCAAGCAGCTTCTCTGGGCTTTCTCCAAGCTTGCCGCTGAAGGAAGAGGCCTTCTTTATGCTTTCCTGAAGGAACTTGATGTCCCTCTCCCAGTCCTGCTTTGTTGCATAGAGTTTCGAAAGGTCCCATTTGTCGGATTCCTTGACTTCGCTTCTCAATGGAATGTTGTTTGCCATTTTTACTCTCCTTGTGAGGAACTTTCAAAACTCCTTCATGCGTCCTGGCCATGCCATGCACGGCTGGAACCACGCCTTCAGCACCTTCATAATACACAAAGTATTACCTCAGTTGCTTCAGGCGGCTTCCATCTCGGCAATCCATGTCCAATCCACACAAAGCATAGTTTTGAAAGTTCCTCTTGTATTCAATATATAAAAATAAAACCAAATCACGAAATCAGTTTGAGCATCGCCCTCGAGGCCTTTCCTCTGTGGCTGTAGAGGTTTTTGCCTCCTTCTGGCAGCAGTGCCATTGGGCTTTGGGCTTCGTTGCAATAGAATACCGGGTCATAGCCAAAGCCGTGTTCGCCCTGTGGTAGTTCCAATATGCGCCCTTCTGCGGATTCCTGTACGCAGTAGGCCGTCCATTCGTTCTTGAGAAGGACCATTGCACATATAAAACGGGCACCTCTTTGGTTCTTGGACAGTCCTTCCAGCTTTGAAAGGAGTAGGGCGTTCTTTTCCTTTGCACTTAGGATTGTCTTTCCATTCGGGCTTCCGAATCTTGCCGTCTTGATTCCAAGCTGCCCTGGGAGCGCATCCACTATAAGTCCCGAGTCATCCGCCAAAACTGGAATCCCGTATGCCTTCGTTCCTCTTGTGGCGTCAAGAAGGGCCTTTGCCTTTATCATGGCGTTTTCCAGAAAAGTTGCACCGTTTTCCTCACAGTCGAACGAAACGCCAACGTCCTTTGGAAGAAGTATCTCGTGGCCTGTGAAGAGTTGCTCGATTTCCTTTTTCTTATGCTCGTTTGAGCTTGCAAGAATTATTTCCATGGCTTGAGGATAATTCATTTGCCTAACGCTTTCAATCCATGTTCCAATCCATGCCGCATACTGCATCGCACTTTATGTCGAACACTTCGAAGGGCCTGAATTCTGCAAGTCCTGTAATCTCATGCCGTTTGGATCTCTCAATCATCGATAACAGTCCACCAGTGGCTTTGGGGCCAAGGTCCTCTTCCTTTTCATCCAACAGAATGGCCTCTATCAGGTTCTTCACCGTAAAGACCGATGATGATATGGTCCCTTCTGGAATCCCAAGGATCCTGCTTATCACTTGGTATCCCACTTTTATCCGTTTCTTACCCAATCGGCTGTTCGCCATGTCCCTTCTTTCTTTGTAAAGCTCTATCTTTTCCCTGATGAGCTGTTTTTCGTATTCATCCGGAGCATTGCAGCCTTCTGCAACGGTCTGGTTCTGATAGTACATAAGCCAGGCCCAGTTCCTGTTTCTTTTGCTGACATACAGATTCCTGTCCTGTATCTTGCCGGAGTTCTCCAATTCTTCATGGATGAACTCGTTTATGATAAGCGTTTGCGTGAAGTCGAATCCAAAGCTGCTGCAAAGCTTTTCCAGCATTATGGACGGAATGGATGCAAGTACGGTACATACGAAGATGAACAGCCTTTTTTGGAAGTTTGGCCTTTCGCTGCACATATACCTCAATGCATGGATTGCCCGTTGATCTCCTATGCCGAACAGCTTGTCGTCCTGTAGCAGATTCTCCCAGTCCGGCTCCCACCTGTCTTCGTATGTCTCCGTCATGTGGTTCTTGAGCGCGACCGCTTCCAAACGGTCCCTTTTCGCCTTCGCCGTAAGGTAGTTGAAGGCTTTGAACTCAGCCGCCTTTCTGAGATATATATCAAAATCCAGCTTCCTAGAGTCGTACTTCAACAGAATGGGTTTCAATGCAGCATCCATTTCAAGTATGAAGCCGGACATTTCGTCTTCTGAAATCAGTTTTCTAATGGAGGGTTGTGTATAGATTCTGACAAGGCACAGATCCCTTATGGACCTGTACAGCCTTCTCATGTGTCGTGTTTCGGTAGGGTTCTTCCCGTTCAGCGCTAGAAACCTTTGAACCAAGTCAGCCAACCGCTCCTTTCTGGAACAGTTTCTCTTCATGGACGCTCCCTAACCACTCTCCCTAATTCAAGGCTAACACAGTAATTGCGATTTGCAAAGTTTTTTCGGAGCTTTTTTGGGGTTCTTCTCGGAAAGTTGGGGGATTGGGAGACGGAAATCGAAGGAGGGCATCCATCCTTGGGGCCGTTGGGGCTCTTCGGGCGTTTGGGGCCTACTGGGCCGTTGGGACTGTTGAAGACCGTTGAAACAATAGAGGGTGTCCGTGGCTCTTGAGGCGGTTGTGGCGATTGCGACTGTTGTGGCGCTTGAGACGCTTGTGGACGGTTGGACCAATATTGAAGCAGAGCGTTTCAGAGGGTACCTGAGCGTACCTGAGTGCACCTGATGGTGCCTGAGCATACCTGAGTGTGCCGCATTCGTGGAACCGGACCGCTTTTGATAGGCTGGAGCGTCCGGATGTACAACGGCGATGCATGATGGCATGAAAGACCTTTTTTCCGCTGTTTGTGTGCATGTTTTTGCCTAGAAAAACGGTTTTCCGATGTTTTCATGTCATTTCGGCCATGAAGCGGATGTCTGGACGGCCGCCTAGAAGAGAACCCACTTCGATTCCAAGAGGTATCCCTAGGCCATCCGTCAGAGGACCATCCCCGAGAAAAACGTGAAGAGCCAACAAAAAAGACCACCGCATATTGCAGTGGTCTCTTCCAATAGGGTATTGGAACTCAAAGGTCAATGTCAGGCGTCTGGATCTCGTCAGTGGACAGATCATCCAAATCTGAGATGTCCCCAAGATCCAAAGCCGCGTCAACAGCGTCTCCGCCAAGAGCAGAGAACGCTTCAGCCGTCTCAAGGTCATCGATGCTGAGATCGAGGTTGTCGAGACCAACTTCGTTGAGGCTTTCAAGGGATGCCTCAATGCTCTTGTTGATGCGCTCTGTGTCTTCCTTGTAGTTGTCTACATAGGCCTGAAGTTCCTGGTTATGACTGGTTATGAGCTTTATATCCCTCTTAAGACCTTCGTTGTCGGTCCTGAGCCTGGTGATATATGCAACTGCCTTCTTAACCCTTTCCTCAAGCAACAGCATGTTTTCATAAACCGTCATTTCCTGCCTCCATATCCCTTGTGTTTTCAAAAAAAGCCTGCATGGTTGGTGCAGGCTCTTGTCCGTCAGACGTTGATTGCCTTCTTGGCCGTTGCAACCAAGGCGCTGAATGTTGCCTTGTCTTCAATTGCCATGTTGGAAAGGACCTTTCTGTTGATTTCGATGTTCGAAACCTTCAGAGCATGCATGAACTGAGAGTAGGTGAGACCCTCAGCTCTTACAGCGGCGGAGATTCTTGCGATCCAGAGCTTTCTGAAATCTCTCTTCTTCTCCTTTCTGCCGCGGTATGCGTACTGTCCAGCCTTTGCAACTGCATCCTTTGCAATGCGGTTGTTGGTGCTTCTGCGACCATAGTAACCCTTTGCAAGGTTCATGATCTTCTTACGTCTGTCCTTGTGTTTGGTTCCGTCAACTGCTCTTGGCATAATTCACACCCTCCCAATCATGCGTAAGGAAGCATTTTTCTAACGTTCTTTGCTTCCGATTCGGCGAGAATACCAGATGCGCGGAGATTTCTCTTGCGCTTGGTGCTCTTCTTGGTGAGAATATGGCGAAGACCCTGCTTCTTGAACTTGATCTTGCCAGTTCCGGTGACCTTGTACCGCTTTGCAGCGGACTTTCTTGTTTTCATCTTGCTAGACATAAACTGCCCCTTCTAAGCGCCGCTGGGGAACAAGAACCCCCAGCAACTGCTGATTCAACCTCCATACGGAGGTCATTTTGCCGGTTTCTTAGCATTCTGCTTCGAAGGGCTCAGAAGCATTGACATGTTCCTTCCCTCCATAGCAGGCTGCGAATCCACATTGTATAGTACTTCTTTTTCAGAAAGCATTTCAAGTATCTTGTCCAGAACTTCCTTTCCAAGTTCCGTATGGGCGAGCTCCCTGCCCCTGAAACGGATCGTGACCTTGCATTTGTCTCCCTCTGCAAGGAACTCTCCAATGGCCTTGGATTTGACCTCAAGGTCGTGCTTGTCGATCTTGGGCTGCATCCTTATCTCCCTCATCTTGATGATGGTCTGGTTCTTCTTGGCTTCCTTGAGCTTCTTCTGCTGCTCGTATCTGAACTTGCCATAGTCGATTATCTTGCATACCGGTGGATTCGCATTTGGTGAAATCTCAACCAAATCCAATCCTGCATCTTCGGCTAAAGCCAAAGCATCGAAGAAGTTCATAACACCTTTTTTCTGATTCTCGTCATCAATCAGGAATACTTCCTTTGCACGTATCTGCCTGTTGATCCTAAGTTCCTTTGTAGCCAAGCTTACCTCTCTGTCTCAAAACCAAAATAAAGTTTACACGGGCATAGACATACAGTCCTTCCTATCCCAACGAAGAAGAATATACCATGAACGCATGCCGCTGTCAAAGAGCAAATGCACTCCAAACAGCAAATTATGGGCACAAATTATGTACGAAAGGCGCACGTTTGGTTGCTCCCCCCCCCAAAAAAAAACAAAAAGACCGCCCGACGAATCGAGCGGTCCAAAAACCATCAATTGCAGATCAGCCAACGTGGCGATCAAGCCTTGCCTGCAGAGCCAAGGACATCGCGGTTCTTGTGCTCGTACATCTCCTTGAGGGCTTCACGTGCAGGACCAAGGTATTTTCTTGGGTCGAACACTTCAGGATGCTCGTCGAAGATCCTTCTGATCGTACCTGTCATTGCAAGACGGCCATCGCTGTCTATGTTGATCTTGCACACTGCGCTCTTTGCAGCCTGTCTGAGCTGTTCCTCTGGGATTCCAACGCTGTCCTTGAGCTTTCCGCCGTGCTCGTTGATCATCTTCACATATTCCTGTGGAACCGATGAAGAGCCATGGAGGACGATTGGGAAGCCTGGGAGCTTCTTCTCTATCTCTGCAAGGATGTCGAAGCGGAGTGGAGGTGGAATGAGGATTCCATCGGCATTGCGTGTGCACTGCTCCGGAGTGAACTTGTTTGCACCATGGCTTGTACCAATGGAGATTGCAAGCGAATCGACGCCGGTCTTGGAAACGAAGTCAATGACCTCTGAAGGCTGTGTGTAGTGGGAGACCGCAGAGGAAACCTCATCCTCGATTCCAGCAAGGACACCAAGTTCGCCCTCTACTGTGACATCGAACTGATGTGCATATTCTACGACCTTCTTGGTCACAGCAATGTTCTCTTCGTATGGAAGGCTTGAACCGTCGATCATGACTGACGAGAAACCGTTGTCGATGCAGTCCTTGCATGTCTCAAAACTGTCGCCGTGGTCGAGATGGAGCACGATTGGGATGTCGTATCCAAGTTCGTGTGCATACTCCGTTGCTCCTCTGGCCATGTTCCTGAGAAGGTTGATGTTCGCATAGTCCCTAGCACCCTTTGAAACCTGAAGGATGACAGGTGACTTGGTCTCTACACAAGCCATGATGATAGCCTGAAGCTGCTCCATGTTGTTGAAGTTGTATGCAGGAATGGCATACCCGCCCTTGACTGCCTTGGCGAACATATCACGGGTGTTCACCAGTCCCAACTCTTTATAAGATGTCATCTAGGTAATCTCCTATGCCCCAATATTACCCATTCGAGGGCCAAAGCGTCAATAAAACCGCACTGCCAACGGGGCAATATGCCTCAAACGCATAATGGCATTGCCAAAAACCGCCCAAGGTTCTAAAGTTCAAACCATGAAAGGACTATTCAAGACAGCAAAACGCATACTCGTTGCAATGGTCGTCATCATAGCCATAATGGCCGCCGTAGTAGGCGCATTCCTTCTCACTGCACAGCGCTTTGTAGTCGTGTCGGACGCAGCATGGTCCCTTGTCATGCCCAAAAAGGAGTTCTCCCGCATGAGGTTCGCCCTTGCACGAAAATGGCACCGCCTCATCATCCTACAGCCCGATGCCTCTGAGCTTGGCGATTCCCAGAGCCTTGAATCGTTCATATACGACCTAAACGACGAAGTAGGGGACGGAGTGGTCCTTTTTGGACCTTTGGTCTCCTCCAAGATTGTAGAATACAACGTAAAAGCATCTTCCATCCTTGAAAAGACAGCCGTCTATGGGATGTACGGCACGGAGAGTCCTTTGTTCGATGCAACCTTCGTTCCAAATCCTGGAAGCGGTTGGGAGAGAGCTGCCTCAGCAGTAGCCAAGAAAGTATCTTCAATGTCTCAGAACATTGCAATAGTATCGGATTCGAAGGGCAGTGTATACAATGAGGCCATCATGTCTCAGTTCCAAGACAAAATGGTGAGTGCATACATCAACGAAGACTCAAGCCGTCTTTTCGTGTCCAACACAATCCAGGAGATGAACAGGCTTGGCATAGTCTTTGGAATGTGCCCGCATCTGGAAGGATTCTACAATGTGTTCACCATGGACGAAACCATATCTTGGATCGTAGACTACCGATACTCTACGATCGTCCCCTCCAAGCAGCTCTATGGGACGGTCCTTCCAGACCTGAGCGGTCTTGCAAAGACCATTCCGCTTGAAAAGGAAACCGTTCTCTCCAAAACAGCTGAAACCGTAGACGGAACATTCGAATTGGAGTTCAAGTACGATGGAAAGTGAAGAATACTTCGACGGCATCTTTGAAGAGTTCTCTGCATCCCTTGCAGCACTTGGCAAGAAGCTTCCCGCAGTCTCCCTTGTGGCTGTGGAGAAGCAGGACCCGTTCTCGGTGCTCGTTTCAACCGTGATATCACTGCGGACGAAGGACGATGTGACTCTCAATGCCTCCCAAAGACTGCTTTCAAAGGCTCCTACACCACAGAGGATGTTGGAATTGGATGAAGACTCCATAGCAGAGCTCATATACCCGGCAGGCTTCTACAAGCGAAAGGCGTCGCAAATAAGGCAGATCTCACATATTCTCGTAGACAAATATGAAGGAAATGTTCCTGACAACGTCGAAGGCCTAATGGCCCTGCCTGGAGTTGGAATAAAGACGGCGAACCTCACTCTCAACCTTGGCTTTGGCATAGATGCGATTTGTGTTGACTGTCATGTGCATCAGATATCCAACCGCCTTGGATGGATAAGCACCAAGACTCCTGAAGAAAGCGAAAAAGCCCTCATGAAGATAATGCCAAAGAGGTTCTGGATACCTTTGAATGAGCTTTTGGTTTCATACGGACAGGAGATATGCACAAGCGTAAGTCCAAAATGCTCCATGTGCCCTGAGAACCACAGGTGTCCAAGGATAGGGGTTGTCCGTAGCCGCTAAACGCAGAGGAATCTTCTAAAATTCTCCAGAACCAGCTCCTTGAGCCTTTCCAACGGTATGTTCAGCACCTGCGAGGCACACTCGTATGTATGTAGCACAAAACCTGGATTGTTTGGCTTGCCTCTGTGTGGGACGGGGGTGAGATAGGGGGAGTCCGTCTCGAACAAAAGCCTATCCAACGGAACCTTCTTCAAAGCCTCCCTCAAGGCTGCGTTCGATTTGAACGTGAGGTTTCCTGCAAAGCTTATATAGTATCCGTTGTCCAGCGCTGAGTGCATCAGATCAATGCATCCGTCAAAGCAGTGGATTATACCTCCACGCTCCAAAGGGAATCTTCCTATCACATCAGTTGTATCTGCATCCGCATCCCTGTCATGGATGAGAACGGGAGCTCCAATGGATGATGCCAGCTTCATCTGCTCTTCGAAAAGAAGCATCTGCTTCTCCCTTGTTCCATACTTCCAGTAGTAATCAAGGCCTATTTCTCCAATGATTCCTATTCTATGGGCAGCTATATTGCTTTTCAGGACATCAAGCTGTGCTTGGATCGTTTCAATGGTCTTGAAGTCCTCCTCAACGTCTATTGGGGTCTCTTCGTTGGCTCCCGCCTCCCATGGCCCCATGGCTACCGCTACATGAACCAAAGGAAAGTCCTTCAAAAGACCAACACGGCTTTCTATGTCGTCATGGGTGCAGCCTGCGTCTATGCCACCCTTGAATCCATTTTCAAACAAAGCAGAAAGAAGGGCGTTGGTATCAACGCCCTTGTCGTGCATGACCTGAGTATGGAAATGCGAATCTATTATATCAAAGAGGGTTTCAGACGTTTGACTTGTTCTCCAAAGCCGCCATGGAAACGGCGTTTCCTGATGCATCGAAGAATCGGGCAGGGCCTTCCTTCCTTATGCACGCACCGTCCACCTCTATTCTGGCAATGTCCTTGTGAGACGGTACATCGTACATGAGGTTCATCATTATGTCCTCCACGATGCTCCTAAGTCCACGCGCACCGGTCTTTTGGTCGTATGCGGTCTGGGCTATCTGGTGGATTGCGTCCTTCGTGAATTCCAAATCAACGCCATCAAGCTTCATTGATGCGACATACTGTCTAAGGATGGAGTTCTTTGGCTCCGTGATTATCCTTTCAAGATCCTCGACCCTAAGGTTGTTGAGAGCCACGTGGATCGGAAGCCTTCCAATGAACTCCGGGATGAGTCCAAACTTTATGAGGTCATCTGGAAGGACGTTCTCATAGAGCACTTCAAGGTCCTTCTCCCTAGTGTCCACTATGGACTTCCCAAATCCCATGGAGGAGGAGTCCATTCGCTTTTCTATGATCTTGTCCAGACCAACGAACGCACCTCCGCAGATGAAAAGGATGTTCTTTGTATCTATCTTTATCATCTCCTGGTTTGGATGCTTTCTTCCACCCTGTGGAGGTACGCTTGCAACGGTGCCTTCGATTATCTTCAAAAGGGCCTGCTGTACACCTTCTCCAGAGACGTCGCGCGTTATGGAGACGTTCTCGCCTTTCTTTGCGATCTTGTCCACTTCGTCCAGGAATATGATGCCGTGCTCCGCCTTGGACACATCGTCGTCGGCAGCCTGAATGAGCTTCAGGAGGATGTTTTCAACGTCCTCTCCAACGTATCCGGCCTCCGTTATGGTCGTAGCGTCCGCTATTGCGAACGGAACGCTCAGCTTCTTGGCAAGAGTCCTTGCAAGAAGTGTCTTTCCCGTTCCTGTAGGTCCCATTATGAGGATGTTGGACTTGTCCAACTCAACGTTGCTTTCGTCTGCAAGCTGCTTTTCGTACTTTATCCTCTTGTAGTGGTTGTACACCGCAACGCTCAGGACCTTCTTGGCCTTGTCCTGTCCAATCACGTAGTTGTCAAGGTATTCCTTCAGTTCCTGAGGGGTTGGCAAAGTCTCTGGCAGTCCGCTGTCATGGGAATGTCCTTCTTCGTTCTCTCCACCTCCAAACAGGATCTCGTTGCATCTTTCGACGCAGTTTTCGCATATGTTGATGCCGTTTGGGCCTTGGATCATTCTGTTGCTTGAGCTTCCGCAGAACGAGCAGTACTTGGTGTTCTTTCCAAATGCCATCTTCAGTTTTTCTCCTCACGTCCAAGGACTGTATCCACTATTCCGTATTCGACCGCCTCGGAGGCTGTCATGAAGAAGTCCCTTTCAATGTCCGCTGCGACCCTTTCCTCGCTTTGGCCTGTATGCTTGACAAGGAAGTCTATGGACAGCTTCTTGAGTCTGAGAATCTCCTTTGCGTGGATCGCAATGTCAGACGACTGGCCCTGCACTCCGCCCCAAGGCTGATGGATCATGACTCTGGAGGAGGGGAGGATGAGCCTCTTGCCTGCAGCTCCACCTGCAAGGATGAGGGCTGCCATGGAGGCAGCCTGCCCCATGCATATCGTGGAGACATCGGCTCTGAGGTACTGCATGGTATCGTATATGGCAAGTCCTGCCGTGACGCTTCCACCAGGTGAGTTTATGTAGAGGTTTATGTCCTTCTTTGGATCCTCCGATTCAAGGAACAACAGCTGAGCCACGACGAGGTCTGCCTTTGCGTCGTCTATTTCGCCATCCAGGAATATGATCCTTTCCTTGAGAAGCCTACTATATATGTCGTATGCCCTTTCGTTTAGGCCGTTGCTCTCAACCACCGTTGGAACCAGATACGATACGGGATCTCTCATTGATTCTTTTCCTCTTGCTGCCAATGCAGCCTCTCTGCGCCCTTCGTTGGGCCAAATTCGACTTCAAGCCGGAATTACGTCATACCAAATGCAGACATAACCCGGCTTGAACTTCAAGCTGCGCAGCGTCGCGCAGCCAAATGCAACCAATTAGTTTTCAGCTTTGTCGGCCTTCTTCTTGGTCGTCTTCTTTGCCTTTGGAGCAGCTTCCTCGGTCTTTGCCTCTGCGGCATCGGCCTTCTTCTCGACTGCCTTGAAGGTGTTGTTCTCAAGGATGTAGTCCCTTGCCTTGGCGAACTTGATGTCGTCCTCTGCGTACATCTTGAATGCGTCGTAGTTCGGGTTGTCCTTCGTCATGTCCTGTGCATACTTCTTGAGCTCGTTTTCAAGTTCTTCGTCGGACACCGTGAAGTTCTGCTCTTCCTTGACCTTCTCGAGTATGAGCTGGACCTTGATGCTGTGCTCTGTGTCAGCCCTTCTTGTATCAAGGAACTCCTGCTTTCCGCCACCGTTGGCTCTCATGAACTTTTCGACTTCCTCTTCAGGCATTCCGAATCTCTGTACGAGGTTTCTCCAGTCCTGCTCAAGCTGTGCTTCGATCATGCTCTTTGGAACGGCTATGGTCGTCTTGGCAAGGAGGGCTTCGAGTGCAGACTCAAGCTTTCTGCCCTTGTTCTCTTCCTCTGCGTTCTGCTCGAGTGACTTTCTCGTTGCGTCCTTGAGGTCCTTGACGGTCTTGTACTCCTCCTTGACGTCCTGTGCGAACTCGTCGTCTACGTCAGGAAGCTGTCTGACCTTGACTTCCTTGATTGCAACCTTGACCTTGATGGTCTTTCCAAGGTAGTCGGTTCCCATACCGCTGTCGTCACCGTATGTCTTCTCAATGACCTTTTCATCACCCTTTGCAAGGCCAACGATGTCGTTGTCGAGCTTGTAGAAGTTGTATGAGCTTCCAACTGTGAAGGTGAAGTCGTCGCGCTTGGTGCTGGAAACTTCGTTGCCTTCTGCATCGAGCTCTACGTAGTCCATCGTCACGATGTCGCCTTCAGCGATTTTGCCGTCCTTGGCTATGACCATTGCGTTCTGCTGGCGGAGCCTTTCGATCTCTGCATCGACCTGCTCGTCTGTGACCTTGACATCCTCGTACTCGAACTCCTGTCCCTTGTACTCAGGGAGCTTGACTTCTGGAAGTACATCGTAGATCACGCTGTAGGTGATGTCTGTGTTTGGCTTGAATGGAAGAAGGCTCTCTTCGTTCTGGAGCTCTGGTGTACTGTATGGAAGAGGGCGGTCCTTTGCGTCCATGTCCTTGTATGAATCCTTGAGATTGTCCTCCATGAGTCTGAAGGTTATCTCCTCGCGGATTGCATCGCCGTACTTGTTCTCAATGAGCGATACAGGGGCCTTTCCAGGTCTGAAGCCTTTCATTGTGAGCTTCTTTGCATAGTCCTTGAGTGCCTTTCCGTACTCGTCTTCGATCCTCTTAGCCTCAAGCGTGAGTGTAAGCTCCACTGAGGAGTTCTCAAGTTTCTTGATTTCCATTTTATTCCTCTCAATAAACAGAAGTAATTCGCCGTTAAAATTGTCGCCACACTAATATATAGAAATTCAGGAAATAATTCTAGCCTTTCCATTGAAATCGGGCTTGGGCTGGGTGGCTGACTGGAGGCTTGCACGAAAGACGCACTTTCAAGAAGGCTTCCTCCTTTCCTAGACCGATGTCCTTGTCCCTTGCCTTGCAGGGTGCTATCATTAAGGCATGAAGGACAAAGTCGCAAAGACGAATGCAATGCGCATTCTTGACAGAAACGGGGTCAAGTACGATGTCGTCACCTACGAGGTTGACGAAGAGCACCTTGATGCCGTGCATATCGCCAACGCTGCAGGGCTGAACCTTGAGCAGGTGTTCAAGACCATCGTCATGGTCAACCAGGCCAATGAGCTTTTCGTGTTCTGCCTCCCGGCTCAACTTGACATAAGCCTCAAGAAGGCAAGGGACCTCACGGGTTCCAAGAGCATTGACCTTTTGAAGCTTGATCTGCTGCAGAAGTACACTGGCTACATCCGCGGTGGCTGTTCTCCCCTTGGCATGATACACAGCTATCCAACGTTCATAGAGGAGCTTGCCACCATAGAGGACAGCATATACGTAAGCGGAGGCCTTCGTGGCGTGCAGCTCCACTTGTCCCCTGAGGACCTTAGGCGCTGCTGCAATGCAACGTTCGCATCCTTTACATGAGTCTGCATGCGCCAACATTGGCCCACATGCGCCAATATACCCACATGCCAGCATGTGTTCGCGTAACCAAGGAGGTATTACATGATAATCAAAGCAAAGGATATGACCACGGTAAAGAAGGAGCATCTTCAGGGTGGGGCCGGAGCGGTTGACTGCACAGTCGTTGTGCCACAGGACCTCATGATCCATGCAAGGCTCTTCAACCTTTTGACCTTGCACAAAGGAGACTCCATAGGGGTCCATGAGCACCACAACGAAGTGGAATACTATTACATCCTCAAGGGTCAGGGCATCGTTTCGGACAAGGACGGCGAGTCCACTGCCTGTGTTGGTGATGTCGTCATAACCGGTTGGGGAGCATCCCACGCCATTCGCAACGAAGGCGACGAGGACCTTGTATTCCTAGCCGTGATCTCAACGGAGAAATAGGTTTCGTAGTATTTCCATGGTGCGCACCATGCCAACAATACTCACCAAGCTTACCACGCTCACCAAACTCACCATTGCTACAAACAACTCACAATTAAAGCGTATTAGTGAGAGTAGTAGAAGTAGTAGGAGTAGTGAGGTAGTAGGCTTAGTGGGTGTAGTGAGCTTTCAAATTCCGGTTCAAGTGGAAAACAAAAGAAGAGCTCCCAAAGCCAGGCTTCAGGAGCTCTTTTAAGCAGCAGACGAGGATCGAACTCGCGTAGGCCACCTTGGCAAGGTGGTGCGTAACCACTACGCTACTGCTGCAAGACAGTGCTTCTTATAACATTTTTGAAAAAGTTAGGCAATACCCTTTGGTCTTTTTTCAAAAAAACGCCAAAAGCGTACAAAACGTACTTGAAACATTCCAAAGTATTATCTAGAGTCCTTGCTGTCGAGGGTTTGTGCATTGAAAGGCCGTTTCCTCGATTACATCTCAATCTCTGACGGGATTTAAGCTCTACTTGCTCCGTCTAAGAAATAGCTAAAGGAGGGAAGACAGACATGTTGTTTTCTACAGAAATGGTAAGCAAATACCATCCAGACAAGTTTGCAGATCAGATTTCAGATGCAATCCTCACCTACTACCTAAAGCACGATTCCTATGCGCATGTGGCGTGCGAGTGCCTTGCAAAGGGCAGCACGATCGTACTTGGAGGGGAGATAACCTCCACCGTGGACGGAAAACGGGAGCATCGGGCTATAGTGGAGGATGTCGCCTCTCGTCTTGGCTACCACGTTGACGGCTTCGTGGACCTCATCACGCCGCAGTCCGTGCAGATAGGGGATGCCGTCAATTCGTGCAGGACGCTTGGTGCCGGCGACCAGGGCATGATGTTTGGCTATGCATGCAGGGGAGGCCGCTACCACCTACCATACGGCCAGGAACTTGCAATTGGCATAATAGGCGCAATAGAGGCCGATGTCTCAGAGAACCCGTCCTCAATCCTCAAGGGCGATGCCAAGACGCAGGTCACGACTGACCTTGAAACTCCGGGCTACAGGAAGGATGTTGACACCGTTCTGGTATCTGTGTGCCATAAGGAAGGCGTGGGCTTGGATGAAGTGAAGGCCTATGTGAAGCGCCTTTTGGAGAAAGTCCCCGGTGCATTGGATGGAAAGCTTCTAATAAATCCCGCCGGCGTATGGACTTTGGGCGGGCCTGATGCAGACTGCGGCCTTACGGGACGTAAGATAGTGTGCGACCAGTATGGTGGCTATGCCCCTGTTGGCGGTGGTGCGTTCAGCGGAAAGGACCCAACTAAGGTCGATAGAAGCGCATCCTACATGGCACGCCGCATAGCTGTGGACCTCGTTGAAAAGCATGGTCTTGAGGATTGCACCGTGCAGCTTGCGTATGCAATAGGGGAGACTCTTCCAGTGTCTGCAAACGCCGTTGGACATAAAGCGGACGGCTCGTTGTTCGAGGAAGGCTCAGCCTTGTACAAGGACTACGACCTCACGCCTGAGGGCATGATAGAGTTCCTTGGACTCAGAACCCTGGACTATACCGCCATAGCAGGCGGGAACCATATGATTCATTTCCCCGAACCATGAAGAGGTTTCTTTTCTGTTCGTTTTTGTGAAATTTACCGTTTCTTTACGTAATTGCTCCATTTTGCAACGGTTTGCATTTGTCACAGCGCACCTTTTTGAAATATATTGGTGAAACATATTGGTAGAACATACTGGTTGCGCTGTGACGGTTGCTTTGTCATTGTGTATGCCGTTGTTCATGCCATTGCTTATGACATGCAAGGAGTTTTTTCAATGTCATCGTCTACAATGTTGGCTTTGGTCCTTTTCGTAATCACATACGCTCTTATGATGGTTTTCCAGAAACATAGACCATACATAGCGTGCATCTCTGCCGTAGTCTATCTTGTCCTTGGCCTTGCGGGCATGTGGGACATGGGCTTTGCATCGGCGTTTGGAGCCATAGACTTCAACGTTCTGCTCATGATTGCAGGCACCATGGGAACCGTCACTCTGTTCATAGAAAGCAGGATGCCCCTTCGAATGTCCGAGATGATAATAAAGCACGTTCCAAACACCATGTGGGCCGTTGCCATGCTTGCGCTTTTCGCAGGAGTCATATCGGCTTTCGTAGACAACGTCGCAACCGTCCTCATGGTGGCTCCAATAGGCCTTGCAATATGCAAAAGGCTGGGAATCTCTCCGGTTCCGGTCATCATAAGCATTGCGGTTTCATCCAATCTGCAAGGTGCTGCGACCCTTGTTGGCGACACGACATCCATCCTTCTTGGCGGTGCTGCTGACATGAACTTCCTGGACTTCTTCTTCATGGAGGGAAAGCCCGGCATGTTCTTTGCAACGGAGCTTGGCGCCCTTGCCTCTCTTTTCATCGTGCTCTTCATCTTCCGTAATGAAAAGCAGCCCATAGATGCCAAAGTGGAGACCGTCGTGGAGGACTATGTTCCATCCTATCTTATGATTGGAACAGTCCTTCTTCTCATCGCCGCTTCGTTCGTTCCTGAACCTGCAGGTGGCTCGGCCCTCACGATCTGGCACCTCAGAAACGGCCTCATCTGCGTCACGATGTGCCTCATTGGCATAATATACGAGTGCTACAGGCAAGGCGGCTCATCTCCTTTGGAGAATGTCGTTGCCAACATGGATTTCGACACCATCCTTATACTGCTGGGCCTTTTCGTCGTAATAGAAGGCATACGCTCCGCCGGTGTCATAGACCTCATTGCCGGCTTGTTCTACAGAATCGCTGGAAACAATCCTTTCCTTCTATATACATTGATAGTGTTCATATCCGTTGCCCTGTCCGCCTTCATAGACAACATCCCATACGTCACCACCATGATCCCAGTCGTAGCCAGCCTCGCTTCCATGATGGGCAAGGAGCCCCTTGTCTTCTACTTTGGACTTCTCATAGGTGCGACCCTTGGTGGCAACCTCACACCAATAGGAGCCTCCGCCA
>ULPT01015222.1_pt1 | contig 84430 bp, 79 predicted proteins | sample 1953751 | NCBI WGS metagenome assembly ULPT01 (sample SAMEA4835636, study PRJEB28245) | human gut metagenome | biome: gut microbiome; material: fecal sample | place: Denmark | collected 2008 | reverse complement strand
CTAACAGACAAAACAGTCAACCTATTTTAGGACAAGACAATGCGTTTTGTTAAGATTTGCTTTCCGTTGATCAAGAACCACCACTTACGAAGGAACTACGATAGAACTACGAAGGAACTACAATGGAACTTCGAACCGGAAAAAGTACACAATTATTAAGATTTTGGATTTGTTCTATCACTTAAAACCGAAAACGAAATAGACTGCGGCAATCAGACACAAAGCCGCCACAATATGATTCCATTGCAGATGGGTGTGGAAAGCCACAGTGCTGAACACTACAAACACGGTTAGTGTGATAACTTCCTGTATCACTTTTAGTTGCATCAGCGAAAACGGACCGCCGTTATCATCAAAACCGATACGGTTGGCAGGTACCTGCAAGCAGTATTCAAAAAAGGCAATACCCCACGAGAGGGCAATAACTGCAATTAACGGGAGTTTCTGAAACCATGGCAGTTCGCCTAATTTCAAATGCCCGTACCATGCCAATGTCATAAACACATTGGAGCAAATCAATAATAAAACAGTGTATAATCCGTTCATAATCAGTATAATTATTTTAATTCATAATTCTTCATTGCCGCACTCCAAATGGAGTCGCGTATATTCGGATTGAGGCGTTCTAATTGTTCCACCAGCCGTTTCACATCCGACCTGCTGCTCTCTTTCTCAAAAGGACAGAGTTGCTTCTGCTTCTCATACCCTCGCAGTACCGCATAGCGTACAAGGTCCTTCTCCTCAATCATACAGAGCGGGCGGATTAGCCGAAGGGGCATCTTCTCCAACTGCAAACAGGGCGTTATCGTACTGAACGAACCCTGAAAAAACAGGTTCATCAGAGCCGTCTCAACAATGTCATCCTTGTGGTGACCGAAAGCAATCTTGTTGCACCCCACTTCCTGCGCTACATCAAACAACGCCTTGCGGCGATACCATGCGCACAAGAAACACGGATCTTTCTGCTTGCGGGCTATCTCTTGTGCCGAAAGACCCTCCGGCGTGGCGATCTCTGTATCACGCACAACCAATGGCACACCCCATTCGGCACAGAAACGCTCCAAATAACTCACATTAGAAATGTACGCGCGCTCGCGTACGCGAACATGCACGGCAGTAACCCGGAACTTTGGCACATAGATCTGCGAACGCCTGCCCAATAGTTCCACCAGAGCAAGGCTGTCCTTGCCTCCGCTCAAGCCTATTAGGATATGGTCGCCGTCTCCAATCAGCCCGTAATCGGCACAGGCTTTGTGAAAACGACGGGTGATACGTGCCCCTAATTTCTCCAATTCAATTTGTTCGGCTGTCTTACTCATAAGTCGTATATGTCTGTTTCGAGTACAAAGGTAACGAAAAACTCCTGCATCACCCACAAAAAACAAGAAAAATACACTTTTTCGCACTTTTTTCTTGCTAAAATTTTGCGGTATCAAAAAAAAGCAGTAATTTTGCACCCGCTTTCGAGAGAGAAAGTAAGTGGTCTTACACACAATGCGGCAATAGCTCAGTTGGTAGAGCACGACCTTGCCAAGGTCGGGGTCGCGAGTTCGAGTCTCGTTTGCCGCTCAAAGAGCAGGACGTTGTTCCTGCTTTTTTACTCTAAAAGCCCGGGTGGCGGAATTGGTAGACGCGTACGTTTCAGGTGCGTATGTCGCGAGGCGTGCAGGTTCGAGTCCTGTTCCGGGCACTACCGCTTAGAGTCGAAAAGAGTTCTTAAACATAGCGGAAAGACGCTACATACAAATTGGGAGAACATAGGTTCTTGCGGTTTGACGAAGGAGAGGTTGCGGGGCTGCTGAACTTGCAAGGTTGAGAGTTACGTAACACACTCCGATGAAGCGCAGGTGGTGAAATTGGTATACACGCTACTTTGAGGGGGTAGTGGTCGCAAGATCGTGTGAGTTCGAGTCTCATCCTGCGCACAAAGAAAAACGGTCGGTTGTCTTTATGGCGACCGACCGTTTTTCGTAAAACAATACTAATAAACTAATACCATTCAACATTATGAGAAACAACCACTTGCATGCTTTTTGTATTTGTCTCTGTACGATGTGTGTCACCTGCCTGAAAGCACAGGTAACCACTATCCCGGCTATCATCCAAAAAGGATACAAAGGCGAAATTGCCATTGTGTTCAATCCCAATGAGGGCAACAAAGGTATGGCAAAGGCTACGGCTTGCTATGCCCACACTGGCATTACATTCAATGGTACATCGTGGCAAAAAGCCCCCACATGGCGCGGTGGCGAAGATAAGTATAAGATGACCAAAAATACAGATGGCAACTGGGAACTGAAGATTACCCCTGATATATACACCTATTATGGAGTACCCGAAACAACGGAGATTACGCAACTATGCTTTGTCTTCAACGATGGTCCGAAAGGTTCTCTCGAGGGAAAGACCGCTGAAAACGGGGACATTTTTGTAAACCTTGCAGAGGCTGGACTGGCGGCAAGCATACAAACAGTTATGCCGGAAATAAGCACCAAAGGCGGGAAAATTACCCTCACTTGCCATTCAACGCTGACAGCAGCTCTGACGCTCAGCCTCAACGGCAAAGTGGTACAAAACGCTAATGGTACGGAACTGACCTACACTACCACACTTGCGGAAGAGGGCAATTACGGCTTTGAGTTCGTGGCAAAAACCGACAACGAAGAAGCGGTGGCTGAAGCATTTACCTGCGTACCGAAAGCCCCCGCAAAAGCCAATCGCCCCGACGGAGTGTTAAACGGCATCTATTATGACCAAAACGACCGGACAAAGGTAACACTCTGTACTTACGCAGGTAGCAAAACCGCCCCTGCACAGCACGTCTTTGTTGTCGGCGACTTCAACGACTGGACAATCAGCAACGATTATCAACTGCACCAAGCCACCGACAGCGCATACTTTTGGATAACCCTCACGGGACTGACCCCGAAACAGGAATACGCTATGCAATATGTCGTGGTGCGTGCCGACGGCGTGGTAAAATACATTTCAGACCTCTATTCCGAGAAACTGCTTCATCCGCTTGACCAATACGAACCGCGCAAGATAGACCCGACTCTGATGCCCTATCCGGAGAAAGGACGCGACTATGTAACAGTGATACAGACAGGTAAGGAGGATTTTGCTTGGTCGGACGCTACACTCAATTTCAAACGCCCGAATAAAAATAATCTGATTATCTACGAACTGTGGGTTTATGACCATACGCCTATGCGATCTATTGAGGGATTGATGGAGCGTCTTGACTACCTGCAAAATCTGGGCGTTAACGCTGTAGAGTTGATGCCTGTAACCGAGTTCGACGGAAACGAGAACTGGGGCTATTCGCCTAACCACTATTTCGCCTTGGACAAAGCGCATGGCACGCCCGAGCAACTGAAGACCTTCATTGACGAGTGCCACAAACGCGGTATAGCCGTCATTCTTGATATGGTATTCAATCACGCCACAGGACTCAATCCGATGAATAAACTCTACCCCTATGGCGATGACCTGAAGAATAACCCATGGTTCAATGTAACTGCCCCGCACCCCGATAATGTGTATGAGGATTGGAACCACGACTTTGCACCGGCACACGCTATGTTTACACGCGCTTTGCAATACTGGTTGCAGGAATATAAAGTGGACGGCTATCGTCTCGACCTCAGCCATGGTATCTGCGGCGCGAAATACAATGCGGTGGAAAACCTGACCGATTATTATGAGAAGGGCGTAAAAGCCGTCTCTGATGATGCCTATATGATTCTTGAACACTGGGGTACGAGTATGAACAGCGACCGCCCGAAACTGGTCAATGCAGGTATGCTTTGTTGGAACAATACCTGCAAGGCGTTTGAGCAGACCGCTATGGGATGGCTCAAAGACGGAGACTCATTCGCCGAAGCCAACAAAGACGGCTATATCTCCTATCCCGAGAGCCACGATGAGGAACGTGCATTCTTTAAGGCAAAACAATGGGGAGACGGAGACATAACGACCAACGAAGCATCGCGCGTCGCACGTGTACCCCTCAATATGGCATTCGCTACGCTGCTCAACGGCTCCCACATGTTCTACCACTTTGCTGAACTCGGCTACGACAACTCCAAATATCAGAACGCTGCCGGCAAATGGGGTACGGACAACGACTATGGTATCAAAGCCGAAGTACAGGAAGAGGTGAAAATGCAGGTAAAAATGCGTCCCGAAAACGCCGGATGGTTCCGCAAAGGAAGTGTACGTATGGACGCCTACAGAAAGACTGCGCAGGCTATTCAGTTGCGCACACGTCTGCTTCCTGAAATATTCGAGGGCAATCCTACCAACGTACAAATAGGCAGCAGAAAAGCCGTGCGCACTGTCCAATGGGGCAGCAATGTGTTTGTAGCGGGTAATTTCTCTGCCACCACTGCCAATACGGTTACACTACCGGGTGGAATATGGTATGACTATTACCTCAATGGTACCACGGCATCGGGTACTGTCACTTTGCAACCGGGGGAACTGAAAATCTATACGGGCACCAATCTGCCGCTCCCGCAAGTACCCGAATACTTCGACTTTGTAATGGGAATTGATGATACCGTTACTATTCCCGCAACCTCGGCCTCCGCACAAAAGGTGCTTATAGACGGCGTGGTCTATATTCTCCGTGATGGCGTGTGGTACGATGTGTTAGGCAGAAAAATACAATAAACTACCATATACAACAAACCCGCCTGTGCAGTCAGTTGCATAGGCGGGTTTGTTGTGTTGCAATGTGCTTATAGCACGTTCAGTACCTGCTCTTTGATTTGTTCGAGGATATCTTTCATTTTCACCACAATAATCTGCATCTCGCTTTGGTTGCTCTTGCTGCCGAGAGTGTTGATTTCACGCCCCATCTCTTGTGCTATGAAAGCCAACTTCTTACCAACGCCCGTACCATCGCCGTTCATCGTCTCGCGGAAGTACTTGATATGGTTGGTAAGCCGTACTTTTTCCTCTGTTACGTCGAGTTTTTCTAAATAATAGATCATCTCTTGTTCGAGACGGTTCATATCTATCTTCTGCTTGGTTTCTTCGGCAAGTTTATCCAGATTATTCAGCAGATGCAAGTGTATCTTCTCTACACGGCTTTTTTCAAACGGCTCCACATCAGCCAATAGAGACGCAATACCGTCCAATTTCTCAATAAACATACGCTCCAAGGCCGCGCCCTCCTGTGTGCGGAAAGCCAAGAAAGAATCAATCGCGCTGTTGAGCGTATTGCGGACAATCTCCCATTCTTGTGTACCAGCCTCTGCACAATCGTCCGACGGCTTCAATACATCAGGGATTCGTAGAATACTGTCCAATAGGTTGCAGTTCTGTATAGCATACTGTTGCTGCAACTCTTTCAACTCATTGTAATAGTATGCAAATGCCTCACGGTTGATGGGTGCAAAGCCCATTCCTGCTTCAGGGTTGGCGGTATCCTGGTAATAAATACTCAAGTCTATTTTACCGCGTTCAAGACGCTGACTGATAATCGTGCGTATCTCTAACTCCTTGGCACGTAACTGCGGTGCGAGACGCATACTCAAATCCAATGATTTGGAGTTGAGACTACGCACCTCTACAATTACTTTACGATGCTCTTTTAGTTGGCTTTCGGCTTTGCCATAACCTGTCATTGATAAAATCATATCTCTTTTTCTGTTTAATCTTATTGAAAAGATACCCGGCTGATGCCCGTTAATCAGTCATTACTTTTGATGCGGACATTTACCTCCATTGGCTTGGTAACCGAGTTCCATGCTTTTTGTTCGTCATACATTACTTTTACTTGTACAGAGTCTGCGTTCTGAGTCTTGGGATCGGTTACTACGATGTTAATACTATCGTTGGGCCAACCCTCCAACTTACCGCTATATTTGCCCTGTGCGTCGGTCAGCAATGTGTCGCCTATAGCAAAGTTCTTATACCCTTTTACCACCACTTGTGCACCTTTTACGGGGTGATTATCCGCATCACGTACCGTACCGCTCACTTGATAATGCGCCATCGGAATGCCATACATCGCCATTATTTCACCTGAGCGGTCAATGGCTTTTTTGCTGCTCCCGCAGCCTGTCAGTACACCTACTATCGCCCCGAGAAGCAAATTCAAACGCAAGATAAAACGTGCTTTTATTGTCTTCATTTTGTATATCTGTATATTTCTGTATGATCAATGCTTACAACATACTCTGCAGCTTCCATTCCGCACCAATAGCCCAACCCGCCAATGATATTCGTTTCTATATTCTTGTGTGTTTCCACAAAGAATACCCCTTGGGTTGTTAGGCTCTGTGCACCAAAGGAGTCCCAACTGAGGTACGCGTCTGCACCGATGTGCGCAAATTTTATGCCAATTTTAGTATGTTCCCGTTTCGGGAAATACAAACTGCTGCTATTGCCTGCCTCAGAACTATTCCTCGAATCGAAATTAAGCGGGTTGGGAATATCTATCTGCATTTGTTCTTTCTGTGCCTCGAAGCCCCCCTCGGACGAAACGAGTATTGATTACCATCGGTCTGCTGGCAGGCGCACAAAAGACGTATACACAGCAGAACCATTGGTCAGTGTTAAAATTATTTCAAGTCCCGCTGCGAAGATGCGATTTTTTATATAACCAATGTTTTTTATTTTCCTATGCAAAAATGACTGAATATATTGTTCAGAACCTCTTGAGAAGTAACTTGCCCTGTAATCTCACCGAGAGCGTCCAGACAGTCTTGTAAATCCATACTGAGAAACTCGCCTGAAAGTCCGTCTTGTAGTCCTTGTTGTACACGTTGAATAGCCTCTAATGCACGTACCAATGCCTCATAATGACGGGCATTGCTGATTGTTACGGTATTGGTGGTTTCCATCTGTTCGGCAGCCGCCTTTGCCAACGCCTCTTTCAGCACCTCTACATCGCCGTTTTTGGCCGAGAGGGAAAGAGAGTCTGTTAATTCTGCAGGACATTGCCTGTTGTTCTTGGTTAATGGTTCCTGGTTAATGGTGCATAGGTCCGCTTTGTTCCAAACTTGCAGGAGTAACTTGCCCGTGAGGTTAATTCCAAAGAGATCGGTTTGCGGGGAGGTGGAATCAATAACCTGCACAATAATCTGTGCTTTTTCTGCGGCTTGACGGCTTCGCTCAATACCCATACCTTCTAATTGGTCGCCCGTTTCCCGAATACCCGCTGTATCAATCAACCGAAATAGTATGCCATTGATAACCAATGTATCCTCGATGGTGTCTCGGGTTGTGCCGCGTATGTCGCTTACGATAGCACGCTCCTCGCCCACGAGGGCATTGAGTAGCGTGGATTTACCTGCATTGGTAGCCCCCACTATTGCCACCGGTATGCCGTTGCGAATGGCGTTGCCTGTCTTGAAAGAATGGGTCAGTTGCGTTAGTTTATGTTCTATTTCCTGTGCCAAAGCAGTCAATTTGGAACGGTCGGCAAATTCCAACTCTTCGTGGTCGGCAAAATCAAGTTCGAGTTCAATAAGCGACGTAAAATTCAATAATCGTTCCCGCAAACCTTGCAACTCGCCCGATATGCTGCCGCGCAACTGGCTGAGTGCCAGGTCTTTTTCGGCTTTCGACTGCGAAGCAATCAGGTCAGCCACCGCTTCGGCTTCCGCCAAGTCCATCTTGCCGTTGAGAAAGGCTCGCTGCGTAAACTCGCCCGCTTTTGCCATACGGCAGCCTGCCTCTATCAACCATTGTAACAATGTCTGTTGGATATACAGACTGCCATGGCAACTGATTTCCACCACATCTTCGCCCGTGAATGAGTGAGGTGCGCGAAACACACTCGCCAACGCCTCGTCCAATACCTCGCCTTTGCGCTCGATATGCCCAAAAAGAATGGTGTTGGCTGGTATATCCGATAAGGCTCTACGCCCATGAAACAGCCTGTCCGTGAGGGCAATTGCCTGCTTTCCGCTCACACGCATTACAGCTATTCCGCCGCAGCCGTATGGAGTTGATATAGCACAGATTGTATCCATATATTCCTGTAATCTGTTGTTCATCTGTTGTTCATTTTGGCCTAGGATGCGCTTGGCGTGGACTGTGCCTCCGGATAGAGAAAGCCTATCCTCCTAACATCCACCTGGCCTTTTGCACATACTATCATCAGTGTTGGACAAGTGTTTTTCTTCTGAGGATAGCATTCTTACGCTTAATTCTTAAATATGCATTGCAAAGGTACTGCTTTTTCTCGGATTGTGCAATTGTGTATTGTGCAATCCAAAAAATAGCAGTACTTTTGTGCGCTTTTAATCAGATGATATGTCTCACTCGAAGTCTGTCGGTTATCTATTCGGTATTTTTGCTGCCGGTTTTTATGGGCTTAACCCGATGTTTGCATTGCCCCTCTACCACGATGGTTTGGACTCGCTGTCGGTGCTGTTCTGGCGGTATGCGTTGAGCGTTCCGATGTTGGCGATGCTGATGCTTATGCAGCATATTGATTTCCGTTTGAGCAAGTCAGAGACGGTGCAGATTGCTTTGCTCGGTGCCGTAATGGCATTGTCATCACTGCTTCTCTATCTGTCGTATAACTATATGGATGCGGGGCTTGCTAGCACGATTTTGTTTGTATATCCGATTGTAACTGCCGTGTTGATGGCGTTTGTTTTCCATGAACGTGTGGCGCCGTTAGTGTGGGGGTGTCTCGCTTTGGCAACGGTGGGAATAGGTGTACTGTGCGAAATCAATGGTTCGGCACACGTTAGCATTGTCGGTGTGCTTCTGTCGTTGGGGTCTGCCCTTACGTATGCTGTTTATTTGGTGTTTATTAACAAGGGGCATATTACCCACATGCCGCCTGCAAAAGTTACTTTCTTTGTTATTCTTTTCGGGGCGTTGATGCTCGCCGTCTTGTTGCTTTTGGAAGGTCATCTGGCTATCCCGCAAGGGCTGCATTGGGGCTATAGTGTAGGTTCTGCTCTCTTTCCCACCGCTCTCTCTCTGGTATTGACCACCCTTGCAATCCAAACTATCGGGTCTACCCAAACGGCTATTCTTGGGGCGATGGAGCCTATCACTGCTGTATTGGTCGGCTTGACATTGTTCGGGGAGCATCTGACAGCCCGTTCCTGTGTCGGTATTGCGCTGATTGTCATCGCTGTAACCATTGTTGTTGCCCGCAAACAACCTGTCAAAGCATAGGAGTGGTGCCTTGCCATACTCGGAGTTTCCTATTGTTGGTGTTTTCCGTTTTGCGTAAAATTATGAGAAAATACTTAAAATGTTGATTTTCTTGTAATAAAAGTTTGCACAATCAAAAAAAAAGTCGTACCTTTGCACGCTTTTTCGTGGTTTGCCCTCCTTGTCGCGCATGCGCACGCGAGATTTTGTGTGCAGAGTGGTAGAGGCTCGGGTGAGGATGGAAAGCAAGGAAATAAATGATAAATTATTAACAAACAACAAGTTACAATGCCTACAATTCAACAATTAGTTAGAAAAGGAAGAGCAGAACTTCTCGACAAGAGCAAAAGCCCTGCATTGGACAGTTGCCCGCAGCGTCGTGGTGTATGTGTACGTGTTTACACAACAACTCCTAAAAAGCCTAACTCCGCAATGCGTAAAGTGGCTCGTGTTCGTCTGACGAATCAAAAGGAGGTGAACGCATACATTCCGGGAGAAGGACACAACTTGCAAGAGCACAGTATCGTTATGGTACGTGGCGGCCGTGTGAAGGACCTGCCGGGTGTACGTTACCATATTGTGCGTGGTACATTGGATACCGCAGGTGTGGCTAATCGCTTGCAACGTCGAAGCAAATACGGCGCAAAACGCCCGAAGGCTAAAAAGTAATCCGCAAGACGCAATTACTAACTTCTGTAAATTAAAAACTAACTAAGAGTTCCCATAGATTGGGACGATTAACTGGGTTGATTCGGTTGAGTAAGTCAAACAAATTGCAAATTGTGGATTGATTTGGCTGAAGCGATGACAACCAAAAATTAAAAACAACAATGAGAAAAGCAAAACCAACAAAACGTGTGATCCTGCCGGATCCGGTTTATGGCGAGGTAATGGTGGCTAAGTTTGTAAACCACTTGATGCTCGATGGTAAGAAAAACACCTCGTATGGTGTGTTCTATACCGCTTTGGGAGTAGTAGAACAGAAGATGAAGTTGGAGGACAAAACCGCTTTGGATATCTGGAAACAGGCTCTCGACAACATTACCCCTCTGGTTGAGGTAAAGTCGAAACGTATCGGTGGTGCTACTTTCCAGGTGCCTACAGAGATTCGTGCAGACCGCAAGGCTTCTATCGCTATGAAGAATATGATCCTCTTTGCACGCAAGCGTGGTGGTCATTCTATGGCAGAGAAGTTGGCAGCAGAGATTATGGATGCTTACAACAACCAAGGTGGCGCATTCAAGCGTAAGGAGGATATGCACCGCATGGCGGAGGCTAACCGTGCATTCGCACATTTCCGTTTCTAATACGCACGTACGCGCGTGTATATAATAAGGAAAAGAAACAATGGCTAAACACGATCTGAAATTAAATAGAAACATCGGTATCATGGCGCACATCGATGCCGGTAAGACAACTACCTCCGAGCGTATCCTGTACTATACTGGTCTGACACACAAAATCGGTGAGGTACATGATGGTGCTGCTACTATGGACTGGATGGTTCAGGAGCAGGAACGTGGTATCACTATCACTTCTGCGGCAACTACCACTTATTGGCCGTATAAGGGTGATAAGTACAAAATCAACTTGATAGATACTCCGGGGCACGTGGACTTTACCATAGAGGTGGAGCGCTCGCTTCGTATCCTCGATGGTGCCGTGATGGCTCTTTGTGCTGTAGGTGGTGTTCAACCGCAGTCCGAGACCGTTTGGCGTCAGGCTGATAAATACAATGTGCCGCGTCTGTGCTATGTCAACAAGATGGACCGTTCGGGTGCTAACTTCTTCGATGTGGTTCGTCAGATTCATGAGGTGCTTGGTGCTACTCCTTGTCCTATTCAGATTCCGGTTGGAAATGAGGAGACGTTTAAAGGTGTAGTGGATCTTGTCAAAATGAAGGCTATCCTCTGGCATGACGAGACTATGGGTGCCGAGTATGAGGTGGATGATATTCCTGCTGACCTCCTTGCGGAGGCAGAGGAGTGGCGCGACAAAATGCTCGAGACCATTGCAGAGTTCGATGATGCATTGATGGAGAAGTATTTCTCTGATCCTTCTACTATTACCGAAGATGAGATTCGTGCTGCTATTCGCAAGGGTACTATCGGTATGCATATTTTCCCTGTAATCTGCGGTTCTTCGTTTAAGAACAAAGGTGTGCAGACTATGCTTGATGCGGTTTGTGCTTATCTCCCGAGTCCGTTGGATACTCCGGAGATTGATGGCACTGATCCTCGCACGGGCGATGCTATTACCCGTAAACCGGATGATAACGAGCCGCTTTGTGCATTGGCATTCAAGATTGCTACCGATCCTTATGTAGGTCGTCTCTGCTATTTTCGCGTTTATTCAGGTAAGTTGGAAGCAGGTTCGTATGTTTACAACCCGCGCTCAGGCAAGAAAGAGCGTATCAGCCGTATCTTCCAAATGCACTCCAACCACCAGAACCCTGTTGATTTTATTGCAGCAGGCGATATCGGAGCCGGCGTAGGTTTCAAGGATATTCGCACGGGTGATACCCTTTGCGATGAGGAGAATCCTATCGTACTTGAGTCTATTGAATTCCCTGCTCCTGTGATTGGCGTTTCTGTGGAGCCTAAGAGCCAGGCTGACCTCGACAAACTCGGCGTAGGTTTGGCTAAACTCGCAGAAGAAGACCCTACATTCACCGTTAAGACCGATGAACAGACAGGTCAGACTGTCATCTCCGGTATGGGTGAGTTGCACCTCGAGATTATTATCGACCGTCTGCGTCGTGAGTTCAAGGTAGAGTGTAACCAGGGTCGTCCTCAAGTGGCATACCGCGAGGCAATCTCTATGCCTGTTGAGTTGCGCGAGACCTATAAGAAACAGTCCGGTGGTCGTGGTAAGTTCGCTGATATGATTGTTCGCGTTGAGCCGGCAGACCCCGATTTCGAAGGCACACTCCAGTTTGTAAACGAGGTCAAGGGCGGTAACATTCCTAAGGAGTTTATCCCTTCTATCGAAAAGGGTTTCTTGGCAGCAATGAAGAACGGTGTGCTTGCAGGCTATCCTGTTGACCAACTTAAGGTTACGGTCATTGATGGTAGTTTCCACCCCGTTGACTCCGACCAGTTGTCATTCGAAATCTGCGCCCAGATGGCATTCAAGAACGCCTGCGTTAAGGCTAAGCCGGTTCTCATGGAGCCTATTATGAAGGTCGAGGTGGTGACACCGGAAGAGAACATGGGTGATGTGATTGGCGACTTGACCAAACGTCGTGGACAAGTAGAGGGTATGGATACCGCACGTACCGGCGCACGTATCGTGAAGGCTAAGGTACCATTGAGCGAGATGTTTGGTTATGTAACCGCCCTGCGTACTATCACTTCGGGGCGTGCTACTTCGAGCATGGAGTTCTCTCACTATGAGGCTGTTTCGAGTGCAATCGCCAAGGCAGTGCTCACGGAGTGTGGTGGACGTGCCGACTTGGTATAATGTATCATAAGATCGTGCGCAGGTCGGGCGTACAGGCGCACGTTCTTACAAACATAAAATAGGGTGCGGGTCGTTCTAAGCAAATGACTCTTTAGGTGGCTCGCGCTCTATTAAATAAAAAATAGACAATTCTGTGTGATTGTCAGATTGTAAAATTATTAACTATCAAAAACAGACATGAGTCAAAAAATTCGTATCAAACTGAAATCGTTCGACCACAACTTGGTTGATAAGTCGGCAGAGAAAATCGTTAAGACAGTGAAGGCTACAGGTGCCGTTATCAGCGGTCCTATTCCATTGCCTACTCACAAACGTATCTTCACCGTTAACCGTTCAACCTTCGTTAACAAGAAGAGTCGTGAGCAGTTTGAACTTTCGAGTTACAAACGTTTGATTGACATCTACAACGCAAATAGCAAGACCATCGAGGCACTGATGAAACTCGAACTTGCAAGTGGTGTTGAGGTAGAAATCAAAGCGTAATCAACAAGAAAAATAATTGTACATTATATATTGTACATTTGCAAACGACCACTTCCCTCGGCAAATGACCGAGTAATCTTCGGGTGAAGGTGTCAGTCCGCGGGCGAGAGTGGCAATTTATTAACAAACTAACAATCGGTAAAATGCCAGGATTATTAGGAAAAAAAATCGGAATGACTTCCGTATTCGGTGCTGATGGCAAGAATATTCCATGCACCGTTATTGAGGCAGGTCCTTGCGTTGTAACGCAACTGAAAACCGTTGAAAAAGATGGCTATCAGGCTGTTCAGGTAGGTTTCATGCAGAAGAGCGCGAAACACACCAACAAGGCTGAAGAAGGACACTTCAAGGCTGCAGGCGTTCAACCTATGCGCCACCTCGCTGAATTTGATGAGTTCGGCAAAGAACTCCATTTGGGCGATACCATCACGGTCGCAGATGTATTCGAGGAGAATACCTACATCGATGTGATTGGTACCAGCAAAGGTAAAGGTTTCCAAGGTGTCGTAAAACGTCACGGCTTTGGTGGCGTTGGACAATCGACTCACGGTCAGGATGACCGTCTGCGTGCACCTGGTTCTGTGGGCGCTTGCGCATACCCGAGTCGTATATTCCCGGGTACACGTATGGGTGGTCACATGGGACAAGACCGTATCACGGTTCAAAACCTTGTTGTTCTCAAAGTTATCCCCGAGTACAATTTGATTATGGTCAAGGGCAGTATCCCGGGTGCTAAAAATTCAATCGTTATTCTTAACAAGTAATTTAGTATGGAACTTAGTATTTTGAATATGGCCGGTAAAGAGACCGGCAAGAAGGTCGTCCTCAACGACGCAATCTTCGGTATCGAGCCTAACGACCACGCTATCTACTTGGACGTGAAGCAATACTTGGCAAACAACCGTCAGGGTACTGCAAAGGCTAAACAACGTAGCGAGAACGCTCACTCTACACGCAAACTTGGTCGTCAGAAGGGCGGCGGAGGTGCACGTCCGGGTGATTTCAAGTCGCCGGTTCGCGTAGGTGGTGGTACTATCTTTGGTCCCGTTCCCCGCAGTTATGATTTCAAACTCAACCGCAAGGTAAAACAATTGGCGCGTAAGTCCGCTCTCAGCCTCCGTGCAAAACAAGACCAAATCATCGTTCTTGACGCACTCACTTTCGAGGCTCCGAAAACCAAAGCAATGGTTGAAGTGCTGAAAAACTTGAATGTGGAGGGTAAGAAAGTAACTTTCATCATTAACGATGCAAACACCAACGCACTCAAATCGGCTGCTAACTTGCAGAGAACTAACGTTGTTTCGGTTAACGAACTGAATACTTATACTATTATGAACTCGAATGTGGTAGTCTTCACCGAGGCTTCGGCGGCTGCTATCGAGGCTACTTTTAACGCATAAGGAGGTTACAACTATGGCAATTATTATCAAACCGATCGTCACTGAGAAGATGAACGCCGCTGGCGAAAAGTTGAACCGTTATGGTTTCAGAGTAGTACGTACTGCCAATAAAGTGGAAATCAAAAAGGCAGTAGAAGAAATGTACAATGTACAGGTAGTGGATGTAAACACCCTGATTGTTGCTCCCAAAGTGAAACAACGCTATACAAAGAGCGGTCTGCTTCGCGGTGCTCAACAGGCTTACAAGAAAGCTATCGTTACATTGAAAGAAGGTGAAACAATCGATTTTTATAGCAATATTTAAAAATGGCTGTACGTAAATTTAAGCCCACTACACCGGGGCAAAGACACAAAGTTATTGGCGCATTTGAGACAATTACCGCAAGTGCACCAGAGAAATCTCTTGTGTTCGGAAAACGCAAAACGGGTGGTCGTAACCATGTCGGTAAAATGACTATGCGCTACATCGGCGGCGGACATAAGCAGAAATATCGTGTAATTGACTTCAAACGTAACAAAGATGGTGTACCCGCTACAGTTAAGACGATTGAGTATGATCCGAACCGCTCGGCTCGCATCGCTCTCTTGTTCTATGCTGATGGTGAGAAACGTTACATTCTTGCACCTAACGGACTGCAAGTAGGTCAAACAGTAGTATCCGGAGCAGACGCTGCTCCTGAAGTAGGAAACGCCCTTCCAATGGCAAACATCCCCCTCGGAACGTTGATTCACAACATTGAGTTGCGTCCGGGACAAGGTGCTTGCATGGTTCGCTCGGCAGGTGTGTTTGCACAGTTGTCTTCTCGTGAGGACAAGTATGCAATCATCAAATTGCCTTCGGGTGAATTGCGCAAAGTGCTCGCTGCATGCAAGGCTACCGTAGGTGTAGTTGGCAATAGCGACCACGCATTGGAGAAGAGTGGTAAGGCTGGTCGTAGCCGCTGGCTCGGTCGTCGTCCACGCAACCGTGGCGTTGTTATGAACCCTGTAGATCACCCGATGGGTGGTGGTGAAGGACGTGCATCCGGTGGACACCCACGTTCTCGTAAGGGCTTGCTCGCTAAGGGTTACAAGACTCGTCACCCGAAGAACCAGAGCAATCAGTTCATAATCGAAAGAAGAAAGAAATAACCTATTAAAATCGTAACAACATTATGAGTCGTTCATTAAAAAAAGGACCGTTTATCAATGTCAAGTTGGAGGACAAGGTGTTGGCTATGAATGAGTCGGGCAAGAAAGAAGTTGTCAAGACTTGGAGCCGTGCTTCTATGATTTCTCCGGATTTTGTAGGTCATACTATTGCAGTTCACAATGGAAATAAGTTCATTCCTGTTTATGTAACGGAGAATATGGTTGGGCATAAGTTGGGCGAATTCGCTCCTACACGTACCTTCCGTGGTCATGCCGGCAACAACAAGAAGTAATCCATTGAATCATTCAAACAACAAATTAAATTTTAGAATTCAAAATGGGTGCTAGAAAACATAATACAGCCGAGGCAATGAAAGAGGCTCGCAAGAACCAATACTTTGCTAAGGTAAACAACGTTCCTACATCTCCACGCAAAATGCGCCTTGTTGCTGACATGATTCGTGGTATGGAAGTGAACCGTGCACTGGGTGCGTTGCATTTCTCTACTCGAGAGGCATCGCGCGCTATGGAAAAAGTACTGAAATCGGCTATTGCTAACTGGGAAACAAAAACCGGCAAGAAGGCTGACCAGGAAACATTGTATGTAAGCAATATTATGGTTGACGGCGGAATGATGCTCAAGCGTCTGCTGACCGCTCCTCAAGGTCGCGGATATCGCGTCCGTAAACGTTCCAACCATGTTATTGTATTCGTAGATACTAAAAATACTAACGCTGAAAAGTAATCAACAAAATGGGACAGAAAATTAATCCTATTGCAAACCGCCTTGGCATTGTTCGTGGTTGGGATTCCAACTGGTTTGGCGGTAAGAATTATGGAGATACTATCGTAGAGGATACTAAAATTCGTAAGTACCTCAACGCCCGTCTTGCTGAGGCTAGTATTTCCCGTGTCGTAATCGAAAGAACTCTGAAACTTGTAACTGTAACTGTCTGCACCGCTCGCCCCGGTTTTATCATCGGTAAGGGTGGACAAGAGGTTGACAAATTGAAGGAGGAACTCAAAAAAATCACCAAACAAGATGTTCAAATCAACATCTTCGAGGTAAAACGTCCTGAGTTGGATGCAACTATCGTTGCTACAAAGATTGCACGTCAATTGGAGGGCAAAGTGGCTTACCGTCGTGCCGTTAAGATGGCCATCGCTTCTACTATGCGTATGGGCGCTGAGGGTATCAAGGTACAAGTCAGTGGCCGTCTGAACGGTGCCGAGATGGCACGTAAGGAGATGTACAAAGAAGGACGTACTCCTCTACACACACTGCGTGCCGACATCGATTATTGCCAAATTGGTGCTATCACCAAAGTAGGTGTTATCGGTGTTAAGGTTTGGATCTGCCGTGGCGAAGTTTACGGCAAGAAGGACCTCGCTCCTAATTTCGCTCAGAAACAAGAGGGTCGTGGTATGGATCGCCGCAACGACCGTCGTGATGGTGAACGTAAGGGCGGCTTCCGCAGAAACAAAAAACAATAAGTTTAACCGATTTGTAGATTACAACAGTTATGTTACAACCTAAGAAAACGAAATTCCGCCGCTCGCAAAAAGGCCGTATCAAAGGTATTGCGCAACGCGGCAATGAGTTGGCATTCGGCTCATTCGGTATCAAATCGCTTGGTACCATCTGGTTGACAGGTCGTCAAATCGAAGCAGCCCGTGTTGCTGTAACGCGTTACATGCAACGTCAAGGTCAAGTATGGATTCGTGTATTCCCGGATAAACCTATCACTAAGAAACCTCTGGATGTCCGTATGGGTAAAGGTAAAGGTGCTCCCGAGGGATTCGTAGTTCCATTGGAACCGGGACGTATTATCTTCGAGGTTGACGGCGTACCATACGAGGTAGCAAAAGAGGCTCTTCGTTTGGCTGCTCAGAAACTTCCTATCACTACTAAGTTTGTCGTAAGACGTGATTACGACCCAACCCAAAATGTTTAATCAGGATTATGAAAACAGCTGAAATTAAAGAATTAACTACCGCTGAGATCCAAGAGCGTCTCGCTGCAGAAAAAGATGCACTCGTGCGCCTCAAATTGAATCACAGCATTTCTCCGCTCGACAATCCGTTGCAGATTAAGGTTGCTCGTAAGACAATCGCACGCCTTGCAACTGAACTCCGTGCAAGAGAATTAACCAAGTAAAAAACGAAAGTGAAATGGAAACAAGAAATTTAAGAAAAGAGCGTGTGGGCGTTGTAGTTTCCAACAAAATGGATAAGACGATTGTCGTAGCCGTTAAGTGGAAAGAAAAACACCCCATCTATGGCAAGTTTGTCAATAAAACTCGCAAGTTCCATGTTCATGACGAGAATAACGAGTGTGGCATCGGCGATACCGTTCGCATTATGGAGACTCGTCCGCTGAGCAAAACTGTTCGTTGGCGTCTAACTCAAATTATTGAAAGGGCTAAGTAATTATGATACAACAAGAATCAAGACTTACGGTTGCGGACAACTCCGGTGCTAAAGAGGCATTGTGCATCCGCGTACTGGGCGGAACGAAAAAACGTTACGCAACCCTCGGCGACACCATCGTAGTAGCAATCAAGGGCGTCATCCCCTCTTCCGACATCAAGGACGGTGCGGTTAGCCGTGCTATCGTTGTCCGCGTGAAAAAAGAGGTCCGCCGTGCTGACGGTAGTTACATCCGTTTCGACGACAATGCATGCGTGCTTGTCAACAATGCAGGTGAACTGCGTGGCTCACGTATCTTTGGCCCCGTTGCTCGTGAACTTCGTCAAACCAACATGAAGATTATTTCTCTGGCACCTGAAGTGCTTTAATCATCTAAATTATTACAGTAATGGCAAAATTACATATTAAGAAAGGTGATACCGTTTATGTTAACGCGGGTGCATCGAAAGGCAAAACCGGTCGTGTGCTGGAGGTGCTTGTAGATAAGCAACGTGCTATCGTAGAGGGTGTTAATATGGTATCGAAGAGTACCAAACCTAATGCAAAGAACCCACAAGGTGGTATTGTAAAACAAGAGGCTTCTATCCATATCTCTAACCTTAACCCCGTCGAAAACGGAAAACCGGTTCGCGTAGGTCGTGTGGAGAAAGATGGAAAGTTAGTCCGTGTATCTAAAAAAACCGGAAAGGAGATTTAATGATGAATACAGCAAGTCTGAAGCAAGATTATCAGGAGCGTATCGTTCCTATCTTGATGAAAGAGTTCAACTACACTACAGTAATGCAGTGCCCGAAACTCACCAAGATTGTTCTCAATCAAGGTCTGGGCGAGGCTGTTGCAGACAAGAAGATCGTTGATGTGGCTCAAGCAGAAATGACAGCCATCGCAGGTCAGAAAGCCGTTCCGACACTCTCCAAGAAGGATATTGCTAACTTTAAGGTACGTAAAAAAATGCCTATCGGCGTTCGCGTAACCCTTCGCGGTGAGCGTATGTACGAGTTCTTGGAGCGTCTCGTTCGCGTTGCTCTACCTCGTATCCGCGACTTCAAAGGTATCGAGAACAAGATGGACGGACGTGGTAACTATACCCTTGGTATCCAAGAGCAAATTATCTTCCCAGAAATTAACATTGATAACATTACCAAACTGCTCGGTATGAACATCACGTTTGTTACCACAGCGCAAACCGATGAAGAAGGTTTCGCTCTCCTCCGCGAGTTTGGCTTACCATTCAAAAAGTAATCGCTATGGCAAAAGAATCAATGAAAGCCCGCGAGGTGAAACGCGCTGCTCTCGTCGCTAAATATGCTGCGAAACGTGCTCAACTCCTCAAGGATGGCGACTATGTAGGTCTCCAATCTCTGCCTAAGAACGCAAGCCCTGTTCGTCTGCACAACCGCTGCAAGATTACAGGTCGTCCGAAAGGTTATATGCGTGCATTCGGTTTGTCGCGTATTCAGTTCCGTGAGATGGCTTCCAAAGGTCTGATCCCCGGAGTGAAGAAGGCAAGTTGGTAATAATCGTACTGAACTATACGCCCCGAAGGAGTCTTTGAACTCCTTCGGGACTGCCATATAGTCATTGGCATCTTTCGTTAATGGACTGCCAATTCAATCTGCAAATGACTGACATAATGTCATTGTGGGATAATAAATGTTAAATATGCTTTCTCGATCGTTCTGCATAGGATGAGCATAGGATGCAAAGAGGATAGGCTACCTTTGAGTAGTTCTTTTGTTAATGTTTATTTAACCCGTAATGTGTTATGGCACGATATTTGTTGGTGTGAATGGGTTGCGCCATCTGTAAAGATGTTGGCGACTAAAATAAACTTATTATTAAATATTGTCCCGATAGTCGGGATTAATTTAACAACAAAACATTTATGACAGATCCTATCGCAGATTATCTGACTCGTCTCAGAAATGCAATCAAAGCCGGTCACCGCGTAGTAGAGGTGCCTGCTTCGAATCTGAAGAAAGAGATCACCCGTATCTTGTTTGAGAAAGGTTATATCCTCTCATACAAGTTCGTGGAAGATGGACCTCAGGGCACTATTAAGATTGCTCTGAAGTATGATCCCGTTAACAAAGTTAACGCCATCAAGAGTTTGACACGTGTATCCACCCCGGGTCTTCGTAAGTATGTGGGCTATCGTGAGATGCCGCGCGTGCTGAACGGATTGGGTATCGCTATCCTTTCTACTTCGAAGGGAGTGATGACCAATAAAGAAGCCCTCGGCCAGCAATTGGGTGGTGAGGTTATTTGTTATGTTTATTAATGTAAGGAGGAGAAGACTATGTCAAGAATTGGTAAATTACCTATCGCAATCCCTGCAGGCGTAACCGTAACAGTTAGCCCTGAGAATGTAGTAACCGTAAAAGGTCCTAAAGGCGAACTTTCTCAAGCAGTTGATCCGTTGATTACTGTTACTGTCGAGGATGGCGTTTGCCATGTTACTCGCCCGAATGACGAAAAAGAAAGTCGCGCTAAACATGGTTTGTATCGCGCGCTGATTCATAATATGGTTGTTGGTGTGCACGACGGCTATAAAAAAGTTCTCGAACTTGTCGGTGTCGGTTTCCGTGTGGAAATGCTCCAACCGCAGGTGTTGAACCTTACGTTGGGCTATACTCACCCTATCTATCTCGGCTTGCCGAAAGAGATTAAGGTGGAGACTAAGTCAGAGCGTAATCAGAACCCGCTTATTTTCTTGGAGTCGGCTGATAAACAACTTCTCGGCCAAGTTTGCGCTAAGATACGTTCATTCCGCCGTCCCGAACCTTACAAAGGTAAGGGCGTTAAGTTCCAAGGTGAAGTTGTACGTCGTAAGGCTGGTAAATCGGCTGGTAAATAATAGAAAGGAAGTATTATGATTCAGAAAATTGCAAGAAGACTTAAGATTAAAGCATCTGTCCGTACCAAAGTGTCGGGTACTGCTGAACGTCCTCGTCTGACCGTATTCCGTAGCAACAGCCAAATTTACGCTCAGGTGATTGATGATATCAAGGGCGTTACACTTGCTAATGCTTCATCTCTCGGAATTAAAGATAAAATGACCAAGAGCGAGAAGGCTGCTCAGGTAGGTAAAATGATTGCAGAGGCTGCACAAAAAGCCGGCATTCAGGAAGTGGTATTCGATCGTAACGGCTACCTCTACCATGGTCGAGTTCAATCATTGGCAGATGCTGCTCGTGAAGCAGGTCTCAAATTCTAAACACGCTGACTAACAATGAATCGAGTTAAAACAACACAAGACTTGGAACTCAAGGAGCGCCTCGTCGCAGTTAACCGCGTAACCAAAGTTACGAAAGGTGGACGTACCTTTACATTTGCAGCCATCGTTGTTGTAGGAGATGGAAACGGCATCGTAGGCTATGGTTTGGGTAAAGCAGGTGAGGTTACCGCTGCTATCGCAAAGGCTACCGAGTCCGCTAAGAAAAACCTTATCCAAGTGCCTGTACTCAATGGTACAATTCCTCACGAGCAATATGCTAAGTTCGGCGGTGCTCGCGTATATATTCAACCTGCTACTCACGGTACCGGTGTGAAGGCCGGTGGTGCCATGCGTGCCGTTCTTGAGTCTGTTGGTGTTACCGACGTGCTCGCTAAGGCAAAAGGCTCTTCCAACCCTCATAACCTCGTTAAAGCCACTGTTGCTGCTCTCGCAGAACTGCGTGACGCACGTACCGTGGCTCAGAACCGTGGCGTGAGCCTCTCTACAGTGTTTAACGGATAATTTTCATCACTATGGCTACAATTAAGATTCAGCAAGTGCGCAGCATCATCCGCTGCCCGAAAGTACAGAAGGCTACTATGGAAGCCCTCGGTCTTCGTAAAATCAACGCCATCGTGGAGCACGAGGCTACTCCTGCTATTCTCGGAATGGTAGAGAAGGTAAAACATTTGGTTAAAGTAATTGATTAATACGTAAAAGCAATGGAATTACATAATTTAACTCCGGCTGCTGGTTCGGTTAAAACCGCAAAACGTATCGGTCGTGGTGCCGGTTCGGGACTCGGTGGAACTTCTACCCGTGGTCATAAGGGTGCAAAGTCGCGTTCGGGCTATTCTAAGAAGATTGGTTTCGAAGGTGGTCAGATGCCTATGCAACGTCGTTTGCCTAAGTTTGGTTTCAAGAATATCAACCGCGTTGAGTATAAGGCTATCAACCTATCTACTCTGCAGGCTTTGGCTGATGCAAAACACCTTGAGAAAATCGGTTTGATTGAACTCCACGAGGCTGGTTTCATCAACAAAACAACCCTTGTTAAAATTCTTGGCAATGGTACCCTTACTGCTAAATTGACCGTTGAGGCTAATGCTTTCAGCAAAACTGCTGAAGAGGCTATTACGGCTGCGGGTGGTACTATCGTTAAGATCTAATTTACTGAGAGGTTTTCCCGAACAGGTTTGGTTATCTGTTCGGGAATACTTCTGCAAAAAACGCAAAGTATGAAATTTATCGAAACATGTAAAAATATCTGGAAGATTGAAGATCTCCGCAATCGGTTGATTACCACATTCATTTTTGTGCTGATCTATCGTTTCGGCTCGTTCATTGTTCTTCCCGGTATTGACCCGACGGCACTTACTGCTCTGCACTCACAGACAGCAGGCGGCTTGATGGCGCTTCTGGATATGTTCTCCGGTGGTGCATTCTCCAATGCATCAATCTTTGCGCTCGGTATTATGCCCTACATCTCTGCTTCTATCGTAATCCAACTGCTTACCATTGCAGTGCCTTATTTCCAGAAGATGCAGAAAGAGGGTGAGTCTGGACGTCAAAAAATGAACCAGATTACACGCTATCTGACCGTCGCTATCCTTCTGTTCCAGGGACCGAGTTATTTGGTTAACCTTTCGGTACAGATGGCACAAGCAGGTCAGTCGTTGGTTATCGGTTTCAACTGGTTTACGATTTCTTCTACTATCCTCCTCTGCGCAGGCTCTATGTTTGTGATGTGGTTGGGTGAACGCATTACTGATCGTGGTATAGGAAACGGTATTTCCTTTATCATCTTGATAGGTATCATTGCGCGTTTCCCGAGTGCCCTCATTCAGGAGTTCTCTAGTCGTCTGAACGATGCAGGTGGCGGTCTGATCGTCTTTATTGCGGAGATCGTAATTCTGCTCTTCGTATTTGCTTTTGCAATTATGCTGGTACAAGGCACACGTAAGATCCCTGTACAATATGCAAAACGTATCCAAGGTAATAAACAGTATGGTGGTGTGCGTCAGTACATTCCTCTCAAAGTGAATGCGGCTAACGTAATGCCTATCATCTTTGCTCAAGCAATTATGTTTATTCCTATCGCTATCGCCGGTTTCCGTGCTGACGGCAGCAATGCGTTTGTAAGAGCATTTATGGATAACAACGGCTTTTGGTACAATCTCGTTTTTGCTATCCTTATCATCGCTTTTACCTATTTCTACACCGCTATTATTATCAATCCTGTTCAGATGGCAGAGAACCTGAAACTGAACAACGGATTTATTCCTGGTGTAAAACCTGGTAAGAAGACGGCAGAGTATATCGATACAATTATGTCGCGTATCACCTTCCCGGGATCTGTTCTCCTTGCCATCATCGCAGTTTTGCCTGCTTTTGCTCGCCTGTTCGGCGTGAGCATGGGCTTTGCACAATTCTTTGGCGGTACATCGTTGCTGATTATGGTGGGTGTTATTCTTGATACCCTTCAGCAAATCGAGAGCCACCTGCTTATGCGCCACTACGACGGATTCTTTGAGTCCGGTATGCGTATAAAAGGTCGTTCGGGAGCAATGGCTTACTAATTTGATTTGGACTATTTAGGTAATCTTTTAAGATGATTTTCCTTAAGACGGATGAAGAAGTAGAACTCATGCGAGAGAGCAACATCTTGCTGGGAAAAACCTATGCCGAAGTGGCAAAGGCTATCCGACCGGGTGTTTCTACTGCTCAATTGGACAAGATAGCCTACGAGTTTATTATGGATAATGGCGGTGTCCCCGCTTGTCTTGGCTACGAAGGCTATCCCGCTACTCTTTGTACTTCGGTCAATGAACAGGTTGTACATGGTATTCCTTCAGAAAAACAGATCCTCCAAGATGGAGATATCGTTTCTGTGGATTCAGTAGTATCTTTGAAGGGATATTGTTCGGATAGTGCTTACACCTTTCCAGTGGGAGACGTCGCTCCGGAAACGTTACAACTGATGCGCACTACCAAGGAAGCACTTTATCTCGGTATCGGTCAGGCCGTTACAGGACACCGGCTCGGAGATATTGGTGCTACAATTCAGGAGCATTGCGAACATGCAGGGTATTCTGTGGTTCGTGAGTTCGTGGGGCATGGTATAGGGCGCGAGATGCACGAGGAACCGGAAGTGTGCAACTATGGACGTCGTGGCAATGGTATCGTACTCAAGTCGGGGATGACTTTGGCTATTGAGCCTATGATTTGTCTCGGACGCCGTAATATCATTATTGAAGAAGATGGTTGGACGGCACGTACGGCTGACCGCAAGCCGGCGGCACACTATGAATTATCGGTTTGTGTGCGCAACGGCAAAGCGGACATTCTCTCTACGTTTGACTATATTAAGGAGGTCTTGGGAGACCGTTTTATTTAATCACTATTTAATCCAACGTTTTAGTATGGCAAAGCAAGATGCTATCGAAGTGGACGGCGTTATTACCGAGGCTCTCTCGAATGCGATGTTCCGCGTTCAACTCGAAAATGGTCCGCTTATTACGGCACATATCTCCGGTAAGATGCGTATGCACTACATCAAGATACTTGCAGGAGACCGTGTAAAAGTGGAAATGAGTCCTTATGATTTAACCAAAGGACGTATTTCGTTCCGTTATAAATAAAACTTACAAAACTCTACAACAATGAAAGTTAGAGCATCTATCAAGAAGCGCAATGCTGACTGCAAGATTGTACGTCGCAAAGGCCACTTGTATGTAATTAACAAGAAAGACCCGAAGATGAAGATGCGTCAAGGATAAGCGCAGTCGGAATCCATAGGTCAAAGAACATCAGTTCTCTAAATTAAGAAACAATTAAAAACAAATTTATCCTTTAGTTTAAAATTATGGCTATAAGAATTGTCGGTGTAGATCTGCCGCAGAACAAATGCGGTGAAGTCGGTTTGACTTACATCTACGGAATAGGTCGTTCAAGCGCAAAGAAAATCCTGGCAGAGGCAGGCGTAGACCCAAGCATCAAGGTGCAGGATTGGACGGATGACCAAGCAGCTAAAATCCGTGAGATCATCGGTGCTAAGTACAAAGTAGAAGGTGATCTTCGTTCGGAAACTCAACTCAACATCAAACGTTTGATGGATATTGGTTGTTACCGTGGAGTTCGTCATCGTCTCGGTTTGCCTGTTCGTGGTCAATCGACGAAGAACAACGCTCGTACGCGCAAAGGTAAAAAGAAAACCGTTGCTAATAAGAAGAAGGCTACGAAGTAATCTTCTGTTTGGATTAGCAAGTTAAATCAACACATAATATCTATCAAATTATGGCAAAGAAAGCAATTGCAGCTAAGAAGCGCGTTGTAAAGATTGACGGTGTCGGTCAACTGCACGTGATGTCTTCTTTCAACAATGTTATCGTTACTATTGCTAATGCGGATGGTCAGGTTATTTCGTGGTCGTCGGCAGGCAAGATGGGCTTCCGTGGCTCCAAAAAGAATACTCCTTATGCAGCACAGATGGCTGCACAAGATTGCGGCAAAGTCGCTTTCGACTTGGGACTCCGCAAAGTGAAAGCATACGTTAAAGGTCCGGGACAAGGGCGTGAGTCCGCAATCCGTGCTTGCGTAGCAGCAGGTATTGAGGTTACTGAGATTATCGACGTTACTCCTATGCCACACAACGGCTGTCGTCCTCCAAAACGTCGCCGTGTTTAATCATTAAGTATGATTCTTCAGGCACGAACCGATCTTACTCGCAATGAGTTCCCGCTCAATCTGGTGATAAAAACGGTTGCGTAGTAAAGTCAGACGAGTGATGATAAAAAGCGTTTCGTTGTCGGAAGAACACTAACCCTTTTAACTTACAAAAAATTATGGCAAGATATACAGGTCCAAAATCACGTATCGCACGTCGTTTCGGTGAACCAATCTTCGGTCCGGATAAAGTGTTGGATAAACGCAACTATGCTCCGGGACAACACGGCGTTAACCGTCGTAAAAAGAATTCTGAGTATGGTACTCAGTTAGCAGAGAAGCAGAAAGCAAAATATACCTATGGTGTGCTTGAGCGTCAGTTCCGCCTTTTGTTTGCACAAGCACAGCGTGCAAAAGGTATTACGGGTGAGATTCTGATCCAACTCCTCGAGAGCCGTTTGGATAACATCGTTTATCGTCTCGGTATCGCTCCTACTCGTGCTGCTGCACGCCAAATGGTAAGCCACCGCCATATTACTGTTGATGGCAAAGTGGTGAACATCCCTTCGTATCAGGTAAAACCCGGTCAAGTAGTGGCTGTCCGCGAAAAGGCTAAGTCTCTTGAGGTTATTGCTGCTTCTCTTGAAGGCTTCAATCATAGCAAATATAGTTGGTTGGAGTGGAACGAGGCTGACAAGGCAGGTAAGTATCTCAACGTTCCGCAACGTGAGGAGATTCCTGAGAATATCAAGGAGCAGTTAATCGTCGAGTTGTACTCTAAACAATAAACTTTAAATTCATGGCAATATTAGATTTCATCAAACCTGATAAGGTGATAATGTTGGATTCGAGTGCGACGAAAGGTACTTTCGAATTTCGTCCTCTCGAACCGGGGTATGGTATTACGATAGGCAATGCTATCCGCCGCGTGCTGCTTGGCTCGCTGGAAGGATACGCTATCTGCGCTGTCAAGATCAGCGGTATTGATCATGAATTTGCTACTATCCCCGGTGTCATCACAGATGTAACTAATCTCATTCTCAACCTCAAACAGGTTCGCTTCATCCGTAAGGAAGGCTCTGAGGCCAATGGTGAAACCGTTAAACTGCACGTCTCGAATGCAAAAGCATTCTTGGCGGGTGAGTTGAACTCGGCTCTCCAAAACTTCGAAGTCCTCAATCCCGAACTCCAACTCGCGGAATTGGATGAGGTGGCTGATTTTGAGATAGAACTGACTATTAATAAGGGACGTGGCTACGTACCGGGAGACGAGAATCGTCATGCCGATGACCCCATCGGCGTACTCGCTATCGACTCCATCTATACGCCTATCCGCAATGTCATGATCTCGGTTGACCAGTTCCGTGTTGAGCAACGTACCGACTACGAGAAACTGACTATTGAGATTACAACTGATGGCTCTATCACTCCGCAGAAGGCTCTTACTGAGGCTGCTAAAATTCTGATCTACCACTTTATGCTTTTCTCGGACGAGCGTATCGTTCTTGAGGAAGACACCAAGAAGAACAATAGTGCCCTCGATGAGGAAATGCTGCGTATGCGTCAGTTGCTCAACCAAAAACTTCGGGATATGGACCTTAGCGTCCGTGCACTCAACTGCTTGAAGGCAGCAGAGGTGGAGACTTTGGGTGAGTTGGTTAAGTATCATCGCTCCGACTTGCTCAAGTTCCGCAATTTCGGTAAGAAGTCGCTTACCGAATTGGACGAACTGCTTGAGCGTAACGGCTTGGCATTTGGTATGGATATTTCGCGTTATCGTACTACGGAGTAATTTTTTAGGGGAGAAATCCTCGTAAGTTCCCAACTATTAAATTTATAAAACTATTATGAGACATAATAAGAAATTCAATCATCTTAGCCGCAAAGCCAACCATCGTGCCGCTTTGATGTCGAATATGGCTTGCTCGCTGATTATGCACAAGCGTATCTCGACTACTTTGGCTAAGGCAAAAGCTCTCCGTATGTACGTTGAGCCTATCCTCACTCGTGCGAAAGAGGATAATATGGCTAACCGCCGTCTTGCGTTCAGCCAACTGAAACAGAAAGAAGTAGTTACCGAGTTGTTCCAAAACGTAGGCGAGAAAATCGCTAACCGTCCGGGTGGTTACACACGTATCCTCCGCACCGGTTTCCGTTTGGGTGATGCTGCCGAGATGTGTATCATTGAGTTGGTTGACTATAATGACAACATGCTCAAAGAAGCAAAGAAAGCAACGAAGAAAGCCACCCGCCGTGCCGGTAAAAAGGCTGTGAAAGAAGCCGTAGAAGAGGCTGCAGCAGAAGCAACTGAGGCTCCGAAAGCAGAGTAATTTCTCTTAATAAGAAACAAGGAGCAAGGAATAAAGACTCACAACATCGTCTTTGCTCCTTGCTTCTTGACTTTTATATACACCAAAGACTATGTTATTAGATTTAACTCAACACAACGCTGCTAAGACAACGATAGACAACTGCAAACCCGGTGATACCGTCGTTGTAAGCGGTATGATTCACAATGTCCGTATCACGAAGTGGGGTGGGTTTATCATTCTGCGTAAGTCGCGCGGTCTGTTGCAGGCAGTAGTACAAAACGAGACTTCCCGTTTCTATGACGAGAGCGGTGAGGAGATTGCGCTCAATGGGCTTTGCCGTGAGATGGCAGTATCTATCGAGGGTACGGTGAACGAGGCAAAGATCAAAGACCCTGCTGCGTTCTACAATACCATAGAGATAGCCGTTTCCTGCGTGCGTGTTTTGTCGCGTCCTACTACCTCCGAGGTGGTGGATATCAATGCGCTGAAGTTTGGTGATGAGGAAACGATGCTCCGCTTTAAGTTCGACAACCGTCAAGTTACACTCCGTAACCCACGCGATATGGCGATTTTGAAAGTGCAATCGACCATAGCCAAGGCGTTTGCCGATTTTCTGACCGAGAACGGCTTTACGCAGATTTATACTCCGAAGATTGTTTCGGAGGGGGCTGAGGGTGGTGCCAACGTGTTTAAGTTGGACTATTTCGGCAAACAGGTCTATCTGGCACAATCACCTCAGTTCTACAAACAGATAGGTGTGGGCGTGTATGAGCGTGTCTTTGAGATTGCACCCGCCTACCGCGCAGAAAAGCACAACACTTCGCGCCACCTGAACGAGTATATCTCGCTTGATGTGGAGATGGGCTTTATCAAAGGTCAGGAGGATGTGATGACGCTTGAGGCTGCATTGCTGCACTATATCATCAACCGTGTGGAGAACGATTGCGCACACGAACTGAACCTGCTCGGTGCTACTGCTCCGAAATTGCCGACCAATGTACCGGCATGGAAACTGAGCGAGGTGCACGAGATACTCTTTGAGAACCATCTGACCGAGGAAGACCACCGCGGTGAGGACGACCTCGCGCCGGAGGAGGAACGCGCTATCTGTAAGTATGCGTTGGAGAAATACGGTTCCGACTTTGTCTTTGTTACCCATTTCCCCAGTCAGCACCGGGCGTTCTATGCGATGGACGACCCCGAAGACCCGACTCTCACATTGAGTTTCGACCTGCTGATGCGTGGTTTGGAGATTACTTCGGGCGGACAGCGTATCCACAAGGAGCAGGACTATCGCGAGAAGATGACGCGCCGTGGTATGAACCCGGACAATTTCCGTTTCTACCTCGATACATTCCGCAATGGTATGCCGCCTCACGGAGGTTTTGCTATCGGTCTGGAGCGTATTACGGCATGTTTCTTGGGCATTGCCAACGTAAAGGAATGTTCTATGTTCCCACGCGACATCAACCGTGTAGCACCTTAAACAGGGGAGAAATATATGAAAGAACGACCATTCGACATAACGCTGGATGGCCGTTTTGGTATTCGTTTATGTATAGACTGGCACAAAACAGGCGGCTTATGCCCCTTGTACGATATAATTCTTTCTGCATATATGGAGTTACCTGCTCAATGGCGGGCTCGGCAAATCTCTTCAGAGACACGGATACATTCAGACATTTTTGGAAGGGATTGCGTATGTCGGATTTTTGCTGTACCTTTGTGCGCTATTTGTAATATGTAATGAAATTAAATGACCCAAACAATATGAAGAAACATTATTTATTATTATGGCTTTTGGTGCTCTCGGCGTTCAGCGGGAGCGCGGGAAGCATACAAGCTGAGGATTGGACACGTGTAACCGATGTGTCAGTATTGGCAGCGGGTGACCGCATCGTGATGGCTTGCCCGAGCAAGGGCGTGGCAGCCGGTGAGGTGGACGCAAGCAAGAAAATACTGACCAGCGTCGCCGCCACTTTTTCGGAAGACGAGTCGATTATGACCTCGGAAGGCAAAGCGCAGGTGTTTGTATTAGGCGGCAAGAGCGGCGCATGGACGCTGGCTAATGCATCAGGGCAACTGCTCAGCGCAGCCGATACAAGGGATGTAGGGTACGGCAAGACTACCAACACGTGGGCGATTGCAGTGGACGAGAACGGTCTGGCAACCGTGCAATGTACGAACACCCTGTACGGACGTTTCCTGTACAACGTGAACAGTCCCCGATTTACGACCTACACAAGCAGGACCACATCGAGTATGCTGCTACCTGCACTCTATCGGAAGAGTTACAAAGAGTATCATTTCGAGTATCAGGGTTATACGGAGAAGACAACCCGTTGCCGGGAGTATGCTTATGCAGAGGGCACACAGATAACACTCTCGAAGGGCAAACCGACCAGAGAAGGATATACATTTGAAGGCTGGCTGTTCGGCGATAAGACGTACCAGCCCGGCGAGGTGTTTACGATGCCGGCAGAAGATGTGTCGCTTGTAGCACAATGGAAAAATAGTGTGACCGGTTTGCGCGAGGCGGAGACGGCAGCGAGGGCGACCATGGTACTGCGGGGTAACACCTTATATATACAAGTAGGCGAAGAGTTGTATGATGTATTAGGAAACAAACACTGATTATGAAAAAGCGAATTATTTTCTCGGCTTTGGTAATAGCCACAGCCATTACGATACATGCCGTACCTGCATATCGCGGGTGGCAGACGAAGATACAGCCCGACGGCACTACGATACAGGTGCAGCAGAACGGCGATGAGGTGTACCATTATTTCACCAACACTGATGGCGACATTGTGCGCAAAGATACCGATGGCTATTGGCGTGTGGTGGAGCAACAACCTACGGCGGAGACTATTCGGGCACGGCGGGCCAAAGCGCATCGCCAGCCCCGCCGTGTAGGCGGCATCAACTTAGCACCGCGCGGATTGTTTATCTTAGTTAATTTTGCCGACACTAAATACCAATCGGGTAATACGCAGGCGCAGATGGACTCGATGATGAATGCCGTGAACTATACCTACGGCGGTTCCTACGGGTCGGCACGCAAGTATTTTATCGACCAGTCGAGCGGGGCATACACACCGACGTTTGATGTGGTAGGTCCTGTAACGCTCACCAAGCAAGCGGTTTACTATGGCGAGAATGATGCAGAGGGTAATGACAAATACCCCGGCGATATGGTGATAGAGGCATGCAAGTTGGCAAAATCGCAGTTCGGCGTGGACTTTACGCAATACGACAACGACCACGACGGCGAGGTGGATTTTGTATATGTCATCTATGCCGGCAAGGGTGAGGCAGACGGCGGGAAAAAGGAAACCATCTGGCCGCACAACTGGAACCTCGAGTCGGCAATCTATTACGGCAACTGCACCTATACGGCAGACCAATGTAAGGTGGACGGGCTGAGTATCAACAACTATGCCTGCTCGGGCGAGTTGGACGGGCAGACGGGCGACCGCAACGGTATCGGCACGCTCTGCCACGAGTTCGGACACGTGTTGGGACTGCCGGATTTCTATGATACCGACTACGGAAGCAACTATACAAACAAACGAACTCCCGGCAATTGGGATATAATGGATAGTGGCAGTTACAACGGCGACGGGTGCTGTCCGCCCAACTATAGTGCGTTTGAGAAATATTTCTTCGGTTGGGCAACCCCGATTAATCCCGGTAGCGACGGACAGGGACTGACGCTCTACCCTGCCGGTTCGGCGGATTATCAAGCCTACCAGATAAATGCGGCTGGAACATTGCAATCGGCTACCACCGAGGAACTTAACTACTATATCGAGAACCGCCAGCAAGTGGGGTGGGACCAATATCTGCCGGGACACGGAATGATTGTGTGGTATGTGGACTATAGTCAGACGGCGTGGGACAACAATACACCGAACAACACCGCCTCTTATCCGCGTTACACCGTGGAGTCGGCCAGCGGGTTTACCACACAGATTGGTCAAGCGCGTGACCCCTTCCCCGGCATAGGTAATGTTACTATGTGGTCAAAAATATCGGGTACTCCGCTGAAGGATATCCGTGAGGAGAATGGGGTGATTATGCTCACTTACAAGGATGTCTTCCTGGGCTATACGGTGAACTGGGTAGCCGACGGCGAAACTATAGAGAGCAAGGTGTACAAGGTGGCAGGGGCACCGCTTGAGATGCCTACGGCAGAGGTTACGCCTTGCGAGGGGATGCGCCTGATCGGCTGGACAACCGAGGCGGATTACCACGACCCGTTTGTATTGCCTGCCGACCTGTTTACGGATGCAGAAGGCAAGACCGTAACCAACCACACGACGTATTACGCTGTGTTTGAATAACATCCTGTGTGCCTGCGCCACGGGAGAAATAAAGGATTCTTTTCCATGCCGCGTGTCGGCAAAAAACAGAGAAAACAAAGAATGACAATATGTTGTTCTTTGTTTTCTTTTTCCGGTTCTGTCAAAAGCGCATTAGGTCTTATCGGGTATGGCTTGCATATTTGAGGAAAAATGTGTACCTTTGCACGTTTGTTTTGGATTTTTTAGAAAGATACGATGGATATGAAGTACAATTGGACTTTTGTTAACGTGGGAGGAACGACCCGCGTGAAGATACAGTCGGGCGAAGATATTCGCCATTTGGGAGAATTAGACCAGAAAATGTGGACGGTGCTTTCTTGTCCGACTACAGGGTTGGAAATCAACGAAGAAAGCCTCAAACTGATAGACCTCGACGGCGATGGCAAGTTGCGTGCGAAAGAGGTGATACAAACTGCCGATTGGTTGTGTGGTGTATTGCGCGACCCAGAGACGCTGTTGGCGGGTAAAGCCGAAGTGCCGCTTGCCAATATCGCCGACGAGACCATTCTCGCGGTGGCAAAACAGGTGTCTGCCGACGGGCAAACGGTTACTCTCGCCGATGTGGAGACCGCCATCGCTGCCGTCTCGGTGGAGACACAACCTGCCCCCGAAGCACCTTTCGAGGGGGATGTCATCGCTGCATACAAAGCCAAACAAGCCGATTACGCCGCCTATTTCGAGCAAGCCAAACTGCAATCGTTGGGACTGGCTACCATTGCCGAAGATACACCCAAACCAGGACTTGCCGAGGCTGATTTCGCCGAGATGGGAACGAAAATCGCTGCCTACGAAGCAGGTGTGGCGACTGCCAACGAAGCCAACGCGGCTGCTCTCTCTGCCGCACAAGCACAATACCAATCTTTGCGCAAGTTGCTGTTGCTCAGTCGCGATTTCTATCGCCTGCTCCGCAATTTTATCACATTCGAGGATTTCTACGACAAGGCACAACCCAAAGCCATCTTTCAGGCAGGTACACTTATTATAGATCAACGCGCGTGCACGCTATGCGTGCGCGTGAGCGATATGCCTAAACAGAATCTGCAGGCGGGTGCCAGTGGTATGTATCTGATTTACTGCGACTGCGAGAGCAAGAAACTTGGCAAGCAAATGCAAATAGTGGCTGCCATGACCATCGGCGGTATCCGAAATCTGACGGTGGGCAAAAACGCCCTCTTCTATGACAACGGGGGGGACGACTGGGACGCGGTAGTAACAAAAATTATCGACAATCCGATTTCTATCGGTCAGGCGTTCTGGAGTCCGTATCGCAAGTTCGGCGCATGGGTAACCGACCTCATCAACAAGTCGGCAGCAGAAAAAGACAGCAAAGTGTTCTCGGAGGCAACTAATAAGGTGCAAGAAAAAAAGGCAGAGATGTCACCTTTGGATAAAAAGAAAATGGAGACATTCGACATCGCCAAGTTTGCCGGAATCTTTGCCGCCATCGGTATGGCAATAGGGTACATCGGTGCATTCTTAACCGATGTGGGGAAAGGCTTTAAAGATATGTTTTTAGCCGGTTGGTGGTTGCCAATCTTGGCTATTCTCGGACTAATGCTGGTAATCAGCGGTCCGTCTATGTTTTTGGCTTGGACGAAACTGCGCAAACGCAACCTCGCGCCGGTGCTGAATGCCAATGGTTGGGCAGTCAATGCCGATGTGATGGTTAACGTGATGTTCGGTTCTGCACTCACTCAGCAGGCACAGTTCCCTATGCTCCAACTGGTGGACCCGCTGGCAAAGAAAGGTATGCCTGCGTGGAAGAAGTGGATTATCGTTGTGGCTTCTGTATTGGTCGTCCTATTGGGCTTGTGGTTGACTAACTTGCTGAACTGGTGTAAGTTACCGAGTCCGCTTCCTTGCTTTAGCCAAGAGGTGGTAGAGCAAGTTGAACCTATGGTAGAGACCGTTGAATCGGCAGAAACTGTCGTAGTAGAGGAGGTGGCTGAATGAAAAGTATGCAATCCTCGACACGCCTTTTGTCGGTTGTTTTGTTGGTAGCCCTGTTGCTACTCCCGCTTTCGGCTTCGGCACGCCGTGTGAGCAAGAAGAATAATGCCACCCCCGTGGATACTATTCCCACTGTTGTGGCAGATACCTTCGATTTGGAAGACAGCGAGGGCGATGAACCCGGCTCGCTTGATGATATAGAGGTGGAGAATGTAGGTATTCCGGAGTGGTTGCAAACGCATATCTCCGGCGATACACTCTTTGTCGCTTGTGCGCAGGATATGTTGCCGAGGCGTCTGGTGGTTATCACCAACGATGGCGAGTGTCTGTATAAGTTGCTGCCTGCCACGATGGGCGAGCTGGCACAGATAGACCACCCGGCGGATAGTATCTATAAGCATATTTGGACGTCCGCACGGGTTAATCCGTATGCCACACCCATTGATTCTCTGCAAGATAGTATTCAGATAGATATGCGCGGATTTGTGATGCCTGTGGTGAATACGCCTGTCCCCGAAGGGCAGCACCCCTTGCGCGGATATGTTACTTCCAAGTTCGGCTTCCGTAAATACCGTTTCCACTATGGTACTGACATCAAAGTGCAGATAGGCGACTCCATACGTGCTTCGTGGGATGGGCAGGTGCGTATCGTAGGGTGGGACCCGCGCGGGTATGGCTACTATGTCGTTATCCGCCACAACAATGGGTTTGAAACTGTCTATGGGCACCTCTCGCGACCGCTTTTCGATGAGGGGGAACCTATCTATGCGGGCGAAGTGCTCGGTTTGGGAGGAAACACGGGGCGAAGTACGGGAAGCCACTTGCATTATGAGATACGCTATCTCGGCAACGCCATCAACCCCGAACTATTGGTCGATTTTGCGCAAGGCGGAATCCGTTATCCCGAAACCTATATGCTGACCAAGAAGAGTACGTTTGGGCATAATAAAGAACTCAAAGCCGTGCAACAGGCTCAGTATCATCGCGTTCGTCAGGGCGATACTCTCGGAGCGATTGCCCGCAAGTACCATACCACGGTAGGTGCACTCTGCCGTATGAATAGGATAAAAGAGACCTCTCTCCTCCAAATCGGTCAGCGCATCCGCGTGCGATAGGGCGCTCCACTTGCTCACCTTTCTACACACTATAGCACTTGTGTAATTATAGTAAGTATAGTGAGTAGAGTAGGTGAGCAAGAGTAGGTAGTTTACATATTGTGTATTGGCATTCGTGGATATAATTCATAATTCTTTATTCATAATTAAAAGTAGTTCATAATTAAAAGTAGCGGGTCTGTCGTGAGTCTATCGCGGGTCTGCCGAGTGGATGCCGAGAGGATGTCGGGTGGATAGGTAGTGTACAATGGAAAGAACAACAAAAATATGATGCTGCTATTATCACAAAAGACCAATGGATGCAATGTTCTGTAAATATAGCAACGGATATTCCTGTATTTGTACGTATCAGTTATTCTGGTAGTACTGCTGTTCGTTTGATTGATGACATTTCTGTTAAGGCTATTCTTTCTATTATTACCTATTCGAGTACGCCGATTTGTGGAATACAAAAAACGACCGTTTCTTTTGATTCAAATGGTGGAGCGGGAACTGTACCGGCACAGATAAAGGAAGAGGTGGGCAAAACGGTTACATTGCCCAATGGGGACGGATTAAGCAAAGAAGGCTTTACGTTCTCGGGATGGAATACCAAGGCGGATGGCACAGGAACTGCTTATGTGGCGGGAGCAACCTATGCAATGACTGCTAAAAACGTTACCCTTCATGCACAATGGACGGCACAAGAGGTCGAGCCACCTTATGGGGTGTTGGTCGGTGCTAATCCGACCGCAGCCGGTAGTGCCTATGTGGATGGTGAAGAAGATAAAGAATTTGATCAGGCAGGTGCAAATGCTACGATTACGGCTACTGCCAATCCGCATTATCGTTTCCACGATTGGACGATAGATGAAGGAAATGTTATTATTGCAGACGCAAAGGCGGCTACTACCCGCGGGGGCATTATCAGAAGATTATTTGAAAACCGAAACCGCTACATTTAGTGAGGACAAAAACATAATCAATCTGCTTCCTGAAAACGCAACGATATTTACGTTAGGTGGCACCGAAGGTGCGTGGACGTTTGCAAATAGGAACAAGTTTTTGAATGTTAGCAGTAAATCTAAATTAGAAAATGGCACTACAGCCACAATTTGGAATGTACAGATAACTGATGATGGTGTGGCACAAATTAGTGCAGTAGCAGGGAAATCGTCTGTATTTATTCGATATAACTTGCAGAGCCCTCGTTTTGCAACATATAAGTACAACACAGAAAGACATACGAATTTTTACCGACCATAAATTATCCAAAACGAGACCAACGGCAAAATGGTATGCGGATGCTACACATACAAGGGAATTGACAGAGGTCTATGCAAAACAATCCATAGGGGGCGAGGCATACTTTGTTACCAATACTGACGGAGCAACAACATTCGTTTCCTCTGATGCGAGTGTGGCAACTATAGATGGTGAGGGTAATATCACGCTTGTTGGCATAGGTACCACCACTATCACTGCTACTACTACCGAGACAGAGAATTATTTACCGAACACTGCTTCTTTTATTCTTAATGTGATAGATGAAAATGCGTGTGTTTGGAAAGCGGCTTCAATGGGAGAAAAGGATGGAAATGCAACTCTTGTGCAAGAATCTCCTGTAAGCATTGCCTTTGCAAAGAATGGTGGTTCAAATGCTCCCAAATACTACGCAGATGATAGTGCTGTTCGCTTTTATCAAAATAATACTATAACAATCAGTGGTGAAAATAAGTTTATTGTTGATATAAAAGTTGTCTTTGATAAAAGCAAAGTGGGTTCTAATTTTGCAGCCAATATAGGAATATATAGCGTTGTGGGAACAACTGGGCAATGGTCTGGGGTTGCCAAAGAGGTTGTGCTGACTAACTCCGGTAGCCGTTCCGATATTGTTTCCATAGAAGTACATTATCTAAATACCGAAACGGTACGCACAGGATTGACGGAAGGCAAGTTCGGGACAATCTGTTTGGACAAGAATGTTACTACTTCGCTGGGTGCTTCTTTCTATGAGATTGCATATCGCGAAGACCAAAATGGCGAGCCGTATAAGGTGAATTTCGATGAGGTGAAGACGCTTGAAGCAGGTGTGCCGTATATATTCTTGGCAGAGGATGAGCAGATTACCGTGGTATATGGCGATGAGACGGCTATTGCTGCAAGCAGCAAGAATGGCTTGGTGGGTACGTTTGCGGTTATACAAGATGGTGGTGCTGCCAGGGCAGCAGGCAATATGCTGGAGGGCAATTATCTGGTAAATAACAACCAGATTCACCGGTGCTTGGGTAACTGCAGTCTGCCTGCCAATAGAGCCTATATCCGTATGGACGAGGTTACAACCAACGCAGTGGCTCCGCTGCCGTCGCGCCGCCGTGTAACGCTGCAGAATGCGGCTACCGGTACTGCCACCGCTTGGGAAGGCATATCCGAGGACAGTACAGTGGCGCCGATGCAGGAAGGTATCTATGATGTCCTCGGGCGCAAGTTGGAGAACGCAGAGAGCGGATTCTATATCATCAACGGAAAGAAACAAGTAATCGTAAAATAACCCATAAAAATACAGAGTATTATGAAAAAGCAATATAATCAGCCTCGTGTGGAGATTGTATGTATGGAGCCGAAAACGAATATCCTTTATGCCGCCAGTCTGACAATCGGTTCGGCAGGAGAGGGTATGATAGGCGACTAAAGGGCTACTCCTATACTATCTATCTACTCAGGCTGCTTGGCAATTGCCAAGCAGCCTGATGGTTTCATATATAGTGGAGTTCTATACTGCAAAACGGCAAAAAAGAAAAAAGGTCTTATCCTGTCGCCTAAACCTAATCTTCTTGCCGTGTGGTTGCCGTAGTTTGGATTGAGGTGCCAATGTACAGATAGGTTGAATCAGTACAAAAATGGCGTGGGTATTGTGTATTTTAGTAAAAAGCAGTATCTTTGCGGGGTAAAAGCACAAACCTTTTAACAATATATACTATGTACACCGAATTTCAAAAACATCTGCAGCAGACGCTGCAAGAGATTCGCGACGCAGGACTCTACAAGAACGAGCGCGTCATCGTTACCCCCCAATCGTCCGGCATCCAAGTGGAGAACGGCGGCAAACGTGTGGACGTAATCAACTTCTGTGCAAACAACTACCTCGGTTTGGCAGACAACAAGGAACTGATTGAGGCTGCCAAAGAGCGTATGGACTGCCGCGGATACGGTATGGCGTCGGTGCGTTTTATTTGTGGTACCCAAGATACGCATAAGCAGTTGGAGAAAGCCATTTCGGATTTCTTCGGTACGGAAGATACTATCCTCTATGCAGCCTGCTTCGATGCCAACGGCGGTTTGTTCGAACCACTGCTGACCGACGAGGACGCAATCATATCCGATGCCCTCAACCATGCATCGATTATTGACGGTGTACGGCTCTGCAAGGCAGTGCGCTACCGTTATGCCAACGGCGATATGGCAGACCTTGAGGAACAATTGAAAAAAGCACAATCACAGCGTTTCCGTATCATCGCCACCGATGGCGTGTTCTCGATGGACGGCAATGTGTGTCCGCTGGATAAGATATACGAATTGGCACAGAAATACAATGCCCTTGTCATGGTGGACGAGAGCCACTCGGCGGGCGTGGTCGGCAAGACAGGACACGGCATAACCGAACAGTTCGGCTTGCGCGGCAAGATTGAGATTCTGACCGGTACCCTCGGCAAAGCCTTCGGCGGTTCGGTAGGCGGATTTACAACGGGCAAGAAAGAGATTATCGACCTCTTGCGCCAGCGTAGTCGACCCTATCTGTTCTCCAACTCTATTCCGCCGATGATTGCGGCTGCTGGGCTGAAGACGTTTGAGATACTTACCCGCAGCAACGAGTTGCAAGACCGCCTGCACACCAATACGGAGTATTTCGTAGCCAAAATGAAAGAGGCGGGATTCGACATCAAGCCCACCCAATCGGCTATCTGTGCCGTAATGCTCTACGATGCACGATTGAGCCAGGATTTTGCTGCGGCTCTCCAGAACGAGGGCATCTATGTAACTGGTTTCTACTATCCCGTAGTGCCGAAAGGGCAAGCGCGTATCCGCGTACAACTGTCTGCCGCGCATACCCGTGAGCAACTCGACAAAGGTATTGCCGCATTTGTCAAAGTAGGTAAACAATTAGGTGTTCTCAAATAAAAAAACGGTTATGAAAGCATTACGTAAATCTCGCCCCGAATACGGAATTTGGATGGAAGAAGTGCCTGTGCCCGAAGTGGGCGTAAACGATGTACTCATCAAGGTAAAGAAAGCCGCCATCTGCGGAACCGACCTGCACATGTACAAGTGGGACGACTGGTCGCAGAAACACTGCGTGCCACCCTATACGATGGGGCATGAGTTCGTAGGCGAAGTGGTGGAGATAGGTCCCGGCGTACGCAACACCAAGGTGGGTGAGCGCGTAACAGCCGAGGGGCATATCGTCTGCGGACACTGCCGCAACTGCCGCCGCGGTATGGGGCATGTGTGCGAGAACAGCCTGTCGGTAGGAATCTTCGGTAAAGACGGTGCTTTTGCCGAATATGTAACTATCCCCGAGTCGAACATAGTACACCTCAATCCGGCTATCCCCGATGATTTCGCGGCTATTATGGACCCGTTTGGCAACGCGACCCACACCGCGCTGGCATTCCCGCTGTTGGGTGAGGACGTGCTGATTACGGGCGCAGGACTGATTGGCACTATGGCTGCAGGAATCTGCCGCTATGCAGGTGCGAAACATGTGGTGGTTACCGACATCAATCCGCTCCGTCTGGACATCGCCAAGAAGATGGGGGCCACGCTTACGGTGGACGGCTCCAAGGGCGAGACAGTAGAGGACGCTATGAAACAACTCGGTATCCGCGGTTTCGATGTGGGACTCGAGATGTCCGGCGCACCATCGGCGTTCAACGATATGATTCAGCACATGTACAAAGGCTCGAACATCGCACAACTCGGTATTCTGCCTTCTAATACTCAGGTCAACTGGTCAGATGTGATATTCAATGCGCTGACTATCAAGGGTATCACCGGACGACGTATGTGGGAGACATGGTACCAGATGGAGCAGATGTTGCTCGGCGGGCTCGACCTCACTCCCGTGATTACACACCATTTTAAGTTCGACGACTTCCAGAAGGGCTTCGATGTAATGGTGAGCGGTCAATGTGGCAAGGTGCTACTAGAGTGGTAAGGATAAAAGCATAGAATTTTTGCTAAGGCGGGGATTCTATGCCTGTTTATATACGATATATGAGAAAAATTTTTACGTGCATAGCGTTGCTGCTTTGTGTCCTGCTGGTGCAGGCGGGGCAAAGCAATGGGCTGATAGAGTACAAGTTAGACAACGGTCTGACGGTAATGCTGTGGGAAGACCACGACCAACCCGATGTGCAGGGCTGGACGGTTACGCGTGCTGGGTCGATAGACGAACCCGAGACGGCGACGGGTCTGGCACACTATCTGGAACATATGCTTTTTAAGGGCACTGACCGTATCGGTACTCTCGACTGGGAGAAAGAACGCCCGCTGTATGAACACGTGATAGCACTGTACGATACACTGGCTATGACCGAAGACCCAAAGAGCAGGGAGATTATACAGACCCGTATCAACAAGGTATCGCGCGAGGAAGCATTTTATTCGGCTACCGATGAATTCCCCAATTTGATACAGAGCATAGGCGGTGAGGGGTTGAATGCTTTTACTTCCTATGATGAGACGTGTTTTATGAACTCATTTCCAGGTTATCAGTTGGAGCGTTGGCTCACACTCTATTCCGACCGGTTGATACATCCGGTTTTCCGCTCTTTTCAAGCCGAGTTGGAAAACGTGTTTGAGGAATATAATATGTACCTTGATGACAACTCTACGCACGTACAGAATTTTGTGAACGGGTATCTTTATGCGGGGCATGCTTATGCACGCGACATTATCGGCTATCCCGAGGACCTGAAGAATCCGAAACTGCGCCGGTTGATCGAATTCTACGACACGTGGTATGTGCCGAACAATATGGCACTAATCCTTGTGGGCAACTTCAATGCAGAGGCAGCCAGACCTTTGATAGAAAAGACTTTCGGACGCCTGCCGGCAAAACCGTTGCCTGAACGCAAAGTATATCCCCAAACCGATTTTTCCCAAGATGAGCGGTTTGCCGCCAAGTTGGGCTATATGCCTATGGTGGAGATTGGGTACAAAGGTGTTCCTGCGGGCGATAAGGACGAGTTGCTGTTAGATTTTGTCACCTCGCTGCTGTCCAACTCTATGCAGGTGGGGGTGTTGGACAAGTTGGTATTAGACAGCAAGGTGATGTATGTGTGGGCAAGCAACGATTCCCGCCGCGACCAAGGGCGTATAGAATTGGTGGCTGTACCCTATATGGATGCCGCTACACAACAGTACAACTTGCTTCCAGAAGCCGAAGCATTGGTTATGGAAGAGGTGGAAAAACTCATTAAAGGCGATATAGATACCGCTTTGGTTGCGGCTGTACGTGAGAATTTCTACCAGCAGTTCGACCGTACTATGGAGTACCCGCAGATGAAAGTGCGTCTGTTGGAGCATAGTTTTGTCTATCAGCAGCCTGTAGAGGAACTATTGCAGCAGAAAGAGCAGGTTGCCGCCATTACGCTCGGTGATATCAGGCGTGTAGCCAAGCAGTATTTCGCCGCTCCCCGCAAGACATTTGAGATAGAAGAGGGCAATCCGAAGAAGGACAAACTGCCCAAACCGAAGATCTTGCCGCTCACACCGCCCAAAGGCGAATCGGACTATTATGCCCATTTTGATACCATTCCCACAGGACATCTGGTTCCGAAGTTTATTGACTTCAGCGATATCGACCAAGATAATTTTTACGAGGGAGTGCACGTCTATTGCACCCCAAACAAGCAGAACCATATTTTCTCCCTGCGTTTGAAATACGGGGTGGGAACGTATGAGATTCCTATGCTGGAATATGCTACTGCAATGATGAATATCTCGGGCGTGAAAGGCAATCCGGGCATGACATCGGCGGAGTTCCGCGCCCGTTTGGCACAACTCGGTGCCAAGTGTACGTATTCGGTTACGGACAACTATTTTCTGGTGGATATAGAGGGCTACGAACAGAACTTGCAAGAGATAGTCTCGCTAGTCAATCTCCACCTGCTGTTCCCTAATTTCAGTTCGGAGAACGATATACTGCTCAACAATATCAAGGGACAGGAATACTCCATGCGCCAAATGGAGCAGAAAAACACCGATATGGTAGCCGATGCGGCTATGGAATATATGCGCTATGGCGAAAATTCGGCATATATCCGTCGTCCGACATTGCAAGATGTACTCGAACTGACCGACACACAATTGGAAAGCGAACTGCATCGTGCGTTGGATTATGAACTGGAAATCCACTATGTGGGTGCTTTGCCTGCTATGGAGGTGAAAAACATACTTTATGGTCGCCTGCCGATGGCAGAGTATGCACGCCCGACCAATTCACCCATAGACCGCTCACAGAAGTCTGTGGATAATGATGTGGTCTATTTCCTGCCCGATGCGACTATGCAGCAGGCAAAAGTGTATTTCCTGATTGACGGCGAGCCCTATTCTGTCAATGATGCCGTTCGCTATATGGCGTTCAATGAGTATTTCGGTGGTGGCTTCTCGGGGCTGGTGATGAACGAGATACGTGAGAAACGCTCTATGGCATATACGGCTTATGGCTATTTCGAGTGTCCACCCATCCAAGGTCGTGCCACCCGTTTTGTGGGCTATGTGGGTACGCAGTCCGACAAAGTGGCGGACGCTATTGATGTGTATATGAGTCTGCTGGATTCCATGCCCGAATATCCCGCCACGATAGAGAATATACGCACTATGCTGCGCCAGTCGGTATTGTCGAACAAACCTACTTTCCGCAAGAAAAGCGAGCGCCTGACGAGCCTAATGCGTTTGGGCTATGCTATCGACCCTGCCACGCTGCAAGTGCGTCAGATACAGCGGCTGCGTTTTGATGACATAAATGTATTCTATCGTTCGCACGTTCAAGGCAAACCTGTGGCAATACTTATCGTGGGCGACCCGAAACTGATTGACCAAAAGCAGATTAAGGCACACTATGGCAAAATAACCAAACTAAGCAAGAACAAATTATTCAGTTACTAATCTATGCACAAAGCAGGTTTCGTAAATATCGTAGGTAACCCCAATGTGGGCAAATCGACGCTGATGAATGCCCTTGTGGGCGAGCGTCTGTCTATCATCACCTCCAAGGCGCAGACCACGCGCCATCGTATCATGGGTATCGTCAATGGCGAGGACTTCCAGATGGTCTATTCCGACACTCCGGGCGTCTTGCACCCCAACTACAAACTGCAAGAGCAGATGTTGGAGTTCTCGCGCTCCGCGTTGGTGGACGCCGATGTATTGCTCTATGTAACGGATGTGCAGGACAATGTGGAGAAAAATATCGAGTTCCTCGACAAGGTGAAGAAAATAGCAGCCAACAGTGCAAGCGGTCTAACCTCCAACAGCCCGAAGGGTGGTCTGTCTGCGCAGCGGTCTGTTCCCCGTGTCTTCTTGATAATCAACAAGATAGACCTCACTACGCAGGAGACGTTGGAGCGTCTGGTGGATTTCTGGCACAGCCAACTCCCAGAGGCGACTATCTTCCCTATCTCCGCCCAAGAGCGTTTCGGCGTGGCGCAACTCTTCGACGCTATTCGCGATGCACTGCCCGAGTGCCCACCGTTCTTCCCCAAAGACCAACTCACCGACAAACCGGCGCGTTTCTTTGTGGACGAGATTATCCGCGAGAAGATTCTGCTCTCCTACGACAAGGAGATTCCCTATTCGGTGGAGGTGGAGGTGGAATCGTTCAAGGACGAGGAACCCTCGCCGCAACACCCAAAAGGGCTGATTCGTATCAGTGCTGTCATCTATGTGGAGCGCGATAGCCAAAAGGGTATCATCATCGGCAAGGCGGGGTCTGCCCTCAAGCGGGTGGGCTCTATGGCACGCACCGAGATAGAGGATTTTTTCCAAAAACCGGTCTTTCTACAGTTGTTCGTCAAGGTGGATAAGGACTGGCGAAGCAATCAGTCGCGACTCAAGCACTACGGGTACGACCTTAATTGAATTGCGAATTGAACCTCCCTGACTTTTCCATGATGTTGCCCTGACCTTGTCGAAGACAGAGTGGGTGATTAGTGGGTGATTGGTAGGTGATTCAGCAGTGGATAAGCAGTGGATAAGCAGTGGATAAGCAGTGGTTAGACTACCCTTACAAGATATATGAAAAAGGTATTTATATTTCTTTTTGCGGTGATGATGTCGGTATCGATGTCCGCCGAAGTACTATTTACTGAGGATTTCACCGCCGGCATAGGCACATCTGTGGAGAGCAATAATGGTTGGTTCACGCCCTACGACGGTGCGTCCGGAGTGAGTATCACCAATGGGCTGGAGTTCCCCGACTATGTGATGTCGGGGGTGGGCAATGCAGTGTTGCTCGATGGCAATTGTGGGCAGTATCAGCCCCACCATACCTTTGCGGAGGTGTCGTAAGGTTCTGTGTATGTGGCGTTTATGTTACAACCGTCTGTCGTGGCTAAAGCCGGTTGGTTCTTCTGCCTGCGCGATGCGTATAGCCAAAGCACCTTCAATTATGTGGCGCGTATTCATCTTTCTGCGGACGGTTTGTTGGGCTTGCGTTTCTACAAGACCGCCGAAGCCGTCTTCGACGAGACCATGCCCCTCGACGGACAAAACACCTATTTGGTTGTCCTCAAATACAGCATCGTAGAGGGCGACCACAACGATCAAATATCGCTCTACGCCTTCGATACTATGCCTGCTGCCGAACCTGCCACGCCGCTTGTCGGTCCGCTCACCGATGCCCAAGCCCCGGACATCTGTCCGCAAAACATCGTCTTGCGCGCATTCGATGCCGACTCATGGTTTGTACTCGATGGTATCCGCGTTGCCACCACGTGGCAGGAAGCCGTTGCTTTGCAGCCTACTGCCTTGCCAAACAATACCATGCAGTCTGCTGACAATCAGTTCTATACCATACTTGGTCTTCCCGTTCCCGCTCACTATCAAGGTATCGTCATCCAAAACGGCCATAAATATCTGAGATAGTGATATGGCGCAGGATACGTATTCTTTGATTTGAAGGAAAACGTGAGAAGACGCGGTGGGTATCGTGATTGTGGTCTGTCTGTCCGTCCCGTTTGCAAGTAATATCCCCTCAAAACGGACATTGCGACAGCAAATATCGTCCGACAAAATACAATAAAGACACATCATAAAAACAAACAGATAGTGCGCCGAAACTCAATCGGCGCACTATCTGTTTAACGTTCTCTGTTCTCTACAAAGAAAAAATACAATGGTCCAATTATATGGTCAATTACATGCTCAATACAAAAATTACAACGTCCAATTACACGCCAATTAACGTTACCCTTTACCGCACTTCCACGCCGGTGGGGGTGAAGATTTTGCCGTCGCGGAGGATAAGCACTTGTCCGTTGCGGAGGATTTTGCGGGGGGCGGGTGTGTCGGCGGAGACGTTCTCCACGGCAGTGGTGGAACGGAACTCGGCTTCGAGAGTCAGGTCCTTGGTGGCAGTGAAGATGTAAGGGTTGTAGGTCTTGCCGTCGCTCCATTTCACGAACTCATACCCGCTGTTGGCACTTGCCTCGAGGCGCACTTGTGTGCCATAGGTGTAGTTGCCACCACCAGACACGCAGCCTTTTTTGGTGTCGTATATCACTGTAATGGTACACAGATTAGACTTGAACTCTGCCGTATAGGTGGTATCGCCCGTTACTATGATGGTGCGGGGATTGTCGGTGTTGCCGTCGCTCCAGCGTGCAAAACAGAAATCCTCTTTGGCGATGGCTTCAATGATGGCGGTGTTGTCTTCACAGGTAGCCTGTTTTTTCATCACGACGGTACCTTGGTCGTCTTGGCTCTTCAGGTTTACCATTGCGGCCATTGTCTCGTTATAATTGCCAAACGCGTACCACCACTCTGCCATAGCATAGGTATTCTGTTTGTTGCAGGGGACATACACAACGATATCGGTAGGCACATTTTTATAGGTGTCTGAATATATGGTGGGCGGTGTTTCCGCACAAATGGTCATGGAGGTCAGCCCTGTGCAATCCTTGAAAGCACCATTTTCTATACTTGTTACTTTACTTGGAATAGTGATAGAGGCAAGACTCGTGCAACCGGCGAAAGCATCCTGTCCAATACTTGTTACGCTATTGGGTATGCTGACAGATGTAAGCCCTTTGCAATCAAGGAAAGTCTTCGTTTCAATACTCGTTACACCATCCGGGATGGCGATAGAGGTAAGCTGCCAGCAACCGGCGAAAGCACCACTTCCAATACTCGTTACACGATTGGGGATGGTAATAGAGGTCAGCCCCTTACAATACCAGAACGCAAACTCTCCAATACTTGTTATGCTACTTGGGATGGTGATAGAGGCAAGATGCGAACATTCGTTGAAAGCATACGGACAGATACTGACCGTTCCCTCTTGCACTGTGATAGAAGTATTGCTCGGCATAGTGCCGTTGTACGCATATAGCATATTATTGATATAGACTACTCCGAGCGGTTGATTGTTAAACCAAGGAGTACCTTCGAAAGCATACCCTCCAATACTTGTTACGCTACTTGGAATGGTGATAGAGGTAAGTTCCGTGCAACGGGAGAAAGCCCCTTGTCCAATACTCGTTACGCTATTCGGGATAATGATAGAGGTTAGTTTTTCGCAACCAAAGAAAACACTTGCTTCGATACTCGTTATGCTATTGGAGATAGTGATAGAAGTCATGCCCATGCAATTGGAGAACGCAGACTCTCCAATACTTGTTACGCTATTGGGAATAGTGATAGAGGTAAGTTCCATGCAATTGGAGAACGCATACGGACAGATGCTGACCGTTCCCGCTTTCACTGTGATAGAGGTGTTACTCGGCATGATACCTTTGTATTGATACAACGTATTATTAATATAGATTACACCATCCGCTTGATTATTATACCAAGGAGTTCCATATAATGCATCCTCTCCAATACTTGTTACGCTATTGGGTATGGTGATAGCGGAAAGTTTCGTGCAAGCATAGAAAGCACTCCTTCCAATACTCGTTATAGTATTGGGGATAGTAACAGAGGTTAGTTTTGCACATCCTCTGAAAGCCCAAGCTCCTATCTCCGTTATTGTATAGATAGTGCTGTTGTCAGAAACCGTAGAGGGAATGGTTACGGTAGTGAGAGAAGCATAACTATCATCCTGTATCACTTCCACAGTACTATCATCCAGGGTGTTGTAGTACAGGTTGCCGGACTTGAAAGTGTGCGCCCAAAGGGCGGTGGTGGCAAAGAGCACCACTAACAAAGAAAGTAGTCTTGTCTTCATACTGTTTCTAATTATAAATTACGAATTATGAATTGTTTCTTTACTTCGACCTAATTTATTTTACTATCATCTATTTATTTCACTTCCACGCCGGTGGTGGTGAAGGTATTGCCGTCGCGGAGGATAAGCACTTGTCCGTTGCGGAAGATTTTGCGTGGTGCGGGGGTGTCGGCGGAGACGTTCTCCACGGCAGTGGTGGAACGGAACTCGGCTTCGAGGGTCAGGTCCCCGGTGGCAGGGAACTTATATGGATTGTAGGTTTTGCCGTCGCTCCATTTCACAAATTCATATCCGCTATTGGGGGTTGCCTCGAGGCATACCTGTGTGCCGATTGTGTAGTTGCCGGTGCCGGTTACAGCACCCTTCATGTTGTCGTATATCACTGTAATGGTACACAGATTAGACCCGAACTCTGCCGTATAGGTGGTATCACCCGTTACAATGATGGTGCGAGGGTTGTCGGTGTTGCCGTCGCTCCAGCGTGCAAAACGGTAATTCTCTTTGGCGATGGCTTCAATGATGGCGGTGTTGTCCTCACAAGTAGTAGCCTGTTTTTTCATCACGACGGTACCTTGGTCGTTGTCTTGGCTCTTTAGGCTCACTATTGCAGTCATTGTTTCGGTATAGTTGTTTAACAAATTCCACCACTCTGCCGCTGCATAGGTATTCCGTTTGCCACAAGGGATATACATAACGACATTGGTAGGCACATTCTTATATGTTTCTAAATATATAGTGGGCGGTGTCTCCGCACAAATGGTGATGGAGGTGAGCCCCGTGCAATCGGCGAAAGCCCAATCTCCTATACCTGTTACTTTGCTCGGAATGGTGATAGAAGTCAGCCCTGTGCATTTACTGAAAGCCTCACCTCCTATCCATATTAAACTATTCAGGAGGGTAACAGATGTGAGTCCCGTGCAACCGGAGGACGCAGAACTTCCTATCCATGTTACACTATCGGGGATGGTAAGAGATGTGAGCCCTGTGCATTTACTGAAAGCCCCACCTCCTATCCATATTAAACTATCGGGGAGGGTAAGAGATGTGAGTCTCCTGCAACCGGAAAATGCAGCAATGCCAATACTTGTTACACTATTGGGAATGGTAACAGATGTCAGCCCCGTGCAACCGGAGAAAATATTATTTCCAATACTCTTCATACCATTGGGGATAGTAACAGAAGTAAGCCCTGTGCAATTTAAGAATGCCCAATTTCCAATACTCGTTACAGTATTGGCGATGGTGATAGATTCAAGCCCCTTGCAATCGCGGAACGCCCAAACTCCAATAGTCGTTACACCATTGGGGATGGTGATAGAAGTGAGCCCCGTGCACCCACGGAAGGCACCCTGACAGATACTGACTGTTCCTGCTTTCACGGCGATAGAGGTATTGCTCGGCATCGTGCCATTGTAGGCATACAGCATATTATTGATATAGACCACTCCGGTGGGGTGGTTTTCAAACCAAGGAGTACCTTTGAAAGCATACTCCCCAACACTTGTTACGCTACTTGGTATGGAGACAGAGGCAAGACTCGTGCACTCTTTGAACGCCCAATTCCCGATACTTGTTACGCTGCTTGGGATGACGATGGAAGTCAGCCCTGTGCAATTTCCCAAAGCCGTACTTTCTATACTCGTTACGCTATTGGGTATGCTGACAGAGGTAAGTCCTCTGCAACCTTCGAAGACACGTATTCCAATAGTAGTTATGCTATTTGGGATAGTGATAGAGGTAAGCCTACGGCAAGAATAGAAAGCCTCCTCCTCAATACTTGTTACACTATTGGGAATGGTGATAGAGGTAAGAAAGTCGCAAGAGCGGAAAGCCTGCTCTCCGATAGTCGTTACACCATAGGGAATGGTGATAGAAGTAAGCCCATTACAATAAGCGAAAGCACATTTTCCAATACTTTTCAGGCTATTGGGGAAGGTGATAGAGACAAGTTTTATTTGTTCATAGAAAGCATACTGACAAATACTAACCGTTCCCTCTTTCACCGTGATAGAGGTGTTGCTCGGCATGGTACCTTTGTAGTTGTACAACATATTATTGATATAGATTGCGCCATCCGGTTGGTTTTCATACCAAGGCGTACCTTCGAAGGCATCCTGTCCGATATTTGTTACACTATTGGGTATAGTGATAGTGGCAAGACTGCTGCAACCGGCGAAAGCAGAACCTTCTATATACGTTACGCTGCTCGGAATAGTAACAGAAGTAAGACTCGTGCAATTGTAGAAAGCACCACCTCCTATAGTAGTTAGACCATGGGAGATATTAACCGAAGTCAGTCCCGTGCAATTGGCGAAAGCAGAACCTTCTATATACGTTACGCTGCCCGGAATAGTAACGGAGGTAAGTTTTGCACATTCCTTGAAAGCCCAAAATTTTATCTCTGTTACTGTATAGACCGTGCCGTTGTGGGAAAATGTAGAGGGAATGGTTACAATTGTGAGAGAAGCATAACTACCATCCCGTACTACTCCCACAGTACTATCAGTCAGGATGTTGTAATACAGGTTGCCGAACTTAAGGTCGTACGACCAAAGGGCGGTGGTGGCAAGGAGCGCCACAAACAAAGACAGTAATCTTGTTTTCATAATATCGTTGTTTAAACGGTTAATAATACACATACAACAACACGCCTTGGCAACACCCCCCATTGGATAATGACAACACGTATCTTTACGGATTTAATGCCGCAAAGTACATAAAATATCTAATATGCGCAAGAAATAGGGAGAGATAATTTTGTAATTGACGAAAAAGGGAGGTGGAACTTGAATTATCGTGTAATTAGTCGTTAATTTTTTGCTTGGAACATGTAATTAGCCATGTAATTGAACCGTTAAGGTTTGCTTATTACTTTTCTATCTCTTGCTTATCCCTTGCTGAATCACCCGATAATCACCCGACAGACCCGCGATAGGCACCCGATAAACATTCTGTATGGATTCGATGAGGAATATACACAGGATATGTGTAAAATACACATAGGATAATGCCGATTCAGGCATAGGACTGGCGGTGTCCTATGCCTATGCTTGATTGGCTATGGGGGTGTTTAGATGCGTTCGAGAGTGGAGAGGCGAATCCAACCTTGGTTGTTGCCCACGCGGATATTGCACCAATCGCCGAGAGACTCACGGATATCCACTTTGGTGCCCTCGTGCAGGGTGAAAAGGTCGGTTCCTGAACGGTCGGGCGACGACTTGGCATTGACCACACCCTGCGTGATAATCGCCTCCTCGCGGAGAGTATCACGGCGATGGAGAGAACCGGCGTTCAGCCCGCTCAGTATAGACACCAAAAGCAGCACCCACGCGGTGTGGAACGCCGTCTTTCGCAGCCATGTAACACGGCATAGCAAGAAAAGCAACAATCCTACTAAACTGATGATAAACAACGAGATAGATAGCCACATCCATGTTTGCTCGGTGAGCAGATTGCGGAAAGAGCGTGCCCAGTTGCTGATGAAAAATGCCTGTGTGTCGGTGATGTTGTCGGTGATACGCGATTGGGCGAACTCCAGATTGTACTTGGCGTCGGAGTAGGTGGGGCGCAGGCGCAACGCACGCTCGTATGCAAGGATAGACTGTGCTAACTCGCCCTGTTTGAAATAGGCGTTTCCGAGGTTGTAATATACCACCGCATAGTCCTTGCTAATGCCCGCGCCGGCATCATCGATGATAGTTCGGTATAGCGCAGCGGCATCGGCATAATTGCCCGCCGCATATTGTTGGTTTGCCGCCTCGAAAGCCGTCTGAGCCGTTGCCGAAAAAGACATGCACAGCGCGCAAAAGGCTATGACACATATATTGAATAGTCGTTTCATATCTCGTTACAGTTTCTGTTCTTCAAGTTGGTCGATGAGTAGGTTGGTAGCCTTGTAGAGGTCGTCCATAGCATGGTCTGACGACGGTGCATAGCGTGCAAACTCGGCAGTGGAGAGGACATTGTTTACCTCTTTGATAAGGTCGTCGCTGACCCCTTTCCCATGCAGGATAGAGGCGATATTGTCCTTGTTGAGGTCGGCGGTCGGGATAGAGAGACGGTCGCTCAGATAGGTCCACGCCGCACGTTCTATCTCCTCGTAGAAGGCTTCTTTTTGGTTGTCTTTGAGCAACTTACCGGCTTTCTTCAAGCGTTTCTGTGCCACCTTGTTGGCGTGTTTGTAGCGCACGCGGGTGATGTCGGCGTTCTCTTTGATTTGCTTGCGAAAGATGATAAACAGGAGCAACGCCACGCAGAGAGGCACGAAATAGAGCATACAGAACGCCATACTGCCATACTGCACCGGCGACGCGGACTTGGTGCGCAGCGCGGGGAGCGTGGTGTTGATATAGCGGATATCGGAACCTAACTGCTTGATATCCTCCTTGTTAACGTAGTTGTTCACCACGGCATTGCCCGCCTGCTCGTTGGCACCTTTCTTCACATGAATGGTGTATTCGGGGGTGGTGAGCGTCTTGTAGGAATCGTCGTTCGTATCGAAATAGGAGAACGTAACGGCAGGAATGGTATAGTCGCCCGACGCACGCGGAATAGCCAGATACTCAATCGATTTTGTGCCACTGACGCCCGCGGTGGTGGTCTTGAAATTGTTGGTTACCTTCGGGTCGTACGGCTCAAAGCCCTCCGGCCAGTCGATGGCAGGCGTCTTGAGCAGTTTCATATTGCCCGTTCCCGTGATGTCGAGGCGGATAGTAACGGCATCGTTGGTCTGCAGTTCGGTCTGCGAGATAGACGGCGTGAGGGAGAAATGACCAACGCCACCGGAGAAACCTGCAGGCTTGCCACTCGGCAGAGCGTCCACATGGATGGTAACGCCCGGGGCGGAGACAGCGCGGGTAACATTGGTATAGGTGCCGAAGAAATCATCAAAGATACTGCGCACCTGCGCACGCGTCTGCACACGCAACACCGCCTCAAACGACGCGGGGTCAATCTTGATGTCGCCCGAATGTTGGGGGTAGAGCAAAGTACGATAGATCGTGGCTGTCTGATAGTTGCGCCCGTTATAATGTTCCAACTCGGTCTGAATCTCGCCCTGCTCAAGGTCCTGCTTGAGGAAACCGGTGAACTCAGGAATCTTGGTGTTGTTGGTGAACTGTGCCACGTCCACGCCTGCGAAATAGAGTTTGTAACTCAGCAGGATAGCCTCTTGCTCATGCACACGCGTCTTGCTGACGATGGTGCGTATAAACAGATTCTCGCTGCTCACGCTGCCGGAGTGGTAGCTCTGTTGCGATTGCCGGTGCCCACCTGCGCCTGCACCGGTACTCTGTTGGCTCTGCTGAGGCTGCTCGTCGGCAGGCAAGACGGTGATACGCACACCGTTGGAGGTGTATTCGTCGCCGCCGACACGAATCGACGCCGGCGCGACGGTGAATGTGCCTGTGCGCTGCGCCATGAGGGTGTAGGTATAGGTCTGCGAGAACGACGAAGTGCGCTTGCCATTGACAAACGAGGTGGAACTGGAGGTGGACTGATAGGGGCCGGCGAGGACGTCGAAATCGGGCATCTCCGGCGCACGAAGGTCCTTGCTGCGCTGGTTGACCGAATAGGTGAGTTGAAATGGTTTACCGACGATTACCTGCGAGGGCGCGGTGGCTTTGAATACCACATCGTCTGCCCAAACAGACCCTGCAGCAATGCATAAGAGGCATTGTAATACACAGAATATCTTTGCTTTACGTTTCATTGTCCTTTATCCTTTGTCTTTTGTCCTTCTTTTCCAATTACCAGTCTTTTTCTACGCGGCGCTTTTGACCCTGCTGGCGTTGCAGTTTCTCTTGGGTCTCCTGTTCGTCCTGCTCCAGCGCCCGGAGTATCTGTTCGGCAGTTTCTTTGTCCATTTTGGAGTCGTCTTGCTGTTGTTGCTGTTGCTCCTGCGGGTCCTGATTCTGCTCGTCCTGTTGCTCCTGTTGTTCCTGTTGTTGCTGTTGCTCCTGTTGCTGATTCTGTTGTTGGTCTTGGTTCTGGTCCTTGTTTTGGTCCTGTTGTTGCTGTTGCTGTTGCTCTTGGAGCATCTGCATCGCCTTCACAAGGTTGTAGCGCGTGTCGTTGTCCTTGGGATTATTGCGCAACGATTGTTGATAGGCTGCCACCGCCTTGTCGTATTGTTGTTGGGCAAAAAGCGCATTGCCGAGGTTATGGTAACTCTCGGCGAGGCGTTTCTTATCGTTCTTATTATCAAGCAGTTGCGCGGCTTTCTGATACTCTGCCTGCGCTTCGGGATACTTGTCTTGTTTGAAAAGCGCGTTGCCAAGGTTGTAGTGGCTCTCAAACGAGTTGGCGTTCTTCTCCAACGCGCGACGATAGTCCACCTCCGCGGCGGTGAAATCCTGCTTTGTATATTGTTTGTTTCCTCGGCGCACATCGGGTGCTTCCTGTTGGGCAAAAGCACACAGACTGCACGCGAAACAACTGATTATCAATGCTATACGTTTCATAAGTTACTTGGTCTTTTTCTCTTCGTTGAAGATGTCCAATCGGGTGAGCGATTTGTTTTTACGGTTGAAGATAAAGAAATCGATAATGAGCAGAAACAATGCCACCAACGCAAACGACTGGAACTGCTCGTTATAGTCAGTATAGACCTTGGTCTCTATCTCCGTAGTAGCCAGTGTATCAATCTCTTTCTGCAAGGTGCGCATGGCGGTGTTGGTGTTGTCGCAACGCACGTAGATACCGTTTCCCGCCTTGGCGATGTCGCGACACATATCTTCGTTCAGCCGGCTCACCACCACATTTCCTTGGCGGTCTTTGCGGAAATTGTTGGTGCCGGGCATAGGGATAGGCGAACCCTCCGGTTTGCCGATACCTACCACTATCACCTTGATTCCCAGTTCCTTAGCGCGTGCGGCAACCGCTGTGGCGTCATCCTCGTGGTTCTCGCCGTCGGTGATGAGAACGATGGCTCTGCTGGCACCCGAATCCTCGCTGCCAAACGACTGAATGGCGGTGTTCAGGGCTGCGCCGATGGCGGTTCCCTGTGTTTTGATGAGGTCGGGCGTGATACTATTCAGAAACATCTTGGCAGACACATAGTCGCACGTGATGGGCAGTTGGGTATATGCTTCGCCGGCAAACACCACCAACCCCACTTTGTCGTCCACCATCTGGTCAATCATCTTGCTGAGCATCTGTTTGGCGCGGTCGAGACGACTGGGTGCTACATCTTCTGCCAACATCGAGTTGGAGATATCCAAGGCGATGATTGCCTCGATACCCTGTCGTTTGATGGTCTGCTCGCGTTGCCCGTACTGGGGGCGTGCGGCGGCTAAGATAAGCAATACCAATGCCACCATCAAAATGGAAAACTTTACGTTGGGGCGTACACGCGAGGCGTTGGGCATCAGTTCGCGCACCAATGTCGGGTCGCCAAACTCTGCCAACTGACGGCGTTTGCGACGGGTGTACCAGATATATGCGCCGATGAATACGGGTATGCAGACCAGTATCCAAAGCATTTCTATATTTGCAAAACGAAACATATTGAATAAGACCGCCCTTGGGGCTAATAGACAAAAGACCGTTCGCTACGCTCTCTAAAAGAGCAAAAACAAAATGCCTTTTGTAAGTTATTGGTTAATCGTTCTTTGTTAATTGTTCTTTGTCCTAATTGCTTACCGTGCGGAGTACAAAATAGCGCAAGATGATTTCAGCGATGAGGCAGAGCAAGGCTGCCACCAAGAACGGCGGGAAGATTTCGGTGTGTTTCGAGTACTCGCGCACACGCAACTTGGTCTTCTCCATCCGGTCTATCTGCTCGTAGATAGATTTCAGGCTCGAGTTGTCGGTTGCGCGGAAATACTGTCCGCCGGTGGTGGAGGCGATACGCTGCAAGGTGCCTTCGTCGAACTCGCTGTCCATCATCATATATTGTACGCCCATAGGCGTCTGCACGGGTACGCGCGCCTGCCCGTGCGAACCTACGCCCACCGCGTACACGCGTATGCCATAGGTCTTGGCTATCTCGGCTGCCGTTTGGGGGTCTATCTCGCCACGGTTGTTGCTACCGTCGGTGAGCAGGATAATCACCTTCGACTTGGTCGGCGAATCTTTCATTCTGTTCACTGCATTTGCCAGGCCCAAACCTATTGCCGTACCGTCTTCAATCATACCGAACTTAACCGACTTGAAGAGGTTTATCAGCACCGCATGGTCGGTCGTGAGCGGGCATTGCGTGAAACTCTCGCCGGCAAACACCACTAAACCTATTTGGTCGTTGGGGCGGGCGATGACAAAGTCGGACGCTACCTGCTTGGCAGCCTCCAATCGGTTGGGTTTCAGGTCTTCGGCTTGCATGGTACCCGAGATGTCGAGTGCCATCATGATGTCGATACCCTCGGTCGATTCCGACGACCAACGGTTGGTCAGTTGCGGGCGTGCCAACGCTATCGAAAGCAGTGTGATACATGCCACGCGCAATACGAAAGGTACGTGCAACAGGTATATACGCGCCGACTTGGGTTGCTTGCAGAGTGTCTGAGTATCAGATAGTTGCAGGCTGGCGTCTGCCTTGCGCAATTCGTATATATACCACCCGATGACAGGTATCAGCAGGAGGAGCAGAAATAAATATGCGGGACTTGCAAAAGTCATAATCGTTGTCGTTTACGTAGTTTGCGTATGTATCGTAGTTTCTTCTTTTTCGTCGTTTTCGTGGGTCTCGGTGGGCGTGGTTTCTCTGACGAAGTCGTAGGCGGTGAGCAACGCACTCTCGTTCTCGTCGGGTGTGGTGGTCCACTTGGCGAACTTCACAAGGTCGGCGAGCGAAAGCATCTTGCGCAGACGGTCGAACAGGTCTTTCTGCTCTTTCATCAGCGGTTTGAGTTCCCGCAGGGTCTCATCGCTGGTCTTTTCCGTACTCGACACTTCGTAGCGGCGCGAGATATATTCGCGGATGACATCGGTCAGTTCGGTGTGATATTCTTTCACTTTGCCGTCCTGCCAAATCTTCTCGGCTTTTATCTCGTCCAATTTCTCCAATGCCACTTCTTCCGCCGGTCGCAGAGGCACTTGTTCCTCATCTTCGGTCGCACCTGTTTTGTGCTTTCGGATATAGCGTACCAGATAGTAAATGCCTATCCCTAAGCCGATTAGGAGTAAGCCGAGCAGTATCCAACGTATGATACCCCACCACCAGATGGGAGCATCCTGAATATCTTTGATGTCGGTGATGGCAAGTGCGGTATCTACCTCGAACGGCTGCACCACATTCAGCGACAGCGGTTCGCTCCACAGCGTGTCGCCACCACACACAAACGGCTGCGGTGCGATATAGAACAGCGAATCCTTAAACGACGTAATCGTCAGATACTGATTCACTTGTATACGTCCGTCGGAGAGTTGGGCGGTGTCGGCTATTGTCCTGTCCACAATCTCTATTTCGGGCATGAGTGTCTCGCCGTAAACGGGCAACGACACTTGCTCCGTGGCGTCCATCGTGGCTTGCAGGTGCAAGTCGGTCTGGTCGCCGATGAAGATAGTCGTCGAATCCAATACGGCAGAAACTACTATGGCTAATAACAGGTTCATATCTCAATTTAGACCTCTCCGCCTCCACAAGAGAGGACAAAAGAGTGTATTCAAGTTGTTGTATATCAATGTGATACCCCGCTCTGCAAATCCCCGTTTGAGGGAATGGGGCATTCTACATCTTAAATAGTCTCATCAGTGCCCGCACATAGTCTTCGTCGGTGCGGATACTGATATTGTTGATTCCGGCTTTGGTGTAGAGTGTCTGCAAACGGTTTTGCTGACCGCGCCACGCCTCGGCATATCCGTTACGCACGCTTGCCAATGCGGTGTCTATCCATATACGCTCGCCCGTCTCCGCGTCTTTCACTTTCAGCAGACCCATGTCGGGCAACTCCGCGTCGCGGCGGTCGTATATCTGTATCACGTTCAGGTCGTGCTTGTGGGAGGCGATGACCAATGGTGTCGCGCCCATCTTCTTTTCCGGCACGGTGGTAAATGCAGGGTCTTGGCAGTCGCTTATCAGGAAAGCGGTGCAACGGCGTTTTTGGGCATTCGCAAAATAGTGCAAAGCACCGTTGATGTCCGTGCCGGTCGAAGTCGGCTCAAACGACAACAGTTCGCGAATGATGTGCAGTACGTGCGATTTGCCTTTCTTGGCGGGAATATATTTCTCTATCTTGTCCGAGAAGAATATCACGCCCACTTTATCGTTGTTTTCGATGGTTGAGAATGCCAGTGTGGCTGCCACTTCCGCCATCATATCGCGTTTCATCTGTGTCTGTGTACCGAAGTTGCGACTCCCGCTCACGTCCACCAAGAGCATTACCGTCAGTTCGCGTTCCTCTTCAAACACTTTGATATAGGGTTTGTTGAGTCGTGCCGTAACGTTCCAATCGATAGAGCGCACATCATCACCGGGCTGATACTCACGCACTTCCGAGAACGCCATACCGCGTCCCTTGAACTGCGAATGGTATTCACCCGCAAAGATGTTCCGACTAAGTCCGTGGGTCTTAATCTCTATCTTTCGTACCCGTTGTAGTAATTCTTCTGAAGTCATTGTTTCTATCTAAAATCCGCCGCTCTGCTCTCTTAATTCATAATTCTTAATTCATAATTCTCTACGGAACTTGCACCGCGTTCAGCACCTCGGTAATCACATCTTCGGTGGTGAGGTTGTTGGCCTCTGCCTCGTAGGTCAAGCCGATACGGTGGCGTAGTACGTCGTAGCATACGGCGCGCACATCTTCCGGAATAACGTACCCGCGACGATGAATGAACGCGTAGGCGCGGGCTGCGCGAGCGAGGTTGATACTTGCACGCGGCGAACCGCCGAACTGAATCATTGCTTTCAGGTCTTTCAGCCCGTATTCCTCAGGTGTGCGCGTTGCGAACACAATATCAACAATATATTTCTCTATTTTCTCGTCCAGATATACCTCGTTCACCACGTTGCGTGCTTTGCGGATATCTTCGGTGGAGAGGATAGGCAACACTTGTTTCTTCTCGCCTGAGATATTCTGACGGATAATCTGTTGCTCTTCTTCTTTTTTGGGATAGCCGATGACCACTTTCAGCATAAAACGGTCGGTCTGTGCCTCAGGCAGGGGGTAGGTACCTTCTTGCTCTATCGGGTTTTGGGTCGCCAGAACGAGGAACGGGTCGTCCAATTTGAAGGTCTCCTCGCCGATGGTTATCTGACGCTCCTGCATAGCCTCCAGCAGAGCCGATTGCACCTTCGCCGGCGCACGGTTGATCTCATCCGCCAACACAAAGTTCGCAAAGATAGGTCCTTTTTTGATATGGAATTCTTCTGTCTTCTGCGAGTAGATTTGCGTACCGAGTACATCGGCAGGAAGCAGGTCGGGAGTGAACTGAATACGTGAGAAATCGGCTTTTATCAGGTCTGCCAATGTCTTGATAGCCAAGGTCTTTGCCAAGCCCGGAACGCCCTCAAGGAGAATATGCCCGTCGCTCAACAGACCGATGAGCAGACTTTCTACAAGGTGTTTTTGTCCTACAATTACTTGATTCATACCCATCGTCAGGGCATCTACAAACGAACTCTCGCGCTCAATGCGCTCTTGCAGTTCGCGAATATCTACAGTAGTTTGCATAGTTGTATATTGAATATTGAGTTTTTCGATTCTATTATTTCCAATATATGTCCGCCAATGCCTATGCAAACTTTGTGCCAAACTCTTTATTTTGTTTCCTGTCCAAATTATTGAGTTTGGTTTATCTCAAGGGTAATAGTTCTATGTCATTTGTACGTGATTAGACGGTTTTGCTTGTATTGTTGCGAGTTATTGTTTTTCCCGTTTTTTTGTACAATTATGTTGCTATATTTTGATATGTTTGCCACGTATATACCGGTCAGGCTTGCTTGTTGAATCTATGGGGCTTGCGTATATCAAAATAAAATCGTAATTTTGTGCGCTTTTTTATAAAATGGTGTTATTATGTCAATGAAAGAACGCATACAAAGCCTGTTGGAGCAGGTGGGCGATATGAAAGCGGCTAATGCTGAAGAGTTGGAGACGCTACGTATCAAATATCTTAGCAAAAAGGGAGAGATAACCGAATTATTTAACGAGTTTCGCGAGGTGCCTAAAGAGGAAAAGAAAGAACTTGGTCAGGCACTCAACCAACTGCGTCAGCAGGCGGAGGCGCGTATCAACGAAATGCGTGAGCAGTTCGACGCTGTCCGTGCGCAACAAGATAAACTCGACCTCACCCGTACTCCCGACCCGATAGAGTTGGGCACACGCCATCCATTGTCGTTGGTGCGCGAAGAGATAGTGGATATCTTTTCCCGTATCGGCTTTACGGTGGCAGAAGGTCCGGAGGTAGAAGATGACAAGCATGTCTATGGTATGCTCAATTTTCCGCCTGAGCACCCTGCGCGTGATATGCAGGACACGTTCTTTATAGAGAAGGAAATAGGTGTACAAAAGCCCACCGATGTCCTGCTTCGCTCACACACCAGTAGTGTACAAACGCGCGTGATGACGAGCCAAAAACCGCCTATCCGTGTTCTTTGTCCCGGGCGTGTCTATCGTAATGAGGCTATTTCCGCTCGCGCACACTGTTTTTTCCATCAGGTGGAAGGTCTATATGTGGACAAGAATGTATCGTTTGCCGACTTGCGCGAGGTCTTGCTTTATTTCGCCAAGGAGATGTTCGGTCCTGATACCAAGATTCGTTTGCGTCCTTCTTATTTCCCCTTTACTGAACCTTCTGCGGAAATGGACATCTCGTGTGACCTCTGTGGCGGTAAAGGCTGCTCGTTCTGCAAAGGAACCGGTTGGGTGGAAATACTCGGTTGCGGTATGGTTGACCCGAATGTGCTGGAAGCCTGTGGTATTGATTCCAAAGTCTATACCGGTTATGCTTTCGGTATGGGTGTGGAGCGTATTACCAATTTGAAGTATCGTGTCAAAGACTTGCGCCTTTTCTCGGAGAACGATATTCGTTTCCTCCGCCAATTCGAAAGTTGCTAAACTTGCATATTATTCTATATCGGTCTTTTTTCTAATACTCTCTCGTAAGTTTTTGGCTTGCGAGGGAGTATTTTTGTGTTTGCTATATTTCAATTTTCTTCTTTTTTTTTATACTACACAAATACACGGGATGTTTGTGCTTTATTTGTTATTGTCGTGAAATTGAAGCGTATGACTATCATGCATAATATCAGTTAATTATGATTTGTGTGTAGTAGTTATATGTGGTACGTGTAAATTCGAATTATGTTATAAAACATGTTTTCAAAATTTGCTTCCATAAAAAATATGCCGTACTTTTGCACCACTTTTCAAAACGTATTTGACGATTTTGAGTTGTTGTATGAACTATAGCATTAAATTTGATACGAAGATGTTTAGATCTACTTCCTCCGTTTTGTTCGCATTATTTGCGATATTCTTTCCTTGTAGTCTGTGGGCGCAGTCGCTTACCGTTACCGGTGTCGTAATGGCAGAAGGCGACCCCGATCCGGTTATCGGTGCCAACATTATGGTAAAAGGCACCACTAATGGTACTATCACCGATTTTGATGGAAATTTCTCCCTCCAAGCCAAGAGTGGAGATGTGTTGCTTATATCTTATATGGGGTATAAATCCCAAGAGGTGAAAGCCACTGCATCTCCTATGCGTATTACACTCAAACCGGACAACGTGATGCTCGAAGAGGTGGTGGCTGTCGGCTACGGTACAATGAAAAAGTCAGACCTTACAAGTGCCATCACTTCCGTCAGTGCGGACGAATTGCTCAAGGCCCCTGTTTCGGGGCTCGACCAGGCTTTGCAAGGTCGTGCCGCAGGTGTAACGGTTACTACCAATTCCGGTCAACCCGGTGAAGCGGCTACTGTCCGTATTCGTGGTATCGGTTCGGCAATGGGTGGCAACCAACCTTTATACGTAGTAGATGGAGTGATTACAGGTGATATTTCTTTTGTGGCTCCGAGTGATATTGCCAGTATGGAGATTCTCAAAGACGCTTCCGCTGCCGCAATCTATGGTAGTCGTGGCGCAAATGGTGTCATTCTTATTACTACCAAAGGTGGTGGGGCCGGCAAAGTGAATGTTAGTTTTGACGCTTATTGGGGGTTCCAAAACCGTTGGAAAAAGTTAGATGTGATGGATTCACGCGGTCAGGCAGAGACTGAGTTGCGTATCGGTGCGATGCGTGATGGTGCAGAGCAGATTGCTTACTATCAGAACAACGGTTTTGGTGCATGGTTGCAGAATTATAAGTTGGGTAAGTCTGAATTTTATCCTACCAATTTTGATTACGCAAGTCAGGAAACCGATTGGCAGGACGAAGTGTTTGTCAAAAATGCTTTTATGCACAACTACAACCTCAGTTTCGACGGAGGTAACGACAAAATGCACTATGCTCTTTCTTCCAGTTACTTTGGTCAGGAAGGTACAATCATCGGTTCTAACTATGAGCGTTTTACTCTGCGTCTGAATACGGATTTCGAGATTGCCAAGTGGCTCAAAGTGGGAGAACACTTGAGTTTGATGGTTAGTGGTGGTCGCAACGCAATGAACAATTCCTCTTCTGCGGGTGCGAGTATTATTGCCGGTGCATTGTCTATGTCGCAGTGGGACCCTGTTTATTATCCCGAAGGCAGTACCAATAAGTACACCGGCAAAGACTTGAGCAATCGTTATTCGGCAGGTTCCAATTTCAAGAATGTAACCAACCCTTACCAAATGGCATATAATACCGAACCGAAGAACAAGAATCAGCGTTTGGTGGGCGACATCTATTTTGAACTGACTCCGATTGACGGACTTACTATCCGTCCGAGCATCTCTGTGGATTTTGCACTCAATAACGATAGGGCTTTTACCTATCCGAACACCTATACCAGTTACAACTATACGGATAAAAACTTTGTCTCTACCAGTATGGCAAAGTATCAGACCTTGCTGGAAGACCTTACTATTACGTATGCCAAGAAAATAGATAAGCATAGTTTCTCGGTGATGGTAGGTCAGACGTGGTCGGAATACAACTACTACTATTTGGGCGGTTCCGGTGCTTCTATTCTCAATCCGGCAGAGAATAACTGGTACTTGATGAAGGCGACGGAGAACAAGAATTTCTCCGATGGGGTGGAACGTCAGCGTCGTTTGTCATTCTTGGGACGTGCGTTCTACAACTACGACAATCGTTATATGGCAACTGTCAATTTCCGTGCGGACGCTTCCAGCAAGTTCACCAAGAATCCTTGGGGCTTCTTCCCCTCTATGTCGCTTGCTTGGCGTTTGAGCGAAGAACCGTTTATGCGTGATTTGGAATTGGGGTGGTTGGATAATATCAAGTTCCGTGCCGGTTATGGTCAGGTGGGTAACGATGGTGTACCGTCCAGTGTATTCGTTCAGACTATGGAGAATGGCAATAAGGTATTTTATGGATATCCTTTGGGCATAACTACTTCGGATGATAATATCGCTTATGGTGCTGCACTGCTCACATTGGCTAACCAAGACGGTAAATGGGAGACGAATGAACAATGGGATGCGGGTATCGACTTTGGTTTTTGGAATGGAAAGTTGTCGGGTTCTATCGATTATTTCCGCAGAAACACTTTGGATGCTTTGCTCTATGTAAATGCTCCTGCACATGTAGGCAACTGGGGCAGCCCTGTGAAGAATGTGGGTAATATCCGCAACGAGGGTTTTGAGTTGACCTTAAACCATGATAATCAGGTAGGTAAGTTCCACTACACTATAGGTGGTAACATCAGTTATTTGGAGAACACTCTGACCAAACTGAACGGCGGTTCCTCGCTGTGGGGCGACCGTGTGAAGACCGATGAAGGTATGGCATTGAATAGTTTCTGGGGCTATCAATACGAGGGTGTTTATGCTTCTGACGCGGAGGTATTAGACCATTTGTATTCCTTCAAAGACCGTCCCGAAGAGTGTGGCGTACATGCCGGCGATGCACGATATACCGATGTGAACGGTGATGGTAAGATAGATGAGGATGACAAGGTAAACTTAGGCAATGCGTTCCCGAAAATAACCTATGGTATCAACCTTGGTGCCGATTTTTATGGTGTTGATATTCAGTTGTTCTTCCAAGGTGTGGCGGGCAATAAGATCTACAATGCGCAACGTCAATCGTTGGAAGGTGATGGTACAAGTTATGCGTTGGCTTCGTATATGAAAGATGATGTGTGGGTGGGTTATACCGATGTGGTTCAAGAAGCGTTGCTCGCACAGGGAGTCAATTATATAGAATTGGAGAACCGTCAGGGCACTATCCCTAATCCGTTGGGAAGCCCGACCAATACTGAAAACTCTACTCGCTTCTTGGAAAACGGTGCTTATTTCCGACTGAAGAACGCACAAATAGGTTATACTTTGCCCAAGAACCTGACCCAAAAATTCCATTGTTCGCGTCTGCGTTTTTATGTTACGGCAAGCAACCTATTTACCATTACTAAATATTCAGGTTATGACCCCGAAGTAGGTAGTGGTGTCGATTACGGAAATTATCCGCAGAGCCGTACATTCACATTCGGTTTGAATGCAACATTCTGATGTAGGAGTAAGGATAAAGGAATAAGGAGAAAAGACTAATTACTTATTTGAAGAAAGGTATAAAATTATGAAGAAGATACAGATAATGACATTGGCATTGTTTTGCGGAGTATTGCTGACGGGTTGCAAAGATTATTTGACGGAGATTGAACCGGGCAAGACTATGCTGGAGGACTATTACACATCTCCCGAGGCGGCTATCCAAAATGTTACGGGATGTTATGTACCTTTGATGTGGGAGTATGGCGATACCTATTTCCCGGAGTGGTTTATCGGCGATGTAGTGTCTGATGATGCGTTGAAGGGTGGTGGCAGTACGACCGATATGGCAGATGCTTACGATATGGAGAACTGGCGCACAACGAACCAAAACGCATTGTTGCTTTCGTTCTATCGTGCACAATATCAGGGTATTGGACGTTGCAATTTGGCGTTGAAATATATTCCGGAGTTGGATTTCCCGGAGAACGACACTTGGACACCCGAGTTGAAAAATCGTCTGTTGGGCGAAATCTATTACCTGCGTGCGTACTACTATTTCCGTTTAGTTCGCGTGTTTGCCGGTGTTCCGCTGATTACCAAGGTATTGGAGAATGATTCTGAGTGGGGACAACCACGCGCTTCGGTGAGTGATGTCTATAATCAAATCTTGTCCGACTTTCAAAAAGCAGCCGAGTTGCTTCCCGTCAAGAGTTCCACGTTGTATGCCGAGACCGATTTAGGTCGTGCCACCAAGGGTGCTGCACAGGCAATGCTTTTGAAAACCAACCTTTATATGGCATCGCCTTATTGGCAAACGTACAATTTGGACAAGGACGCCAAACAATACTACGCTGCAGCCAAGAGTTGGGGCGATTCAATCATCGCTTCGGGAGAATATGACCTGTGTCCTGTCTATGGCGACAACTTTACCATTGCGGGCGAAAATGGCAAGGAGTCGGTGTTTGAAATTCAATATGCGGCTGTTTCGTGGGGAGATTATGGCAATGGTTCGCACATGGGTTTCACGGCGGGTAGTTTTACTCAGCAGTTGGTTCGCTCACGTTCTGCACAGATTGGTGCAGGCTGGGGTTTTAACCACCCGACGAAGAACTTGTATGATGAGTTTGAGACGGGCGACTTGCGTCGAGACGAGGCTATTCTGACACCTAAAGAGTCGCTTATGGAGAACATTAGCGAGGAAAAATACTTGGAAAATGCTTATTTAAACAACAAAACCGGTATGTATCGTGATACTTTGCCGGACGGTTCGAAAGGTGTTGGTGGTTGGGGTAATGTGCTGGACCATGCTACTCGTGGTCCGCTCAATAATCGTCAGATTCGTTACGCCGATGTGTTGCTGATGTATGCCGAGGCTTGCTTGGGTGCCGGTGATGAGGATATGGCAAAGACATACATCAACAAGGTGCGTGCGCGTGTCGGTTTGGGCGAAGTGGGAACCTACAAAATCAGTCTGAACGGGGCTGACTTGATAATGCCGACCACTGAACAGGCATTGCGCCATGAGCGTCGTATGGAATTGGCAATGGAGGGACACCGTTGGTTCGACCTCGTGCGTTGGCAGGGTGTGGATGGAAAAGGTCTGAAAGAGCACATGGACGCTTATGCCACGACCGAAACGCCGGAGGCTCAATCGCATATTCAAGCATTTGTGAAAGGCAAACATGAGATATTCCCAATTCCGCAGGAGGAGATTCAGTTGAATCCGACGGAGATGGAGCAAAACCCCGGGTATTGATGCAAATGTTAATAAGGGTGAATGTCGGTGAGTAGGTCAAAGGTAGCATAAGGGTTGCTTATCCTATGCTTATCCTATGCTGTTTGACACGAACCTTTTACGAGCAAAAAAGAGAAAAATATATAACAATAATTAACCATTAAATTTTTTCATTGTATGAAAGCGAACAAATTTTTTGCGGCTGCTATGGCAGCATTGGCATTAGTAGGATTCTCATCCTGCAAAGACAAAAATGACGACAATAAGTCGTTGGAATTGACAGAGACGTCTATTAGCATGAAAGTGGGTGAGACCCATCAGTTGGTGGCAAATGTAACGGTTGAGACATGGAGCACATCGGACGAGAAAGTGGCTACCGTGGACAAAGGTATGGTAACCGCAGTGGCAGAAGGTACAGCAATCATTTCTGCTACTGCAAAAGGTACAACGAAGACCTGTGTAGTGAAAGTTACTAAAGAAGGCCAAGGCGGTGGCGGAACTACTACTGCTGCTGAAGTTAAAGGTAGCCAAATTTGGCCGGTTATTTTGGACGGTGTTACGTATGAAACTTGTGCTTCGAAAGTAGTTGCGGATTTCCGTATTGATGATTCTGTCAACAATTTGTATGTGTGGGCTTCCGGCGAAACGTATTCTGCCGGCGATGGAACAGGCGTGAACTTCTTTGGCAACAACGAAGGCTATGTATCTTTGACTGTAGTTGCTCCTCAAGGTTGGTCGGGTTGCGGTTTTAATGTCGGTGCAGCCAATATCAGCAAAATGAAAGAATTGCGTGACGCGATTGTTGCAAGTCCTGATGATTTCTATTTGCACTTGGCTATGAAGGCAACTACCACCGGTAACCATCAATTCTATACATTTGGAGATGCAGTTTCTTCTTTTGCTGTTGGTACTGCTACTATCGAAAAAGGTGCTGTCATTGGTGATTTTACTCGTGATGGTGCATGGCATGAGTTTGATGTTCCTATGGCTCAGTTTGCTGCAGCACTATCAAAAGTGGATATCAAAGATGCCGGTTGCGATATTTTCTCTTGCTTGTCCGGTGCACAGGCAGGTTCGCAACTGAATCTTGACGCTGTGTATTTCTATAAGAAGTAATACTTTCCTATTGCTTTGAGGAGGCTGATTACCTCCTCATTGCCCTAAAACAAATGAATATGCGTAAACATTTTTATTTCTTATTATTGCTTTGTGCGGTAGTCGTGTCGGCTTGCCAAAGTGAACCTGATTTCTCGTTGAACCCTGCTTCTATACAGATGAAGGTGGGGGATATGCAGACGATTGAGTTGGTGGGCAATGCGGCCGATGTGTCGTGGAGTTCGTCCAACGACTCGGTGGCTACGGTGTATTATGGTGTGGTAACGGCAAAGGCTATCGGTGCAACGACGATTGTGGCTCGCTCGGGCAAGAAAGAGGTAAATTGCCATGTGTTTGTGAGTGGTAGCGATGGGGCTACGCTACGTATAACGCCGGGGATGGTATCGCTGAAGAAAGGGGAGACTTTCCAATTCCAATATGGTAATTCATACGAGTTGCCTATGACGTGGACATCAAGCGACGAGACGATAGCCAAAGTATCAAGCGACGGGGTGGTTACTGCGTTGAAGAGCGGCAATGCCACTATTACGTTGGCAACCAACATCGAAACGGTGACGGCATTGGTGGCTGTAGAGCACCAATACGGGGAGTATAAGTTGGTATGGAGCGATGAGTTCAACGGTACTGCTTTGGATGAGTCGGTATGGACGATACAAACCGGTGGCGCAGGTTGGGGAAATAACGAAAAGCAATTCTATACAGGGCGCAGTGAGAATTTGCGTGTGGAAGGCGGCAACCTTGTTATAGAAGCTCGCAAGGAGCAATACGATAAGAACGAATATACTTCGGCACGCATTATGTCGAAGGGCAAAAAGACTTTTACGTATGGTAAGATGGAGGCGCGTATCTCGTTGCCTTCGGGTGGCGGATTATGGCCTGCGTTCTGGATGATGGGCAATACCGGCAGTTGGCCTCAATGTGGCGAGATTGATATCATGGAGTATGTCGGAAATGTGCCAAACCGTGTATTAGGGACGTTGCACTCCACCAAGGACCGCTCGGGTAGCAAGAGCAGCAAGGCGTATTGGGGCGAGAATATAGAGGAGAACTACCATGTGTATGGCATTGAGTGGACCAAAGAAGAGAAAAAAGGGCGCGATGTGATACGTTTCTATGTGGACGACAATGTATTCTCGGAGCAGGTGGAATCGGTAATAGATGACAACGATTATTGGCCGTTCAATAAGCCGCACTTCTTTATTATTAACTTGGCTGTCGGAGGTAATTTGGGTGGAGATGTTAATGATGCTATTTTTGCCACACCACGTTTGATGAAAGTGGATTGGGTACGCGTTTACCAACGTGAAGAGATAGAATAATATGTTCAGAGCAGGTCGGCATAGTGTGGTGATTGGTGCGATCTGTGCACTATTGAGCGGGTGCGTGTGCGTATGTCCGCCCGACTCGGAACTTCATTCAGGGATGCGCAAGAGTGCAAAACGAGGTGTGTCGTTTGATTTCAAACAAGCGGAAGACCTTCCGCTATTGTCGCCTTCCTGTTCATGGGCATACAACTGGGGCAATACCCAAAACGCACAAGCGGCATTATGGTTCGATAGCAATGATATGGACTTCTGTCCGATGGCGTGGAACAATACCTACAATGCTGACGCTATTCGTCAATATGTACAGGCGCACCCTAAAACGAAGTATTTGCTTGGTTTCAACGAACCTAACTTGAAAGACCAATGCAATATGACTCCCGCCGAGGCGGCTGCGCATTGGGGCGAAGTGGTGGCGTTGGCAAAGAAACTGGGACTACAATTGGTGTCTCCTGCAATGAACTACGGTACGTTGGATGGCTATTCCGACCCCGTCAAGTGGCTTGACGAGTTCTTTGCACAACCCTCTGTATCGTTAGACGATGTATGCGCTATTGCTGTACATTGCTATATGTCCTCGCCTTCGGTAGTAAGGAACTACATCGAGATGTTCCGCAAATACGGCAAACCCGTTTGGCTAACGGAGTTTTGTGCCTGGGACCCGGTGCCGGGGAGCGTAGAGAGCCAGATGGACTATATGTGTACGGTGCTGAACTATTTGGAGCAGGAACCGTTGGTGGAGCGTTATGCATGGTTTATGCCTCGCACCTCCTCCCCCGTGGACAAAGCCCCTTATATGCAGTTGCTGACTCATACATCGCCGGTTGAACTGACGGACTTGGGAGTGCTATATACTTCATTCTCGTCTTTTGACAAACAGGCATGGTTGCCCTTGGAGAACGGTATCGGAGCACATCAGTACGTGGCATTGAGCAATAATACAATAGCATTGCGGGTATCGGAGGAAAAGACCCCCTATATACAAGGTTTGCAGTCAGGAATGTGGGTGGACTACCAGGTGCGGAGTACTTCGGAGGAACCGTTGCAACTGACTTATGCTACGATTGCGAGCAGTCAGATGTGCGTCTATGTAGACGATGTCGCACAAGCCATAGTGGATGTGCCGAAAACGGCGGATATGCAAGCATGGAGTACGCTGAATACCGGTGTCCGGTGCGGCAAAGGTAGGCATACGGTGCGCCTCGAAATGCTGAAAGGAGTAATAAATCTGCAAGAATTGAAAAATTAGATATGAAAAAGGTTTTGTTGGTTAGTGTCGGATTTGTATTTGCGTTGGTTCTCAACGCAAATACATCTGCCGATTATCAGTTGGAAAAGAACGAAGCAATTAATTTGTTTAATGCGGCAACTACCACTATGGAGTGTTGGTCTATGCCGGGGTGGACCGGTGATGCACAAAAGAGTTTTGCCACATGGCAGAATGGCGAGTTGGTGCTGACGGTACCGGGCCAATGCAGCGAGCGTTGGCAATGTCAGGTGAAACTCCAAACCAATGGCATTGTATTGAATAATGGCAAGACTTATACGTTCTCTTGCAATATGAACGCTTCACACGATATCAGTCTGGTAACCGTTAAATTGTTTGATGACTCACCTTTATCTGATGTGTCAAATCATACTCTCAAGGCGGGCAATAATACTGTCACAAATCCTGCTTTTCAGGGGGGGGCAGTAGGCAATGGTATCATTGTTTTCGACTTTGGCTATGTCGCCGGAGGAGATGTCATACGTGTAAACAATATCACATTGCAAGAGGGAGCGGCACAACCGGATCAACCTGTTGTGGACGGCTATACCTTGGTATGGAATGCCGACTTTACCCAGTCGTCGCTTAATTCCGCCGCATGGAATATCGAGGTGAACGGCGATGGCGGCGGCAACAACGAGTTGCAATACTACTGCGAGAAAGGTGTCCGCCTCGGTGTGGAACCCGCTACGGGGAAGCATTGTCTTATTCTCACTGCCACCAAGGAGAATTACTTGGGAAAAACCTGCACCTCGGGGCGTGTGAATTCGTTGGGCAAAACCTATTTCAAGTATGGTAAGATAGAGGCACGTATCTGGTTCCCTAATACTGCCAACGGACTATGGCCTGCTTTCTGGCTTATGGGCAACGATTTCAACGAGGTAGGTTGGCCGGCTTGTGGCGAGACCGATATTGTTGAACTAGGACATCAGAATGGTATCAATAGTGGTACACAGGACCGTTATTTCAACGGTGCAAGTCATTGGGGACCTCGTTGGGATGCGCATTATCAGTATGCCAACGCTATCACCAATTCCTATTCGGTGGAGGATGGTTTCCATACTTTCACTTGTATCTGGAATGCAGAGAGGGTGTCCATGTATGTTGACTTGGATAAGTATCCTGATGCGCAGCCGTATTACGTGATAGATATTCCTGTCAGCAATGAGGATAATGCTACAGGTAAGTATTTCCACAAGGCTAACTTCATCATCTTTAACTTGGCTGTCGGCGGTAACTTCCCTGGTATCTACGATATCAATGGGGTTACAGCCTTGCAGAATGGACCGCGCTCGATGTATGTGGATTATGTACGTATCTATCAGCGCGGCGATGCGGGAGAGTTGTTCTATTCTGCTATGCCAAGCGATCCTGTCGAGGGTAACTCAACAGGTTTGGAGAGTGTGTCTGATGAGGACGGAAAGGCACGCAAAAGGATACACAATGGCGTTCTTGTGATTGAGCGTGACGGACAATACTACACCATAATGGGTGAGAGAATTCAATAAATCGGTAGCATAACCGACTGTTTCTGAAGAAGCAAACTAACTATTGTAACGAATATGAAAAAGTTTTCTGCAATCTTGATTGCTTTGGTGGCTTACCTGCAGGTGTATGCTATCTTCCCTATGCAGATTACCAACAATAGCCAGTATGATGATACCGATATATACATAGGTATTATAGGTAAACGTCTGGACGGCTCGGATATCTATTACAATTTGCGCAACAATAGTGCCTCTGGTGTTACATTGGCGGACCTGAATGAATCGGTTAATACTCTGCATGAGGTGGATGGCGACTGGGGATATGCCAATATTTTCGTTACTTTGGATCAGATTCCTGGCAACACGGTCTATATCGACCGCTCGATGGCATGCCGTATGTTTATCGGTTTCCGTAGCCCGATGTACCTGCATGCTTTCAACAACGGATATGTCGGTGCCGACCTCAATAACCCGAATGACCCGAATGCCGACCTTCGTTGGGAGATCGTGGAATTTTCCTACGACAACAACGATGTGATGTTTGTGAACACTACGCGTGTGGATGCTTTCCAGTATCCAATGGGAATTGACCTCTATGGCAACGTGGCTGCGGGTGCCAACAATGCGCACATGAGACGCGGCGACTTGAAGTCGTATGCGGCTACAATAGCCGATTGGGATCGGGAGTTTGGCGGTACTATCTACAACAATTGCAAAATCAGTCGTATTACCAAAGACAACCTTGGTCCGATTATTATGCAACCTTCCAAGGTGGCAACCGTTAAACAGAGCAATGAGTTTGATAATTATATCAATCAGATTTGGTCTGCTTTTACCGGCAAGACGCTTCGTTGCAACTTGGGTGAGCGTGGTACGTGGTATGGCCGTGTTGAGAATGGTGAGTTCGTGATGCATTTTGAGGGTAATCCGGCGCGTATAGGTAGGGTAGGTAAACCTTCCACCGTGGACGTTATCGAAGGCGCAGGTGCTTTTGCTACAGGCAATGAGGAGGACAAGGCTACCCAGGCACAGTTCTGTGGGGCAATCAACCGCGGTATGATTGACCTGAACAAGGCGGACAACGAACTCCAGGATTGGGGGGAGCGTGCTTCGTTTTTTACGCGCAATACATGGAATAAGTATGTGGCATTCTTCCACGATGCGGCTCGTAGTCATGAGGGATATACGTATGCTTTCTGTTACGATGATACATTCGACCAGTCCTCTACTTGTGCTACAAGCCACCCTGAGCGGTTGGTGGTAACCATTGGTGGTTTCGCAGAGAATCCGGGCGGAGCTGTTCTGCCTGAGCCTGAGCCGGAACCGGAGGAGGTGCCGGTGGGCGAACAGACCGGTACTACCGAACAAGGACTCGACTACGCTTGCCGGATTACGCAGAATGGTATGGATGTTACCTATACTTTCTCTGTGCTGAATGCAAGCAAGTTCGTTGGATTGGTACCCGTTATTTGGGATAATAGCAATGGTTTCAAGGAGGAGGTGAATAAGAACACCATTACTTTCACCAACTGCACAGAAGGGCAAAAATTATCTGTTGCGTGTAAGTGGATGTATGCCGGTGGCGATACCCACACACCGTATATCGACTATGTCGTAACGAATGGGGCTACCGGCTTGGAAATTGCCTCAGCCGCTGTTTCGGCACGCAAGATTCTGTATAATGGCAGGTTGTATATTCTTGTAGGAGAAACTCTGTATTCCGTTACCGGAGAGACAATCAAAAAATAATCTTTTCTATATCAACTTTTGGAAAATAAATGATACAACAAATGTTTTTTCGTAAATTGCGCATATTGCTTTTGACAACTCTTGTTGGTATGGTTTCATGCCAATCCAATTCGGCTTACACCCTCGTTTGGGAAGACAATTTCGATGCCGATACCATCAATACGGCATATTGGAATATCGATGACAACGCCCGTGGTGGCGGCAATGCCGAGATGCAGTACTACACCCCGCGTAATGTGTCGATAGAGAACCACCCTGTTACGGGCGAGTCCTGTCTGGTGCTGAACGCAAAGCGCGAGGACTATGGCAATCGTCCTGCCACATCGGCACGTCTCAATACGCAGGACAAAGTTACTGTCCAATACGGCAAGATTGAAGCGCGTATCGCATTCCCCTACACCGCCGATGGCCTGTGGCCTGCTTTCTGGATGCTTGGCAACGACCTCGCTACCGACCTCGGCAACAACGATGACGTGGATGCCAAGGCGGAACAACTCGCACGCGAAGGACGCTGTGTCTGGCCGCGTTGTGGCGAAATCGACATCGTCGAGATGGGGCATAAGACAGGTATTGACAAGGGGATTCAGGACCGTTATTTCAATGGTGCTGCCCATTGGGGAGAGGCGTTCAACGACGGCAAATACCCCAACGAAGCAGGTGTTTGCGAAGCACCATACCCCGTGCAGGGCAGTTTCCACCTCTTCACCGTCATCTGGACAGAGGATAGTCTGGCGATGTATCTCGACCGGGACATATACCCCGATGTCGCACCATATTTCGCCCTGTCGCTCCGTAACAAAGAAATCAATAAACCGGGGCATTATTTCAATAAACCGTTCTACCTCGTGCTGAACCTCGCCGTAGGCGGTTTCTTCCCGGGACTGCCCACTACGCCCAAGTACCCCGAAGTGGTAACGGCGGACGACCCCAATTTCCGGCAAATCACGGCTCTCCCTGCCGATGGCACCCCCGTCAAGATGTATGTGGACTACATACGTGTCTATAAAGAAAACAAATAACCCCTAAAACATCCTATTATTTTACTATAATTTATAGAACATCTAAATCCCCCTGAAAATGAAACTCAGCGTCAAAGAAAAGTTAGGATATAGTCTCGGTGATACTGCCTCCCATTTTGTATGGGATATGGTCAATTTTTGGTTGATTTTCTACTACACCGATGTCGCAGGTATCAGTATCGGTTGGGCTACCACTATCGCCATTCTCGGTACGATTATGGACGCCGTGATGGACCCTGTCGTGGGAATCTGGGCGGACCGCACCAACACGCGTTGGGGCAAATTCCGACCATTCATTCTCTTTGGTGCTATTCCCTTTGCGCTCTGCGCCCTCCTCGCTTTCTGGGGACCGTCGCTCACGGGCAATGCGCAGATAGCCTACGTGTTGATTACCTTTGTTATGCTGCGCGTCATATATGCCATCGTCAATATCCCCTATTCCTCTTTGGGGGCAGTGATGACCAACGACTCTATTGAGCGGGCGGGACTCAACTCCTATCGTTTCGTGGCTGCCAACATCGGGCAACTCATCGTCTCGGGTATCGCACTTTATGGCGTTTATTATCTCGGTACAATGTGTGTTTCCGGAATCGACTACTCCACTATGGCTAACGATGAGGCGCGCAAACTCTTTGCCGAGACATCCGCCGACAATGCCGCTTTGGTCAGCAGTGCCTATCAGTACGGTTTCCGCTATTTGGTGGCAATCTTTGGTCTGATTAGCGTGGTGCTGTTGCTCATCACGTTCTTTTCCACTCGTGAGCGTGTTGCACCGGCTGCCAAGCAGGATACCAATCTCTTCCGCGATTTCGGGTCGCTTTTCCAGAATCGTCCTTGGGTGGTACTGACACTGGTAGGAATTGTTTCCTTTATTATGTTTGCTATCCAGAATATCTCTGCCACCTACTACTTCAAGTATTTCTGCGATGCCGAGTCTAAGAGCCAGTTATTCAATATATTGGGTACGGTTGCTCTTATTATTGCCATTCCGTTTACCAAACCCCTCGTCGCACGCTATGGCGGTCGTAATCTCTATATCGTCTGTTCGATCTTGTCGGGGTTCTTTTTCTGTATGCTCTTTTTTGCGGGCACCAATTTCGTGCTGATCAATGTCTTCAACTGCCTCGCAAAAATCTCCTATGCCCCCGCCATTTCGCTCCTTTGGACAATGCTTGCCGATGCTGCCGACTATGGCGATTGGAAGTTCCGGCGCCGTACCACGGGGCTTTGCCTCTCTGCGGCGGTCTTTGCGCAGAAAATAGGCTGGTCTATTGGTGCGGCTATACTGGGGGCTATTATGAGCCACGTGGGCTTTGACCCCGCTACCATGACTACCTCCGAGATACAAGCCGTTCCCGAGATTATGTCTGCTATCCGCATCCTCTTTGGTATTGTCCCCGGCGTCCTCTATGCTTCGTGTGCTATCCTACTCGCTTTCTACAATATCGACAAACCGACCCTTTCCCTTATGAAAAAGGAGTTGGAGGAAAGACGTGCCGCAGAGTAATACCATCGTGCTAACAACAATAGGATATTCATAGGTGATTCATAGGTGATTCCCGAGAGAATACCGAGAGGACGCGGGTACCCCGCCCGCGGAATAAACAAATTCGGCTTAATTTCTTTTATTTCTCTTGCCGCTCAGCGGCATAGGACACTAAACAAAATATAGCAATGAACGCAACAGAAAATACGAATGTAGCAGGACGCTACCTGACTATCAATGGAGAAAAGTTCTACCTGATAGAGAACTACAATCAGATGCAACCGTTCTTTATCAGTCTGGCGAGTGATACCGACCTCTGGATGTATATTTCCTCCACGGGCGGTCTTACTTGCGGTCGCCGCAACCCCGAGCAGGTACTTTTCCCTTACTATACCGACGACAAAGTTACCGAGAACTATGAGCACACGGGTGCTAAAACCCTCATCAGAATACTATCAACTCCCAACTCTCAACTCTCAACTATAGTATGGGAACCCTTCTCCGACCGCTATATGGGGCTATATAATATACAGCGTAGCATTGCCAAGTCGGTTACGGGCAATAAGTTGCTCTTTATCGAGAGAAACTTCGATCTCGGACTGACCTTCTCCTATGAGTGGACAGCCGCCGACCGTTTCGGTTGGGTGCGCCGTGCGATGCTCAAGAATGACACCGACCACGCCATAGTGGTGGAGATGGTGGACGGTTTGCAGAACGTGATGCCATCCGGAGTGGAGCAGAAGACGCAAAATGTGTTCTCTACGCTGGTTGATGCCTACAAGAAAACCGAACAGGTGGAAAACACGGCGATGGTCTTGTTCCGTATGGAGGCAATCCTGGTGGACAGAGCCGAACCGAGTGAATCACTGCGTTGCAATACGGTATATACATTAGGACTACCCGATGCAGAATATCTGACTTCTTCCTGCCAATTGGACGCTTTCCGCAAGGGCGAAACCATAGTAGCCGAACCAGAGTCGAAAGGTGTCAGGGGGGCTGTCTTTGCCCATATCGGACAAACGCTCAATGCCGGCGAATCCCATACGTGGTACAATATCTGCGATGTGATGCAGGACGCCGCACAGGTGCATAATAGTCTGCGTTTTATGCAGCAGCCGGACGCTATCGCACAGGTGGAGACCGCTATTGCCAAAGCCACCGATACACTTCGTGCTGTCGTTGGGCAGAACGATGGTATCCAAACCACCGCCGATGAGGCGGGGATGGCACGCCATTTCGCCAACACGCTCTTCAATACGATGCGTGGAGGCTTCTATTGCGACAACTATATGATTGATGGTGCTGCCTTTGCCAAGCACATCGCTACCTTCAATCATGCTCTGGCTGACCAATACCGTGGTTTCCTCAACGGGCTGCCCGAGCATATTGCTTACAGCCGTCTTGAGGAACTGGTACTTGCCCAGCAGGACCACCAGTTGCACCGCCTGTTTATGGAGTACTTGCCGCTGACTTTCTCTCGCCGGCACGGAGACCCGAGTCGCCCTTGGAATATGTTTGATATTCGAGTCAATGACCAAGACGGCAAGCGACTCATATCCTATCAGGGCAACTGGCGCGACATCTTCCAGAACTGGGAAGCACTTTCGCTCTCGTACCCGGATTACGTCAATGGTATTATCGCTAAGTTCCTCAATGCCACCACCATTGATGGCTACAACCCCTACAAAGTTACATCCGAGGGTATCGACTGGGAGGTTATCGAGCCCGAGAACCCGTGGTCGAACATCGGCTATTGGGGCGACCATCAAATCATTTACCTCTGCCGTCTGTTGGAGTTGAGTTTCTCACACGACCCCGAGGCGTTGCGTGGTATGCTCGGAAACCGTGAGTTCGCTTTTGCCAATGTGCCGTATCGCTTCCGCTCTTACGACGAGATAGTCCGCAATCCCAAGGACTCTATTTGTTTCGACGATGACCTTCACAAGCATATTCTTGCTCTCCTGCCTGCTTACGGACAGGACGCACGTTTGGTGCTGGATAAGCATAATCAGCCGCTTCTTGTTACTTTCACCGAGAAAATTCTCGTTACTCTGCTTACCAAACTGAGCAATTTTATCCCCGAGGCGGGTGTTTGGATGAATACTCTTCGACCCGAATGGAACGACGCCAATAATGCACTCGTCGGCTATGGCACCTCTATGGTTACGCTCTGCTATATCCGTCGTTTTGTCTCTTTTCTGGAGAAACTGTACGCGGGTGTGGACGCTTCGTATGCTTTGTCCAAAGAGGTGGTGGTCTTCTTGCGCGATGTGTTGAGTGCTTTCGCTGCTCACGATGCAGAGTGTCGCAATGGTGCAATCACTTTCACCGACGAGACTCGACGTACTTTTATCGACACGGTCGGGCGCGCAGGCGAGACCTACCGCAACGCTGTCTATGCAGGTCATTCGGGCGAAAAAGTAGAGTTGGCTACCGACCTGCTCCTGCAATTCCTCGCCAAGGTGCAGACCTATATCGATGAGTCCATCGCTGCAAACCGCCGCTCCGATGGCTTGTACCACGCCTACAATCTTATATCTTTCAACTCCTCGCTGCACTCAACTCTCAACTCTCAACTTTCAACTGTTCGCATAACTCACCTCTACGAGATGCTCGAGGGGCAGGTGGCAGTTCTCTCTGCGGGTGTTCTCTCGCCTGCCGAGGCGGCAGACCTGTTGGATGCTATGCGTCGGTCGGCGCTCTATCGTGAGGACCAGCGCAGTTATATGTTGTATCCCAATCGGCGTCGCCCGTCGTTCTTGGAGAAGAACAATCTCCCTGAGGATACCCTGACCTTACCTGTGGTTCAGCGACTCCTTTCCGATCACGCCACCGACATCCTTGTTGAGGATTGCGAGGGTGGGGTGCACTTCAACGCAGGCTTCAACAATGCCGATTTCCTGGCACGTGCTATCGATGCCTCGTCGGAAACCGTCAGCGCGGAGGAGCGTCAGCAACTGCTTGACATCTACGAGAGAATGTTCAACCACCATGCGTTCACAGGGCGTTCCGGCACATTCTACAAATACGAGGGCTTGGGCTGTATCTATTGGCACATGGTCAGCAAACTCCTTGTGGCTATCGGTGAGAATATACAAAATGCGTTGGATACCTGCGCCGACGCGGCTACTGTCGCCCGTCTCAAAGCCCACTACGCCGCTGTGCAAGAGGGTATTGGTGCCCACAAGTCCCCTGCCGAATACGGCTCTTTCCCCTTTGACGCATACTCGCACACACCCGCAATGATGGGCTGCCAGCAACCCGGTATGACAGGACAAGTGAAAGAGGATATCATCTCCCGTTTCTTTCTGCTCGGTCTCCATGTTGTCGATGGCGAGATACATATTCAGACCGGTATGCTCCGTCCTGAGGAGTTTCTCAATGGCGAACTGCGTTTCACGTATTGTCAAACGCCCTTCATCTATCGTCTTGGTGAAACCGAGGGCATTGAGGTGGAAATGCAAGACTCTTTGCATATTGAGTCCTTGTGTCTTTCCCGTACCCTCTCTCGCCACATCTTCTCTCGCGACAAGCAAATCAAACAAGTAATCGTAACCGTTAAACTATAAAAACAGAAGTATGAAAACACGAACAAACACCTATTGGTTCTTTCTTCTTTGTCCGTTATGCTTTGTCCTGTTGCTGGCAAGTTGTCAAAAGCAAGACCCCACCGAACAAAAGATAGACAGACTGCTCGCGAAGATGACCCTCGATGAGAAGATAGGTCAGATGACGCAGGTTTGTGGTGGTTGGTATAGTGAGGACTTGGAGAATCAGGTGCGCAACGGCGCAGGCTCTATGCTTAATAGTGTCGGTGCGGAGGCGAACCACTACCAGCGTATCGCTGTCGAGGAGACGCGGCTGGGGATTCCTATGGTCTTCGGTCGTGATATTATTCATGGTTTCCGTACTATTTTTCCTATCCCGCTCGGTCAGGCGGCTACTTTCGACCCCGCTTTGGTGGAAGACGCTGCTCGTCTGACTGCGCAAGAGGCTGTGCAGGCGGGGTTGCGTTGGACTTTCTCCCCGATGGTTGATGTGGCGAGAGACCCGCGTTGGGGGCGTATAGCAGAGGGCTATGGCGAGGATACTTACCTCACTTCCGTTATGGGTGCCGCCTGCGTCCGCGGTTATCAATATCCTGCATCTAACAGCGAATTTAGTGAGCGGTCTAACAGCGCAAGCGGTCTAACTTCCAACAGCGAACCCAGTGAGCGGTCTAATATCCGCCTTGCTGCCTGTGTCAAGCATTTCGCAGGCTATGGCGCGTCTGAAGGCGGACGCGATTATAACACCACTTGGATTCCCGAGGTGCAACTCCGTGAGGTCTATCTCCCGCCGTTCAAGGCGGCTATTGATGCTGGTAGTGCTACTATCATGTGTGCATTCAACGATTTGAATGGTGTGCCGGCATCGGCTAATCGCCATCTTAATGTTGATATTCTCCGCAACGAGTGGGGCTACAATGGTATGCTGGTGTCCGACTGGGCTTCGTCGGCAAACATGATTGCCCATGGCAATTGTGCCGACCTTAAAGAGGCTACATTGCTCAGTATCAATGCACAGATGGAGATGGATATGGAGGGACACGGTTATCCGCGTTACCTAAAAGACCTGCTTGCCGAGGGGAAAATCACAGAGAAACAAATCGATGCTTGCGTGCGAGACATCTTGCGTCTGAAGTTCCGTTTGGGGCTGTTCGACAACCCATATTGTGCCATCGATAGTGCTGAGTTCTTTACACCCGAAGCCCTCGCTGCGGCTCAACGTGCTGCCGAAGAATCCGCTGTCCTCTTGAAAAACAACGGCATTTTACCGATTAGCCCCCTCTCTGAGGGGGTTGGGGGAGTCTCTATATTCATCTGCGGTCCTCTCGCCGACTCCCAGCACGACCAAAACGGCACTTGGTGTTTCGACAAAGTCGATTCTATGACCGTAACGCCTCTGATGGCATTCCGAACATTGGCAAAAGAGGGCAAAATCCGCCTTATCGAGCAGACGGGCAAGCATTGGTCGCGCGAGGTCAATCCCGCCAATCTCGCCGAACTGACCCGAAAGGCGAAACAAGCCGATGTTGTGCTCTATTTTGGAGGCGAGGAGAGTATCCTTTCGGGCGAAGCACGCTGCCGTGCGCACCTCGACCTTCCGGGGGACCAATCTGTCCAACTCCGCGCTCTCAAGGCGACAGGTAAACCCGTTGTCCTCACCGTTATGGCAGGGCGTCCGCTCTGTATAGGTGCAGAAACCGACCTTGTGGACGCAGTCCTCTATGCTTTCCATGGTGGTACGATGCAAGGTCCTGCGTTGGCAAACCTCCTCACAGGTGTTGTCGCGCCGTCTGGGCGTCTGCCGATGACGTTCCCGCAAGCCGTAGGGCAAATCCCGATGTACTACAACAAGAAGAACACCGGTCGTCCCACTGACCACCCCGTTCTCATCAATCAAATACCCGTTGGCGCACCCCAGTTCTCGCTCGGCGAGTCCAGTTATTGGCTTGAGTATGGCGACAAACCTCTCTTCCCCTTTGGCTACGGACTCACCTACACCACGTTCAACTATAGTCCTGTCGTACTTTCGGATTCAGTCCTGACGATGGGTAGCGGAAATACGATTACCGCCACTTGTACGATTACCAATACCGGCAACGTCGAGGCAGTCGCAGTGCCGCAACTCTACCTCCGCGACTTGGTAGGGAGTCTTACGCGCCCCATTCGCGAACTCAAAGGTTTTGAGCGCGTCTCCATTCCCGCAGGGGAAAGTCGCGAAGTGTCGTTCTCGCTCACTGAGTCCGACCTCGCCTATTGGCATTTGGCAAAGGGTATCACTCTGGGTGCAGATGGCAAATACGAGCATACCGCCGAACCGGGCGATTTCCTCCTCTGGATTTCCTCCTCTTCCGCCGAAGGCACACCTGCTCGTTTGGTCTTACAATAAATGTGTTTAACCTATAAAATAAAAAAATATGAAAACAAAATTACAATGTACTTTGTTGCTTGTTTCTGCATTGATTTTCTCTATGCGGATTTCTGCAGAAGCCTCTTGTTCTGGTACGAGTAAAGGCGTGGACCCGTTTTACACAAACGCCGACAAGGAACATGCAGTTGCGTCGCTTGACAAAGGCTATGATTGGCATTTTGAAACGACGACGGAAGGAGTGAAAGTCCAAATTTGTTTTTTTGACGCCCTTCCGGGAATGACTGCACCGGAGTTGTTTATGTTCGACGAGAATGGTGTTCTTATCGGCAATCCCATTCCTATGACAGGGTGGAATGAGGGGATGCGAACCGTCAATCATACGATTACGGGTGTTTCTGATGGCACTGAACTGACCTTCCTCGTAAAAATGGCATTGGAAGGCGGGAAAGTCCTGTTTACCGAGCGTTTTATGTATGTAGTGGGGAGCTCGTGTGAAGAGGAAGATATGGCAGATCCGATAGTCGGGAGTTGTTCCGACACAAGTAAAGAGGTCGATGAGTATTATACCAAGAACGACCCTGCTGCGGCACAGGGGCAGGTGTTCACTCAAGGATATACATGGAAGGCATCCACTACTCAATCGGGTAAGGTCAATATTGAGGTGGTCTTCCATGATTATTTGCCGGGAATGACAGCCCCGAATTTGTTTCTTTTTGATGCGAACGGCGTACTTGTAGGAGACCCTGTCCCGATGCGTTGGTTGGGGGCAAAGGCATATTATACGCTTGAGAACAAACCAAACGGAACGGCACTATGTTTCTTGGTAAAACTTTCTTATGAATTGCATGTACTCTTTACGGAGCGTGTTTATTATGTTGTCGGGCAGGATTGTGAGAAAACAGCGATTGAACATGTTCAATCCGCAGCATCTGCCTCTAAAAAAATAGAGAACGGACAACTCATCATCGTCCGTAATGGTGTCCGTTACAATGCTTCCGGCATAGTGATTCAATAAAAACAAAATAACTCTAAAAAATATGTCTTATGAAAAAATTATCTATTCGATTCTTTGCCATGGTGACGATGTTGCTATACGCAAGTACAATGGCGTTTGCGGCTGTAGATTGGAGTAAGTACGAGTTTATCGGTGATGGTGCCGGTGGTGGTAAGTACAGCAACAAGTACAAAGTAGAGACTGTAGATGGTCTGAGTGTAGTGAACATCCAAAAACCCGGTTTTGCCGATGAGGCCGGTATCTATATGACCCTGCCTGCAGAAATCTCGGAATGCTCGGTAGCAAGTGCGATTCAAGGTGCCGGTATCGTGGTTTTTCTGTCGACCTTCACGGCACAAGAGACCGAGGTAACGATTACGTATGCTCCTGCCAACGAGGTTACTTTCCATGTGTATTATGCCGATGGCGTTGCTGCAAAGAAAGATAATGTGGTACTCAATGAGGCGGCTTATGCATCGTCGGGTACAGCATCATTGGGCAACGATGGTAATGCAGGTACACGCTGGGAGTCGGCATCTGGCGATGACCAATGGTGGCTCTGCAAAATGGCGGAAGAGAGCGAGTTTAACACCGTACAGATTCTATGGGAAGGTGCGTATGCCAAGAGTTTCAAATTGGAGGTGAGCAACGACTCTACCACTTGGACGGAGATTGCTAATATCCAAGACCAAACTTTGGCAGGCTTTCCCTACACTCAGACGATCACCGTGGGCGACCAAAAAGCCAAATACCTGCGTTTTGTAGGTGTGGAGCGCGCTACGGGCTACGGCTATAGTTTCTGGGAGTTGCGTGCGTTTGTAAAGAAAGAGCAAGTGCTGACCACCGTAGAACGGAAGGCTGAGGCAGATATAGTAAAAGTAGGCGAAGGGCTGAAACTGACCACTACCACCAAAGACCAAGACGGTGAGAATATGGATGTAGAGGTAACTTATACCGTCAGCCCCGTTGAGGCAGGTACGGTAGAGAACGGCGTCTTCACGGCTGCACAGTTCGGCAACGTCGCTATCACTGCCACTTCGGGTGAGAAGAGCGCAAGTGTCAATGTATTCTGCTATACAGGTGAGAATGTAGCACTCAGCACCAATATCGACAACGACAACAAGGTTATCGCACAATCCGAGATTGGTCAAGGCACCAATGCTTTCTTTGCTGTGGATGGTAACGATGGCAGTGTATGGCAAGGTTCTGCCACCAATGGTACGGCTGATACCGATGAGGCTCGCACCTATGACTCTTGGTTTGTATTGGATTTGGGTGCTAAGTATGACATCAACCTTGTATCCATTAAGTTTGAGGGTGCATGTTCGCAGGAGTATCACCTCGATTTCTCTGCCGACAATGCAGATTGGAAGGTAGCATACAACTATGTAGGCAACAAGGGGATCAACGGACATACCGACTTGCTGTACGGCGATAAGTTGGCTAATACAACGACTGTTCGCTATGTGCGCTTTTTCAGTACTAAGGCGGCTACCCAATATGGTATGAAGATATTTGAGATGTGCGTGATGGGCGTAAAGAGCATCGAGTCGGGGGTGGAGAACGCCGCAGTTGAGATGCCGAGCGTAGTGAAGATGATAGAGAACGGACAAGTGGTGATTATCCGTGACGGTGTTCGCTACAGCGCACAAGGACAAGTGATTAAATAATGATGGTAGAATAAGAAGTAGTACTAGTTAGTT
>ULPT01017665.1_pt1 | contig 84744 bp, 67 predicted proteins | sample 1953751 | NCBI WGS metagenome assembly ULPT01 (sample SAMEA4835636, study PRJEB28245) | human gut metagenome | biome: gut microbiome; material: fecal sample | place: Denmark | collected 2008 | reverse complement strand
CTAACAGACAAAACAGTCAACCTATTTTAGGACAAGACATTGTCTCCGCTGCAGCCGTATTCGGCTGCCTTTTGCTTGTGTTCTACGAGAGATATACGAAGGATACACGAAGGATAAAGCCGTTTTTGCCGGGCGTTTATCCGTTAGTTGGCACCAAGTCTTTTTTCTTTTATTTCTTTAATTTCTCTCGCACCAATGAGGCTCCGCAAAATTTATTTCATTTTGTGGAGAGAGGAGAAATGGCGGCGACCTAAACTCGCGTTGCGAGTTTCAATGTCGCAAGCCCATTTCGACGAAGCAGGTGCGTAGGACATCTTTTGTTAGATTTTCTTCCATTTTTCTTGCCGCTTGCGGCATAGGAAACATTGCACTACCTGCCCCATAATAGTCTTCTCTTTTTGCAAAACCTAACTGACAAAATACAGATAATGGTGGCAAAATTTCCATATTCCGCAAAAAAGACGTAATTTTGCAGTCCGAAAAGGGATAATTGTCAAATTGTCAATTGTCCAATCGTGAAGTAAACTAACAATCATTTTTTATTTTATACGATTATGACAAAAGTAGGTATTAATGGTTTTGGCCGTATCGGACGTTTCGTATTCCGTGCTGCTCAAACTCGTAACGACATCGAGATCGTTGGTATCAACGACCTTTGCCCTGTTGATTATCTGGCTTATATGCTCAAGTATGACACCATGCATGGTGCATTCGAGGGTACTATCGAGGCTGATGTAGAGAATAGCAAACTTATCGTCAATGGTAAGGCTATCCGTGTAACTGCTTGCAAAGATCCTAACGAACTCGCTTGGAACGAGGTTGGTGCTGAGTATGTTGTTGAGTCCACTGGTCTTTTCCTTACCAAAGAGAAAGCACAAGCTCACATCAACGCTGGTGCTAAATATGTAGTTATGTCCGCTCCTTCCAAAGACGATACTCCTATGTTCGTTTGCGGTGTTAACTTCGACAAGTACGTTAAGGGTACCCAGTTCGTATCTAACGCTTCTTGCACAACCAACTGCTTGGCTCCTATCGCTAAGGTCCTCAACGACAAATTCGGTATCGTTAATGGTTTGATGACTACCGTTCACTCTACTACCGCTACCCAGAAGACCGTTGATGGTCCGTCGCTCAAAGACTGGCGTGGTGGTCGTGCTGCTTCGGGCAACATCATCCCCTCTTCTACTGGTGCTGCTAAGGCTGTAGGTAAAGTTATTCCTGAACTCAACGGCAAACTCACCGGTATCTCGATGCGTGTTCCGACTTTGGATGTATCGGTTGTTGACCTTACTGCCAACTTGGCTAAACCCGCTACCAAAGAGGATATCTGCGCTGCTATGAAAGAGGCTAGCGAAGGCGAACTCAAAGGCGTACTCGGTTATACTGAGGATGCAGTGGTTTCGAGCGACTTCCTCGGTTGCAAACTGACCTCTATCTTCGATGCTAATGCAGGTGTTTACCTCACAGATACTTTCGTAAAAGTTATCTCTTGGTACGACAACGAGATCGGCTACTCCAACAAAGTCCTCGACCTCATCGCCCACATGGCAAAAGTTAACGGCTAATCTGCTGCATCCGCAAGGATACATAATCTTAATAAAAGGGGCTGCCTACGTTTGGTAGGTGGCTTCTTTTTTTTTGTGTGTCCGCTTTTGTGGGGACGACGCGTCTCGTGTCGTCAGAAATGATTGTCTCTGAATCAATTGACTATTTCTGTTCTATTTTTCTATCTTTCTGTGTTCTTTGCTCATTCACGTTCTTTATGATATAAAAGCCAAATCCATATATAATTATAGACTTTCTCAAACCCGATTCTTGCGTTTTTCTAAAAAAATGATTGTTTGTGTCATTTTTGTTATAAAAAAGTTGCAAGGGTCGTTTTTTTTTTACCTTTGTCGCCTAATTTGTTGGCATTTTTATAATGTATTAAAATCTGGATCTATGTCCAATTTGGCTTCTTTTTCTTTTGGCACCATCGTTATAGGGATATTGGTGGCAGTTATTGCGGCGATATTGTTGCTGTTATTACCTTTCTTTTTTCATAAAAACCGCCGCTTCTCTGCCCTAAGTTATCTGTGTGCTATGCTGTTCGCTGTCTGCTTGTGTATTTGCAATATTTATTTTTGCGGTTTGGTGAAGGGCAAGAGTATTTTGTCTGATTATGAGCAGTCTGCACAATATCGTCTCTTGCAGCAGAGTGGTGATTTGGTGCGCTCGTATAGTTCCGATTTGTACGATCTTGCCGCTTCTTTCTACTGCGTTGATGTCTCCGAAGAATCTATTGAAGAGCAATATCGGGAAATCAATACCCGTTTGTGGATTTGGGGTTGTGCGGCTGCAGTGTTGTTCGTATTGGGATTATTTGCTGTCTCGGCAACAATGGTGCGCTGCTGCCAGACTCCTGACAGGACTGTGCGGCGGGTTCCTTCGCATGATAATTTTTGATAAATTAAACTTAAATATAATATGGCAAATCATCTTTTTATCGGATTAGGCGGTACCGGCGGTAAGGTGCTGCGCGAGCTGCGTAAACGTGTTTTTGAGGAGTTCCATTCCAACGAACCGGGCAATGGTATATTTTTGGACTATATTTATGTGGACTCTTCTGACGACGATTTGAATAATCGTACTGGCTGGAAAGTCATGAGTAAGAGCGTCCACCTCGGAGAGGCGCAAAAAGTAAGCATACATGGCATTAGTACAAGTATGTTTCAGAATATCAATATGTATCCTGGATTGCAGGCTTTTCTCAAACCTAATGATATCCATTTGATGCAAGAGAAAATGGGACCATTGCTCAGTGCGGGTATCGGCGGGCAGCGTCGTCGTCTCGGACGGGTCTTGATGGCAAACAACCTTAGCGATAAATCCAACTCCCGCAATTTCGATGCCGTCTTGCGTGGGGCTGTCGGGCGGTTACAGAACGAAAGCGGGGACAATAATATTACTTTTCATATCTGTGCTGGTCTTGCTGGTGGTACTGGTTCAGGGTCTATCGTAGATGTGATTGCCCAAATACGCAAATTGTTTCCTTTCCAAATGGATACCAAATTCTTCAAAATGAATTTGGTGCTGTATATTCCGGAAATGAATGTGGTTACTCCGAATCACGATGCGGGCTTTTATCAGGCTAACGGCTATGCCGCCTTGCAGGAATTGAATGCAATCAGCGTGGGCGCATATAAGCCGTTGGATGTTACGGGAGAAAAAGATATTTTTTCTGGGGAAGTGCAGCGCCTGCTGACGGATGAAACTTTCGAGGCTGCGTATGTCTATACTAATGTTAATGAGAATGGCAAGATATTGGATTTGGCATATGGGTTGCCTGCTGCTGTGGCGGATTTCCTGTTCCAAATGTCAGTCGCCAACAGCATCAATGGTGATGCTGGACAAATGAAACGACTGGTGGGCTGTGAGAATGATGGAGCAGGTCCTGAGGCTGACCAAGCGGGCAATAAGGTGCGTAGCCGCAAGTTTATTTCCTTTGGTATCAGGCGCATTGAGTTTCCTGAAAATGAAATCCGTGAATTTGTCAGTTATACTTATGCGGTCCAAGCCACTCGTCAATTAGCATACAACTATTGGCAAGAGGGACTCGGCTACGGCGAGAAGACCTATGAAGAGGTCGGTATCGGATTTGCGGATGAAATCAAAAACAAACGGAACAGAGAAGCATTGTTGTTGTCCAACAACTATCTGATGCTCTCCTCACCTATTATTGAAGGACCGAATACCAAACGTTGGCAGGATATAGATACCACTTGGGAAACACGTACACAGAGCGATGCCGCAGATGTGCGGGCGCAATATGAGAAAAAGGACTGGCTCAGCGAGTTTGAAAAACTGACGGATGACTATTATCAGAATAATTTCCGCGGACATGGTGTCAAGAAATTCTACGATACGCAGCGTCGTGACAAGAAAGCGTATGCCAAACATATCCGTCGCCATATAGAGAGCAAATTGTTTGATGAATGGTTGGCAGGCGGTGAGTCGTGCAAGAGTATTCTGGAGATTGAGAAATATACCCGTCTGTTGATTGCCAACTGTGGGGAACGGATTGCCGAATTCCAAAAACACAAGACGGATGTAGAGGAGGAACTGGATGGCATCTTGAGCCATACGAAAGCCATTAAACAGGAATGGGACAATATCGGTTGGCTCAAAGATGCAATCACCAATGCCTCGGAGAAAGTGTTTAGCAGGTATCAGTCCGAGCGTTGCAATTACTACACGCAATGTACCCGTATTGAGGCATACAACTTCGCCGTGGAACTCTTGCAAGAGATTATCAACGAACTGACCGCTATGTTGGAAGGTGTGTTGGCTTTCAAAGCGGAGTTGGCGGAAATATCCGAGGAAGTTTTGCGTGAAGCCGCAAGCAGATGTAGTGTCAATGCTCCTGAGGATGATGCTACTGTCAAGAAGTACGATCCGGAGCGTATCCAACTCTTTGCCCGCCAATATGCGGCTACCAAGGACGCACAAGCGGGTAATGCGGCTACTATCCGCAAACACATGGCGGCTTTGTTGGGTGAAGAGGGAGAACATACCTTCGCCAATCTGTATGCCAAGGTGAACCACGATGAGGCAGTGGATATTATTTTGGATGTATGTAAGCAGAATGCCGATGTGGCAATGGACGATACTGCCAAAAATGATCCGCTCAGCCGTATGGTGGGTGTCAATATTCTTGATAAATTGAGTCAGGAACTGACCTCCGATGAAAAGTTGGAAAGTTTTGTGAAAGGGATTGTGGCTTCTGTTCGTACCTATGTGCAGTTTAATGCCGAAGAAAAATCCAAAGTGATAGGCGCTGAAGATGGGGCTATGATGATTATGCTCCAAGTGTCTGTTCCTGCTGGTGAGGGGCAGGCGGCAGCTTTCCGTGAAAAATTGGTTCGGGAGTTTGAACGACAGGTCCCCGGTTTCAATACCAAAGAAGACGTGTCTGTAAACTATAAGCCTAATCAGATTGTAGTTGTAGCGGCTAATGCGGGCTTCCCGCTCCGTTATCTGAGCAACTTGAAAGTGCTGAAAGAGAAATACGACCGCTTGTTGGCTGCTCCTGAAAAAGAACTGAATAAGATGGTGCTTCATACCGAGAGTTTCGGCGAGCCGTTGCCAAGCCTGTTTGAGAAAGACGCTATGGAGTTGTTCAAAGAGATGGAACGCCCGCTGTTGTTGGCATATCCGTTGGGTTTGATTGTAGAGCAGAGCAATCCTGTTACGGGAGAACGTTTTGAGGCATTGCGTGTACCCGACACAACCTTTGGCGGTGATACGTGGAAACCGTTGGGCAAAGATTTTATGTCCACGCTCAAACTCTTGTCGGGTGATTACCAAACCGCCACTATATTGAAACAGCGTGTGGCTGAGGAATTGAAAAAACAGGCGGTTTCCAACGACCAGAAGATGGCACTCAAACAACGATTGGGCGAGGTGGTCAATGTCCGTGTTTTGCAAACCGTATGCGCAGGCAATCAGTTCGACCCCAAATACGAATACGAATACTATCGCAATCTGGCAGTAGATATTATCAACAATGAATTAAAACTTCTATAATTGTATGACAAAAATAAAAGGTGTTTGTCACAATTTCGATAATTGTGATATGGCAGCGGAAAAAGTGGTGCAAGAGACTGAAAAATCACATTTCGTCTGCGAAGAATGTGGTAAACCGTTATATCCTGTAACCGTTGAGGTGCTGCCTTGGTGGAAAAAACACAAAAGGTTGCTCATTTGTCTGGGCTTAATCCTCGGTATTGCGGCTGTTGCCGGTGGTATCGTTTATGGTACCATATCTGCCAAGAAGCATGCGGCTGTCCGCCACGAGCAGCAGATGCGTCTGGATTCTATTGCTCGGGCGCAACAGGATTCCCTTCTCCGTCTGCAGATAGAGCAGGCACGATTGGATTCGATAGAGCAGGCGCGGCAGGATTCGATAGTCCAAGCGCAGGAGCAAGCACGCCAAGACTCTCTTGCGCAAGCGGAGAAACAGAAACAACAGGTTGCGCAGAAAGCCTCTAACCCGACTCCGTCTTATTCGCTCTCGTATGGTAAATGGTCCGGTTCGTGGCAATCGGGTAAACCGCATGGTATGGGTACTATGACCTACACCCAATCCCACCTGATTGATACACGCGACCCGCAGAAGCGTACCGCTCAATCCGGCGACTATATCATCGGTGAATTCTACGAAGGAAAACTGGTGCAAGGTGTTTGGTACGATGCATCTGGTAATGTAAAAGGAAGTATTATTATTGGTAGGTGATGAAACGTCTTGTATGTCTGCTGCTGATCGGGCTCGCTCTTTGTTTTCCTGCAATGGAGGCCAAAGAGTTGCCATGTGATAGAGGAACCAATCCTGTTATTTGTGCGTTTTTGAATAGGTATATTCATGAGTTGCTCACATGGCAACAGCCCGATGTCTCGCTTTCGCAGAAAATGCAGGATGATAAGTTCATTATATTGCAAGGCAGTATTGAAAATATACCTTATTTTCCTGATACTACGGCGTTTTCTCTTGTTCGACACGAAGACCGGGCGTATGAGGCTGTGTGGCGGTGCAGTATGGATACCTTGTTGCACGTTGCCTTTCCCATTCAGTATGAATTGTTGCTCGGCAAGTCGCGTATTGAGATAGAACAGGGATTGCAAACCGACATTTCTGCCGCGCCGCGCATAGGGCTGGTTGCACATATTCCTGCGGGCTTGGATAGTATTGCACCTTACCTTTGGCGTTCCTATCCAATACGGCATTATCAGATTCCATCGCTGAACAATTGCACATATTACTCTCGGGACACTACGGGTACTATGGCGTTGGTGTGTGATTCGCTTTATATGTATTACACGTTGGCGAATATGTTCCAGCAGAATTTGGGACGTGATTATGCCATACAGGTCAGTCAAAGCGTCTATGGTTTTCAACGGTTGCTTTACACAATATCGTTGCAGCAGTGGTTGGCGTATTGTATAGCCAATCATCTCACTTCTTATGTCGCTGTCGAAGAAGAGTATCAGGATGGGTATTTGGTGCTGCTCGTTGCCGAAAACAAAGATTTGAACTATAATCATATTTTGTCGGTATTGGTTCCGCGTGATTTCTTGTCAAATCGCAATGTACTATTACAAGCCAAAGTCAGTGCTTTTGTGCCGACACACAATGTGGCGGACCTGTACGAGCAATATGTGGAAAAACCAAAGAAAAAACAGTTATGGTAAAAAGAATATCTCTTTTATTGGCATATGTGGGGGGGATCGTATATCTGTATGCACAAACTCCAACCAACAATGCCATACAGGAAATCAATCAAGTCAAGTCTCAACCGGACACTTTCCTATATGCCGAGTCCACTGCTGTTTCGTGGAAAGAAGCCTTGGATAATGCCAAGTATTTGTTGGAATCGGAGATAGAAAGTTATATCAAGCAATATGGTATGACCGATGCTGCAGGCGTTGTGGCAAAATCGCAGAACCACATCTTCGAATTGCAATCAATGCGCGGCGACCGCTATCGGGCATTTGTATATGTACGTGTGTCTGATATTATGACATATTCCGGTACAGAACAACTGTTGGTGGTCCCTGTAGCGAGCGACCAACAATCTTCTGTACAACTGATGACGTCTGGCGAAGAGCCGGAAGCGTCCGTTCCTGATAATGCTCAATCTGCGCCTATACCACAGACTGAGGGGGCTGCAGTGCCGGTTTCCCCACCGACCTCTGCTCCATCAATGCCATTGACAGCATTGGAACAGAGTATGCTCAATACAGATGCACAGCACATAAGTGATTTTATCAGAGAAGGTCTGGCAAAAGGTGAGATTATTGCGTATGGCAAATATGCAGATATGCCTCAAGATGTGGATTGCTATCTGTTTGTGTACAACAGGGATAAGAAAATTGTTGCCTGTCTTCACAAAGCAGGAACCGCTTATACCAACTTGCAGACAGGAAATCCTGACCATATTACTAACTACAAAGGGTGCGGTGCCAATTGGTTCCAAACAAAATAAATTCTTTTTATTATGCGTAAATTGTTACTTATATTGATACTTGTTCTTCCTATGTTAGTTTGGGCGGAAGTTCGGGTTACAATTTCGGATGGCATTGATAATGTCGCCCTCAAAACCAAAATGGAGAATAGTATGTCAGCATTGCTTACTGAAGTCAATGCTGCGCAAGCAGGCAACCGTGCTTTGAACTTTTCTTCATTACACCTGGCATCCTCTGTACAGGCATCTATGTCCATGTTGTGGGAGAATTCGCCTTTTATGTGTACTGATGACGAGATAGTAGAGCGTTGCCTTACCACCAACTCGGGCTATCAGGTACGCAACATTCCTTTGATGATGACACCGCGCTCTGATCGTCATTTCAACGAAAGTGAATACCAGGAGGCAGTCTTCAGTTTTGGCAATAATGGCAATATTGAGAGTTTTTATCTCTCCATAGGTATGAATCTCTATATGAATGTGGTTAAGAACAACAAAGAGATTACCGACTTGCGTCGCCGCCAACTGATATTGGACTATGTGGAGCAGTTCCGTACGTCCTACAATACCAAGGATATCCGTTTTTTGGAACAGGTATTTAGTGATGACGCTTTGATTATTACGGGCAAGGTGATCAAACAGTCAAGTGGGGACCGCCTGCCGATCCCCGACAAAATCATCTATAAAAAGCAGACAAAGCAGGAATATATCACCAATCTCAAACGTGTCTTTGCTGCCAATTCTTATATCAAAGTTACTTTCGATGAAATCAAGGTGATGCGTCATCCTATAAATGCCAATTTCTATGGCGTAACTTTGCACCAAGGCTATACATCTAATAAGTACCACGATGACGGTTACTTGTTCTTGCTTTGGGATTTTACTGATGAGGACCAACCTCAAATACATGTCCGTACATGGCAACCTGACCAACTCAATGGTGACCGTATTCCCGAAGACGATATATTTAGTTTGAATGATTTTGATATATAATTTGTATGAAACGTTTTTTCTTTTCTGCATTTGTTATATTGGTAGGGTTATCCGGTTATGCCCAGGAAATGACGGTCAAAAGTTTGGAGGAGGCAACCAACGATATGGCAGCACGTACTTCTCCACAAAAAGATGGAAATGACATTCCGTGTGCATTAATCAAAGTATATATAGCGGTTACAGATGCTCAGTTTTCTGGAAATGTTGTGCGTAGCGAGATGAAAGCTCCTAGTGAATACTGGGTATATGTTGCTGATAATACCAAGCGTTTACATATAAACGCCACAGGATATATGCCAATAGATGTGGTGTTCAATGACTATGGTATTGCTGCCGTCACCAAACTGACTACCTACAAACTGACTATCAATGTACCTGAACTTGCTAATAAACCCAAGGTCATCACAGAGCAGTATGTGGAGTTTACTGTGGAACCGAAAAATGCTATGGTGGAGTTTGATGGTAAGGTGGTGCCGCTGGATGAATATGGTATGGCAAGTCTCTACCGACATTTTGGCACATATTCCTATCGGGTAACGGCGAACCTCTATCATCCGCAGCAAGGCGAAGTCGTGGTCAATGACCCCCAAAATGCACACCGTGTACCTGTGCTGCTGCAACCGGCATTCGGCTACATCAAAGTGCCAAATACTGACACATGGAAGGGGGCAATAGTCTATATCAATGATGAGATGAAGGGTACCACACCTTTCACTTCCGACAAACTTCCGTCAGGAAAATACAACGTACGAGTAGTACGAGATATGTATTCCTCTGAAGAACAAGAACTGGTTGTAAGGGATGGTGAGACGGTTGCTTTTTCCAAACCTTTGAAGCCGCAATTTAAGACTCTTACACTTTCTGTTAAGGATAAGGAGACTGAGATTTGGGTGAATGGAAAAAAGTATAGTGATGGCAAATGGATAGGTGAGCTTGGCTTCGGTTTATACAAAGTGGAGTGCAAGAAGGCTAACCACCGCACGGCGGAAACCACATTGAATGTAACTCCAGATATGATGCCAACCATTGATTTGCCTTCTCCGACCCCTATCACGGGCGAACTGATTCTGACCTCAACTCCATCTAATGCTGACATCTTTTTGGATGGGGAAAAAGTAGGTGCCACTCCCAAACGTTTTCCCGATATTTTGATTGGAGACCACACAGTCGAATTGAGAAAAGATGGGATGGCATCTGTGTCTCACAGAATAACCATCAAAGAAAACAAAACTGACACTTTATCTTTAGCATTAACGTCTTCTGTATATCCTAATAGTACCAATGCACAATCTGAGTCTGCATTAGCATTAACGTCTTCTGTATATCCTAATAGTACCAATGCACAATCTGAGTCTGCATTAGCCGCTTTGTTGCAGCATCCGTTGGGTATGCAACAAGTATCTTGGAGTAATACGGTGTCTGAACAAATACAAGCACTTGTCTCTCAATACCCCCTAATGCGTCCTAATAATGATCGTACTATTTTTACAGGATATAGTATTCCCAATGCTCCTAAATTATGTGATAAACAATTGAAATATGTTCAATTAGACTATTCGAACGCTAGTAATAATAGGATATATGCGGTCTATAAAATCAATGTAACTTCTTATTCCGAGGGGCAAGCGATGGCAGAAAGGATTAGACGTGAAATGACAAAATATGGTATTGCCTTACCCGCATTTGATGAGGAGGGTTGTGCAACGGCTAAATATAATTGTTTGGCGAAAGGTATAGACTATAGGAGGGTATATCTGTATTATTCTTCTTATGAAGTAGGATTGTCTTTTATTATAAATAATGAGACTGCAGTATCACAAACCGCAGGGAATACTTCTGGTAGTACATCTACATCCGAAACTGCTAAAACATCGTCTAAGACTAAGAAGCATAGTGCATATCGTGATTATTATGACTTCCATGAGCCTTTTGGTTTCAATTGGTTAAAGGCGGCAGTCTCTGTGGAATCTACTAAAGAAGACCGAGCGGATTCTACTGACTTGTCCTTTTCGCTTGCTTTGAGCGCATTTGAGATACGTTATAAGTGGCTGGGATTGGATTTGTGCAATTTTCGATATCGTCTTAATTTTACGGACTTGCATTATAATACACTTTATTGGGAACCTCAAGTCGTGTTCAATATACCTATGAATAATAGTTTTTTATTTATTGCAGGCACGGGACCTACATTGTGCTTTAATCCGTCAGAATATAATCGGAAATGGTGGTTTACGGCTACTGCTTCCGTTCGATGGGATACCGATGTACTTGGTACATGGGATGTGATAGTAGGTTATAAACGTGGTTTCTTTTTGGGTATAAGTGTTGCTATCCCATATAATTAAACATACATTGGGAAAAATATTGTATGGAATGATTTTTGAGGTGTATTCCTGCATCTCTCTCTTGAGATGCTTGTTGTCTTGCTATGAAATCGAATAAAAGCAAATTCCTGTTTGCGGCAGTATTAGGGAGTGTTGTATGCGCAATATACATAATGGCGGGATCTTTCCGTTCTGACAGCATCGTTTGCGCTGCGGACTCTCTTTCTGTTGTCCACTTCCCCGCAACACTCCAACCTACAAACACCCCAATACCAGCCTCCGCTGATTACGAAATCCCTCTCTGTACTGCGGGGCAGCAGGAGCAACGCATTGCCCACATCGGCTACCAAGTCAGTTACAATTCCGATTGGCATCTTCCCAACTGGGTGGCATACCAACTGACTGCCGAGGAGGTTGCCGGTGAGGAAGCAAGGAGCAACAAGTTTCTCCCGGATCCGCTTGTGGACGGCGACCCTGTCCTAACGTCCGACTATACCCATTCCGGTTTTGACCGTGGACACATGGTGCCGGCGGCGGATATGAAGTGGTCGCCTCAGGCTATGCGGGAATCGTTCTATATGACCAATATCTGTCCGCAAAATCACAGCAATAATGCCGGCGATTGGAAAGATTTGGAGGAATTGGTGCGCGATTTGGCTACCACTTATGGCAATATTTATCTTGCCTGCGGTCCTGTTGTGTCCGACACATCAAATACCATTGGCACCATTCGCCGAATAGTCGTCCCCGAATCATTCTACAAGGTGCTGCTGCGCCAAAAAGCGGACGGCACTTGGACTTCCATCGGTTTCGTAATGCCCAATGCAGCGGGCAATCGTCCCCTCATGACCTATATGCTTCCTGTGGACAGCGTGGAGAATATGGTTGGTGTCGATTTCTTCCCGCTCCTTCCTGATAGTATTGAAAATGCCGTTGAGTCCGACTATACTATCTCTGACTGGGTCGTCAGCCGCTAAGCCTAATATCCGCAATAGATAAAACGATTATGGAAACACAATCAAAAACAGTTTAATCACATACGAATCACATACGAATCACATAGACCTGATAGTTTGTGGATTCTTGCCACTTTGCACTACATAGGCACGTTTGTGATATTTGTTAAACACAGATAATTGCACGATATTTGCAGGTTCGGGAAAAAAGGAGTATCTTTGTGGCGATTTTAATTTGTATGACTATGACTACAAAAGGTAAAGTAATCAGTTGGATTTCCGCCATTGTGGTGTTGGCTTTGGTTGCGTTCGTCTTTGTGAAGTTCTGTTTTGTCTATAGCGAAGGTACCAACGAAGGCGACATCAACTATTTTCAGAAAGAGGGCTTTGTCTTCAAAACGTACGAGGGCAAGATGATTCAGACGGGCTATAACTCCAAAAACCAGAACGCCACCATCCAGTCCAACGAATTCAAATTTTCTGTTGAGGATGAGGACGTGGCACGCCGCATAGACGAATGTAGCAACCAACAGGTCAAACTCCACTGGAAACGCTATCTCGGTACTTTACCTTGGCGTGGCAATAGCCAGTTTATAGTCGATAGCGTGATGTCCGCTTCCCCTCGTTCCTCCAAAGTGGTACTCCCTCAATAAATTTTGTAGTTTTAGGAGTTAGAGAAAAATGAATTGCCGGATTGGGTAGGGTAGTTCGCTTTCTCCATAATTCATAATTAGTAACTATGCTTACATCTCCGCAAGATAATCTTGTTAAAATTTTCGAGTCCTCCTTTCGCGAGAACTGGGTGTCGCAAGCCGTAACCGACTATGGTATGGCGCACACACTGACTTATGGTGAATTAGCTACGCTTATCGCACAAATGCACGTACTTTTCGAGCAGTGTGGTATCCGGAAAGACGATAAGATTGCCGTAATGGGCAAAAATAATAGCAATTGGGTGGCAACCTACCTTGCTACGGTTACATACGGTGCCATCATTGTGCCTATTCTCCAGGATTTCAAGGCCAACGATGCCATTCATATAATCAACCATTCGGGGGCAAAACTGCTGTTCATATCCGATGCCAACTGGGAAGGTCTCGAACACGACCAAATACCTGCCGTAATGGCGGTGTTCTCGTTGGGCAATTGGCATCCCATTGCTATGCGGGAGGAATTGGTTGCCAACCTGACCCCCGAGGCTATCCTCGGTATCTTCAACAGCCGCTATCCCGACGGTTATAAGCCTGCCGATGTCCATTACGACGAGCGGCCAAACAACGAAGTGGCTAGTATCAACTATACATCAGGTACTACGGGCTTCTCCAAAGGGGTGGTTACGCCTTGCAATGCGTTGGCGGGAAATATCCGCTTTGCTCTTGATTCGCGTCTCACCTTTCGCGGCGCACGCCATGTAACTTTTCTCCCGTTGGCACACGCTTACGGCTGCGCATTTGATTTTCTCTCCTGTCTCGCTGCTGGCGGACATACCTACCTCATCGGCCGTACACCCTCGGCGAAAATCCTGCTCAAGGCCTTCGCGGAGGTGAAACCGGATATTATCCTTTCCGTCCCGCTGATCTTGGAGAAAATATACAAGAAAATGATTGCACCCCAAATCAGCAAAGCACCTGTCAGTTGGGTACTCAAAGTGCCATATCTTGACGAGATTGTATTGGGCAAGATACGCGAACATCTGATCAACGCTTTCGGGGGTAGGTTCTCGCAGATCATCATCGGTGGGGCACCGCTTAATGCCGAGGTGGAGGCTTTTCTCCATCGTATTAAATTCCCCCTTACGGTAGGATATGGCATGACCGAGACTGCGCCGCTGATCAGTTTTACCAAGTGGGAACAATTCCGCCCCGGCTCCTGCGGACAGGTGTTGGAAGGGTTGATGGAAGCTAAGATAGACAAACCGGATGCCGATGGTATCGGCGAGATAATGGTGCGCGGAGAGAATGTGATGTACGGCTACTACAAAAATGATGAGGCAACCCGCCTTGCTATTACCGAAGACGGCTGGTTGCACACTGGTGACCTCGGTATGATTGACTCGGATAATTTTATCTATATCAAAGGGCGCAGCAAGACTATGCTTCTCGGCCCATCCGGGCAGAATATCTACCCGGAGGAGATTGAGGCGAAACTGAATAATATGCCCTACGTGATGGAGTCTTTGGTGTTGCAGCGCGGTACACAATTGGTGGCTTTGGTGTGCCCCGATTTTGAGGCAGTGGATGCAGAGCATCTGACTGAGGAACAACTTGCCGAAGCAATGGAGCAGAACCGCAAAGAGGTCAACAAATTGTTGGCTTCTTATGAGCAGATTGTCAAAATCAAACTCTATACGCACGAGTTTGAGAAAACACCTAAAAAATCCATCAAACGTTTTCTCTATACTTCTATGGCAGAGGATTGATGTAATGGAAAGTTGATAGTTTATAGTTGAAAGGCGTGGCAAGTTCGGAAGTGAAAAAGTGCTTCTGTTCGGACTATACATCACGCTATTACTACTATTAACTATTAACTTGGAAACTAACCGACTTCTCTCAACTTTCAACTCTCAACCTATACACAGTGAATCTCTGTATTGACCAAGGCAATTCGCGTACCAAGGTGGCTCTGATGACCGACGAAGGGCATATCGTGAAGAATTTTATATACAAGTCCTTCCGTTCGTCCGACGTGGAGCGACTTTTCGCTCTCTATCCTATTACGGATAGTATCATCTCGTCGGTTATTAATATCGAACCCGCTATTGTCAATGCCTTGCATCGGCTCTCAAAGCATTTTATCCTTTTTGACCACAATACTCCTGTTCCTATCGTCAATGCCTATGATACACCCGAAACCCTTGGACAAGATCGTCTTGCAGCTGCCGTAGGGGCGGTAGCACTCTGTCCTGACGAGAACTTGTTGATTATTGATGCAGGCTCGGCTGTCACCTATGATTTCGTCTCTGCACAAGGTCGTTACGAGGGCGGAAATATTGCCCCGGGAATTAAGATGCGTTTTGTGATGCTCCATCGGATGACTAAAAAACTGCCGCAGGTTGACTTGGACGAAAACGAACTGATACCGCTTTTTGGTACAAATACGCACGATGCCATTGCTGCAGGTGTGGTGCGTGGCGTGGTGTATGAGGTCAAGGGGTATATGCGTACATTGGAGGAACGAACGGAGCATTTTCAAACCTTCCTTACGGGGGGAAATGCCCCATACATACTCAACAACCTCCGGTCCCCAAATGCCACAGAATATCCCGTCCGGTATGAGAAACATCTTGTCCTCATCGGACTGAATACCATCCTTTGCTACAACAAGCAAAAAGGATAATCGCTTGCCTGTTTGTGGGTTGGTATGTGTTTTTTTTCTTCCTAATTGTCTCATTATTTGTGTATTTCAAAAAAAAGTCGTACCTTTGCACGCTTTTTCGGCGCAATCTCTTCCTATAATGCGTGCGCGTTTATTATATAGAGTGCAACGGAAAGCAGTAATAATTCATTAACAATCAAAACATTAACAGATTATGTTAAATCATTACGAAGCCGCTTTCGTCTTGACTCCCGTTTTGTCTGAACCACAGATGAAGGAAGCGGTAGACAAATTCGAGAACCTTCTCCAGCAGAACGGTGGTACCGTGCTGAACCGTGAGGAGTGGGGTTTGCGCCAACTCGCTTACCCTATCCAAGGTAAAACAACGGGATTCTATGCTGTATTGCAATTTGATGTAGAACCCGCTGTTATCGCTACTCTCGAGACTGAATTCCGTCGTGACGAGCGTATCATCCGCTTCCTCACTACGCGTCTTGACAAGTACGCATTCGAGTATGCTGAGAAGCGTCGTGGTAATCTTAAAAAAGAAGAGGAGGCTTAATTATGGCACAGAATGATGAAATTCGCTATCTGACCCCGCAAACCAAAGATCAGAAGAAGAAAAAGTATTGCCGTTTCAAAAAGAGCGGTATCAAGTACATCGACTACAAAGACCCTGAGTTCTTGAAGAAATTCCTCAACGAGCAAGGAAAAATCCTCCCGCGTCGTATTACCGGAACAAGCCTCAAGTATCAGCGCAAAGTTGCTCAAGCCGTTAAGAAAGCACGCCACTTGGCTCTGCTGCCTTACGTAACCGATATGATGAAGTAATTGTCTAACCCTTTAACAAACGAAACATCATGGAAGTAATTTTGATTCAAGACCTTGCTAACTTAGGTTTCAAAAACGATATAGTACGCGTACGCGACGGCTATGGCCGCAACTATCTGTTGCCTAATAAAATCGCCGTTATCGCTAACGAGAGCAACCGCAAACAATTGGCGGAGAACCTCAAACAACAGGCGCACAAACAGGCAAAACTTCTTGCTGACGCACAAGCATTGGCAGAGCAACTTGCTGGTATGACTATTGATATGGCTGTTAAGGCAAACGAGGATGGCAAAATCTTCGGTACGGTTACCACCGCACAAATCTCTGCTGCTTTGGCTGCTAAAGATATCAATATCGACAAAAAAATCATCACTATCGCTGAGCCTATCAAGGTAACCGGTGAGTATGTTGCTGTGGCTCGTCTCCACCGAGAGGTTAAAGCCGATATCAAACTCAATGTTGTTGCTGAGTAATCAGAACGGCACTTTGTAAAACTGTTAAAAACGTAAGACAATGAAACAAGGAATTCATCCCGAGAACTACCGCGTGGTAGTCTTCAAAGATATGTCTGATGGTACTCAGTTCTTCAGCCGCTCTACTGCTGCTACGAAGGACAGCATCGAAATCGATGGCGTTCAGTACCCGCTGATTAAGTTGGAAATCTCCAATACCAGCCACCCGTTCTATACCGGTAAATCGAAACTCGTCGATACCGCTGGACGTGTGGATAAGTTTATGTCTCGCTACGGCGACCGCAAACGTAAGTAATTTTTGCGTTATGTCTAAGGGCGGGCTTCGGCTCGCCCTTATTGTTCTCAGTCTGCTGCCTATTGTTTCCCTAACCCCTCATTATCTGCTATGCAAAAACAATTATTTCGCGAACTGTTCCGCAAGACGCTTTTCTCCTGTGCGCTGTTTCTGTTTCTGTTTGCAGTGCTGTACCTCATCGAGTGGTTCCTGCCGTCTCTTAAAGGGCAACTCCTGCAATGGGATAATGCAGCCTTCGTTGTGGGGATTCCTGCCAGTGTGGTGGGAGTGGCATATGTACTGACTATCAAAAACCCGCAAAACTACACCGGCTTCTATGGCGGTATCCTGATGGCATTGTTGCTCTCATGCCAATTTTTCTTGCAAGGAAATTTCGACCTCGTCTTTCTGCAACTGTGTGTCTTTATCCCTTTTATGGCAAAATCCATCGTCGAATGGAAGCGCGCACTCAGAGTACAGGATAGTCAACCGGTTGATAATAAGCCTCTTGTGCCGCAGTACCTGCACGGGCGGGCATTGCTCTGGACGCTCGTTGCTGCTATCGGTATTGTGGTGCTTGATTATGTGCTTGCCACACTGTTTATTCAGCACGATGCATGGGATGCCAATGTGTTGCTCAAACTTTGCAGCGGAATGATGATCGCCTCGTCCACATTGGCGAACTTCTGGCTTATCTACCAAAAGATTGACGCATGGATCTGGTGGGTAGTCTATAGCGCAAGCGGCATGGTGCTGTATGTGCTGATCAGCAATATGTTCTCGCTCCTGCTCTTTACCGTATTCCTTATCGTCAACGGTTCGGCTATGATTGCGTGGATGCGTATGCACCGCGCCGGCAAATAAGAATATCACAACAAATTTCATTTATTTCCTTTATTTCTCTCGCGCCAATGAGGCTCCGCAAAATTTATTTTGTAGAGAGAGGAGAAATGACGGCGACCAAAACTCGTATAACGAGTTTCTATGTCGCAAGTCCATTTCGATGAGGGCGCGTAGGACACATTAAACTATGTACAAACTCAAAAAAGATACGGTCTTCCATGTAGAGCAGGACCAACAATTGTTGGATTTTCTGCTCGCAAAGATGGGGGGAATGACCAAAACCAGTATCAAGCAATTGCTTGGACAACGCCGTGTGTCAGTCAATGGCTCTATCCAAACGCGACACGATACACCGCTTCATAAGGGCGACAAAGTCGTGATGGTCAGCGGACGTGGAAATATCGAACTCACCCACCCGAAATTGAGTATCGTCTATGAGGACGATTCGCTTATCGTGGTGGAGAAAAAGCAGGGGCTGCTCACGGTGCCTACCTATCCGGGGTCTGCCGAAACAACCGCGTTCTCCATTCTGAAAAACTATGTTCACCGCCGTAGTCAGCATGCGGGAGTTTATGTCGTTCATCGGCTCGACCGTGAGACAAGCGGACTTTTGGTGTTCGCCAAATCGCCTGAATTGCAGCAGTATATGCGTACATACTGGAGACAACTTGTAACCAAACGTACCTACGTGGCGGTGGCGGAGGGACTCTTTGACAAGACTCAAGACAAGATTACCACATGGCTCACTGAAGATAAACGCAATGCGGTGGTGTATTCTTCGCCGGTGGACGATGGCGGACAGATAGCCGTTACCAACTACAAAGTAGTAAAAACCATTTCGCCCGACAGCGAAGATACCGCCCAATTGCCCCTCTCCCTCTTGGAACTCAATCTCGAGACTGGGCGCACCAACCAGATACGTGTACATCTGGCGTCGATAGGCCACCCTGTCTTGGGCGATCGCAAGTACGGACATGGTAATGAATTCTCCCCCGCAGACCGTCTTTGTCTCCATGCGCGGATCTTGGAGTTTATCCATCCCGTGACTGAAAAAACTGTCCATTTCGAGACCCCCGTCCCACGAGATTTTACCCGTTTGTTTGCCAAATAAGATACATTCCCGACAAAAAACACACGCTTTGCAGAAGATAGCAAAAGCGTGTGTGTTTCTTTTTACCGGATACTTATCGTATATCTATATATTTATGTGTTTGTAGGGAAAGGTGCCAATGGGGATGGCGGAGAATGTAGTCTATGACATCTGCAGTGTTTTGGCAGGAACAGGGTTGTAGATAAAGATGTGTGGAGGGAATGTGCTCTGCCCATTGCTCCACATCCTGATGTTGATAAACGATTTTTAGTTCGTCTGCAAACGCAATGACCACACGACTCCCTTCTTTGGGCGAGCATGTTATCCAATCTATACCCGACGCAATAGGGTGCGTACCGTTGGTTTCCATACATATACGTTTGCCCGTGGAGTGCAGAGTGCTGAGGAGAAGTTCATCGGCTTGCAGCGAAGGCTCCCCACCCGTAAGGATAATCAGTACGTGCGAATCGGCAGACAGGTGTTGCACGGCTGATGCTATCTCCTCTGCTGTCATCTCGCTGTACGTGCTGAAATCGGTATCGCAGAACGGACAACGCAAGTTGCAACCGCTAAAGCGCACAAACACAGCTGGATAGCCTGTGTGGTACCCCTCCCCTTGCAGACTATAGAATATCTCGTTTACCCGATACGTCTTACTCATCTTTTTCGTAGATGGCACAGTTGTTCTCCGACTCGTGCACGCTCACTTTGTAGCAATTCTCCACGTGCTCGCAAATCCAGCGCGCGATATTCTCCGCCGACGGATTCACATCAAGCACTTCGTTGATGTATTTATGGTCGAAAGTGTCCTTTACCACGCGGTTGATGTGCGTGAAATCGGTTACCATACCGTCTTCATTCAGTTCGCGCGCTTTGCAATAGACTACTATTATCCAGTTATGACCGTGCAGTGCCTCGCATTTGCTCTCGTAACTGAGGTGGAGATTATGTGCAGCGGAAATCTCCAAACGCTTTTCTACATAATACATAAAATAACCTAACCTCCCTAACCCCTCCAAAGGAGGGGCTATCAGAGTTCTTCTAAATAAAGGTTCTATATAACATTAACATCCGTCGAACCCCTCCTTTGGAGGGGGTGGGGAGGTCATTCATATTCCGTGGTATCCTCTATGCCTGCCTCTTTGAGGGCTTCCTTACGCTCGGTGCAGGTACCGCATTTGCCGCAATGTTTCTCGCCCCCCTTGTAGCAACTCCATGTCTCGGCATAGTCTATCCCAAGGGCTTTGCCGCGGCGGGCAATGTCGGCTTTGGTGATACCCGTGTAGGGTGTAAATAGTTCTATTCCCTCATACGTCCCCGCTTTAATCGCCTGATTCATAGCGTCCACAAACGTCTGTCGGCAGTCGGGATAGATAGCATGGTCGCCCGAGTGGTTTGCCATCATAAGGCGTTTCAAACCGCGGCTCTCCGCCATACCTGCTGCAATAGCCAGCATAATCCCGTTGCGGAATGGTACAACCGTTGAACGCATATTCTCGTCGTCATAGTTGCCTTCTGGAATAGCGTCCGCTCCCTCCAAAAGCGAACTGTGAAAATAGTCGTGGATAAACTCTAACGGTATGATTATGTGAGGAATATCCAAACGATCGCAGTGCAAACGCGCAAAATACAATTCCTTCTCGTTATGATTGCTCCCGTAGTTGAAACTCAGAGCCAAGGCTATCTCGTCCTTATACTCATAGAGCATCGTGGTTGAGTCCATTCCGCCCGACAAAATGATAATACTATCCTTCATTTTTGATGAATGATTGATTGGGAAATAATTACTTTTTATTGAAGTACTTCCGCGAAACGCGCGGAAAGACGTTGTTGCTTGAGGGCTTGGTGTGCCTCGTCGGCGTAGTTGGCAAATGGATATATGCTGATCCCACCTCGAGGAGTAAAGATACCCGTTACCTCGATGTATTTCGGATCCATCAGTTTGACCAAATCGTTCATGATGATATTCACACAATCCTCGTGAAAATCACCGTGGTTCCTAAACGAGAACAAATAGAGTTTCAGCGACTTGCTCTCCACCATACGTTCACGCGGAATGTACGAGATGACAATCGTGGCAAAATCGGGCTGCCCTGTCTTCGGACAAAGTGATGTAAATTCGGGGCAGTTAAACGTAACGAGGTACTCGTTCTCGGGGTGCTTGTTGACAAATGTTTCTAACATTTCGGGAGCATAGTCCGTAGGATACTTCGTCCGGTTCTCCCCCAACAGGCTCACTCCTGCTAATTCTTTTTCTGTACGCATTGTTTTCAGTGTTTAAAGTAATCGGCGAGGGAAAAACAATAGCCCCGCCTTTGCGCTGCAAAGTTACTGCTTTTTGGCGATATATGCAAATACCATCCTCCTACCGTGAATGGAATCTACGGACATTTATAGTAAAATGGCACGCATTTTGCGTGCCGTTTATCAGGTGGTCTTTGGTGTAGTGTCATCGCGAGTCGGGGTCGCTTTGCCGGACGACTCTATCTCGTCCACAATCGACGGCGAATCCAATAGCGAGTTGCCGCTGTGTTTCTCCATAAAAACATTGTGGCGGAATAGAACATAGAGAGCCACTATCAGCCCCCCGATAAAATCAAGCGTCAGATCCGTCATCGTATCCCGTAGCGCCTCATGACCCACCAGGGGAATGTCTTGGTCGGTATAGATCGAACCGGAGGTGGTCTCCATAAACTGCTGAGTATTAGTGCCGAAGAGATCATCGTAGGTGTATTCGCATATCTCCCAAATAGCACCGCATGCAAGCGAAAACATTAGCAGGAAGAGGGCAAGGAAATACTTGTTGCTGAATACCACTTGGTCGGAATCGGATAGCAGGATATGCACTATCCAAAGCCCGATAAAGGAGAGAACTGCCCCCGAAAAAAGGTGCAAAAGAGAGTCCCACCACGGATAGCGACCGTAGAAGTTCAACCCGTCGCCCAACACCATGGCTGTGAACGCAAATGCCGCTATCACCACCGTCAGCACCAATGGCACATTGAGTAGAAAACGCTTGCGCAAGATGATAGGCACTGTCAGAATAAGCAACATCGCTACATACTGCAAACCGCAGAACATCACCGCTTTAAGCGTTACATCGGGTTGGAAAAGCAGATAAACCACGTTGGCTATGCCCAACACCACTGTCAGGACGAAGAGCACGATATAAAACCGTTTCAAACGTTGATGAGAAGATAACATATATGGAGCATTTTTATACTCTTGCCTGCAAAAACTATACCGTAATATATAAGTAAAACCATAACATTTTGATATATGAAGATTCTACTTGTCATCGACCAGTTCGATGCCGCCAACAATGGCACCACTATCTCCGCTAAACGCTTTGCTACACACCTCCGGGAGCATGGTAATGAAGTTCGCGTCGTTTCCACGGGAGCACCCTCCGAGGATAAGTATGTGGTGGCGGAATGGAAGTCCCCCATCGGCGAAAAACTCATCAAAAGCCAGGGGATGGCTTTCGGAAAACCGGAAATAGATGTCTTGGAAAATGCCATCTCGTGGGCGGAGGTGGTGCATTTTATGATGCCCTTCACCCTTTCTATAGAGGGACTCAAAGTCTGCCAGAAACTGGGTGTTCCGCATACCGCCGCTTTCCATGTGCAGCCCGAGAACATCACTTCGAGTATCGGACTCAAGGATGCCACGTTAGTCAATAAGGCACTCTATCACACATTCCGCGATGTCTTTTATAACTACTTCAAGCATATCCATTGTCCCAGTCATTTCATCGCCAACCAACTGAAAATCAATGGATATACCGCCAAACTGCATGTCATAAGCAATGGCGTTGAACCCGATTTCAAATACCGCCGCGATGCAGAAAAATCCCCTGCGCTCGCAGGCAAAATCGTCATTATGATGATTGGGCGTTTGTCGGTCGAGAAACGACAGGATGTCATCATCGATGCCGTCAAGAAAAGCAAGTATGCCGACCGCATCCAGTTGATTTTTGCCGGGCAAGGACCACTCCTGGCCGATTTGGAGAAGCAGGGCGCAGACCTGAAGAACCCGCCTATCTTCCGTTTCTTTACCAAAGAGGAACTCATCGATATGCTGGCACAAACCGACCTCTACGTACATGCCGCCGACATCGAGATTGAGGCTATCTCCTGTATCGAAGCCTTCGCCACCGGTGTAGTTCCTGTCATTGCCAATTCCGACCGCTCCGCTACCCCACAGTTCGCCCTCGACAAACGCAGTCTCTTCGTCCCGGGCGACAGCGATGACCTTGCCAACACCATCGACTACTGGCTCGACCACCCCGAGGAACGCAAACGCATGGAACCCCAATATGCCGAGGCGGGCAAACAATACAGCATTGAGCATTCCATCGAATTGGCAGAACAAATGTTCCGAGAAGCCATCGCCGACAATAACCTCGATGAGGACAGGCGCACCTGGCGCACTATACTCGAACAAGACGTCGCTCGTCTCCGCGAGAGATTGGCAAACGAAAAAAAAGAATATTTTTGATAATATACTTGCTACTATATCCCCTTTACAAAAGTACTAAAAAGTACTAAGGTACAAAAAGTACAAAAAGTACTAAGGTAAATAGAAGTTATAAATACGGAGTATATAATTACAAGAGGTATATAAGAGTTATATATAACACAACAACATATACTATATAAATAATATGTATATAACACATATATAACAATGTAACCTGTAATAACAGGCTATCAGGCACAAGACTTGATTGCCTTCAAGAAACAAAGCAAATACAAGACTTTGTATGGCTATGTGTTTCTCTCAGGTTTACGCCCAAAATTAAAGTAAATACGTAAACCACACCCATCGCCGGCACCTGCCGACGGTGGGTTTTCTTATTTATTTCACCACGTCTTACTCTTCGCTAAACGGGTCTTAATCATCCCCCCCACAAGGCACACAAGCATATAATACGGATAGAGCAACGCCAGCAACAACGCAATCCCAAACGAAACCTCCGACCCGCTACGCCGAATGAAACCGTAATCAAAAGGAAATTTCACCAAAACAAAAGCCGGACACAGAAATTGCAACACATTTCCAACCGTAACCAACGCACCGCACACCACAATATCCCGGTCGCTATAAGCAACTGCCTTCCCCGCCCAACGCATACGCTGACGAAAAAATGCCCCCCACGATTTCTCCGGACGAACTATCGCAGTGAAAGAGTGAAGCGAAATAGCCTTGATTTTCAGTCCGCGCCGTTTGAACGATTCCAGCAAAAACATATCGTCCCCGCTCGCAATATCAGGGTGCAAGTCCCTATATGATTCCAACCACCGTTCACGACGCACCACCATATTCGCGCTGCTACACATCACCGCATGCCCACGCACTGCCGATTCTAATGTAAGTTGCTGAATAGCAGCATATTCCGCCATCTGCAACCGTTCCAATAGAGAAGGACGGACATTCTCCGACTCCATACGCAAAGGCAAAATGAGCATATCGGCATCGCCTATCGCTGCCAACACCTCTTCATCCGTCGCAGCAGGCGCAATAATATCATCGTCTTGCAACCATACATAATCGGCTGTAGATGAGGATATTAGGCGATAGAGCGCATGTTTCTTCCCGCGGTTTTCATCGTTTATCCCTCGCCGTGGTATGATTCTTTCAACTTGCATAGTTGCGAATAAAAATCGGGGTAACTCTTTGATATACACTCCCTGTCATCGCACGGCAGGTCGGCTGCCAACAACGCCATAGCGATACGGTGGTCGGCACACACACGGTGTTCCGCCACGGCTTTCAGGCGGTCCGACTCCTTGATAGTCAGCGACTTGGTGCCTGTTGCTGCCAATCGCACACCCAACCGCTCACAAGTGATAGCCACCGCCGGATAGAGGTCGGGGCAATGGCTGAAATCGAATGAAATATCAGGGGGGAGATATACATTTTCAACGGTCTTCGATATAACGATACCGTCTGATTGATAGGAGGTTAGCACGCCGAAGCGAACAAAAAGATCTGCCACTGCACGGTCGCCTTGCAGGGAGTCGCGTTGTAACCCACGCAAAGACAACGTCCCCCCATGTAAGGCAATATATTCATACCAAAATGCAGCAGCAGACCAATCGGATTCTATTTCGCATTTGTGCGAATGGACGTATTGTTCGCATACCCGCTGTGTCATATATATATAAGGAGAAGACACATTCGTGGTGGCGGGCACACCGATAAGCAGCAATGCCGATACAAACTGAGTGGATAGCGGATTCTCTATATGCACCACACGGCGGGGCAACATCTTGCCGCGTATATGCAACGGCGGGAATCCTTCTTCACCCATATATTCTATGTCCGCGCCCAACTCTCGTAATGCTGTAACCAACTGACCGACAGGACGTTGCTTCATGCGTTCTGTGCCGGTGAGAACTACATCACAACCCTCCATTTGTGCGCAATATGCCGTCAGAAAACGCATGGCGGTGCCACAATTATATAGACACACCTCCTGCCCCTTCGATAGGGTGGGCATATCGCAAAGAACACTATGTAGCAGACGCACATCGTCCGGAGTGTTGGCAGCGGAGACAGACAAAAGTCCGTCTCCACTCAAGGCTTGCAAAATCAACAATCGATTCGCAATGGACTTCGATATGGGTAAATCAATATCCAATCAACAACCAAGAACTAAGAATCAAGAAATAGATAGGCAACACCCCTCATAATTCAAAATTACCTCTGCTCTCATAATTCTTAATTCATAATTCATAATTAATTAACGTCCGGCAGCCACGAGTAGTCGCGCGAGTAACGGAGATGTTGCTCCACGTAACCCTCGGTGTAGTCTATCTTTACGTCGGTGATGTTACCTTCGGCGTCATACACCGGTGTGTAAACAGGATTGACAAAGCCCTTGTATGGCGCAAGATTCAGGTGGGCATAACGATCCAAAATCTCTTGGTGCAACGGCTGATCCACTTTCACAGCGTAGGTCTCCACTATCTCTTTGGCTGCGGCATAGTCGCCCTCCGAAGTGATACGCTGGATCTCTGCCAGCAATTGACCGTAGAGCCCGCGAAGTCCTTCATAATCATTGATTTGCAGGTAGTGCTTGCCATCGCGCTCTACTATCTCCACCTCTTTGTTTGCAGCGTGTTGATATACCCATTGAGCGATGAGTTGGCGGTTACGCATATGTGCTTCCTCCACGTCTTTGCCCGGCTCGATACGCACGAGTTGAGTCATCAGACCGTTCATCATCTGTTGGTAATAGAATGCTTTGTATGCCTCGTTGTTAGGCAGCAGTCCGAGTTCTACCATCTTGGGGTCTGCCATAAAATAGAGTCCGAAGAGGTCTGCACGCGATTCCTCGATAGTCGAAGCATGCTCTCTCAGCGCGTCTTTGCTTACACCCGGAAGCAGTTTGCCCGAACCGTGTCCCACACACTCGTGAAGGTCGGTATGGAGGTCTCCGCAAGTAGCACCGTAGAGGTTGTATTGCTCACGTATCTGGTCGTCAATCATAAATTCTTCGTTGAAACCATTGCCCTTGGCGGCCTCGTTGTAAGCGTGCATCAGGTTGTCGATGGTAACCGATTTGGAACCGTACTCTTTGCGAATCCAGTTGGCGTTAGGCAGGTTGATGCCGATAGGAGTAGCGGGATAGCAGTCGCCACCAAGGATAACGGCGGTGATAACCTTCGCACTCACACCCTTCACTTCCTCTTTTTTGTATTTGGAGTCCGTGGTGGAGTGGTCTTCAAACCATTGTGCATTGGCGGAGATAATCGACGTACGTTTGGTTGCCTCCATATCTTTGAAGTTCACCATAGCCTCCCATGCACCCGTGATACCGAGCGGATCGGTATAAACCTCCGTAAAACCGTTCACATAGTCCACACGGCTGTCCAAGTCTTTCACCCATGCGATACAATACTCGTTGAACGTGCGCAAGTCGCCGGTGCGGTTGAACTCAATCATCTTCTCGATAGCCTCGCGTTGCTCATCGTTTTCGGCATACGGCAGGGCTTTCTCGAGCCAATAGACCACCTTCGCAAGTGCCTCGCCGTACATTCCGCCCACTTTGTAGGTCTTCTCAACTACCTCACCATTCTCTTTGGTCAGTTTGGAGTTGAGTCCCACCCACATTGGTTCGGGCGAGTCATCTTTGTGAGCAGCATAGTAAGCCTCAGCCTCTGCTTGCGTAACACCCTCATAGTAGTTGCCGGCGGAGGTCAGCACCAAATCCTGACCTGCGGCTTGGTTTGTACGTTTGGGCATCACTGCGGGGTCGAACATCACCGGCAGAATCTCTTCGGGAATTGTCACATTTGCCTCTTTGCAAGCATTGCAGAACCACTCTTGAGTGAATTCGGGCAGGAACTTGTCCTCCGAGTAGTGGTGGTGAATACCATTGGAGAACCATACGCGCTTGAGATATTTTTCCAATTTGAGGAACTCCTCGCTGTCGCGCGAACCCGCATAATTGGTGTAGAGAGACTCCAGCGTACGACGAATACGCAGGTTGTAACGACCGTTCTGGTCATAAAGAATGTCGCGCCCTTGCAACGCTGCCTCAGAGAGGTAGTACGCAAGGGTCTTCTGCTGCAAGGTCAGTTCGTCAAAACCGGGCACTTGGTAACGCAGAATTTCCAAATCGTAAAACTTGTCCACGTTGTAGTTAAATTCTTTGGGTTGATTGTTTTGGCACGACGCGCACAATAGTGCCGTGGCGCCAAGGGTAATTGAAACAAATAGATTACGCATAAATATAATAAAGTTTATGTGAATGAATTTTGAACGTTAATTGTCGTGTGATTAAACGTTAATGACAGTATCAAATCTGTAATTTGTATTAATGAGTTAAAGGACTAAATCCGCCCATCCTATAACTATCCTATAAGCATCCTATAACAAAAGTATGCATGTAATAAGCATTAATATTTATTTATTCACTACCAATATGGGATAATAGAACATAGTGCCACAATCGTGTCCTATGGTTATCATTTCAGCCATCAAAGTGTCTCGCCCTGCTCGCTGTGCATAAAGATACACATCGCTTTCGTACACTTTTTCCCCATTTTCCACAATTTCTTTGACATAGCATATTGCAGAATCGGGAATGTAACGACAATCTCCACCCTTTCCATAATCTGATGAATAATAGACAGACTTTGTGTTTGTTCGTACAGGGCATTTCCCTTCCCAATGTATTAACAAACTATCCCCTACTTCCATAACTATTTTGTGTGGTGCAGATATTTCCAAGACGGCATAATCTTTTTCGCACCCAATAAATGTCCACCCGATGAGTAGCAGGATAAGATAAATAGACTTTTTCATACCATTAGCGTTTTAGGAATGTTTTAGATTTGATAGAACCTGCTATTTGTATTCTAATGACATACAATCCGTTAGACAAATTATCAATGTTAATAGAAGTCTCATTTCCCTCTAATATCAAATAGCCATAGTTATTATAAATAGCCCATTGTTCTACATCAGAAACACTGAAAGTGATATGATTTCTACCAATGGTAATAATATCATTTTCATTTTCTTCTATATCATAGTTTTGAGGTGCAACTATCTGTTTTGTATTATTGGGAATAATCTCATACAACATACGACGTGCTACACGATAATTAAAGTAACTATTGGTGCCTGATACTGAGTACCAACTATCGTAATTTCCTTTCCAACCTAAATTCAAATGGTATTCTTCTGCTTTGCTATCGTATCCGTCTATGATAAAAGTGTGTGTGCCATATTCTTTAACATTCGTAGAATGTGTTGCTTGTATCATCACAGGACGTCCTGCTGCAATTTCCGATTTGATGATGTTATTGAATTTTTTTGCTCCACTTGAATATTGTTTCATATGTGCAGAGTAATTAAAATCATTGCGCAATGCATATAGTGCATTGGTTATGGTCATAGAAGAACCCTCTGCACCATATATCATATTGCCGGAATAACCACAATCTCGCAATAATCCGGCTACATTGTCAATTTGTTTTTGCGGAGTATTGTTATATAAACGTCCTGGCATATTATTCCAATCGTAGTAATGTGTTTCGAAATCATACGAGGTAATACCCGCAATATCAATACTAACAGGAATGCGTGCTGAAGACGGAAATTTCCAATACCAAAGAATTTGTCCTATTGCTACGGCAGTACACCCGACAATGGTTCTACCATTAGAAACATTATAAAAAGCCGGACATAATTTATTGTAACTTTTCGAAATATCACTGGTATAATCATTATTTTGGCTTTGTCCCCATTTGTTGATTCGTCCGTTTTTCTCTAATAGTGGTGTCATCGCTGTGCCACTTGCAAATGTTGCAATTCCATTATCGGTTGCAAATCCTTTGGGGTTGGCCTCATCTCCCAAGATACGAATAGAATCCAAACCTATCATTGATTCTGTTAATAAGAACCAAAGAGGTGATTCGTACAATTCGTCTAAAGTAATGGTACCCTCTCCATGACAAACGATAGGTCTTACTAATTGTTCATTAGCCAAGACGACCCAATTAGTTCCGTTTTGGCACAGAAACATCTTCGGATTATCACTTAAAAATAATGAATCAATGGTTAGTGGTGCTGCATCATTGCTGAATGTACTAATGCCATTGCCTAAGAAAGTAGATGCCATTTGTTGTACCTCATCCTTGTTGTAATCTTGTGCGCATACGACACTCGTAGTACATGCTGCAACAAAGAGTGGCAGAAAGGAATAAATGTGTTTCATAAAATATCTATATTATTCTTATTGTTTGAAAATAATCTTGGAACAAATCAAATCCGTTCCAGTACGGTGCGGACGAGTTCTTTGACGCGCGGTTTGTAGTCGGTGTTGGCAGCCTCGACTTTGCGCTGGGCGATGACGCAGCACACGGTCATTGCCTTATGCCCCATGTGCAGTGCCAGTCCGGCGATACACGAGCCTTCCATCTCGTAGTTGGTGATACGCTGTCCCTCATAGCGGAAGTCGGTAATTTTCTCGTTGATGTCGGGCACAGCGATGTTCACGCGCAACACACGCCCTTGCGGACCATAGAATCCGTTGGCGGCAATGGTGCAACCGCGCATCATATCGTCTTTGGCAATACGATCCACCAATTCTTCATTGGCTTTGACAATATACGGCACAGCCGCCTTGGCAGGGTAGTGGATAAAATCAACGAGTGCTTTTTCAAAACCAAGGTCGGAAATCTTATCACGGTCCTCATAGAAAGCGAGTACACCATCAAAGCCTATCGATTTTTGGCTCACGAGGAAGGTGCCGATTGGAATATCCTCCTGCATACCGCCACAAGTGCCGACACGCACAATCTCCAGACTGCGTTTTTCGGCTTTCTCTGTGCGGGTGGCAAAGTCGATATTTGCCAAAGCGTCAATCTCGTTCATCACGATGTCGCAGTTGTCGGTGCCTATGCCGGTAGAGATACAGGATATGCGTTTGCCGTGGAATCGACCTGTAATCGTATGAAACTCACGGCTTTGCACATTGCATTCGATACTGCCTTCGTCGAAGAACGAAGCCACCATATCTACACGGTTCTGGTCGCCTACAAGAATGATCTTGTCGGCTAAAAACTCCGGTTTCAGGTGCAAGTGGAATACACTACCGTCATCATTGATAATCAGTTGGGAAGCAGGAAAAGTTTTCATAGTACGAATGATTAAATTAGTAAATTAGAAAATGTGTAAATTGTTGCCCTCTGAGAAATTAACGGTCAATTAACGGCAACCCTTTAATGGTCTGCATGGAGCAAAAAACACCATACGAAGGAATTAACGATTTATTAACGGCAATTAACGGAGAATTTCTCAAACGGCAATTTGCGGATTTACGCCTCGCCACCGCCAAAAGACATTGGTAGAGTGCTGCCTGGGACTGGTCCGCCGGGGTTCTGTATCTTGCCGAATTGCTTTTCGTATTGGGCGATATTGTTTTGCAGAGCAAAAAGCAGTTTCTTGGCTTGGTCGGGCGTCATAATCACACGTGATTTCACCGATGCCTGTTCCATTCCGGGCATCATACGCACAAAGTCGAAAACAAACTCGCTGGGCGAGTGAGCGATAATAGTCAGGTTGGCATACGTGCCTTCTGCTACTTCGGGTGTCAGGTTAATGTTCAGTTTCTTTTCTTCCATAATCTTACTTTTTTTTACGCTATTGGCTATGCGTTGTTGTTTTTATGTTGCATTAGTGGTTAATTAATGGCAAATTATATGTTTCTAAATACACGATATTTAACGGAGTCCTACCATCGTTGTTTTGGGCGGAACGGCTGTGTAATAAGCATATATAGTGTTACCAATGGCAGACAAATATCGTACCATACTATGCTCAATCCGAACATAGACAATCCCATCCGCCATGCGGATATATCTATTATCAGTATCTGCATCAGCAACCGTGCCGCAAACAGCGTCGCCCCTGCTATCCATGTTACAGGCGAACCGCATACACCTATTGCGATTAGCAGCGCATAGAATAACCCGCGCGTCATCGGCTCTACGCCAAGACGGAACTTTGTTGCCGAACGATACTTGGGCGATACGCTCAAATGTCTCCGTTTCTGTAGCAGCCATTCGCGTAATGTATGCTTCGATACCGACCATGTCAGACTGTCTTTTGATACCACTACCGCCGTGTTCTTTCCCGTTGCCACGCGGTTGATAAACAGGTCGTCATCGCCTGCACGCTCCCTCATCAAGTGCGAGAAACCGCCGCTCTCAAAGAACAGCGATTTTTTATAAGCGAGGTTGCGACCTACCCCCATATAAGGGTGCTTGCATAGTGCTGCACCTAAATAGTGCAACCCGTTAAATAGTGTGTCGAAACGCACTAAACGGTTGATTTCTCCATTGTCCTTAAAGTATGCACCGTACCCAAGTACCACTTCCGTTCCCTGTTTGTCAAAACCGTGCATCATCTCGCTGATCCAATGCACACTCTCCGGTCGGCAGTCTGCATCTGTCAGGAGTAGGTAATCGTATTTGGCAGCCTTCGCGCCAAGCGTCAGAGCCAACTTTTTGGAACTGCCTACCTGTGCCTCACGCGGTACAAACGTCGTGCGTATATGTGCATCGCGCGATATATAAGAGTCTATCACCGCCGAGGTGTTGTCCTCCGACCCGTCGTTCACCACAATCACTTCATAGAGCGGATAGTCCTGCGTAAGCAACGCCTGCAGATATGCCTCAAGGTTATACCCCTCGTTGTGGGCGCATACAATCACTGATACCCCACGCGGTGTGTTTCCTGTGGATACCCTGTGGATACCCTGTGGTTGAGCCTTTTTGTCGTGGCGAATCTTGCGTGCAGGTGCCGCCATATAGCGGGCATAGAAGTACACTTGAAACACAAAGACCAGCCCCAATGCCCCTAATAGACAATAATCCAATACAGATAATGAATACCAATACTCTGCCATTACTTATCGTAAACAAGTCCTACATTATCCACCCACATCACATTGCCCGCATGCCCTACAAACGCCTCATAGCGTCCCGCTGTGAGCATAATCACTATGTGCGTCGGTTGCAGGGAGGCATTCCATCCTTCTTCTTGCACGGGTACTATCTTTCCCTTTGAGTTCATCGTATGCTGTTTGCTGTTGAAACCCATATACGGCTTAAACCACGGTTCACCCGTGATGTCTCCGTAGTGTATGGGGATACGATGCCCGTTTTTCCATTCCAACTGCGATTGGTCATATCGCTCGTACGCCGTCCCTACACGCACCGAATGGATATTGCCATCTTCGTCCTCCCAACGATGCTGCAGATACAGATATGCCTCCGCTTCATCATGTCCCTCTTGTTTGCGGGGTTTGCTCAATCCCTTGGCATACCATACCCACTTCTCCGGTGAAATCAAGCATTTATAGTCGAACTGTAACGCTGTCGGACGCTTCGTAAAAGGTATACCGAAATCAATATTTTTGTATGGGTCGCTTGCTCCGGTAATCGGTTCTATCGTTCGCCCCGTATAGAGCGTTCCTGCTGCAAGTATTTGTATATCAATCATTCCAATTACTCGTACACCCAACATCGATACGTCCAACCGGCAGCAAGTACCACCTGTTTCTCTCCGCTCGGGTACCACCGTACAAGCCGATTTCTCAATACCTATCACATTCGCGTATGCATTGCTTGTTGACCATGGACTGCCGGTTACCCCATATATATAAGGTGTATTCTTGCGAATAGTGTCGGTCGGTGCCACGCAATAGAGAGTGCGTGTGTTCCCGCCAAGCAGTTTCGATTCCTTGATATATCGTACCGTCCATTGCTCCATATCGCCGAAAGGCAACATCTCTACCCGTTCTGCAAACAGAGCCAGTGAGCCGATAACCAAAAACAAAAATAGTACTATCTGCTTTTTCATCAATTACAAATTACACATTACAAATTAGTAGTGTACCCCGCATGGTGTCGTGTAAACTGCCTCCTTGCTATCCAACGTAATATATTTGGAGATCCATTTCAAGTCCAATGCTTTCAGTTGCTCCGCTGCTTGGCGGCCTACTTCCAATGCTCCTGCTTCGCGCAAGTGCGTGTTGTCGGTCTTGCCTTCTGGATATTTGAGACACTCTCCCGCTGCCACGTTCATAAAGTATTGTTTGCTTTGTTCGTCGCCGAGGTTGGTCAGCCACTCTGCCGTACTTCTCTCCATGTCCAACAAAGGCACATTCATCCGTTGTGCCACACGGCGTGCCGCATCGGGGTAACCGCCGTGACGGGGATAGAATACTCCATCTTTGAAATAGCGGCGCGAGATAGGCGTGCAGAGTATTACGTGTGCTTTCTTTTTCTGCGCCTCGCTAATCATCTGCATCAGGTTCTTCTCATAATCCGCAATCGGTGTATATCGCTCGGGGTCCGACTGTTTGGCATCGTTGTGTCCAAATTGTATCAGCACAATATCGCCTTTTTTAACGCGATTCATCACCTCCGCCCAACGCCCTTGCGCTATAAATGATTTGGTGCTGCGTCCGTTGCGGGCATGGTTTTCCACTACGATATTGCCCGTCAGGTAAGTCGGGAACAACTGACCCCAACCACGTTCCGGCGATATATCCAGTTCCTCTTTGTCTGCCATAGTAGAATCCCCTACCATGAATAGTGTGACAGGGCGCTTGCCTGCCGAACTGCATAGCAGTCCCACTATAGCCAATAGCAATACTGAAAAAACGGTCTTTCTCATACGATAAAAATAATAGATGTATCTTTCAAAACGTGCAAAGTTACTCTTTTTTTTGCATACCCGCAAATTTTGTAGTACTTTTGCAGAGCAACTGCATAAAAAACACACAATGAACTCATTTGGCTTGCATTTTGTTTTTACTTCTTTTGGAGAGTCGCACGGAGCGGCTATCGGCGGTGTGTTGGACGGCGTGCCGTCGGGGTTGCATATCGATTTTAATCTTATCCGCAGCGAACTCTTGCGTCGGTCGGGGCAGGGGATGGTAGGTGCGTCCGAGCGTGCCAAACACGAACCTGATGAGGTGGAGTGGTTGAGCGGAGTATTAGACGGCATAACCCTTGGCACGCCTGTTGCTTTTCTTATCCGCAATCGTGATGCCCGTCCGGAGGACTACGAATGGCTCAAACAGAACTATCGCCCGGGACATGCAGACAAAGTTTATCAGCAAAAATACGGTATTCGTGACTGGCGAGGCGGCGGACGTGCCTCTGCGCGGGAAACCGCTGCGCGAGTGGTGGCAGGCTGTATCGCCAAGCAAATCCTCCGTGCCAAAGGTATTCATATCCACGCCGAACTCATACAAGTCGGTACGGAGACCAACCCTGAGTGTTTTGAGGAGGTCATCCGCGCTGTTCGTGCGGACGGCGACTCTATCGGCGGTATTGTCCGCTGTACCATCACGGGACTACCTGTTGGTACGGGCGAGCCTATATTCGACAAACTGCAAGCGCATCTTGCTTTTGCCGTGATGAGTATCAATGCCTGCAAAGGTTTTGACTATGGCACGGGCTTTGAAGGGATTGCCTTGCGCGGCAGTGAAGCCAATGCTGTCTCGGGCGGAATCTCAGGCGGAATGGCAGATGGCACACCTGTCACTTTCCGCTGTGTCTTTAAGCCTACACCCAGCATTTCCCGCACTGTTCCCGGTCGCCACGATGCCTGTGTTGCTGTCCGTGCCGTCCCTGTTGTTGAGGCTATGACGGCTCTCACCCTCGCCGATATGCTGTAATGGAATAATAGACACCGGATTTGCAGGTATCTTAATTTTGTAGTACCTTTGCACCGCTTAATTCATAATGCGTCATTCATAATTCATAGTTAAACATGGAAATACTTGCTTATTCGATACCTGCCCTCGTTGTCCTGGCTGCTACTTGGCTGGTAATGCACAAATTGTTCAATAACGAACAAGAGAAACGTCTCTGGGAACTGAAACGCCTCTCACAAAAAGAAATATCCCCCATTCGCCTGCGTGCGTACGAGCGACTGACTCTCCTTCTCGAGCGCACTACGCCCGACCGGATGTTGATGGAGATGAACCTGCAGGAGATGACTATTCCGCAGGTGCAGCAGCAACTGCTCCGTACCATTCGCTTGGAGTACGACCACAACCTTAGTCAGCAAATCTATGTCAGTGATGAGGTATGGGATAAAATCATTCATGCCCGTGACGAGATGGGAGCCTTTGTAACGGCTATGGCAGCCGGTATGCCGGAAGGTAGCAGTACTCTCGACTATGCCAAAACACTCATTACCGCCTATTCCACCAACGGCGAAACACCCAACTCTTTAGCCCTTTCTGCACTCAAAGAGGAAGCAAAAACATTGTTGTAATAATTATGCTACATATTGCACAAACAACGCCATCGTCTTCTCGGCGATGGCGTTGTTTGTATGTGATATGGTAGGAATTGTTAAATTTCTTTTTTGATAAGATAGTCGTTGCGGGATTGGGAATTGCGAATGATAAGTTCGCCGAGGAACCCTGCCAGAAAAAGCATACACCCGAGTATCATCATAAGAATGGCGATGTGGAAATAGGGGTTGGTACCTAATAACATAGCGTGTACGCCCTGTGAGAGAGCGTGCAGTTTCATGGCTGCTACTACGATAACTGCCACAAAACCAATAAAGAACATCAGCGAACCAATCAAACCGAAAAAGTGCATCGGTTGCTTGCCGAACTTGTTGAGGAACCAGAGCGTCATCAAATCCAAATAGCCGTTGATAAAGCGGTTCATACCGAATTTCGATACTCCGAACTCGCGTTTGTGGTGTACGACTACTTTCTCGCCAATCTTGGTAAAACCTGCATTCTTTGCCAAATAGGGGATATACCGATGCATCTCAGAGAATACTTCGATGTTCTTCACCACCTCATTGCGATAGGCTTTCAGCCCGCAGTTCATATCGTGGAGCGGAATCCCCGTAACCTTACGCGCCGTGGCATTGAATAATTTGCTCGGCAGGTTTTTGGTCAGTTTGTTGTCATAGCGTTTCTTTTTCCATCCCGATACAAGGTCAAACCCATCTTCTGTAATCATCCGGTAGAGTTCAGGAATCTCGTCGGGCGAGTCTTGTAGATCCGCATCCATAGTGATGACTACATCGCCTTGCGCAATGCGGAAACCGCAGTAAAGTGCTGCCGACTTACCATAATTGCGACGGAAACAGATACCGTGTATCTCGCCTTGTTTGACGCTGTCGGCCTCTTTCTTCAGGTTCTCAATCACTTGCCACGATTCATCGGTACTGCCGTCGTTTACGAAAATGATTTCGTACGAGAAATGATTTTCATACATTACGCGGGCTATCCATTCATATAGTTTCGGTAGCGACTCTGCTTCGTTGAATAGGGGTACAACTATGGATATATTCATTGTATATACTTTTTTATTTGCCTGCAAAGTTACTGCTTTTTTGCGATATACGCAACCGGGGTATAGAAAGATAGAAAAATAATAGATAGGGTGGTGGCTTATTCTATCCGGATTGACGGCTGAGTCACCTAAGTTTAACCTATGCTTATCGGCACGAAGGTAAACGGAGACCAAACGGAATATAGTTTTATAGTTATGCAGGTTATGCACAAAAGGTTAGTAAAAATCGGGCAGAAATGACTTTTGGACGTATATTTATGGGAAAGTGTTGCATAAATGGAAATTTTGCAGTAACTTTGCCGTTGTTTTATCAATAATCTAACAATCATCGTGTTTGACTCTTTTTGCGTAACCTTGGTTTGATTGTAAGTAAACACCCGACTTATTTATTTTGAGATACAATAAATATAATTACTAACTAAAATTCTATTCTTATGAGGCAAAACAAACTTTTTTTGTTCTTGTTGTCGGTTCTCTTCTCTGTGGGAGCGATGGCGCAGACGGCTACATCGCTGCCTTATTCCACAGGCTTTGAGGACGCTACCGACAATACTTCTTGGCGGTTCGCCAATGCCACGGTCAACCAATGGTGTATAGGAGCGGCTGCCAACCATGGAGGTTCCAATGCGTTGTATATCAGCAACGACGGGGGAACGACCTATGCATACTCTGCAGACTATCCTAATGCAAAGCAAACCTCTTTTGCCTATCGTGCATTCCATTTTGCAAAGGGCGATTATGTTATCTCTTTCGATTGGCAGTGTGAAGGAGAACCAGCGAGTTATTCGGCTCCGTACGATTTTATGCAAGTGGTTCTGACACCGGCATCTATTGCAATAGAAGGGGCTTCTTCTGAAACGGGGAAATTAGGGAGTATTTCTTCTTTTGGAAGAGATACAAAAGATACTGAAATCGCTGGAGCCGGCTATATTCGTGCCAATTGTGCCAATCCGTATCGGGAAAAATATCCCTATTGTTTCCATAAACAACCGACTTGGTTGTCGGGCGAGTCATTTGAGGTAAGTATAGATACAGAAGGAGACTATTACTTGGTTTTCAGTTGGCATAATGATGGCGGTGTCCATAATCCCCCTGCTGCGGTGGATAATCTTTCCATTAGCAAAAAGGCTTGCGGAGATGTTAAAAACATTGCTGTTTCTTCAATAACGAGCAATTCTGCCATCCTGTCCTGGGATGTAGTAGAAGAAGCCATCGGCTATGACTACTATGTGGGGAATACTTTGGACGAAACAAAGGCTCAACGTGTGGCAGCAGCAACTGCTACTATTACAGGTCTTTCTTCCAATACCGATTATGTCGCTTATGTACGTGCGGTATGCTCGGAGGGTGCCGGTAGTTGGGCACAAGCAACATTCCGAACGGATTGTGCGGCTATGTCTGTTCCTTATACGGAGAAGTTCGACGGCACTATGCCTGAAGGAGATTATGCAGTACCATATTGCTGGAATCAAATCAAAAATGGTTACTATCCATACGTGTATGAATCCTATAGTGATGTATATAGCGGAAAAAAATCACTGATATTCAGCGGAGGCAGTAGCAGCAGCGAGAACTATGCCGTTTTGCCCTCTTTTAATGTTGCCGCAAATCAACTAATGGTGTCTTTCTACTATAAGAACAGTTATGTAGAAGCAGGTTACGGACACTTAATCGTAGGTGTAATGAGTGACCCTGCAGACAAAACGACCTTTGTGGCAATAGATACATTGGAGCAGAAAAGTGCATACACATTGGCAAAAGTGTATCTGAATGATGCGCCTGCCACGCATAATTATATCGCTGTTAAATATGGCTTTAGCAGTAAAACCTATGGTAATGCCTACATTGATGACATTACGGTGGATTATCTTCCTGCTTGTGTACCCGCTAAGAACATACATGTCGCTTCTGCTACACAAACATCGGTCACTATAGCATGGAAAGCGGGTAAGGACGAGACGCAATGGTCTGTCAAATATGTACAGTCGGGTGAGACCGATACGGTTACGACCCAAGTGAATGGTACTCCGTCGCTGACTATCAATGGATTGAAACACTCTACAAGTTATTCGTACAAAGTAAGTGTGCAGTCGGACTGTGGCAACGGAGACAAAGCCGAGGTGGCTGCCACTACCTTGTCTTTTGCTACCGAGTGCGCACTTCTGATTGCTGTTCGTGACTCTATTTTGCTGGATTTTGAGCAATACAGCGACAAGCAGAATTTCGCAGATGTCCCGTGCTGGAATACGTTTGCCGGCAAGAATAATCCTGCCAATACATGGGCAGTGCAGTCGGGTAATGCTTACGAGGGGGCTATGGCGGCTTATCTCAATAATTTGTCTGACAACGCCAAATCTGCGGTGTTGGTAACACCAGAGTTGGAGATCCCTGAAAAATCAGAACTGAGTTTGTATGTTAGATCGGGCTATAGTTCGTCACAGACCGCCGATGACAGTTTGATTGTTTATATCAATGCCAATCCTACGTTGGAGGGTGCAACGCGTGTCGGAAAGATTACCGAACTGACCTCGGGTTACCAGTTCTTCCGTTTCAGTTTAGAGACCTTCCGCGGGAACTATTATGTGCTGATTGAGTCCTATAACTATGGCTCTGTTTTGGTGGATAATATCTTGATTTCTCCGGAGCCTGCCTGCTTGCCGCCTACCAGGTTAGTATTGGGCGACGTGGCTGCACGCCAAGCAACGTTCAGTTGGACACCGGGCAAGAACGAAACCCAATGGCAGATAGTAGCAATGAACAACAGCCAGACAGTCTATTTCGAGGAAACGGTGGTTGATACTCCGTCGTTTACGTTAGAAGGGCTCGAACCTGCCACTACCGATACTTTCAACATTACGATTAACTCTGTATGCGACAATGTGCCGAGCGTAGAGGCTCTAAAAGGTACGCTGATTTTCACCACTATTTGCGAACCCGCTGACCATACTGCAGCCGCTCCCGGCGATACACTGCTCTTTACTTCGTTTGAGGCTGACGATGAGAACGAAGCATTCAGTCCGGACGAAGAAGCCTATTGGGATGCCGATAAGCATATCTGTTGGACTAACGAGCGTGTAGGCGGCAGTTCGGGAAATATATGGCAAGTTCAGCAAAGTTCGTATCGCGCTCATTCCGGTAACCAATATCTGACCATTCCGAATTCAAGTAATGACAGACCGAAGGTGTTGTTTGCATTGCCTGCAATGACATTCAGTGCAGGTCAGGAGATAGGTTTGGATTTCTGGCTCAAGGGTGATAGCAGCGATTCTCTGATTGTGTATGTCAACAGCACGGCATCGCTCGAGGGTGCAACCCGCGTCGGATGTACCGGCAAACTGAAAAGCGACTATGTGCATTATGAGTTCGACCCGATTCAAACCTTGGAGGGTGTAAACTATATTCTCCTGTATATTGAGCACCAGATTAGCGGCGATACCTATTTGGATGACATCGTGGTACGTATGCTGCCTAATTGCCGCAAGGTGAAATCGGCAGAGATAACCGACATTGCTACCACAAGTGCCAAACTCGCATGGAAAAAAGCATACGAGGAAAATACATGGAATGTAGTGGTAAAGAACGGCAAAGATACGTTGCTCAATACGCAGGCAACTACTCCGTCAGTGCTTTTGGAAAATCTCACACCTGCCACCAAATATACGCTCGATGTTACTATCGCTGCCGTATGCGATGGCGTAGAGGCTGCCGAGAAATATGATGGACAGTTGTCTTTCACTACCGAGTGCGAGGTCATCACCGCTTTCCCGTGGCGCGAGGGCTTCGAGTCGATGCCTACAGGCAGCAGTACCTCCGACGGGCCGCTTTGCTGGAATATCTTGGACGCCAACCAAGGCGGAAATGCATCGGTATTTGTAGCATATAGTTATACACCCTCTTCGTATGGTTATAATCCTCCAAAGGCTTATCATACGGGCAGCCAGGGTATGGTAATGGCATTGACCTCCGGTCGCGACGCTGCGGCTTATGCGTTGCTTCCCGATATGGAGAACGCTGCCGGCAAACAATTGGTATTCTGGTACAAGTTGTACGAGACGAGTAAGAAATTGGAGGTAGGCTATCTGACCGACCCGGCTGACAAATCAACATGGAAGACCATCGATTCCTATACGCCCCAGAAGAATGATACTTGGGAGGAGATAAAAGTTACTCTGGATGTCCCCGAAGATGTAGTGAACCCGCATTTCGGTTTCCGTTTCGCAGCATCGTATTCAAATACAGCAGCCTACATCGATGACATCAAAGTGCGTGAAGTGCCTGTCTGCGATATGGCAACCGACTTACACGTCATTGATTCGCTCAGTACCGCCACTACCGCTACCGTGGCTTGGGCGGGCTTGGCAGACGCCGGTTATACCGTTATCTTCCGCGGCAACGACACCATTACCAAACAGGTAACCGACACCTTCTGTGTATTGGACGGGCTGACCGCATCACGTATTTACAACTATGAGGTAAGCGTCGTTGCCCGTTGCGCCGCAGGCGAAGCCGTAGATACATTGACTGCCAACCTGCAATGGCTGACCGACTGCGCCGGGGCTGTTACCACATTCCCCTACAATGTCGGCTTTGAGGAGGAAGAGGGATATAAGGCGTCTACCAGTGCAGACGAGATTGTAATGCCAAATTGTGTGGTTTCAGAAAAATTAGGAGAGAATAATTATACTTTGGTTCCGTATAATTCCGCGATTTCTAATGTCCGCACAGGCAAACAATGTTTGTTTATAAATGGCTATAATGACTCTGGTTATACTCCCAAACGTATCAGTTCATTTGCTTTTCCTGAAATGATATTCCCGGAGGGGGAGCAATACGAGTTTGTAATTTGGTCAAGAGCCCAAGCAAGTTCGTATGCCACAAATGTCAATAAAGATAGTGTTGAGGTATTCTACAATACAGAGAAACAATCGCTGGATGGGGCAGTAAAGATAGGTTCATTTAAACCGGCATACAATTATACCCAACATTGTATAACTATTCCCCAAACAGGAAAACAATACATCATTATTAAAGTATGGGCAAGAAATATGTGGTTCTTCGACGATGCTTCGTTCCGTAAGATTCCGACTTGTTTCCCTGTCGAAAATGTACGTGTAAGTGCAACCGGTTTGGATACTGCCCGTATCGCATGGGATACGAATAACGATGGCGCAAGTTATCGTGTAACTCTCAAACAAGGCTCTAACACTATCTATAATGATGTGGTAAATGATACGGTGCTTGTGCTCCGCAATCTGAATGCATCCAGTATGTATAACCTGTCTGCAACCATCGTAACCATCTGCACCGATGGCGAAGAATCGGCTGATGTTTATACGGGGACATTGTCGTTTGCTACCAAGTGCGGTACGATTACAAACTTCCCGTGGATAGAAGACTTTGAGGGATATGAAAGTAATAATAAGAAAAATGGTGTGCCCTTCGTCCATCCTTGTTGGATAAATGAGCATGCATCCGGTTCGGGTACGGAGTTATTTGGTATTTCAACTATGAAATCCAATGCAACAAAGAACCTTGTGGCTCCTGATAATAGCGCAACCACTTATACACGTTTGACATTGCCGATGATGGATATCCCGACTGCAGAAGGCTATGATTTCTCAATGGATATTTATCGTGATAATTCCGGTAAGACAACGGAGGGTGTGTATGTAATCGCCGGTACGGATACATTAGGATTTGTCGCTCGCAATTATTCTGTTGCGGGATTGAATGTCCCTGCTGAAAGTTCAGCCTATGTATGGTACACCTATTCGTTTACTTTGCCTAAGGCTGGTGTGCAAAACATTGTTATTTTGGGACGTGCAGAGAATGGTTTCGCCATTTATATGGATAACTTTACCGTCAAAGCCAATGGCAAAGTCCCCACGGCATTGCCTGCTACCGGTGCTGCTACCGACTTGGCAATCAAGTTCATCAGCAACGGGCAAGTGTATATCTTGCGCAACGGTATCATCTACAATGCCCTCGGGCAACGTGTTGAGGTGTTGAAATAACCGCTATACAGAGCGAATACATCGGGCGGACTGCTTTCGGGCAGCCCGCCTTTTGTTTTCGCTGTATCCATATTCGGCTGCTATATCAAGCCATCTTCTACGATACATATACGAGAGATATACGAAGGATACACGAGAGATAACGTTGTTTTTGCTATACCTTTCGGCTGATAGTAGCGCAAAGCACCGCTTTGTGCGCAGCACGCGCCACGGTCAGCCGCCTATGTAAAAACGTTTTTCCTTTATTTCCTTAATTTCTCTTGCGCCGCTTGCGTGCGCATAGGAGATTTGCCACCCCGCCTTTGTTCCGTAGGGGTTGCATATATCGGGAAAATGTAGTAACTTTGTGCGCTATTTGTGCAAACAATAAACAAAGAATATTAAGTCTATTGAGATATGAAGAAATTTAACGAGTACAAACAACTGAACTTACCCGAAGTGAGCCGTGAGGTGTTGGCTGACTGGGAGAAGGAAGACCTGTTCCACAAGAGTATCGAAACACGCGAGGGACACCCGCAATTCCTATTCTTTGAGGGACCTCCCTCGGCTAACGGTATGCCGGGTATTCACCATGTGTTGGCGCGTACTATAAAAGATACTTTCTGCCGCTACAAGACGATGCAAGGTTATCAGGTGCATCGCAAGGCTGGGTGGGATACCCACGGACTGCCTGTGGAATTGGGTGTGGAGAAGATGTTGGGTATCACTAAAGAGGATATTGGTAAGAAAATCAGCGTAGACGAGTATAACGCTGCCTGCCGCCGTGAGGTGATGAAATATACCCGCGAATGGACCAACCTGACCAAACAGATGGGCTACTGGGTGGACCTCGAAAATCCATATATCACATACGATAACAAGTATATTGAGACACTCTGGTACTTGCTCAAACGCTTGTACGAGAACGGCTATCTCTACAAAGGCTATACTATTCAGCCCTACTCGCCGGCTGCGGGTACGGGGTTGTCGTCGCACGAGTTGAACCAGCCCGGTTGCTACCGCGATGTGAAAGATACTACCTGCACGGCACAGTTCAAACTTACTACTTTGAACGCTCAACTTGCTGCTGCTCTCAACTCTCAACTCTCAACTCTCAACTTATATGCTCTCGCGTGGACTACTACGCCGTGGACGTTGCCCTCGAACACTGCGCTTTGTGTGGGTCCGAAGATTGACTATGTGGTAGTGTGTGGCGAGAACCCCTATACCAAAATACCTGCCCTCTATCTGTTGGCGGAGGCTCGTCTCGGCGCATACGGCAAAGAGTTGGGAGAGACGCCGGAGATATTATGGCGCGGCAAGGGTACAGACTTAGTGGGTATTGAGTATGAGCAACTTATCCCGTGGGCAAGACCCGATGGCGACGCGTTCCGTATCATTGCGGGCGACTATGTTACCACCGAAGATGGTACGGGTATCGTACATATCGCACCTACTTTTGGTGCCGACGATGCGTTTGTGGCAAAGAAAGCGGGTATCGCCGGCATGGTGTTCCTGACCAAGAAAGGCGAGCAACGCCCGATGGTGGATATGACGGGTAAGTTCTTCACGTTGGAGGATTTGGACGAGGCGTTTGTTGCAAAGCATATCGATGTTGAGGCATATAAGCCGTGGGCGGGACGCTTCGTGAAGAACGCTTACGACCCCAACCTGACGGACAAAGACGAGACACTTGACGTTTCTATCTGTATCGCGCTGAAGGCAGAGAACAAGGCGTTCCGTATCGAGAAGCACGTGCACAACTATCCGCACTGCTGGCGTACCGACAAACCGGTCCTCTACTATCCGCTGGATTCGTGGTTTATCCGTTCTACCAAAGCGCGCGAGGAGATGATTCGCCTCAACGACACCATCAACTGGCAACCCGAATCTACCGGCACGGGGCGTTTCGGCAAGTGGCTTGAGAACTTGAACGACTGGAATCTCTCGCGCTCACGCTATTGGGGTACTCCGCTGCCTATCTGGCGCACCGAGGATGGAAAAGAAGAGCTCTGCATAGGCTCTGTCAAAGAACTGTTTGAGGAGATAGATAAGGCGATTAAGGCGGGCTTTATGACCGAAAACCCATGGCCGAAACATATCGTGGGCGACTATTCCAAGGAGAACTACGACCCCGCTGTGATCGACCTGCACCGCCCTTATGTGGATAATATCATTCTCTGCTCGCCGAGTGGCAAACCGATGAAACGCGAGTTGGACTTGATAGACGTATGGTTCGACTCGGGCGCAATGCCATACGCACAAAACCACTATCCTTTTGAGAATCAGGACGCTCCGCGCACAGCAGATTTCATCTCCGAGGGCGTGGACCAGACCCGCGGTTGGTTCTTTACACTGCATGCTATCCATACGATGATTGAGGACAAAGTGGCGTATAAGAATGTGATTTCCAACGGATTAGTGCTCGACAAAAACGGCAACAAGATGTCGAAACGATTGGGCAATGCTGTGGACCCGTTTGCGACATTGGATAAATATGGTGCCGACCCTGTACGCTGGTATATGCTTACCAATTCCAGCCCGTGGGACAACCTGAAGTTCGACCCCGAAGGCGTGGACGAGATACGCCGTAAGTTCTTCGGCACACTCTATAACACGTATGGTTTCTTTGCACTTTATGCGAATGTGGACGGGTGGTCGCCCACCACCGAGTGCGCGGAAATGCAGGAAATCGACAAGTGGGTGTTGAGCCGCTTAAACTCTCTGATTCAGGAAGTTACGGCGGATTATGAAGCGTACGAACCGACCAAGGCGGGACGTGCTATCTCCGATTTTGTGCAAGATGACTTGAGCAACTGGTATGTGCGCCTCAACCGCAAACGTTTCTGGGGAGGGGAGATGAATGCCGACAAACAGGCAGCATACACCACGCTTTATACCTGCCTCAAGACTGTGGCGCAACTGATGGCACCCAATGCACCGTTCTATGGCGACCGTCTCTACCGCGATTTGACAGGCGAGACCGTACATCTCAGCAACTGGCCTAAAGCCGATGAAACGCTGATAGATAAGCAGTTGGAACGCAGTATGTATCTGGCGCAACAGGCTACATCGATGATTCTCAGTCTGCGCAAACGTGCGGAGAAGAATGTGCGCCAACCGTTGCAGAAAGCGGTGATTCCTGCGTCCGACAAAGAGACCTTGCAGGCATTGCTCCATGTGCAGGACCTTATCAAGAGTGAGGTGAATGTCAAGGAGTTGGTCATCACTACAGCCGAGGACTCGGAGGTGAGATTGGTGAAGAAAATCAAACCGAACTTCAAGGTGCTGGGCAAGAAAGTGGGTGGCAAAATGAAAGAGTTGGCTGTGGCTATCGGCAAGATGACGCAAGACGAGATTGCGCAATTCGAGGCTGCGGGCACGTTCCGTCTGCTGGATATCGACCTTGTGGCAGAGGATGTGGATATCATCACTGAGGACATGCCGGGCTGGCTTGTGGCGAACAACGGAATTCTCACCATCGCCCTCGATATCGAACTTACCGACGCCCTTGTCGAAGAAGGTATCGCGCGCGAGTTGGTGAATCGTATTCAGAATCTGCGCAAGACATCGGGCTTGGAGATAACCGACCGTATCACTATCGAGATTGAGCGCCGCGATGAGATTGCCGCTGCCGTAGAGCACTGCCGCGAGTATATCGCTTCGCAAGTGTTGGCGACCTCGCTCACATTAGTAGATAAGGTGGCAGAGCCGCAAGTACTTGACATGGACGGCTATACCGTAAATATCAACATCAAAAAAGCATAACTATATGAAAAAGAATATCTTACGTATTGCCATTGTGGCATTGGTAGGTGCGATGATGGCATCGTGTGTGGGAACAAATGATGTAACTTTCTCGCAAAGCGACCTGCTTGGACTTTGGCAAGAGGATAACACACAGCATTTTGTGCGTTTCACTACAGAGAAAGCCGACGAGGTGTATTCGTACGGGCGCGAGTGGGACGAGGCGGATGATGTAACCGAGAGCGACTTGAAACCTTATGGCAATGGTTGGTTTAAGTGGAAACTGGTGCAAGCCAACCTGACAGAGATACATCTGATGGATAACGGCGGTGCTGAGATTCCTAAGACGTATATCGTTACCAAACTGACCGACACCGAGTTGTCCTACTACGAGAAGGACCACAAGGAGATAAAAACCTCGTTTACTAAGGTGGCAGAAAAGAAATAATCTGCAAAATGAAACGTTTTTGGAAGATATTCGGTATCACATTCGGTACAATAGTCGGGCTATTGTTGATTGTGGTGTGCGTGGCTATCTGGCTGATATTCACGCCCTCACGCTTGACGCCTATTGTTCGGCAAGTGGCTGATAAGTATATCACTTGCGAACACGCGTTGGGCGAGGTGGACCTGACGTTCTTCTCTACCTTCCCGGACTTCGGTCTTCGTGTGGACGGACTCTACCTCATCAACCCCCAAGAGGGTGCGCAGAGTGATACGTTGCTGGCTGCCCCGGAGGTGGTGGCAACGGTGAATGTGGTTGAGTTTTTGAAGCATAGCAACTTGATTGTCAAAGAGTTATCGTTACCGAATGCGGTGGCAAATGTATATATCGCTGCAGATGGTACGACCAATTTCGATGTGTTTGCGTTGTCGGCGGATACGACGGCGACGGACACAACCTCGTCGGGACTGCCTTTCGACCAAATACGGATAGACGCCGCACGGATAGAGGGGAGATATATCTCGTTGGTAGATGAGAAAGACAGCCTTTCTGCTTCGTTGGCAAATACCACTTTGTCTCTTCGGGCAAGCAGTTGGGACGATATGTTGCTCACGCTCTGTTCGGAGGCGGTGAGTGCCACAATGGGTGATGTGCAGTACGCTGATAGTCTGCAAGTTACGATGTCGATACCCGTTTCGGTGGACTTGGAAAATATGCACTTTGCGCTCCACAAAGCCGACCTGCAAGTGAACGAGTTTGCTTTGCAGTTGGACGGAACGGCGGATGTGGCAGACTCTATCTCCTTAAATATACGCGCATACGCGCGCGAGTGGCAGATTGCACCTTTGCTGGCGTTGTTGCCTGCCTCGCTGACGGATATGCTCAACGACATAAGTGTGGACGGGCGCATATCGTTTGTCGCGGGTGTATGCGGGGTCTATAGCGGGTCGCAAATGCCGCTGGTGGACGCACATATCGTGCTGGAAGACGGTTGCGGGAAGTATGCAGCCTTGCCCTATACCTTGCGCGATGTGGCATTGGACGCCGATGCACATATCGACCTCAACGACGACCGCGCGAGTGCTGTGCAGATACATTCTCTTTCTGCCAAAACGCTTGATACACAGATAGATGCAACGGGTGAGGTAACCGAGTTGTTGGCTGATATGTTGCTCGACCTCGAACTGACTGCCGATGTGCATCTGCCCGATATTGCCTATTTTCTGCCGGAGAATATGCTAACCACAGGGCAAGGTCAGGGTAAGGTCAGGGCAAAGATACGCTTGAGCGACTTGACGGATATGCGTTTGGAGCGTGGGCAATTTAGTGGAGATTTGCACCTGAAAGGTGTTGATTTCCAAATGGATAGTATGTTGGCAAAACTGCCCGATACGCATTTGCATTTCGCATTGCCAAACCCGAAACCCTCGCATAAGTCGGTGGGGTGGTTGGCGGCGCAGATGTCTTTGCAAAGCCTTGATTTTGAGATGATTGACGCTCTGAAAGCCCAACTCGGGCAGACGGATTTGCGTATAGAGGCGAGCAATGTGTTGAGCAATAATCCCGTTCTTTGTGCGACTGTCGGTTTGCAGTCGGCGGAGCCTCTCAAGGCGGCGATGGACAGTATGGAGGCGACCATACAGGCTCCCCGACTGACAGCGTATGCCGAGTACAATATGCGGGATACGACGGTGGTTCCGACCGTACAAGCGGATATTTCGTTTGATGACTTAAGAGGCTATTATACTGATATTCAGGCACATCTGACGCAGTCAGCACTCAAGGCAAACTTGCGTCCGAGCAGGCGCAACAAGTCCGTACCCCGTCTGGAAGCGTCGGTGCAAACTCAAGCCCTCAATGCTTCGATGGGCGAAGATATGCAGGTGAAGACGGCGGCGTTGTCGCTCAAAGCATCGGCGCGCTACAACAAGAAAGGCGACAACCTGCTGTTGCAGTGGAATCCGAAATTGGACGTCGATTTGCAGGCGGGTGAGGCACATCTGGCAGCGATTGAACAGCCGGTGTATATCCCGCAAATCACATTTACCTACTCCAACAAGGATTTTTATATCGCGCAGTCGCAGGTGCGATTGGGCAATTCGGACTTTGCTTTGTCGGGCGAGGTGCAGAATATCGGCGCTTGGTTGCGTAACAAGGGCACGCTGGAGGGCGAATTGGATTTTGTCTCCAACCATACCGATGTAAACGAACTGATGGCACTCTTCTCTGCCGACTCCGGTAGCGAGGAACAACCCGCCGACAATGCAACCGCCGAAACCGACACAACCACTGAAACCAATGGCGAGGCCCAACCGTTCCTGGTCCCGTTGGGTGTCGATGTGGCACTCAACACGCACATCAAAGAGGCGGTGGTCTTCAACGAGGTTGCCCACGACCTGAAAGGAAAACTGTATGTGAAAGACGGTATCTTGGTGTTGGACGAGATGGGCTTTGTCTGCAATGCGGCGAAGTTGCAACTGACCGCCATGTACCGTACACCGCGCCGCAACCATATCTATGTGGGCTTCGACTACCACATGATAGACATTGACATCGCCGAACTCATCCACATGATTCCGCAACTCGACTCTATCGTGCCGATGTTGCGCTCCTTCAAGGGTGCGGCGGAGTTCCATCTCGCTGCCGAGACCTACACCAACGCGAAGTACGAACTCAAACCTTCCACCTTGCGCGGGGCGTGCAGCATTTTTGGAAAAGACCTTGTCGTGATGGATAACGAGACCTTCAGTAAAATATCTAAGTTGTTGTTATTCAACAAGAAAACTGAGAATAAGGTGGATAGTATTTCTGCCGAACTCACGGTATATAAGAAGGAGATTGACGTCTATCCGTTCTGTGTGTCGATGGATAATTATATGGTTGCCCTTGGTGGCAGGCACAACTTGGATATGACTTTCAACTACGATGTGAACGTACTTTCGCCTATTTATCTGGGTGTGAATGTATCGGGTAATCTGGACGACCTGAAAATCAAGTTGGCAAAGTGTAAGTTTGCCAAAGATTTCCGCCCAATCTTCCACGGCAAAGTGGATACCCAGTCGGCAGAACTCAGACAAATGATACGCAACTCTATGCGCAAAAACGTTAAAATCAAATAGATATGAAAAAACTGTTTTTAACGAGCCTCGTGCTCTGTTCGCTTATGGCATGCAACAATCAGAACCCGTTACTGTCGGAGCAGAACACCCCCTATGGTGTACCTGCGTTCGACAAAGTGAAAAACGAGCATTATATGCCTGCTTTCGAGGCAGCGATTGCTCAGAACAAAGCCGAGATAGAGGCTATAGTTTCCAATCCCGCAGAACCTACCTTTGAGAATACCATTGTGGCACTTGACCGCAGTGGTGGACTGCTGGAGAAAGTGAGCGGCGTATTCTTCAATATCTTGGATGCAGATGGTAACGACGAGATGAACAAGATTGCCGAGAAGGTAACCCCTATGCTCTCCGACTTGAGCGATGGTATCTTGCTCAATGATAGTCTGTTTCAGCGTGTTAAGTTTGTGTATGACCAGCGTGAGCAATTGGGACTCAATGCAGAGCAGATGCGCTTGGTAACCGAGACCTACAAACATTTTGCACTCAATGGTGCCAATCTGTCTGCCGAGCAGAAAGAGCGACTAAAGGAAATCAATAGTGAGTTAGGCTTGCTCTCGCTGCAATTTGGCAATAATGTGGTAGCGGAAACCAATGCCTATCAACTCTTTATCACAGACGAGAACGAACTCAAGGGCTTGCCGGAGAGTGCGAAAGCCGCTGCCAAAGAGGAGGCTACCGCTGCCGGTCGTCCCGACGCATGGTTGTTCACTCCCAAGCGCACCAGTTTCACCCCGGTACTCCAATACTGCGAGAACCGTGAGTTGCGCCGTGAATTGCTGATGGCATATACTACGCGCGGCAACCATGACAATGAATATGACAACAAAGCCGTGATTGTCAAAACAATGAAACTGCGTGTGGAGAAAGCGCACCTCTTTGGATACGACTGCCCCGCTGACTATATTTTGGCAGATTGTATGGCAAAAGACGCCAAGACCGTGGACGCTTTCTTGCAATCCGTATGGGAGCCAAGCCTCAAGGCTGCTCAGAAAGAAGCCGCTGAGTTACAGGCGCTTATGGACGAAGATATGCCCGGCGAGACACTCCAACCGTGGGATTGGTGGTATTATGCCGAGAAACTCCGCAAGGCAAAATATGACCTTGATGAGGAGCAACTCAAACCCTATTTCGAGTTGAGTAATGTGCGCAAAGGCGTGTTTGAGTTGGCACACAACCTGTATGGGCTTAATTTTGAGCCGCTGACTGATATGCCCGTTTATAACCCGGAAGTAGAGGTATTCAAAGTAACGGATGCCGAGAATAATCTGGTGGGTATTCTCTATACCGATTATTTCCCCCGCGCAGGCAAACGTCCGGGTGCTTGGATGAACAATATACAAAGCCAGTATGTCGACGCCGAGGGCGTGGACCATCGTCCGGTGATTATCAATGTAGGCAACTTCAACAAACCGACGAAAGGCAATCCTTCGCTCCTCTCTATGGACGATGTGGAGACGCTCTTCCACGAGTTCGGACACGCGCTTCATGGTCTGATGGCAAAGGCTACCTACAAGAGCCTTTCAGGTACCAACACCCCGCGCGACTTTGTCGAACTGCCCTCGCAGTTTATGGAGAACTATTGCTACCGACCCGAGATAATAAAAACCTATGCAAAGCATTATCAGACAGGTGAGGTTATGCCGGACTCGCTGATTGAGAAAATCAACCGCGCCGCAACCTTCAACCAAGGTTTTGTGGAAACCGAACTCTTGAGTGCGTCTATTCTCGATATGGATTATCATGAGATTACCGACACGGCTGATTTTGATGTCAATGTATTTGAAGCAGAGGCTATGGCTAAAATGCAGATGATTCCGCAGATTATCACCCGCTACCGTTCTACATTCTACAACCACATCTTCACCACCGGCTACGAGGCTGGCTATTATAGTTACACTTGGTCGGCAGTATTGGATGCGGATGCTTTTGCGGCTTTCGAAGAGACAGGCGATATCCTCAATCCCGAGGTGGCTAAACGTTTCCGCCATCTGTTGGAGCAGGGTGGTACCCGCGACGCTGCAGAACTCTATCAGGAGTTCCGTGGCAAACCCGCCGATCCTAAATATCTGCTGGAACGCTTAGGCTTTACTGAATAAGTCTTTTTGCAGCATGAGAATGGGCTGTCTGACAAGTGCGGACAGCCCGTTTTTTTTATTATGTTTGCTTTATTGAGTGCTGTCAGGTGTATGTGATTAGTGGGTGATTCAGCAGAGGATGAGCATAGGATAGGCTTTTTGCGAGATATGCAAATAAAACAGGTTCTGCCGCAGGGTGTATATCTGTCGGCAAGATATATAAGAGTGCTCTACCCATAGTGAGTGGTAGGGCGATACGTCCTACATCGAGGGCTATATGAATTTGTGTATATGAGTTTTTTTGTATACCTTTGCGGTGTTTTTAGAAAGCCCGTCTCTGTATGAAATTTCTATCTCGTATCACGCGTATGTCGTTGCCGGTAGCCTTGGTGCTGTCGGTGGTGGTGCTGTGCGGTTGGATACCTTCTTTCTTCATTGCCGATTGGCGGCGGGTATTACCTACGCTGTTGCTTGCGGTAGTGAACGGGGCGTTGTTCTGGTATCTGATAGTGTGCGCAAGGCTGACACGCGACAGAGACGGATTGCCGTTGTTCATATATCTGTTGTCCGTGACGGTTTTTCCGGTTTATCATGTCTGTTGGCAAGGGCAGACGGCAGTGGTGTGTATGCTGTTGTTGTTGCTGTTGCTGCGCAAAGCGTTTCGTGAGGAAGAACCTACCGAGAGTGCTTTTGTCGCAACATTGCTTTTGTTGGGCGCGTCGTTGGTGTTGCCGGATATGGTGTGGTTGATTCCTGTTGTGTGGATAGCATATATCTTATTACATTCTTTTGGTCTGCGCGTCTGGTTAGCCACGTTGATAGGGGCGGTGGTATTTGCCATTTATTTCCTGTTGGTATGGCATTTGGGCTGGATAGAGAACGCATATAGTCGGATATTCGATCGTGCATGGCTGTTTTCTGTTTTGCCGCTGTCGGAGGCTGTCGAAGAGTGCCTGCTGATAGGGATAGGTGTTGTGTTGTTTGTGGCTTCGCTGCTGAGAACGGATAGGGATAGTACGGGGCAGCAGAATTGGCTTCTGCTCTTTACTCTGTTTTTTATTGTTGCGAGCGGATTGGTATTGTTTCCCATGCGTACTACGGCTGGTTGCGCTTCGTTCTTCCCTATGGTTCAGTTGCTCTTTGCGGGGCTGTGGGTGTTGTTTTTCCGCCAACGGGAATCGGCGGCAAGGGGAATAATGTATATAATAGGAATCATACTGTTGGCAGTATGTTATTGGATATAAGAGATGAGAATACATTTTATTGCAATCGGTGGTGCGGCAATGCACAATCTCGCTATGGCTGTAGCGAGCAAACCCGGATATGTGGTTACGGGGTCCGACGATGAGATTTTTGACCCTGCACGGACGCATCTGCGTGAAACAGGACTGCTTCCGAAAGAGATGGGATGGCACCCCGAGATGATTACGCCGGATATAGATGCCGTCATACTCGGTATGCATGCGCGGGAGGACAATCCTGAATTGGTGCGTGCACGCGAACTGGGGCTGAAGATTTATTCATTCCCGGAGTACCTTTATGAGCAGACCAAGGATAAGATTCGTATCGTGGTGGGGGGCAGTCATGGCAAGACCACAACTACTTCTATGATTCTCTATGTCTTGCAGCATCTCGGTATCGAAACAGACTATATGGTGGGCGCACAGATCGAGGGCTTTGAGCGTATGGTACGCTTGAGCGATACCGCCAAATATGCGGTCTTCGAGGGGGATGAGTACCTTACTTCGCCTCTCGATTTGCGTTCCAAGTTTCTCTGGTATCATCCGCATGTAGCCATACTAACGGGTATTGCGTGGGACCATATCAATGTCTTTCCCTCTTTTCCGCAGTATGTGGAGACCTTCCGCAAGTTTGTGGATACGATAGAACCCTGTGGCACATTTATCTACTACCAAAACGATGAGAATCTGCAAACGATAGCCGTCGGGGCGCGGCAGGATATATCGTGTGTGCCATACAATGCTTATGGGGGCGATGTACCGATGCAGGTCTTCGGGCGGCACAATATGCAGAATCTGCAGGCGGCGTGCCTGGCGTGCCAACGGATTGGTGTGAAAGCGGAAGATTTCTATCGCGTTATCAGCACGTTCACCGGGGCAAGCAACCGCTTGGAGAAAATATGCGAGACCGACGATGCCGTAGCATACAAAGATTTTGCCCATTCCCCCAGCAAACTCAGGGCAACTATCAATGCCGTGCGCGAACACTACCCCGATAAGAAACTGGTGGCTTGTATGGAGTTGCACACCTTCAGTTCGCTGATGGCGGATTTCCTGCCGCAGTACAACGGGTGTATGCAGGAGGCGGATGTGGCATTGGTGTATTTCAATCCGAAAGTGATTGAGCATAAGCAACTTACGCCTATCACGGCGCAGGAGGTGCGCCAAGCGTTTGGTTCGTCCAACGTGGAGGTCTTCACCGACAGCCAAGCCATGCAGGCACGCTTGCAGAGTATGGATTATAAAAATACCGCTCTGCTGATGATGACCAGTGGCACTTTTGATGGCATTGATATTTCCGCTTTTGCCAAACAACTGCTGAAGATGTAGCCGATACGGATTATTGCAACCCGGTTGCAGGAAAAAGATAGTACCTTTGCGGCATAATTTGAAAAAATATATGCTATGCAAAGGTACTACTTTTTATTGGGCTTATACATGGTGGCAGCACTGACCGCGTGCAGCGGAAATCACCATGACCATCACGACCACGACCATCACAACCACGGCGCGGCGGAACATCATGAGCACCGGGCGGGAGAGATAGTGTTCTCACCCGAAAAGGCTGCGGCTGTGGGATTGGAGACGGAGACGATAGTGGCTGCGCCGTTCGAGGAGGCAGTGAAAGTGTCGGGACGGTTGGCGACGCCGACCAACAAAATGCAGTCGGTGGTGGCAGCGATGAGCGGTGTTATCAAGTTGCAACGTGCGCTCAACGAGGGTTCTGCCGTGCGTCGCGGTGAGGTGCTGGCGCATATCTCGATTTCCGGAATGGCGGCGACCGACCCGGTGGAGACGGCGCGTATCCAATATGAGGCAGCCCGCAAGGAGTATGAGCGTGCGCAGGGATTGATTGATAATCAGATAGTTTCGGCGCAGGAGATGGAGCAGATTACATTGCGCTATCAGACTGCCAAGACCCAATATGAGGCGCTGCAAGGCAAGAAAGCCGACGACGGTTGCATCGAGATAAAAGCCCCGCAAGACGGCTATGTGAGCGGGTTGAGTTTCGGCAACGGCGACTATGTGGAGGCGGGACAGGCGTTGTTCAGTGTGAGTCAGACACAGCATTTGCTGCTGCAGGTGGATGTTCCTGAACGCTATTGGAGCCGTTTGGGCAGCATACACGGAGCGAATTTTGTGCCTGCCTACAGCGAGACCACCTACCGTCTGGCAGACCTGAACGGGCGTCTCTTGTCGGTGGGCAGAACGTCGGACACGCAGACGGGATATGTGCCGGTGGTGTTCAGTTTCGACAACAAGGCGGGCTTGGTCTCCGGCGCGTATGCCGATGTCTATCTGCTCTTGTCTGACCGTCAGCAGGCGTTGTCCGTGCCTTTGTCTGCCGTTACGGAGGAGCAGGGACTCTATTATATATATGTCCGCTTGGACGAGGACTGCTATATGAAACGCGAGGTTACTCTCGGTCAGAGCAACGGCGAGCGTGTCTTGGTCAGAAGCGGTCTGCAATCAGGCGAGACGGTCGTTACCAAAGCCGCCCTGCAAGTCAAACTCGCCGGCAGTGCCACGGTCATTCCCGGACATACGCATAACCATTAAAAAGCGACTTTCCCCTCCCTTTTTTTTGAAGGGGAGACGGAGGGGGCTCAATAAATAAACAATCAAATATGCCAAGCAAACGTTGGATAATAGCGGTTGTTGCCCTCTTCACCCTTACCTTGAGCCACGCCCAAACGCGTCTCACTGACTGGGTGAACCTCAACAGCAAGAGTACTATCACCTGCATCACCCATGATGCCGATTATCTTTTTGCCTCCTCCATTGGTGGCGGCATTGTGCAAATCAACAAGCACACCGGCGAGCAACGCGCTATTGACCATGCACAAAGCGGACTTCCCGACAACTATGTGCTGTCTATCGCCGTGCATGACAACGAGTTATGGGCAACCAACCGTTTCTATGGTATCTCGCAGCACACCCCCGACGGCTGGCTCAACTACACTGAAGCCTCGGCGGGGTTCCGCACCGGTCAGTGGATGCATAGTCTGGCTTTCGACGGCGACACCGTATGGGCAGGCGGCTTGCTGGCACTCTATCAGATGCACAACGGGCAGGTGCTGAACACCTACGACGTCAACCCCCTGAGCAACCACTGCACCGTTACCGACATCGCCCTTGACCACAACCGCCAACTATGGTTCACCGTTTATGACTACCGCCGCCAGTACTCGCTCTGCATGCTCGACCGCTCGGCGGGCGAGGTCATCAGCAAGTGCAACAACTACGGCGATGCCAACGCCCTCGCAGTGGACACCGACAACTCCCTTTGGGTGGCGACTGCGCGGGGGCTGCTCCACTACACCGACCTCTCGCAGACCCTCTACAACTCCGCCAACACTCTACTCCCCGAGGATGCCGTCGTCGATGTGCAACTCGACGCGCAGGGCAATATCTGGTTCTGCACCCTCTACCACCTTTGCCGCTACGACCGCCGTACATTCACCACATACTCAATCCCTTACGCCGACGATTCCTTCCAATGCCTTGACATCGACGGCGCAAATATCTACGTTGGCACCCGCCAACACGGAGTGCTCTCTCTCACCAATAGTACGCTTGTGCCTGTTGCATTTACCATTCCTTCTGCCCCGACATCATCTATGCGCAGCGGAGCCGTCGATAGCAACGGCAGATTTTGGACAGGGTATGCCAATGGTGTTATCATCTACGACCCTGCCGATGCTGCCACAACCATTATCCCTATGCGACAAGTGGACGAGGTGGTGGCAGATAATCAAGGAGGTGTGTGGATTAAGCCATTCAACATCGGGGATACATGCCTTCTCCGAATTACCCCGACTGATACTACGGTATATTTGAGCGCACAGTACCCGTTTGCCAATAATTATATATGCCAAATGCGTATTGACCGACGCAATCGTCTATGGCTTGCTACTACCCACGGACTGTTCTGTCTTGACAACGGGCAATGGACTGCCTACACCACCGCCAACACCAACCTCCCTACAAACTATATATACAGCCTTGATTTCGACAGCCGGAACCGTGTCTGGTGCGGCACTTTTGGCAGCGGACTGCTTTGTTTCGACGGCACCCGCTTTACCGCCTACACTACAGCCAACGGGCTCGCGTCCGACTATGTGGCTTCCGTATGTGTGGACAAAAATGATGTCGTGTGGTTCAACTGCCGCAATAGTCGCTACCCCGATATATACGGTCTTGGGCTATCGGTTCTGCGCAACGGACAGGCGACGACCTACACCGCCGACAACTCCCCGCTGGCAAGCAACACCATTTGGGACATACAGGCGGACGGGCTGAACAACCTCTGGCTTGCCACCGGTGACGACAAGGGTGTCACGCAGTTCGACGGCACGGACTGGCACCTCTACAGCGTTGCCAACTCGGGCTTGCCGCTCAACGAGGCAACACATATCGCCATCGATGAGCCCAACCGCCGTATCTGGTTCACCTGCTACACGGGCGGTGGTGTGGCGTATGCCCGCCTGCAATACGACGACACCGCCGTGCCCTCTATCAAGGTTGCCAACGGTCTGATAGTCAGCAACCGCCAATTGCTCTTCGCTACTCCGACCGCAGTCGCCGTTTACGACACCGCAGGTCGCCTCATGCTCACCGCCTACGGCACGGACATCGACCTCTCCGCCCTCCATAGCGGTATCTATATCGTCCGCACCACCAACGTTGAACCCTACACCTCCACCGGAATAATTATCCCGTAAAAATGGTGGTAAATTTCCGAAAGGTGGTAAATATGAATTATTTTTCGTACCTTTGCACGCTGAATGAATAATCAGTATTAACTCAAGAGCAAAGCACATGACAAAGATTGAACAAGCCATAGAGAAATGGCAGAGCCTGCAACCACTCAGCCACAACGATGAAATGCGGTTAAATCGCAAGTTTATGCTTGACTTTAACTACAACAGCAACCATATCGAGGGCAATACGCTGACGTACGGACAAACGGAGATTCTGCTGCTGCTGGGGCGCGCCATTGGTGATGCCCCCATGAAGGACTTTGAGGAGATGAAAGCGCACAATGTGGGCTTGAATATGATGGAGATTGAGGCGCAGGATGCCAAGCCTCTTACAGAGACTTTCATCCGCCAACTCCACCAAACCCTTCTGCGGGAGGACTACACCGTTTATCGCGAGTTGCCGGGGGGCGTTCAAACCTCTTATACAGTCCATGCCGGTTGCTACAAGACCCGCCCCAATTCCGTTATCACGGTAACGGGGGAGCGTTTTGAATACGCCTCGCCCGAAGAGACGCCTGCGCTTATGGCGGATTTGGTCGCTTGGTTCAATGCCGAAGAGCATAGCGGGCGATACACACCTGCCGAGTTAGCGGCGGTGTTTCACTACCGCTACATCCGTATTCACCCCTTTGAGGACGGAAATGGGCGCATTGCGAGGCTTTTGGTAAACTATATACTCCTTCGCCAAGGCTACCCGATGGTCGTGGTGCTGAGTGCGAAGAAACAATCGTATCTCAAGGCACTCGGAGCAGCCGACAAGAACGCAGGTGTTGTGCCTTCCGTAGGTGCACATGCCACCATAGATATGGTACGTCCGTTTGCAGACTATATGGAGAAACTGATTATCGAGCAAGTGAATCTTGATATGGCTTTCTTGCAAAGCAATCCGTTGGAGACGTGGTGGTACAATGGCGAGTTGGTGCGTTTCCGCAGCGACAAATCCATCCGTATGCTCCAACTCCTGCAAGCCAACGCACGCATTACCGTTGCCGAACTGGCTGCACAATTGGCTATCAACCCCTCTGCGGTTCAGAAACAACTTTCTTCATTAACCTCAAAAGGATATATAGAACGCAGCGGAAACCCCAAGCAATGGTTAGTACACATCTTTCCAACTTCCGACAAATAAGGTGGTATATTTCGTAAAGGTGGTATAAATGACTACCAGAGAAGTATCAGCAAATCATTAAAATACCTATACATTCTCACCGCTTCTTCACCGTGTCAAACAGCAGGGGATACGCAAGGGATGAGCAAGGGATAGGCAACAGATAGAAAGTAAACAAACATAAAGTACAAGCAACTTATGAAAAAGATTTTGTACAAGAGTATTTTCGTCATCGCAGCGTTGCTCACTGCCGCTACAACCGTCTCCGCGGAGACGTATATGCATGAGGACAGTATCACACGGAACAGGCAGGACTATGCCTATCTCACGGCATACACCGAGGCGAACTATGCAGCGTTTCCTGCGATTATGCAGGCGGGGTACGAGGCTGATTATCTGGCACTAAAAGACTCTTTCGGGACGAAAGTGAGTAGCGGCGAGTGGGGAATCAAACAAGCCACGTGCGAGTATGTGTATTGGTTCAATGCGCATTTCGATGCCCATTTCTACGTGGACGAGCACCTCTTTTGGCAGGTCTATAAACGCCGCGATACGCCCGACTACAAGCATCTGATGAACTATGCGCCGCAGGCGGTGTCGCAACGCGTAAACAGAAAGACATGGCTGCTGCGCATACCGTCGTGCGCAGGGCAGAACCCGACCAACGAATGGGTGGCGCAGGCGGTAGAGACGTTCTTGCAAAGCGGGTGCAAGCACCTGATTATCGACTTGCGCGGCAACAGCGGCGGGAGCGACATAATATGGATGCCGCTATTGCCTCTGCTTATCGACCACCCCGCCGTCGTACCCGAGACCTATTGGTTCCGCAACACGCATGCCAACCGCTACCACCCCGCTATGCAAGACGGGCTGCTGGCTATCATATCCGACCACGACAATCCCGCACCCTCTTTCCTGCAAGTCGGTGCAGACGATGACAATGAGGACGAAGCCATTCCCGCACACGACACGCGGATACATATCTCGTTTATCATCGACCGCAAAACCGCCAGTTCGGCGGAGACTATCCTGCGCGTGGCAAGGAACTACACCGACCGCGAGCGATATACTATCTACGGCAAAGAGAACAGTGCTGGGGCGGCAGAGACGGGCAACCTGTTTCCGTTCCATCTGCCCAACAGTCGCATACAAGTCTTCTACCCGACAACGGTGTCTTCGGGGTTCTTGAGGGACGGACAACAAAACGGTGCTGCGGGTATCGCACCCGATGTGCGTATCGAACTGCCATACCCCGACACCCTGACCGACAATGTGGACAGTTGGATATTAGACATAGCCAAACGCCCCGCCTCCCCCAACCACCTCAAAGAGGGGGCTCAACAGAGCGGGCAAAAATAGTAATATGATTATGATAGCAAAGATAATTGCCTTTGCCCTGTTGGGTATCTTCTATGCCGCGTATTTCGGCAAGAAAGCGGTGCAAAGGAGACAGGGCATACAGACCAACCAAATCGGCGTAGGCAGCAAGCCCAAGCGGGTGCTGCGCATAGAGCGGCTGATGGGTGCGGCAACGCTGTTAGTCGTGCCGGTGGAAGTGCTGAGTATCGTTGTCTTCCCGCAATGGACATTGATTCCGCAGGTGCGGGATTGCCCCGCCTTACAATGGACGGGACTGATACTCACAGCATTGGGCGTGGTATTTTTCATTTCCGCTATGCTGACGATGGCGGACAGTTGGCGGGCAGGTATCCCCGAGAAAGACCAAACGCAGTTGGTGCAAACGGGCATCTACCGCATCAGCCGCAACCCCGCTTTTGTCGGGTTCGACCTGACCTATATCGGGCTGCTCATAGCGTTTCCGAACCTGCTGCATTTGGTCTTTGCGCTGTTCCCCGTGGTGATGCTCCACCTGCAGATATTGCAGGAAGAACCCTACTGCCGCGCCACCTTCGGAGCACCGTATGAGGCGTATTGCAAGAAAGTACGGCGATATTTGTGATACGGCAAAGGTGTGTATATCCACAAAGGAAAGAAAGTGGTATTTTGAGTGAAATAAAAGTATTTGTGTATGCTGAATAAAATTATTGATTTTGCGTTGAAGAACCGACTTGCCATTGTGGTGGCGGCACTGATTATCCTGTGCGCGGGGCTGTACAACGTGCAAGAGATGGACGTGGATGTGTTCCCCGACCTGAACGCGCCTACCGTGGTGGTGATGACCGAGGCTATGGGTATGGCGCCCGAGGAGGTGGAACGCTTGGTAACTTTCCCGATAGAAACGGCGGTGAACGGTGCTACCGATGTGCGCCGCGTGCGCTCGTCGTCCACCACCGGCTTCTCCGTTGTTTGGGTGGAGTTCGACTGGGGAACCGATATCTACCGCGCCCGGCAGATAGTGAGTGAGAAATTGGCGACGGTGTCGGAGTCGTTGCCCGCATATGCGGGCAGACCTATATTGGGTCCGCAGTCGTCTATACTCGGAGAGGTGCTGATTATCGGTCTTACGTCCGATTCTCTGACCACGCAGGAGCAACTGCGCACCATAGCCGACTGGACGATGCGCCCGCGACTGCTCTCCACAGGCGGTGTGGCGCAGGTGGCTGTGCTGGGCGGCGACATACGCGAATATCAGATACAGATAGACCCCAACCGTATGCGCACATACCGTGTGGCGTTAGACGACCTGATGGCGGCGGTGCGCGGTATGAACCAAAACGCGTCGGGTGGGGTGCTGTACGAATATGGCAACGAGTACATCATACGTGGTGCGCTCTCGACGAATGACCTCGACCTGTTGGCGCAGGCGGCTGTGCCTACCACCGACGGCGGGACGGTACGTTTGGAGCAAGTGGCTACGGTGGCGATAGGTTCGCAAACGCCCAAGTTGGGGCTGGCGTCGGTGGAGGGGAAACCCGCCGTGCTGCTGACCGTAACCAAACAGCCGAACACCAGTACCATCGAACTGACCGAGCATTTGGACAAAGCGATAGAGGAACTGAAAGCGCAACTGCCTCAGGACGTGGTGGTTTCGACCAATATATTCCGCCAGAAGGACTTTATCGACGGCTCGATAGGCAACATCAAGAAGTCTCTCTGGGAGGGGGCACTGTTCGTTATATTGGTGCTGTTTATCTTCTTGCAGAACGGGCGGACGACACTCATCTCGTTGGTCTCGATACCGATGTCGTTGCTCATCACAATACTGGTTATGCGTGTCTTCGGACTGAATATCAACACGATGAGTATCGGCGGTATGGCGATTGCGATTGGCTCGCTTGTGGACGACGCGATAGTGGACGTGGAGAACGTATATAAACACCTCAGGCAGAACGCCCTGCTGCCGCGCGAGAAACGCCTGTCGGTGCGCGAAGTGGTGTACAATGCCTCGCGCGAAGTGCGGCTGCCGGTTATCAACTCCACTTTCATCATCGTAGTCAGTTTCGTGCCGCTGTTCCTGCTTTCGGGCATGGAGGGGCGTATGTTGGCACCTCTCGGCGTGGCGTTTATCGTGTCGCTGTTTGCCTCCACATTGGTCGCGCTGACCCTGACGCCGGTGCTGTGTTCCTACCTGCTCGGCACGGAGCATGCCATGCGCCATGCCGACCGTGAACCGCGATTGGTACAGGGACTGCGCAAGGTCTATACAAAGGCGTTGGCGGGCGCGTTGGCATACAAGAAAACGGTGTTGGGCGTTACTTTCTCGCTGTTTGTGGCAGCGGCGGTGGCGTTCTGTTTCTTCGGACACAGTTTCCTACCGGGCTTCAACGAGGGTTCGTTCACTATCAACGTCAGCACACTGCCGGGAGTGTCGTTAGAGGAATCGGACGCCATAGGACGCAAGGCAGAGGAGATATTGCTCTCGGTGCCGGAGATTAAAACGGTGGCACGCAAGACCGGACGCGCCGAATTGGACGAACATGCGTTGGGCGTGAACACTTCCGAGATAGAGGCACCGTTTATGCTGAAAGACCGCTCCAAAGAGGAAGTGATGGCGGAGATACGCCAAAAGATGAGTGTCTTGTCGGGCGTGAACCTCGAGATAGGACAACCCATCTCCCACCGCATCGACGCTATGCTCTCGGGTACGCAGTCCAACATCGCCATCAAGGTGTTCGGCACCGACCTGAATAAGATGTATCAGATTGGTAATCAGATAAAAACAGCTATCGCGAATGTGGACGGCGTGGCGGACTTGAACGTGGAGCAGCAGGTGGAACGCCCGCAGTTGCTCATCACTCCCCGCCGCGATATGTTGGCGCGGTATGGTATCTCGCCTGCCGAGTTCGGAGAGCAGATAGATGTGCTGTTGGGCGGAAGTGTGGTCTCGCAGGTGTATGAGGGGAGCAAAGCCTTTGACCTCGTGGTGCGACTCAGCCCCGCAGAGCGCGCAACGATGGACGATATACGCGACATCTGTATCTCTACCGCCACGGCGGCTGTCCCCCTGTCGGCATTGGCAGACGTGCGGTCGGCGATGGGACCGAACACCATCAACCGCGAGAATGTGTGCCGTAAATTAGTGGTCTCGGCAAATGTTACCAACGGCGACCTGCGCGGAGCGGTGAACGACATACAACAGATTATCAACGAACAGATTACGCTGCCTGAGGGCTACCATATTGAGTACGGCGGTCAGTTCGAGAGCGAGGAGAAAGCGTCGCGGACGATTGCGCTGGCGATGGTGGGCGCGTTGATAGTGATATTCCTCTTGCTGTTTTTCCAGTTCAAGGATATGCGTCAGGCGGCGGTCGTATTGTGCAACCTGCCTTTGGCACTGATGGGCGGTGTGTTGGCTGTGGCGTTGGACGGAAGCGTGCTGAGTATCCCTGCACTGATAGGCTTTATCTCGCTTTTCGGTATCGCCACGCGCAACGGTATGTTGCTCATAGAACGCTACAACGACCTCTCGCACGAGGGACTGCCATTGTACGAGCGTATCATGCGCGGGTCGGCAGACCGCTTGAACCCGATACTGATGACCGCCTTGACCACTGCGCTTTCGCTTATCCCGCTGGCTCTCGGCGGAGACCTCCCCGGCAACGAGATACAGAGTCCGATGGCGAAAGTCATTCTCTGTGGACTGCTCTCCTCCACGCTGCTCAATGGGTTTATTATTCCGATAATGTATTCGTTGGTCGAGGCGAAACACCCGCATACCAACGACAATAAATAGATATGGCTATGAAGAAGATACGTAAATCATTCCTTACTCCTTGCTCCTTATTCCTTATTCTTTGTTCCTTGCTCTTTGCTCCTTGTTCCTACGCGCAAGACTGGGGCGCGATTCTGCCCAAGATAGAGCAGAACAATACGTCTCTCCGTGCCTTGCGACAAGAGGTCGAGGCGGAGAAAGAAGCCAACCATGTGGGTATCGTGCCTTCCAATCCGGAGGTGGAGTTCCACTATCTCTGGGGCAGCAATGCCTTGGGGCAGCGTATGGACGTGTCGGTGTCGCAGTCGCTGCCGCTCAGCCAAGTGTTCGGCTATCAGGCGCGGCTGGCAAAACAGCAGGACCTGAGTGCCGAACTGAGGTGTAAGGTGGAGCGCACGGCGGTCTTGCTGCAAGCACAACAGACCTGTATCAACATCGTCTATTGCAATGCGATGTTGCACGAGTACGGCAAGCGGCTGTCGCACGCGCAGACCCTGGCGGAAGCCTATCAGCAGAAGTTCGACGCCGGCAATGCCAATGCCTTGGAATACAACAAGGTACGCCTCAATCTCGCTACCGCGCAGGGCGAGTATCAACGCCTGATGACCGAGCGAAACACCCTGCTTGAGCAGTTGGCATCGCTCAACGGAGGCGAGGCGATTGCGCTTAACGACAGTGTGTTTGCCGCCGTGCTGCCACCTGCGGACTTCGAGGCGTGGTATGCTGAGGCGGAGAACCGAAGCCCGATGTTGCAGTATGTCCGGCAGCAGGTGGAGGTGGCAAACGCAGATGCGCGGCTGAGCAAGGCGGAGTGGTTGCCGGAACTGAAAGTGGGCTATATGACCGAGGGCCTTTCCGGCGATTACTACCAGGGGCTGTCCGTCGGAGTGTCGGTGCCGCTCTGGCAGAACGCGCACCGGGTGCGCCAAGCCAAGGCGTCGGCTATGGCTGCGCAACTGCGTGCCGACGAGCAGAAACAACTCTTCCTTTCCACCTTGCGGACGCAGTATGCCGCCGTCATGGGGCTGCAAAAGACATGGAAGGGCTACCACGAGGCATTACGGATGACCAACAGTGCCGACCTGCTCCTGCAAGCCCTGCAGGCAGGGCAAATCTCAATGCTTGAGTATATGATGGAACTCTCCATCTACTACGACGCCACCGCCCAAGCCCTCGCCGCCCAACGCGAGTACTACACCGCCCTCGCCGAGTTGCAGGCGGTGGCACTGTAATGCGTAATGTGTAATGTGTATGCATTACGCATTACCAATTCTCCATCCCCCCCACGCCGCCCATAGCAGCCCTATGCACTTGGGTGGCGAAATTGGTGGGGACAAAGCGTCCAGCATCATCATCTTATCAGTCGCCTTGCCGTGGAGGCGGACGTCTGCGGGGGGGCGTAAGCCCGTGGGTGTAATGGGGTACTTTCGTAGTCAATGACTTGAGCAGAACTTCCTTATCTGTTTGCGTCATTGTAGGATAAGGAAAACTGGTAAAACTTGTTTTGTTCTCTGTATCACGTTACCGTTACCCTTTTTATGTAAAATACACATCCCTTGCCTGTTTCAAATCTTTTTTGTATCTTTGCAAATTAAAACAAACATTTCGGGGCATTAGCTCATCTGGTAGAGCGCAACGTTCGCAATGTTGAGGTGGTCGGTTCGAGTCCGATATGCTCCACAATAAGTTAATTCGGCATATTTATGGATACCAACAATATATCTGCTTTGGCTAATTTGACTACAACGACCAATATCGTGCAAGATGTGCGAACTATTCTGCAAGAGGCACGCCAACTAACGGCACGTGCCATCAACAGCACAATGGTGACGGCATATTGGCTGATTGGCAAACGTATCGTGGTGGAAGAGCAGCAAGGGCAAGAACGGGCGGCTTACGGCGAACAAATTCTAAAGAAACTTTCGCAGGAACTTACAGCCGAGTTCGGCAATGGATTTTCGTATGCCAACTTAAAAAACATGCGTAAGTTCTACAAAACCTACCCGAATCAAAAAGGCTACACACTGTGTACCCAATTATCATGGAGTCACAACCGGCTGATTATGCGGGTAGAAGACCCCGTTGCACGCGAGTGGTATCTGCAAGAGGCGGCACGGGAGAACTGGAGTGTAAGGCAGTTGGAGCGTAACATCCAATCGTTCTATTACCAACGCATATTATCTGCCAACCAAACAACCGGGAAAAAGACAATCACAAAGTATGCCCCTGATACGAAAGAGTTTATCAAAGACCCGTATGTGTTGGAGTTTGTTGGGCTGCCGCCCTATCCCAATCACCGCGAGAAACCGTTGGAAGATGCCTTGGTGGACAATATGCAGGAGTTCCTGTTGGAGTTGGGCAAAGGGTTCTCATTTGTCAAACGCCAATACCGCGTCAGCACCGAGACCGAGCATTTCTATATCGACTTGGTGTTTTACAACTACCTGCTCAAGTGCTTTGTGCTGATTGACCTCAAGACAACCAAACTGACACACCGCGATGTCGGACAAATGGATATGTATGTCCGTATGTTCGACGACCTCAAGCGGGGTGCGGGAGATAATCCGACTATCGGTATTCTGCTTTGTGCAGACAAGGACGAGACTATCGTCAAGTATTCCGTTTTGAACGGTTCGGAGCAGATTTTCGCCAGGAAGTATTTGCCCTATCTTCCTACGGAAGAGGAAATCCGCCGCGAATTGGAACGTTACCCGCTTTCCAACTCTGCCAACAAATGAGGTATATGAGGTAAATCACTAAATCGCAAAATAAATCGTACATCGTAAATTTGCAAATCGTAAATTCATTTATTTGCATACGTGCGAATAAATTCCTATCTTTGCAGCCGTAAACAATAAAGTATCAACTATATAACAACCAACTAAACAATTCTGCCTATGGCATAACCGCGCATCGGTAAGGCGATGCAATGACATATAGAAATAAGCATTTACGCTAAGACTTGGGTTCATTAAATCTGGACAATTTATTGAATTCATTATACACCAAGGACAGCCGTGATGCTCACGTTAACCGCGTGGGCTTTGTCCGTAGATATTTGGTGTATAAGAGGTAGTCCAGAACCTAAATGAACCCGAATTGAAGCAACATCGCTCCACGCTTATTTTATGTCTGTACCTCAAACAACAACTTAAAAACAATCTATATGGATAAACTTGAAAAACTACTCAGCCAAGTCCGAGTGTATGTAAACGAGGACAAACAACGCCGCGCCGAGGCGTTCCGGCGCGGCGAGTGCTACAACGTATTCAATGTGTTAGGCGTGGACAACATGGAACTGTCCCACTCTGCGTTCCTTGCCGCCCTGCTTGACCCCGACGGCAGCCACGGTATGCAGGACGCTTTCCTCAAAGCCTTTATTGACACCATTGCGCACGGCGGCACCAAACCCGAATTGGACACCGCACACGCCAAAGTCTATACGGAGTACAATATCGGCAATACCACCGAGACCACCGGCGGACGAATCGACATCCTGATAACCGACCGCAGCGATACCGGCAACGGCAAAGCCGGCGGGCACGCCATTATCATTGAGAACAAGATTTGGGCAGCCGACCAACCCAACCAATTACAGCGGTATGACAAATATGCCTGCGGAACTTATTCTTCGGATGGTTATCTGTTACTCTACCTTACTCTCGATGGCAAGGAACCGACAGACCAATCTAAAGGCGAACTGACCGATTATCGGTGTATCTCTTACCGCCGCGACATCATCGGTTGGCTGCACAAATGCGCACAATTAGCATTCGACAAACCGCGTGTGCGCGAAACCATTAACCAATATATCAACCTATTACAACAACTCACAAATCAGAATACAATGGAACAGAAACAACTTATCCAACTCCTGACCAACAAGGAGAATTTCGAGCAGGCATGTGCCATCGCAGACACTATGCCCGCCGTCAAACAATATATGGTGGAAACGCTACTACGTGAGCAACTTAAAGACGACCGCTACGAAATAACCGATTGTAAATACGGAATAGGAAATTATGATGGAATATGCTTGCGTCCTCAAGGTTGGAAACATTGCTACATCAAATTTGAGTTTGAAAGTTTGTATGGCACGGATGACCTGTGCTATGGTATCGTAGATGAGCAAGGCATATTGAAAGACCAACCGTCTTTAGAAGGCTATGAAGAAAAGACAGACTTGTGGCCTGTAAGCAAGTATATGTCCCAATACCGCTATTGGAACAATGACACGTTCCTTGACATCTATTCGGGTGATGTCGCCTGCGAATTCAAATCCTGCATTGACGAACTTCTTACCCTTGTCGAAACCAAACATTGGCAATTATAAACCCAATAAATAACTTGTTTTTATGAAACGAATTCTTTCTGTTTTTCTGCTTACCATAGTGGCAAGCGGGAGTTTGAGGGCTGAATTTTTTAGATATGGTCCTCTTGACTACATTATTGAAACGGACAGCACCGTATATGCGTATGGTGCCAATGGCGGCGGGCAAAGTATTGCCGGACTGCGTGAAATTAAAATTCCTGCCAAAGTAACAAACGCTGGCAAAACCTACACGGTCGTCGGTGTCAAGTCTCTTGGTGGTTATGCCGAAAGTGCCACATCCATTACATTGCCTTCTACCATAGAATGGATTGGAAGTGCTGCTTTCCGATACAGCCCGCTTCTGTGCTCTATAACTATCCCTGATAAATGTACCGAAATAGGGGATTATGCATTTGCAGAATGTCCCTATCTGCAAACGGTGCAAATGGGAAAAGGCGTTAAAACCATAGGAAAGAATGCCTTTGCCACTTGCCCCAAACTGACCACCATTAAATTTAATCCCGGTGTGGAAACCATAGGGGCAAATGCGTTTTATGAGTGTACGGCATTGAAAAACATGACATTACCCGATAGTCTGGAAACGTTGGGCGGCGCGGCATTTGCCAAATGCACAGCCTTGACAACGATAACCATGAAGAATAAAATCAAGACTATCGGCGAGAATTGTTTCTGGGGGTGCAGTAAACTGAAAAACATACATTTCGGCAGTACACAGAATATAGGTATAAAGGCATTTTATGGCTGCGATGCGCTTACCACGCTTGTCCTGCCCGAGACATTGAAGAAAATCGAACACAATGCGTTTAATGCATGTCCCGCGTTGGATACCGTCCGTATCCCGGATGCGGTAACACTGATTGAACGCGAAGCCTTTATGGACTGTCCCAATCTCCGCTATGTCTCTATTGGTAAGAACACGTACAAGATAGGAGAATCTGCCTTTAAAAACTGCCCTAATCTGACCACATTCGTAATGAATAAACGCTTGAGAGCCGTTGAGAAAGAATGTTTTTATGGCTGTTCTTCTCTCACATCTATTGTCATCCCTGACAAAGCAACTACGATTGATGCTATGGCATTTATGAACTGTTCCAAACTGACTTCGGTGGTTATCGGCGAGAAAGTGAAAAAGATAGGAATACGGGCGTTCTCAAATTGTGAATCGCTTAAAGACTTGCATATTGGTGGTAGCGTAGAAGATATTCAGCAATTTGCTTTTTTGAATTGCACATCATTGGATAGTATTTATATTCCGAAAAACGTAAACCGAATGGGAAAGGGTTTTCAGAATAATGACCGTTGGGGAAGACAAAATGTATTTGTCGGCTGCAAAAATCTGAAACGTATTGTAGTGGATAAAGAAAATCTGTTTTTTACGGACTTGGATGGTAGTAACGCTATATTCCAAAAAGCCAGAGCGGATTATTCTTGGAACGATGAATATGAAGGCATCAATTCATGGTCTGTGGAGTATCCTGTATTGGAATTGCTTACCGGTTGCCCAAATACCATTCTTCCTGATAGCGGTTTGACAACCATTCAGGACTATGCCTTTACGGATATACCCATTAAATCCATTGTCATTCCGAATGGCGTAAAAGAGATCCGCAATTGGGCATTTGACGGATGTTCGGAACTGACTTCCGTAACATTATCTGCTTCCTCGGAAGGCAGAGGTATTTCTATTGGGGTAGGCACATTTGCCGGTTGTAAGAAACTGACCACCATTCTTTCCTATGCTGTAGAGCCGCCCCAAATGGGAACTTCTTCTTTCAAGAATGTAGAAATCTCGAATATCACTATCTACTGTCCCGAAGATAGCGAAGACGCTTATCTGAATGCATTTGGAAATTCAGGCTTCAATATCAGTATATTGGACGAGGAATAATTAACACAACAAATAACTAAAATTTTATTACAATGAAAACAAAATCTGTTTTGGCAACGTTGCTTCTGGGCGTTGCAGTATTAACTTCTTGTTCCGGTTTGCCTAAGGCAGCCCAAAGTGATGATATGAAGGCGTGGGTCTTCGGACATTGTTTGTCTGATAAATTAGGCAATGAGCACAAACAAAATTATGTACTGTCTTTGGAGGAACAGGGCGAAGGACTCGATATCGTTTCTGATGCGTATGCAAGTCATATTCTGGTCGGATATTTTAAGGATGAATTCTATTATCGTGCAAAAGAATTGTTAGGCAACTATGGTCAAGTATGGGGGCATACGTATGATGACGAGGAGTACTGGACAAAAGAACTGAATAATAAAGCCGGTGCCGCTCAATATGCCTTCAAATATGATAAGGAGGCAAGTTATTGGACACCCCAAGTAGGTCAGGCGCACGAAGATCTTATCAAGAATATGTCGGATGCCGAGTTCAAAAAGGGTATGCTTAAGATCTATCACGGTTTCTTGGATTATCTCAAACAGGAGTCGCTCCAATATGTGGAAGTAATGGATTATTCCTACTCCGATTTCGGCGATAGTTTCACCAAATATGACATCATCTATTCTGTCGGTTTGGATTTCTATGCCCAAGTCTCTTTTATCGATATGGGCAAACGCTATGAATATACGCTTGAGAAAACGGCTACATCACTCAACGAAATCTTAAACTGATATGGCACTATTCAGTACAACGATAGCCAAACGGCATATCTATTTCGGTTTGGCAACATTCCTTGATGTCTGTTCAAAATGTCGATGAGAGTGCAACGGCAAAAGCCGAAAAAATGTTGGACAAACTCAAAGACATTATGGAGTGGTTCTCTTGAGCCTTTCCTGATGCCAAACAAATAGGTCAAAGGTCGCTTGCTTCGTGCAGGCGACCTTTGTCTCTCTAAAAACATTCCTTTTGTTAATATCTGCTTTCCGTTGATCAAGAACCGCCACTTATAATCGGCAAAATGAAAGGTGCACTTTTGCAAAACGAAAGGTGCACAAAAAATCGAGGGAAACGAATCAACCGCACACGCAAAAAGGGCTCTTTTGAGGAGCCCTTTTATTATGTACCAATGTCGTTTGATTTATAAGAATACCATTAAATGGTACTCTCATACTTAGACCTATATGCCCAGACTTTTTCTTTTGCCGAGGTGTCTCAGACATTTAGAGCGAACTTGACATCCTTTTCACCTTGCAAGAGACGGAAAGTGTTGAGCAAGTTGCTTTCGTAGATATGCACATTGCCTAAAAACAAAGTAATTGACTTCAACGGCAAGTCTATTTCGCGTGCCATAAGGTACAAATGGTATATGTCCGAAGGCAAACCAAGATTGGCATCACTGCTCCGTTGGTAGGCGGACACAATGAGAGAACCATCCTCTATTTGGAACTGCACAAGGCTCAAGCACGGTTGTTGGTTGGTCTCTGCGTTGGTTTCACCAAGGAATAACACATAGTTCTTGCTATTGCGTTTCTCATCGTTGATTTTGCGAATAAGTGCAGGCAGTTGTGCGAAATAAGTCGGGTAACTGTTGTGCAGGTGTTCACCGCAGTAGTCCCACCTCGTCGGAGTGCGCTTGTCGCAATGATGCCGCCCTGCGGCATAGGGCGACCGCGGCTCCTCCTCTCGTCGTCGCAAATCTTCGATTTACGCCGCCGGAATCTTGTTTACTTCGGCACGGTATTGCTCGGTGGAGGTGATGCCTGCTTGGAACATTTGGAGTTCGGTGCGGAGTTTCTTGCGTGCAATGGCGTGCGTCTCGAAGATGTCGAGCAAGTCGGCAGGAGAGAGGTGCAATACTTGGTTGGTGAGGTAGCGTATGCCACCTTTTTTGTTGGTTTGCGGTTTGCCCTCGGACATAATAAGGGAGAGCATAGAATAGTACTTATTCATCGTTTAAGCAGCGTTTAAGAGGGTTTGTGGTTGGGATTGGATATGGCGGTACAACATGATGTGACACCCCACTACGCCCACGGGCTTGTGGGGACCCCGTATGTCTGTATAGCGCGAGTTGTGGTTGAGGTTGGTGGTTTGGTTGATGCGTGTGGCACCGGCAAAAGGATTGGCAAGGTAACGCTCTCGCTCCAGCCATTCGCACAGTTCGACGAGGCTGCTCTTGTCGGAAGTGAAATAGAAATAGTTGGTGCCATGGAGGGTATGCAAGACATCGAGATAGTCGGATAAACGCCAATAACCGTTGTATGTGAGGGTCTGCGTAGAGAGGTACGGCGGGTCGATGAGAAAACACACATGCGGTTGCGTGGCGTATGGTACAGTACCGAACCGATATGGCATAAGATTGACATAGCATAGTACCTGCACAGTACCGAACCGATACGGCATAGTACCATACCTGCATAAGATTTGCACAAGACTGACCTACCAACCAAACACCCACCCGAGTCGGCAATACGACTTCGGGTGGGTGTTTCTGTGACAAATCTATGCCTACACCGCGTGGATAGTGAATAAATAGTGGTGTGCCGTTAGCAGGCCTCTATGGCCTTTGTTTGTACACCGCATAGTAGGTGACATTGCCATTCACCTTTTGCGTCTCCGCCGATGTAAACAGGTCGTCCGGTGTGGCAAACGGGTCATAGAAGTTCGCTTGCGCAGTCCAACCGATAAAGGTCATCCCCTCGCATGCAACGACGGCCGCCGTGGGGAGGCGCAGTGCCTCATCGGCAGCATAATGCTGCTCCTCGATCACTTCGCCGTCCGCCATCCAACTCACCGTGTAGGGCTTCGCCGGCATAAGACCCGGCATGATGTAGATCTCCAAGTTCCCCGCCACCGCAGACCTCACCCTTGAGGCGCAGTTCATACCCGCCACCGCTGTGGATAATGTATCAGCCGATGGCTCCACCCCGCAGAAAATTGTCCGCGACGGGCAAGTGTATATCCTCCGCAACGGCAAGACATACACCACCACCGGCATCGAAGTAAAATAACAATACATAATGACTAATGCATAATTAGGGGCTGCTGGATATGATTGGCAGCCCCTATTGTATGCTATATATTTGCTATATACCCAATCCGTACCTTCGCCCCGCACCATTACCGCCCAAGCCCTCGCCGCCCAACGCGCCGTAGCATTATAGAGGCACCTTCCTTACGGACAATGGTATCGAAATAAAAGGTTTACTATATGCTTATCCGATTGGTTACTCCGGCAAATAGCAAACAACTCTTGCGTATTTACCTAAAAATCTGTACCTTTGCAGCGAAATAAGAAATCTACAAACTCCACAACGAAAAATCTTCAAACTCCACAACGCAATATGGAATACAGAAAACGTATAGCCGATGAACTGCTTGAACTGCAATTGGAAGCCGCAGGAGTGGTACTGATAGACGGTGCCAAGTGGTGTGGCAAGACGACAACCGCCCTGCAGCAAGCAAAAAGTGTCATCTATATGGACGATCCGGAGAACAAGAGCAATTATCTCCGCTTGGCAGAAACCAACATTCAAGTGCTGCTTCAAGGCAGCACGCCCCGTCTCATTGACGAATGGCAGAAAGCACCGCAGATTTGGGATGCTTGCCGCTTTGTTGTTGACCGCCGTAACGAAGACGGGCAGTTTGTCCTGACCGTCAACCAATCGCAGTTGGGACATACGGGTACAGGGCGCGTAGGCTGGGTACACATGCGTCCGATGTCGTTGTTCGAGTCAGGGGAGAGCAATGGCTTGCTTTCGCTGGGCAACCTGTTTGAGGGGAAGTTTGACGCTGTGGCTACCAATGAATTGAAGATTAACGACCTCTGCCACCTCATTTGCCGCGGCGGTTGGCCCAAGAGCATCGGAAAATCGGAGCGAGCGGCACTCAGGCAGGCGTACAACTACATTGACGCTGTTGCCAAACGGGACATCATTGAGGTGGACGCAACAGACAGGAGTGAAACGAATACGCGCAAATTGCTGCGCAGTTATGCCCGCCACCAAGGCACACAAGCCACTAACGGCACCATTGCTGCCGATTTGAGTGCCAATGAGGGTAAACCGCTTAGCGACGGAACGATTACGTCCTATCTCAACGCACTGCGCAAAATCTTTGTCATTGAGGATATGGAGGCGTGGAACCCGAACTTGCGCAGCAAAGCCGCTATCCGCACTACCGACACGCGCTATTTCGTGGATCCGAGTATTGCCACAGCGGCATTGGGTATCGGCCCGAAAGACTTGGCAAAAGACCTCAATACGTTGGGATTGTTGTTTGAGACATTGGCGGTACGCGACCTGCGTGTCTATGCGGAAGCCTTGGACGGTGCGGTGTATCATTATCGTGACAACAATGGTCTGGAGTGTGATAGTGTCATGCATCTGCGTAATGGGCATTACGGACTGATTGAGATTAAGTTGGGTGGCAATTCATTGATAGAAGAGGGGGCTAAGAATTTGACATTGTTAGCCAAGAAAATAGACACCGACAGAATGTATGCCCCGTCTTTTATGATGGTCTTGACAGGTACAGGGCAATATGCATACCAACGTCAAGATGGCGTGCTTGTGGTACCTATCGGTTGTTTGCGACCGTAGGTGTTGTAAGGTAACCTAAATTGCTAATAACTCTTGTACATTTGTTTAAAAACGTGTACTTTTGCAGCCGTAAACAATAAATTATCAATAAACAACCGACTAAACAATCCGCCTATGGCATAACCGCGCATCGGTAAGGCGATGCAATGACATAATTTATATAAGCGTTATAATCCGAACTTGATTCTTTGAAAACCGGACACTTTCAAGAATTTATCTATTCAAGCACAAGTTTATGCACGCTCACGTGTTAGCGTGGGTTTTCTGTGCGTAAATTTGAAAGTATATAGGTAGTCCAGAACCTCAAAGAATCAAATGAAGCGAACGAAAGTTCACGCTTTGTTTATGTTTGTATGTAAACCAAATAAAGTAAAAAACGGAGAAAGTCGCCAGCCGGACAACAAAATGGAGACAGATATATCAATTGTATTATGAAGACAAAACTTATCTCATTGAGTATTGCCCTGCTGATGGGAGTGTCAGCGTGGGCGCAGGACCCTGCAGCGGTCTCCGTCTATGAGGATTGCGGCAAGAATGGTAAAACGTATGACTTCCGTCCCACCACCGGCACGGGAAATGGGCATACGTGGGTGAACCTCGGTCTGCCGAGCGGACTGAAATGGGCGTCATGCAACGTCGGTGCCACCACACCCGAAGGCTATGGCGACTATTTCGCTTGGGGCGAAACGGAAACCCAAGCGGACTACTCGTGGGCAACCTACAAGCACGCCAATGGTGCTTACAACAAACTCACCAAGTACTGCACCAGTGCAGGTTTCGGTGACAACGGCTTCACCGACGACAAGACAACCATCGAACCCGAAGACGATGCCGCTACCGCGAATTGGGGCGAAGAATGGCACATACCCACCGATGCCGAGTGGAAAGAGTTGCGCACACAATGCACATGGACGTGGACAACGCAGAACGGTGTCAACGGCTACCAAGTAACAAGCACGACCAACGGCAACTCTATCTTCCTCCCCGCTGCGGGGTATCGCTACGGCACGGGCCTCGACCTTGCCGATTCCTACGGCCTCTACTGGTCTTCGTCGCTCAGCACGGACGGCCCGAGCGGCGCGTGGTACCTCCGCTTCGCGTCGGACTACGAGCGCAGGTACGGCAGCAACCGCTACTCCAGCTTTTCTGTGCGCCCCGTTTGCCCGCCATCTACAAATATCCTCACACTCCATATTGCCATTGCCGGGTGCGAGAAGGAAAATACCATTCGATGTGATGCAGGACAGCAAATCACCATAACCGCTGTCCCCGCCAACGCGCATCGCCATTTCGTGCGTTGGTCAGACGGCAACACCGACAACCCGCGCACCATATCAGTAGAGGGCGATGCTACCTACACAGCCGAGTTCCTGCCGAATGAATATACCATAACCGTTCTGTATGACAACATAAAAGGCTATGTATCCGGTGCAGGCACATACGACTACGGCTCACAGGTTACTTTGACCGCCACCGCCAATGCCGGCTACCGGTTCGAGCAGTGGAGCAATGGCGTAAAGGATAACCCGTATCTGTTCACTGCCACCGAAGACCTCACCCTTGAGGCACAGTACACACAATCCCCTTCCACAGCCGTGGAGAACATATCTGCCGATGGTGATACCGCCGTGCGCAAAGTCTTCCGCAACGGACAAGTGTATATCCTGCGCAACGGTAAGACCTATACCACTACCGGCGTAGAGGTAAAGTAACACTGCGCAATGCATAATGTATAATTAGTGGCTGCTCAGTTGGGCAGCCACTCTTGTATGCTATATATCCCGGCCATAATGGTCTGCCACCGCCCAAGCCTTCGCTGCCTTCCAAGCCGTGGCATTGTAGAGGCGGCTACCTTACGGACAATGGTATCGAATGAAAGGTTTACTATATGCTTATCCGATTTGGTTACTCCGGCAAATCGCAAACAACTCTTGCGTATTTGCCTAAAAACGTGTAACTTTGCAGTGTGGAGTTAGTTGAGACACCTCCACAAACAAAATAAAATACCTATGGACGAGATAGAGAGCATCACCCCACAAAACAGCATTATTATTTACCACACCGATGACGGCAAATCGAGCGTGGTCTTGTACGCCAAAGACGGGCAGGTGTGGATGAACCAAAAACAGATGGCGGAACTTTTTGCCACCTCGGTGCCTAATATCAATATACATATCAACAACATACTGAAAGAAAACGAGTTAGATACAAATTCAGTTATTAAGGATTACTTAACAACTGCCTCTGACGGCAAGCGATATGAGGTAACGTTCTACTCGCTGGATATGATACTCGCCGTCGGTTTCCGTGTGCGCAGCAAGCGCGGCACGCAGTTCCGGCAATGGGCGAACAGGAACCTGCGCGAGTATATGATTAAGGGCTTCGTTATGGATGACGAGCGGCTCAAGAATCCCAACGGACGTCCCGACTATTTTGATGAGTTGCTGGCGCGTATCCGCGATATACGCGCTTCCGAAAAGCGGTTCTACCAAAAGATACGCGACCTTTTTGCCCTCAGTAGTGACTACGACAAGACCGACAAAGCCGCACAGATGTTCTTTGCCGAGACGCAGAACAAACTCATCTACGCCGTTACGGGCAAGACGGCAGCCGAGTTGATAGTGAGCCGCGCTGATGCGCAAGCCGCCAATATGGGACTGACCTCGTGGAAAGGAAAAATCGTGCGCAAGCAGGACATCTACACCTCGAAGAACTACCTCAATGAGGACGAGATAGACTCGCTCAACCGATTGGTTTCTATTTTTCTTGAGTCCGCGGAGATGCGTGTCAAAGAACGCCGCGACCTGACCATCGACTATTGGCGCAGCAATGTGGATAGCCTGTTGCAATTCCAGCAGAAAGCCATTTTGCAAGGTGCGGGCAGTATCACCACCGCAGAAATGGAAAAGCAGGTGGAGAACATATATGCCGATTTTGACCAACGCCGCAGGGCTTTTGATGCCCTCGAAGCCGACAGGGAAGATGTCATTGAACTTCGTGCCATAGAAGAACAGGTGAAACACCGATTGCAATAATGCCCCAACGGCTTTAACCACACCCGATTTACCAATAACTCTTGCGTATTCACCTAAAAACGCGTAACTTTGCAGCGGAGTAAGAAATATTCAGACTCTGCAACGTGTAGTTCCTATCGGTTGTTTGCGACCGTAGGTATCGGAGATTGTATCAACTCTTACTCAAACAATAGATATGGAGCAACAAAACTACGGCGAAATCGCTATTTTTAATTCGGAAGACGGCACAGCCAAAGTGCAAATACAAGCCGTTGTAAAAGATGAGACGGTGTGGCTCACCCAAAAGGCTATGAGTGAGTTGTTTGGCGTTAATTCGCAAGCCATAACAAAGCATCTGCAAAACATATACACAGAGGGTGAGTTAGAACAATCGGCAACATGTTCCAAAATGGAACAAGTTCAACTTGAGGGAAATTGGAAAGTCTCAAGGAACTGTCAGAAGACTTGGAACGCCTGAGCGGAAAACAATTGTAACGGCTCGGTTGCTTCGGCAAAAGATGCGTGAGATATTCGAAAATACAACGGAATAGATACTCCGCATGGTCTTTTCATTTGCATAAATGCAAAATAGTTTATATCTTTGCAAGAAAATTAGGAGGTATGAGTCAATCTATCACTATCACAGACCATGACTATTCCCTGTGGGTTAAACAATTAAGCAAGCGTTTCCGACAGAGCCAAATCCAATCGGCGGTACGAGTCAATCAGGAGATGTTGCGCTATTATTGGGAACTCGGCAGGGATATTGTCGCACTCAATGCAGAGAACAAGTACGGTAGAAGGTTTTATACCAACCTTAGCAGGGACTTGCGGCAGTCTATCCCTGAAGTAACCTGTTTCTCGGAGACCTCTATTCGTTATGCAAAACGTTTCTTTGAACTTTATAACCAACTTCTTATAAATCTTCCCCAAGTTGGGGAAGATTTGCAAGATGCAGATACCGCCCACACACAGCAGGTTGCTCAAAAGTTGGAGACAGACCTGTTCTCTATACCTTGGGGACATCACAAATACATCATAGACAAGTGTTCCAACGACCCGAACAAGGCTTTGTTTTATGTACAACAAACCCTACAAAACGGTTGGAGTCGCAGCATGCTCTTGAATTTTATGGGTACCGACCTGTACGAGCGGCACGGTAAGGCACTTACCAATTTCAAACAGACACTGCCACCTGCCGAAAGCGACCTCGCACAGGAAATAACCAAAGACCCGTACAATTTTGCCTTTGCAGGTATTACGCAACGTTACAACGAGCGGAAACTGAAAGATGCTTTACTGCAAAACATTACTCAATTCCTGATTGAATTGGGCACGGGTTTTGCGTATGTAGGTAAAGAATATCGTCTGCAAATTGCAGATAAAGAACGGTTTATCGATTTGCTCTTCTACAATCTTAATCTGTCGTGCTATGTGGTGGTAGAAGTTAAGATTGGCGAGTTCGACTTTGCCGATGTTGGACAACTCGGTGGCTATGTGGTGGCATGCAACCATATCCTGCGCAAAGAAGGGCGTGACAATCCGACAATCGGATTGCTGATATGCAAAGAGAAAAACAACCTGATTGCCCAATATGCTTTGGAGTCAAGTAGTCAGCCTTTAGGGATATCCGAGTATGAATTACAGCAACTCTATCCGACTAATGTGAAGGGCACAATCCCTACTATTGAAGAGATAGAAAACCAATTGGAGTCAATAGAATGATATAGACGTATTGCATAAATGCAAAATAGTTTATATCTTTGCAGCCGTAAATGATAAAATATCAATAATATAACAACCCATTAAACAATCTGCCTATGGCATAACCGCGCATCGGTAAGGCGATGTAATGACATATACATAAAAAAGCGTTTTGCTTCAGACTTGTGCTCTTGAGAAAACTCGACACTTTCTTTAAGACATAAAAATGCACCAAGAAAAAAGCCAAAATGCTCATGCGTGAGCGTGGGCTTTTCCGTAGATATATTTGGTGCATTTAAGGTAAGTCGAGTTCCTTTCAAGAGCCGAATAGTAATCAGTAAACGAAAAGTTCACGCTTTTTTGTGTGTCTATATGCGAACTGAAATTCGTTGTATATGAACAAAATAAAGTAAAAAACGGAGAAAGTCAATAGCCGAATAACAAAGTGGAGACAAACAAATCAATTCAGTATGAAAACAAAACTTATCTCATTAGGTATTGCTATGCTGACAGGAATGTCGGTATGGGCAGATGATGTATGGAACTACAATGTTTATGACGATTGTAGTCGAAATGGTTACAAAGGTGGCTATGCGCCAGCACCTGTTGATGTACAAGCCGTTGACTTAGGCTTGCCAAGTGGCATTAGGTGGGCATCTTGCAATGTCGGTGCCGAGAAACCTGAAGACGGCGGCAACCACTATGCTTGGGGTGAGATATTGCCCAAAGAGGATTACTCGTGGGCTACTTACAAATATGCTAATGGCGGAGACAACAAACTCATCAAGTACTGCAACAATGCAAGTTACGGGGACAATGGGTTTACGGACAACAAAACCACATTGGAGCCAGAAGATGATGCTGCTCAGGTCAATTGGGGTGACAAATGGCGTATGCCGACTGCTATCGAAATGGATGAACTAATCAACAATTGCACGTGGACTTGGACAACACTAAATGGAGTAAACGGTTACCAAGTAACAAGTAAGGTGAATAGCAACTCTATTTTTCTTCCCGCTACGGGTTATTGCAATGGTTCGAACCATAGTTACATCGGTTCCTACGGCGGTTACCAATCGTCATCGATCAATGAAATCACCCCGAACTATGCGCGGCGTCTCTATTTCAACTTGGATTTCATACGCAGTAACAATAGTAACCGTTATTATGGTCTCTCTGTTCGTCCTGTTTGTCAATACGCCACACCTATATCAAAGGAGTATTTCACATTTACACTCTATACCGACGGCTGCGAGAGTGCGAATGTGATTACCTGTAATGCGAGGCAACAGGTAAATATAATGGCAGTACCCGAAAATGCGCACCGCCATTTTGTGCGTTGGACGGATGGTAATACCGACAACCCGCGGTTGGTAATGGTCACGCAGGATACAACCTTTACGGCAGAGTTTGCAGATGACCCAATCCTCACACTTGTTTCTTCAGACGATAATTGGGGATATGCCTATGGCAGTGGACAATTCAAACCCAATACTTCCATTACAATCTCTGCCAGTCCTAATTGGGGTTATCATTTCGCACAATGGTCGGACGGAAATACAGACAACCCGCGTAACATTGTACTTACATGTGATACCACGTTTACAGCGGAGTTTGCACAGACGCTTTCAGGGCAATGCGGGAATGACCTCTATTGGCAATATAAAGGGCATACGCTCACTATCTTGGGTACAGGGGCGATGTACGACTACAATGGAAACGATATGCCGTGGCTCTTGTTCCGCGACACCACAGACGCGGTTGTGTTAGAGCAGGGCATTACGCATATCGGAAATAACGCTTTCAACGGCTTTGCGAAACTGAGCAAGATAGACCTGCCGAATACCTTGACCTCTATCGGGGCGAACGTCTTTGCGGGGTGCCGTAAGTTATATGACATTTATGCTTATCCGACCGAACCGCCTGTAGCAGATAACAGTTCGTTTGTCAACTACAATGTGAACTTGTATGTACCATGCGATAATCTGCGTGATTATCAGATGGATGCGGTGTTTGGCACTTTCAAGTATATTCAATGTATGAGTGCCACCGATACAGAGCAAGTGCATGTAGATGAGTCTACTGACCACGTTGCACAGAAAATTATCCGCGACGGGCAAGTGTATATCCTCCGCAACGGCAAGACATACACCACCACCGGTGTGGAGGTGAAATAAGAGACCTATCCTCCTCTCCAAGAGTACCCCGCTACACCCTATTGGGGCTTGTGGGGACTCCGTAACAGGAGAGACGCTATAACAATCAGGGGCTGCCTAACACGTATGGGCAGCCCCTGATTGTAGATTGTCAAATGTTATTTTTTGTATAGTTCACTGAAAAGCAGTTCTTTTGTAGCGATATAAAGTATATACGAAATAATAATAAACAGCATAATCGCTATTTATATATCATTAAAACTATAATTATAATCATCTGCGGAGGAGGTTTTGCGCTTTCCAAAGCAGACGGAAGAGGAGAAAGGCTATCGCGGCTGCACCCGTCCAAGCCAGACTCTTTACCGCCCGCGGGACGTACCGCTCGGGGGGTAATTGTATCTGTACCTCGCGGTCTTGATAGACGGTGTCGGTGCGGGTAAGGGTCCTTTCGCGCCATTCGGTATGCCATCTGACCTCAGAGACCCCCTCCGGCTCCCCCTTCAAGAGCACCCCACTGCGCGTTGCTTGTGGGGACCCCGCAGCAGGGGGAGAGGTCGCATCTTGGATATAGACTACCACGCTGTCCTGCACATAGTGGTACGTGCTGTCAAGCGCAGCCCTTGTCTCCACTCTGCTCTCCCCTCCTTTGAAGGAGGGGTAGGGGGAGGTCTTGAGGGTCTTGCAGGATATGAGCAGGCTGCCTATTATCGCATATTTCCAGATAGATGGTTTCATGTTGTTGTTGGGCTTGCAGGAGGGTTTGGGTGAGTCGGGTTTCGGTCTCGCGGTCGGGTACGAGGATACAGCCTGACGAGTGTTTCGGTTGGGTGCCTACATGGAACCGTATCCCCGACCGTCCCGGCACACTGTTCACTATCGGCAGCAGGCGTTTGAAACGGGGCGACATCGTTACGCTCACCGTGTACCACAGAGCGAGTATCTCCACGCCGCGCCGTTCCAAGGTCGTGCAAAACAGAGTGCCGTTCAAGTACAGAGTACCTCCAAGACCTCCCCTAACCCCTCCTTCAGAGGAGGGGGATGCAGTATCTCGTATTAGTTTCAGTAGCATAGTTTTTTTTAGTTTTAATAGGTCTAATTGGACAAATTAGTCAGATTAACCTAATAGGTTATGGGTTTACTCTGCCTCCTCCCCCTCTGAAGGGGGAGTTAGAGGGGGTCTTCTGTACCTATAATGATAATCAATCCCCACGAGGGAGCCGGCGAAGGTGAGTATCTCGCCGAAGGCGACGAGGACGCTGCTGTCTATCACCCCCGCAGGAGGGATACATATCCCCGCTGTGAGCAATGCGCACCCGAAGGTGCACAGTGCCACGGCGAGGAGGAGTTGGCGGTTAGGCGGCATACACCTGCGAGAACACATACCCATACAGCGTCTTGTATTTGCTTTGTTTCTTGAATGCCACAATGTCTTGTGCTTGTTTGCTTGCGTCTGCCAAGCGCACGCGTGCGGCTTTCACGGCAGCGGCGAATTTCTTCTGCACCTCGGTCTGCGCCTCGGTAGGAAGCGAACGGGTGGGATTGAAGGTTTGGGTGAACTTGCAACCGGTCTCTTTTCGCAGTGCGAAACCGACGGTGTGCGTTTTCTTTACTTTCCCGTGCAATGCCTCAACGGGATAGGCGTAATCTACTTTTGCCATAGTTGTAAGACCCCCTCCGTCTCCCCCTTCAAAGGGGGAGGGGCAGAGAATGGTCGTTGAATTAAAAGTGTTAGTTAATTTTTGTTGTTTGGTAATTGGATGCCCGCTCTGCATTCTCCCCCTGTCGCGGGGTCCCCACAAGCAATGCGCAGTGGGGTGCTCTTGAAGGGGGAGTTAGAGGGGGTCTCTTACGCGGCTTTGCGGTACTCCTCTGCGAACATATACCCCCTGAGGGTCTTGTACCCTTTCGGGTTCTTCTTGTAAGCGGTGCTGTACGCCGCCTGCTCCTGCGTGCTCAGGGCTGACACTGCCTTGCGTACCGTGGTGAATTTCGTGCGTACTGCCGTCTCGTTTTCCGTTGGCGGCGTGGTGCGCGGGTGGCACAGTTTGCCGGTGTAGCGAGTGCCGTTGCGTTCCGCAAAATACACATCGCTGTGCCCGCAAACCTTGCCGTGTAAGGATTTCAGCAAATCCATAGGAACATACTTTGCCATAATAGTAAAACAATTTGTAAATTAGAAAATGTGTAAATTTGTAAATACCCTTTCGGGTAAAAACGCGCAAAGCAGTGCTTTGGGAGCGTCAGCGACCGCGCGTTTTCGCCCGCTCTGCATCCCCCTCCTCTGAAGGAGGGGTTAGGGGAGGTCTCGAAAGCCACTGCAAAGATACATCATTTCCGCCCCTTTTGTTGCGCATAGTGCGCAATCACACGCCGTATATGGCTCTCCGACAGCCAAAACCGTTCCCCTGTCTCGGCGTATGCCCGCATAAAGGGCATTCCCTGTCGTATCAGTCCGTAATACATCTCGCAAATCGCCTTGTTGCG